>Ga0315279_10008858_pt1 | contig 12108 bp, 8 predicted proteins | sample YL17G06_20_MG_FD_203694 | JGI IMG/M metagenome (GOLD analysis project Ga0315279, IMG submission 203694) | Sediment microbial communities from Yellowstone Lake, YNP, Wyoming, USA - YL17G06_20 | ecosystem: Environmental > Aquatic > Freshwater > Lake > Sediment | place: USA: Wyoming | collected...
GAGGGCAAGGTTCCTCCCCCTATGAATCGGAAATTTTTTATAGTAATAATAGCCGTGGAACTTTTTCTACACCCCTGAATATTTCGAAAAATTTGAAAGTTAATGATGTCCATCCCTGCATCAAATTGGATGAAACCCGTCAGCCCAATATTGTTTTTATTTCCTGGTCTTTCAATGCAACTCCTGCTTGGGCGGGTTCACGCATGCAAATCGTTTTAATTAATAATACCTATGGCTCTTTTGGTGCAAAAATCAAGATAACTCCGCTTCAAATATTCGTAAATGCATCTAACTTTGCGATTGATCCAGTTAATCAGCAAATTCATATTGTATGGATGGCCAATATTTATCCTACCAACATTTATTACACATATTTGAATTATTCATACCCGAAACCTTTGGAATTACTCACTCCTCAAAATAAGTCCTATAATACTCACTATCTTCCAATAATTATTAAAAATAATACCATTGTTCAATCTGTGTGGTATCGAAGAAATACAGGGATGGGCTGGTCTTCTAACACCACTCTCATTTTTAATGGGTCTCGTTATATAAATGCAAGTACCATTCTATGGAATGATGGCTTCTATCATATTCAGATCTTTTCAAATAGTCCTTTAGGACCAGAATTTCTCATAGATAGATGGTTAACGGTAGATACCCAATACCCATCTGCGTCTCAATGGGCAAATTTAACTTCTAACTTTATACAAACTAATCAAGTGATTTGGATCAGAGGGACGGCTTTTGATCCCCCGCCTAGCTCTGGACTTTTAAATTCAAATATCTTTATCAGCGCCTCAAACACCTCGGCGAGCTGGAGTAATAATATTGGCTCCGCTACAAATTGGGCCTTTTACAATCTCACTTCAGTTAAAGAAAATGCTCCCAATGCATTCTATCGGATAAATGTGACAATTAAAGACCAAGCTGGAAACAAATTCATCCTAATTTGTAATATTTCTGTTGATGCGACTCCGCCTCATGGTTCGCAATTTTTAAATACTTCCAGACCACAAAATGCAATTAATAAGTTCATCTGGATTAACGGTTCCGCAGCAGATTACGGCTCTGGTTTGAAAAGTGTCACTATAACAAGTCATAATGTTACGGGCGGCACGAGTTGGACCCTAAATATAGGCACCAATTCAAGCTGGGCCTTTACTAATACATCTGCAATCCTTGATACACCTGCTAATTCAAAATATGAAATTGTAATTCAAATCACGGATAAGGCAGGTAATTCCTATCAACTTCCTTGTTACATCATTGTCGATATTAAACCTCCTTCTGGAACTCAGAACTCCCAATCGCGTTCTCCTCAAAAGGGTGATTGGAATCATTGCATCTGGATCAATGGTACGGCATTGGATTCTGGTTCGGGGCTGAAATCTATTCGGATTGTTAGTGATAATGTCACGGGCGGCACTACTTGGAGCATTAATTTAGGATCCCTTTCGAATTGGGCATTCAGGAATACCTCTCGCCTTCTGGATACTCCAGCAAACACAATTTATGCAATTCTCTTAAATATCACCGATTCTGCGGATAATTCAATTATTTATATTTGTTATATTTTTGTGGATGTGACACCACCAAGTGGCTCCCAAGCCCTATCTACCTATTACAACAATATCCAGCCGCTGGATAATGCCGGGCGTATATGGGTCAATGGAAGCGCTTGGGATCTTGGAAGCGGACTCCAAAATCTCATCATTCAATTCACAAATATTACAGGTGGGATCAACTGGAGTACTAATGTCGGATCCATTTCAAGCTGGGCCTTTTTCAATACTACTCCACTCCCCCAATTGAATGCAGGCGAAAAGTTTTTAATTCAACTCAAACTCACTGATCGTGCAAATAATTCATATATCTTAAATTGCTATATCTCTTATGATTTTCAGGGTCCCACCCTCACCCAATCATTCTCCACACGAATTCCTCAGACAGGTATTTTGGTTTGGATCAATGGAACTGCTCTCGACAGCATGCTTAAGGTTCAGAATGTTTCTATTATAAGTTCCAACCTCACTATCTTTGTCAGCTGGTCACTGAATCAGGGAACAAATGAAACTTGGAGTTTCACCAATGCCTCTGCTATACCTGATGGGCATTGGACTATAGTTATTCAGGGTATGGATACTCTTTTGAATAAAGGAATATTCTCAGGCAGAATCACGGTTGATAATACACCGCCACTGATCTCTAATCTATCTTCAACAGTCGCTGAGTCCAATGTGACTTTAACATGGCTGCCGGCCTTTGATTTGACGAATGTCCTTTATTTGGTTTATCAAAATGACATTAATATCGCCAATACCACCTCTCTCTATCTCCTACTTTTCAATCTCCCCAAAGGCGAATATCATTTTTCTATCAAGGCGATCGATAGTCTGGGCCACCTGAGTGAATCTTCGAGAGTAATAACCGTTCAAATCACCCCTACATCCCCCTCCAATCAGCTGTGGATTATAATCATTATTACAATTGGTGCTGCTATCGGAGTTGTGGCAGGAATCTTCAGTTATCGAAAAGGCGTTGGAACCTATAAACCTAAAATAATTCCTAAGGAAAAAACGACCTGGATCGCGAAAGCGATCGGCTATTCTCCTGAATTTGAACAAAAAATAGCAGCACTACTGACCAAACCACAGAAAATAACTCAAATTGAAGATGCTGAATTAACCCAATTTCTCAAAAACCGTTTTACTTTCCTATCTTCCGATTTATTATCTCAATTGGACAAATTGCCCCTCTCAGAAGCCGAAAAGATTGAAATCCTGAACACACTCCTAATTCTTCCCCCTGAACGACGTATAAAAGTCCTTCAAGATATACTCGAAGATCAGCAGGAGGTCCCTTCCTAGATGTCCAGTGCCAAGGGATCAAGTATGAATTTAACGGCATTGGAGCAGGAAGTACTGGATAATATCAAAAATCTCTTAAAAAGAAATGTTACTTTTCAACTTGATTCTCATTTCTTTGATTCCTGCCTACAAAAGGCAAAGGCCCCTGAGATTGAAGTCAACCGCGCAATTTATTCTCTCCTTGAGCGGAAAATTATCGTTCCAGGCTCCGCTCTGAACGCTCAACAAATTCTGGAAAATGAAACACGCGCCTTAATTTATGATACAATTATAAATAAACCCGGGATTCATATCCGTGAACTCTGTGCACAACTTAACAAGAGTAGTGGCGTCGTTCGAGCTCATTTGGAAGTTCTGGAAGCCTTTGACTTTATCCGACGAAAGAATTACGCACCTCCGAAACTCTCCTTACTCTTCGCCAAAGACTTCCCGGATACCTTCGATGATTATTTCCTGATAATGAAAAATGACAACGATCAACAAATCATCCGTCTGCTCATCTCAAAGGAATATACGCTTACCGAACTCAGCTCGAAATTGAACCTTCACCACAGTACCATTCAATACCATCTCGAAAAATTAGAAACTCTTAATTTAATTATTCGCCTTTCCGAAGAAAATACTATTAAATACACTTTCAATAAAGCCCGACTCGAAACCTTCATGCAATTTCTCGATGGAATTATCAAATAAAATAGAATAAATAAAAAGTTGGGTTGTGGATATCTACTTAAAAAAAGTGGTGGCGATTTTTGGCATTTTGATTTGCTTTCGGAGATTCAATAATAGCGCTATTGATCCGAGTGCAATAATTATGAATATCACGAAGTGAAATTCAAATAAGATTAAAAAAATTGTCTTCAGAAAAAAAAGAATTGAATAATTATCTATTTTATTTTTTTTAAAAAATTTTGTAATCAAGAACTGAAACCAAAATTCGAAGTAAATCTATGACTAATAAAATTCACTAATCGATAACAAAGAAAATTTTCATTTCATTTTTATCTTTTGAAGGAATGATCATAACCAGATAAGAACTAATAAAAAAAGGTGAATTAAAAAAAAATTAATGAAAAAAAAAGGTGATGAAAAAGTATGGAAGTATTAGATATGAGACCAGTAAAAGGCAAAGAAATTTTTGTCTCTTTAATTGGAAAAGAAGATAAAGAACTGGTTATAGATGAAAAGATGATGTTGAAAGATATTCTCAACGAATTTTCTTTCAGATTCACGACTATTGATCCCACTTACAATAACTTGAAATCATTCAAACTCACAACGCTGGCAGGAATGTTGAATGACCATAACTTACCCTGCTATGCAGTGGATATACCGGAATATGCCCAGGGTTACTTAGACGCAGAGATCACAGAGAAAAAAGAGCAAATAGCTGGGCTAGAAGCAGAATTCAATGCCACAGAAGACCAAACGACCTTTAAAGCACAGAATCTTAAATCCTGGATAGATCTTTTAAAGGATGAAGTGCAGGAAAAAGAACATTTCATGGATATGAAGCTAAGGCCCCAATGGATTGTGAAAAAGATACTGGACATAATAAAACTTGGGGGACCCCAAGAAGAGACGGTCAGAATAATGCATTTCACTTCGAAGAAACTAATGCCTGAGCTTAAGAAGCAACTTGAAGATATGCAAGTTAAGGTCACAGTATTTGAAGTCCTGCCCCTTGTAACTCGGACCCAGCGGCAGGCCCGGACTGTTTTACAGGAAGTATCGAGTTAAAGGAGGTATATTTCAAATGAAAGCGTTAGAATTAGAGCCTTTGAGCAAAAAGAAGTTGCGATTGGTGATGATGGAGAGTGAATTCTCCATTGAATGGTGGATAGAACCTCCTCCGAAGGAAGAACGTGACCTCTTTTCATCCTTCCGGATCGTCTCCAAAGAATATATCAAATTTGTAGAGGATCTAATTCAACAATATACGCCGCATTTCGCCGTCGAGGAGAAAGGGCTCCGAACCCGGGATGAATTCCTCTATGATAACCCCTTATTAGAAGTTTTTACCCAGGCAGGGATTCCCTATCAATGGGTCGATATTTCCGAGAACGCTCTAGGATACCTACTTTCAACCTTAGAAGACCGGAAAAACCTCTTGAAAGGGATAAAGAGTGAGTTGGGGAAAATCTTTAATAAAGAGAGCAAAATCAGCGATAACGTCTATCTACAGCAATTGATCAATTGGGGGAACTATCTCCAGACAGACTATAAGCGTGAAGAGGCGGAAATCCGGTTTAAAGTGCGTGAAGCTTGGATGATGATGGGCATTTTAGAGTTGGCTCAAAAACGGGAAGAAAAAGAACTAACGGTCTTAATCATCTGTGATAAAGATCACTTCGAGGGGATAACTAATCTCGCCGAAGGCTTAGGTATAGACGTGGTGGCGATTAATTTGAAGAAGGCTTTCAAAAATGGCGAAGGCACAGAATCCCTGCAGGATATCTTGAACAAATCCATTTATGAAATTATGCCAATCAAAGTAAAAAAGAAAGAGACTGCTGAAAAAATTCTGTATTTCTTCGATACGGATGAATATGCTTCACCCTTCGATATCAATATGGCCTACGATGCTGGCTTCAATGTCGTGGTGCCATTCAGCAAAGTCACGGCAGAAGGTGTCACCAAACTGGTTCAGGATGCGATCTTCTCTCGAGGCCCCAAAGCCCCGACCACGTTCTTTGTGGGCGGTGCGAATGTCAAGGAAGGCGAAAAGATTGCAAAGAAGGTCCTTAAAGCCTTAGTCCCACCCTTTGAAGTGCCGGTAATCATTGATCCCCGTGGGTCGCATACCACCGCTTCCGCCGTGGTTGTGAAGACCGAAGCTATGGCACGCGATCATGACATGGAACTTGCTGGGAAAAAGGTGGTCGTGCTGGGCACAGGACCTGTGGGTCGCATTGCCGCGATTCTGGCTGCGAAACTCCACTGCCAAACCGTTTTGGTGGAAACCTGGGATGGCGCCTCTGAAGCCTCTGTGAAAGAACTTGCCAAGGACTTAACGCAGGAAGCCGGCGAAGACGCGACTGAAATCACTGGGGAATTCGCACTCACCCCTGAACGAAAGATCGAGCTTTTAACCGATGCTGATATTATCTGGTCTGTAGCCGCAGCTGGCATAGAAATTCTCTCCGAGGAAATCATGACCCAACTCCCTCCCAATAAACTCGTGATTGATATCAATGCGGTCCCGCCTCTGGGTATTGCCGGACTAAAATCCAAGGACGATAATAAAGAAATTTTCCCCGGAATCTATGGCACCGGTGCCTTAGCGCTCGGTGGACTCAAATACCAGATAGAGAACAACATCCTTAAACAGGCTGCTGCTACCAAAGGCAAACAAGTATTCGACTATAACCTCGCCTTTGAGGTCGGTCGCGGATTACTGGCTGGCAAAAAAATCCTAATTGCGCCCTAAACCCTTTTTTTTTTTGAGATTTTTTTTTTCGCGCTCTCCTTATGGGTTCGTACAGAGTTGTCTGGTTTAATCTAAAAGGTTATTTTTTTAATATTTGCACCAAAGGTTTTAAGAATATCCTAAAGATAATACTAATTCGGAAATTCTGCTCTAAAACAATGGTCTGTAGAGGAGGCTTATGTTAATCGTTGCTTGTATTCCAACTTTTCCTATTCTTTCTATTCTGCCGACTGTGATAGTTCTTCTTCTAGCCTTGTTAGGAGTCAATTCTTTTGTTGCTAAATATCGCCAAACAAGAAAACACATCGCTTTAATCTTCTTATTATTTTTCATTTGCCTAACTATTGGATGCATCGGGTTTGGTTCCTATCTTGTGTATGATTATTATTACAAAATGAATCATAGGGCTTTAGAATATTCGGTAACATTGAATTCCTTATCCGGAGGCTATGAACTCGTCTATATTCCACTCAGTGCAAATGCTAATTTACAAAATTCCGTTCAGATAAAAACCGGATCGGGAACTGTTGCCGTAATTGACACAGACTACGGAGCGGCGCTCTTGGTCCATTTCAAAGGGAGTATTACAATTTCGGGGAAAGTCGATACTACTCACCCATTAAATAACTATAGCTTAACGCTGGTAAATCAAACTCGCCCAAATGAATGGCTTTGGTGGAATGATATTGAATATTGGATTTTCTACCTCCCCTCGAATAGTTCCGCCTACAATTGTTCCTTCGAATTTTCCTTGGCTTATTCAAGTGAATATCGCTGGGTATTCGAGACATGCAATGGTAGCTTAACCACTGGATGGCAAACCTATTGGGGGCGCTGGGGAGGCCTTCAAGCCGCGTGTTAAATCTTTTTTTTAGCTATTAGTTGGTCACATTGCCTCTCTATTGGAGACCGTCTATGGCTCTCCATGAAGATCAAATTAATAAATTTATAAAGCTCAAATTAATAATATTATTAGCAAAATTTGAAGTTCTAGAAGCCGTAAATCCAATCAGAAGCGATATAAGGCTATAACTAGTGATTTGAGGAATAAATTGCCATAAAGAAAAAAAGATGAATGATGAATGGATGATGAATTAAAACAAGAGATTAAAAATTATATCGAAGAGAATATACAGAAGGAATTGGAAAAATACCTTAAAATTTATTCGAGCGAAGAATTATTAACAAAATCAGAATTCTTAGAGTCTATGAAAACCATTCAACAACGCTTCGAGGCTGTAGACCGACGCTTCGAGGCTGTAGACCGACGCTTCGAGGCTGCAGACCAACGATTCGAGGAATTAATTGCGACAATGAATAAACGATTTGAAATGCAAGATACTAGAATTCAAGAAGTTCTTTGGAATTTGAAAAGCCTCACCCTTGCCGTTTCTCGAATTGAGTCAAAAGAAGGAATCCTATTCGAAAAAGCCGTGCTGGATCTCATGAAAGACACATTAAATCTAGAAAATATCGATCCTGAAAAAATTCGAAAAGAATTCATAAGCGATCCAGAGGGAGAGGTATTTTTTCCTGGCTATACAACAGATATTGATGTCCTTCTGGAAAACAACAATACCTATTTGATTGAAGTTAAATCCACTGCCGGTAGCCAAGATATCGCTCATTTTATACAGAATGCAAAATTATTTGAGAAAGTCAAGGGCAAAACGCCTACACTCTTAATTTTAGTGACACTTCGCATAACGCAAGAGACCTATAATCTGGCTGCAGCCCAACAGATTCGCACAATCGCAGGTGAAATCTTCTAATATAAGAGAGAAGAATTAATAATTATTATTTTTACTATTCAACAATTATCGTCTTACCATAATAAGGATACTATTTTTTCCCTAACCTCATAAAGTTTTTCTGGTTCAACGTCTGTTCCGTCATTGTATTTGAGAGGAACAAGAAATTCCACTTTTAATTTTATTGCTATTATTCCCCTATTCGTTTTTCTTTACTTTAAATTTAATGCCTTGCTTTGCTAATTCACTCAAAACCGATTTGGGAACAATATATTCATTATTGGGTAGACAAATTACTGACCCATTGGTTAATAAAGTATAAAACCCCTTAACCCTATCTTTAAAATCAACTTTTATTTCTTCAAGGTTATTTTCCATAAATATCCGTATTGTTATTTTTTTCCTGTTATTATACAAGGTGTTTAACTTTATAAAATTTTTTTTAAAGAGACAAGACATTAAACTAAAAGAAAATTATTCTTTGATGCCTTCTTGGGGCATTTAACGATCAGATCAATTTTTAAGGGCAGGTTTCCTACCGGTATATCTAAATAAATCTTTATTTCCCCTTTAATTCTATTCCATTATATACTTTTTCAACGAGGTGAACCGTAGTTGGGACCTGAACTTCACTTTTAGGCTTCCAGACCGCCACATTGCCCCACTATTGGATACTATCTATGCCCAGGGACTACAATATTTAAGGAGATCTCATTAAATTATTCATAGCAAAAGTAACCCTCAACCATAAAAATAAAACCTATAACTCCCACTCAAGGCATTCTGCTCATCCAATTACGAAAAAATAATGAATCAAGCAAAAATCAAACGAAATACGCGAAAAAAAAGCCTAAAAAAAGTAGGTAAAGGGATTTTATGAGCGAAGATAAAGCATTACGGGAATTATCGAACCTAAAAGGGTTAAATAAGCAGCACGCAAGTCAATTATACAGGGCTGGCATTAATTCCATTGAAAAGTTGAGCCGTTCAAACCCGGATGAATTAAGCAACTTGACCGGCATTACGAAAACACAAATATTACCGTGGATTATCTTAGCAAGAGCACAAGAACGAAAGAAGTCTGCTAAAACGGATGCTATAATTACAGAATTGAGTAAAACAATCAAAATCAAAATAGAGGATGCAAAATGCCTCGTCAATTCTGGAGTTAGATGTGTTGATGATTTAGCAAACGAATCAGCAGACTTCTTATCTAAAGATACAGGGCTTTCCCCAGAGTCCCTTAAAAAATGGATTCAAAAAGCTAAGGAAGTCAAAGAAATTCTCGCAGAAAAACAAAAAGAGGTTGCAACACCCAAAACCGAGGGCAATTTTGGGTCTAAGTTAGCCGGTGCACTTTTTGGTTCCCGCTCTGGTTTTAATAGTATCTACAATTCCTCTAGCTTTGGGAAAAGCTTCATAATGGTTTTCTTTTCCGCGCTCTCTTTCTGCTTATATTTGAGTATGTCTCAGGCAACCCTAGCCGGGTGGTCTATCACCTCCCTCTGGGCCCTCACGCCCTTACGTTATGTTTTTAGTATTGACACCTTCCAAATTACTCTTTATCCGCTTGTGTTTCTAGGCGGTATTCTGCTTGTACTTGGGGGCTGGCTCCTCCTCGGCAAACTAGTTGCCAGCGCAAAGAAACTCGCGTTCAAGAATACATCTGCGGTGCTCGGCTTTGCTACGACCCCCGGATTTTTTGTGCTTATTGTGCTAGTTGGGAAATTCCTACCTTCAACGCTCATAACTGACCCCTTGCGAACGGTGATGCTCCCTGCTTTATTGGTCATCTTTACTTTGTGGGTAGCCATCGTCTTCATTCGCGGTCTCACCTTTTCTCCGTCCGATATCGCACAAGATTCCCATTCCATAGCAATACCAAAGGCATAGATGCGGTTCCCGCAACGAATTCTCCTTTAACCTCTCTACGCTGGCTAAAGATCACAAGATTCGCATAGTCAGGGACGAAGTATTTATTAATTTGCGTCAAGAAAATTCTTTTTATTCAGAATATCCTTTTACCCACGAATTATTTGTATAATTAAGATAATCTGGAAAAACAGAAAAGTGGTGAATTATCTGAAAAATATCCGGAGAATTCTCATTACTGGCGGTGCAGGATTTATTGGATCCCATCTAGCTGATGGATTACTCGAACAAGGTTATGATGTTCGAGTGCTGGATAATCTTGAACCCCAAGTTCATGGGGCTCTTCAACAGAAACCCGAATACCTCAAAGAACAAATTGAATTCGTCAAGGGCGATATTCAAGATCGAAATACTATTCGGGAATGCCTCGAAGGTATCGATGCTATTTTTCACTTCGCGGCTAATGTCGGTATTGGGCAATCTATGTATCAAATTGCGAACTATATTTCCGTGAATACCACTGGGACTGCCAATTTACTCGATTGCCTAGTCCATGAGGAGCACACAGTAAAAAAAGTGATTGTTGCCTCCTCGATGTCCATCTACGGCGAAGGAAAGTATAGCTGCCCGAATTGTGGGGTCATTTTCCCTAAACAACGCGAAACTGCTGATCTACAGGCGAAACTCTGGGAATTAAAATGTCCCACTTGTAGTGCACTTCTTACCCCCCTCCCAACTGATGAATCCAAGCCCCTTTACCCCTCCTCCATCTATGCCCAGTCAAAACGACATCAAGAGGAGATGGTGCTGCTTGTGGGCGAGACCTACGGCATACCCACCGTCGCCCTTCGATTCTTCAATGTCTATGGTCCCCGCCAAGCGCTCTCTAACCCCTATACCGGCGTCTGCGCCATTTTCTCCAGCCGCTTAAAAAATCACACCCCGCCTGTCATCTATGAGGATGGCCTACAATCCCGCGATTTTATTCATATCCACGATTTGGTCGCTGCCAATCTTTTGGCCCTGACTAAACAAGCCGCCAATTATGAAATATTCAATGTGGGAACCGGCGTTCCAGTCACTATTCTCGAAATCGCACAAGTTCTTATTGATACCATGCAGATTGACATTGAACCCCAGATTATCAACCAATTCCGGAAGGGTGACATCCGCCACTGCTTCGCAGATATATCAAAAATCAGAAATACACTAAATTTTAAACCTAAAATTTCATTTCAGGAAGGAATCCACGATTTAATAACCTGGGTTACTGCCCAAACCGACGTTGAAGACAAATTCCCGCAAGTCCATTCCGAATTAAATAAATACAAATTGACGATCGATTAAGAGTCGAGCGGTGTCTCAGACAGCTCTAATCCCTCTATTTTTCAGATTTCAACTGCTTCCACTAAATCATTTTTTCGATATATAAAACGAATTAGGGAATTCACTCTTCAAGTGCGATAAAATAACTCTTTGGATTGAAGACCTCAATTATTTATAGCGGATTGACGAAGCTTTTATGGGTCTGATTCATACTATAGGGATGATGAAAAATGACCTTCGACCAATTTTTTAAACAAATGATCCGGGATTTTTTAAAGGGGTGCGAAATTCATCCGGATACCCCGGTAGGAAAACTGCCCTTAAAAATTGATCTGATCATTAAATGCCCTAAAAAGGCAACCGGTCCTGTCACTATCCCCATTTTAGAAACCCATTTCGCCCCCATTAATCTCTTTGAATATAAAAGCAGCCATGATCTTCCCAAAAAACAGGATTTGGCCAAATTAATGGGCTATCTCGGCTTGTACTGCGACCAACATGAAGTAGGACTTGATGAAATCCCGGCGAAATTTTCCCTGTGGTATATTGCGGCGAAACGTCCTGCTTTTTTGGATGAACTCCTACAGGCGCAGATCATTATAGAAACTGACACGCCGGGATTATATCAATTGCAGGTGCCGTTCTTATGTCCCTATTTTGTACTGATTATTAACGAATTAGCGATTATCGAAGAGAATTTGCCTTTGCTCCTACTTTCTTCGGGCGAGCCATTAAAAAACACCATTCGAATGATGGTTCGGAGGAAGCTTGTGCAGGATTCACCACTCGAAAAATATTTAAGATTAGCCTATTTTATAAATTATGAGGTCCTAGGTAAAATGACAGAAATGGAAAG
>Ga0315279_10008859_pt1 | contig 12107 bp, 9 predicted proteins | sample YL17G06_20_MG_FD_203694 | JGI IMG/M metagenome (GOLD analysis project Ga0315279, IMG submission 203694) | Sediment microbial communities from Yellowstone Lake, YNP, Wyoming, USA - YL17G06_20 | ecosystem: Environmental > Aquatic > Freshwater > Lake > Sediment | place: USA: Wyoming | collected...
CGCCAGTTCGCCAGTTAGCCAGTTGGCCGGTCGGCCCGTCAGCCCGTCAGCCAGCCTGCCGATCCGACGGATCGGACCGATCGGACCGATCAGACCAGTCAGACGGCGAGTTCAATGATCTCCAGTCTTCTGCCTCCAGCCTAAAGCCTACACCCTACAGTCTTCAGCCTCCAGCCAGCTTCCAGCCTAAAGCCTACACCCTACAGTCTTCAGCCTCCAGACTACAGCCTCCAGCCTAAGGCCTCAAGCCCCCATCCAGCCTCAAGCCCCCATCCAGCCTCAAGCCCCCATCCAGCCTCCAGCCTAAAGCCTAAAGCCTATTCCCGGTCCAGCCCGCGCTTGGTCAGGGTGGAACCCGAAGGAATGCGCATGGCGGGAAAGTGCTCTACCCCCGTGTCCGTATGGATCAGACAGTTGCGGCCGATCCGGCAGGATTCGGGCACGGTTACCCGTTTGCCCGTCAGCGTCAGGCCCGTTGACAAGTGGTCCGGGTGCAGTTTGTTGGGTATGGACGGCTCCTCGGGCGAGCCGACCACCGCGTTCGCTCCCACCTCGAAGTACTTGTCCGCGATCACGTGGTCAATCCTGGCCCCTGCACCGATCCGCGCGCCATCCATGATGACCGAGTTGCGTATCTCCGCCCCTTTGCCCACGTGAATGCCGCGAAAGAGGACGCTGTTGATCACCTTGCCCGAAATGTGCGACCCCTTGCCCACCGTCGAGTTCATCACCGTGCCGCCCTGATAGACATGGGCCGGCATGCAGTACCGCGTGCCGTCGTGCTCGCTGTGTGTGAACACGCGCCAGCTGCTCAGGTCGAGGCCCGAAGTGGGGTCCAGGCACTCCATGTTGGCTTCCCAGTAGGATTGCAGGGTTCCCACGTCCCTCCAGTAGTGCGGGAAATCGAAGGAGTAGCAGGCGCAGTCTCGGAGCATGACGGGGATGACATCCCTCCCGAAATCATGGGAGGAGTAGGCGTTCTGCGCATCCTCGCGGAGCCGTCGCTCAAGGGTGGATCGCCTGAAAACATAGATACCCAGATTTGCCTGGTTCGAAACCGGACTAGATTTCGGCTTTTCCTCAAACGCCTCTATCCGGCCTTTCTTGTCGCACTTGACCAAGCCAAAACGGCTCGTTTGCTCCCAGGGAACCGGCTGGGTGGCTATGGTCAGGTCGGCGTTGTTGCGCAGATGAAAATCGAGCAGATCGCCATAGGCCATCTTGTAGATATGATCGCCCGACAGGACCAGAACGGTGTCCGCGTCAAAACGCGCCAGGAATGACAGGTTCTGGTAGATGGCGTCGGCGGTTCCGGCGTACCAGTCCGAATCCTTGTCCCCGACGTAGGGGGGCAGAACCTTTGCGACCGCGTACCGCCCCGTGAACCCCCATGCCTCCCCGTTCCCGATGTGCGCCATCAAGGAATAGGGTTTGTACTGGGTCAGGATGCCCATGTAGCGCACAGCCGAGTGCATCACGTTGCTGATGACGAAGTCAATGATCCGGTAGTTCCCCCCGAAGGGCACGGCCGGCTTGGCCCGTTGGTCTGACAGGATAGACAGGCGGCTTCCCTGGCCCCCCGCGAGGATCATGGCGATAGGCTCACCCATTGGGGCAACTCCCTACACCGCCGCGGAAACGGTTCTGCTGTGGTATGTCTTCCAGTCCCGGTGCACCACCTGGTTGATCTGGATTTCCTTGCCGGTGCCCACCTGCACTCCCTGGGTGAAACGGGCGCCCTTGCCCACCAGCGTCATGTGCCGCAGATCCGGGTTCAGAGGATCGAGTCCGGGTTCTCCCACGCGACAGAACGCGTGGAAATGCACGTCCTTGTCGCTGATCACACCAAAGAGTTTCACCCCTTCCTCGACCTGGCAATCGTGGAAGAGGATGGAGTCTTCCACGTGCGCGCCGGGAGCGATATGCACTCCCGGAGAGAGGACCGAGCGGATCACCGTTCCCTCCACCACGCACCCCGGAGAAACCAGGCAGTCCTGCACGTGAGACAGCCTGCCGAAGTAGGGCGCCGGGCGGCTTCCCAGATCGCGATCCTGCAGGTTGGTCAACACGTGCCGATTGGCCGGGTGCAGGTGGTGTTCTCCGCGCAGCAGACGCTGGTGATACAGCACGTAGGTCCTCAGGTCCGGCATGTTGTCCCACGCGTTCTCCATGGGGAAAGAGAAAACCCGCCCTTCGCGCACCAGCGGCTCCACCACGCTGGTAGGCAGGTCATGCTTTGGCCCCTGCGAATCGAGCTTCTTCAGAAAGTCCACCAGTGTGTTCGCGTTGAACAGGTAGATGCCCGTCGAGATCGTGTCGTGGGGCGGGGTGGCCGGTTTCTCCTGAAAGTCCGTTACCCGGCCCTTCTCGTCCGAGGTCACATAGCCAAAGACGTCCGGGGAGATGTTGTGCGGACGCGTGTACGTGACCACGGTCAGATCGGCGTTGTGATAGTGGTGGAATGCAAGCAGAGGCTCGTAATCCATGCAGTAGATGTGGTCCGCCGACAGCACCAGCACATTGTCCGAATGCGAGTCAACGACATAGTCGAGGTTTTGGTAGATCGCGTCCGCCGAACCTCGGAACCACTCGGTCTTTCCCATCCCGATGAAGGGCGGCATGAGCTTGAGCCGCCGGTTCGCCGTGGCATAGTCCCAGGCTGTTCCCACCCCGACGTGGTCAATCAGCGACCCTGGCAGATACTGGATCAGGATCCCCACGCCGCTGATGGAGGACCGGCTGAGATTGGTCAGGACGAAATCTATCACGCGAAAATGCCCACAGAAGGGCAGAGCGGATTTCGCCCGGTTGTGGGTCAGCACCGAGAACCCGAGGTTGATGCCTCCTGCCAGGACCAGCGCGGTTGTGTTCTTCATGATGCGACGCTCCACGGATGAGGCCGGGCCAGGGTCCCCAACACTTTCCGCGAGAGGAAAGAACCTCCCCACGGTTCGTTCACGGGGAAGAAGCGGTGTCGAAGCGCGCGGACCGAACGAACTTGCCGTGTTTCCGCTTCCTGGAACATATCGCAGCAGCGCGGAAAAAGCAACGGAAAGATTCCTAACGCAAGTTTATGTCGTGCACCCCTGGAGTCTTACCACCAGGCGGCTTGCCCTTTGGTAGTACCATATCGGCTGTGGACAGGTGCGGCTGAAGCCCCAGGAAGCATTTCGGCGCGTTTATGCGCTCTTGAGACGTGTTCAGCGGAGGATGCGGCCGGTGCGGAGACTCCTATCGAGAACACCCGGTTCGGTTCGTCCACTCTCGACGGCCTCTCGCCGCATTTTCCTTTCGTCGAAACCGCCGGCCGGCGAGTATATACTACTGGGAGAGGCGGCAAGGACGTGACGGAGCAGCCAAGCGACAGGGATCTCATGGCCCGCTATGCCCGCGAAGGGGACGTGGAGGCATTTGAGACCCTCTTGCGGCGCTGGGACGCGCGCATCGTGGGGTACTTGGCCAAATCCTGCGGAAACCTGGACACCGCCGAGGATCTGCGCCAGGAAGTCTTCTTGAGGATCTACCGGTACGGCAAGCGCTACGACTCCCGGTACGCGTTCTCCACTTGGCTGTACCGGATCGCCACGAACACCCTGAGAACCTACCTGGCAGCCAACGGCAACGGGCGCGGCGCACTCTCCCTGGATGACAAGGACTCCGGCCCCCTCGAGACGCCCGATAATGCCCATAACCCTCGGGAGTGCGCCGAACAGGACGAGTCGGCGAGGCAAGTGCGCAGGGCCATTGCACGGATCGAACCGGAGGGACGCGAATTGCTCCTGCTGCGCTTCGACCAGGAGCTCAGCTACCGCGAAATCGGCGAGATCCTGGACATGCCCGAAACAACGGCCAAGTCCAGGGCCTACCGGACGCTGGAGCGCCTCCGTGAAATCCTGACGGAAATGCGGGAAAGGGTGAAGGAGCAGTAACCATGAACAACGAACGGAACGGTGATGACAGGATACTGGCGCGCATCCTGGGCGAGGCGGCCGAGCAGGATCGCGCCGAGATCGAGGCGGAGCTCCGGGCCCGCCCGGAGATAGCCGCCGAGTACGAACGTTTGGTGGAAGAGGTTCGGGCATGGGCGAAAGAGCCGGTGAACGCGACGCCGCTATGTGTGGAGGAACTGGTGAAGGCGGCCGCCGCCCGACGGGACAAAAGCGCCCCGGAAGCCCAAATGGTTCCTAGACCGTCGCGTCTGCGTGGATGGGCGTGGGCCGTGGCCGCCGCGGCGCTCCTCCTTTTTGCCCTGTCGCAGGTGAGCTTCCAGATCCGTTTCGGCCAGAGCGAGCTCAATTGGGGAAAACGCTCGCCGGGATTGCCTCCAGGCATGAGCGCGGACCTGACGCAGCTCTCCCGCGAGATATCCGAATGCCGCAAGGCGATCCAGGACAACGCGCGGCAAATCCAGACCGTGGCCCTTCAGGGCCGCGCGTTCGAGGAGGAAGCGCGAGTGGCCACGGAGCGCCTGACCCGGCTCCAGCAGGCCGAAACACAGACGCGCTACCGGGACGTGGCGAAACTGATACATCTGGTCTCGTTTGCGGGGCCCGGACTGCCTTGACCGGCGCACCCGCACATGAAGGATAACCCATAGGGTTCAATCCGGCGGCGGACAGCGGCCCCTCCCCGCCGGAAGATTCCCTTCACACTCAATCGAAAGGAGCACGAACATGTTTTGCGCCAGAATAAACAAGATGGGATTGGCCGTGTGCATGGCCGCAGTCGCCCTCGCGTGGGTGGGGGCGGCTCCCCCGGCCGAGGAAAAAGACCCCTCCGCCGTGTCTCGCGAACGCGGCAAGGAACTGCGGACAATGGCCAGCGTTCTCACGGAAGTACTGAGCCGGGAGGAGTTGGACGTCGGCTGGGCCGGTCTCTCCACTGGTGTTCCGTCGCCCTTTGAACAACAGCGCATCAAGTCCGAGTACATCCCGACGGTGGGCGCTATCTTCACTATCCCCGTGGGCTTCCCATTGGTGGATCATGCCAAGAAAGCCCCGGAAAAGGCAAAGGGCAAGGAGTCCGAGGAGAAAAAGGATGTGGATCTCTGGGCAAAACACTGGGAGGGCCGGCCAGAGAGCGCCGCCACTCTCGGTGGCCCCGGTGCGGGCACAGTATCGCCAGCAAGCCAAGCCTACACCTACACCATAGTCCGCCAGGTCACCACGGCGGCGGCAAGCGAGCAGCTCGCCTTCGACAAGGAGAAGGTCGCCAAACTCCGGCGCGCGCTGATTGACACCCTGGCCCGCTACGGCTCCCACCTGGCCCATGTGGCGGAGACGGAACGGGTTCTCCTGGTAGTCGAGTCGCCCGCCAGCGTGAGCGAGTTGCTCTCCATGGATCCGTTCGCCTACTCGGTGGGCGCCGTCAGTGCGGGGGGAAGTGGGTTTGGCCGTGCGCGTAGCCCGGAGGATCTCAAGTACCTCGATCTGATGAGCCCGGAGGGGACGGCGGTGGAGTACTCCACCGGCCTGAGCACGTCGCTTTCCCCTGAAGCGGCGGCCGCGAGCAGCGATTCCGAGCCAGCCGTACAGAAGCCCCAAGAGGCTGCCGAGAAAGCCCGGCAAGCGGGTGAAAAAGCGCGGCAAGCGGGGGAAAAGGCGCGCGAAGCGGGTGAAAAGGCGCGGGGGGCGGCTGAGAAGGCGCAGCAAGCGGCTGAGAAAGCCAGCAGGAATGTTGTGGAGAGACACGTGGTCTCGAGAAGCGCTCCGGTTAGCGCACGCTACGGGCTTCTCACCAGAAGCAGCGCCATGGCATGGCCGGGTGGCGAGAACACGGATCGCTACCTCATCGCCGTGAACAAGTCGGATCTCAAGGACAAGGCCAAGTTCGAGGATCTGGACAAGACGGTCAATGAGAAATGGTATTGAGACACCGATTCCAAGGAATCCAATGCTCATCGTCCTCCTGGGGAGGTGGATGAGGGGGAAGGGGGCGGCTCGGTGAGCCGCCCCCATTTCTCAGCGATTGAGGGGGCGGGTAGAGCAGGTACATGGTACTCTCTCTGAGAAGGTGATAGGCCAGACGCTGACGGTCAGGAAACAGGAAAGGCCGGTTATCATGAAAAACGCGCTCATAGTCGCTTGTGCCGCCGCTCTTTTGGGAATCATCGTGGCGTGGCTCTTCTTCCCCCAATCCGTCCCGTATTTCCGGAGTATATGGGAGACCATCGGCCGGCCCGGATTCCTCGGAAGGCTAGGCTGGTTCACCGCATTCTGGGGTGTTGTCTTCTTTCTGGCAATCCGCCTGGGTAAGAGAGGGCCGATCTGAGATCAGCTGCGGGACAGGGCTTCTCGTGCCGTTCTTCTCAGCGATTCGATGAACGGTTCCTTGGGGCGCGCGGAAAGACATTTTTCAAACTCCCGGATGGCTTCCTCTGCACGGCCCCTTTGCAGTAAGAGAAGCCCATAGCCCGCATGAGCCGTGGGACTATTCGGAGAAAAGTGGATTGCCCACCTAAAGAATCCTTCCGCATCATCTCGATACTTGGCTTTCTGATCATCCGGCGCCTGTCTTGTCCACTCTGCATTCGCCCATGCCAAGAGAAGGTGTCCCTCCGGGGAATCCGGTCGTATGGCTTTGTATCTTTTCCAGCTTGGAGTCAGGCGCTCTGAGTCCCCATTCAGCACGGCATCGAAAAGCGCTCCAAAGGCTTCATAGGCATCCTTGCCGTTGGCGGGCACGGTGAAGCCCGTGGGAAGCGGTGGAGGAGTATCCGGCACGGAAGATTCGCGCAACAGCGCTCGGATGGAATGGACGTTGGAACCCAGGACATGGCAGAAGACCAGCCTCTCCTTTTCTGGAGCCGGTGATTGTGTACGCGAAGTCTCCTCCGTACCGAACTGTCCATAGCGTGACCGGAGGCACTGGATTCCAGCCAGCCGCCCGGATTCCGGCAGGATCAGAGGCGATCCACTCCAGCCATCTCCGGCATACTTCGCTCCGCCCAAAGCCATCCCCAGCGTGCGCGGATCCCCATCCGTGGTGGTCCTGTAAGCATCATCCTTACGATACACCTTGAGAAGAGGCAACCGCTCCATCAGCAGTTCCTTTGGATGTTCGTTCTTGGGTTTTTGCCGGTAGGAGTAACCCGCCACAATTATCTCCTTGGCCCGCGCCAGTTCCTCCTCGGTCGCCACGGCAAGAGCCGGATGCCTGCCCCAGGGCGCGCGGAGCACCACCACGTCCTTCTCCGGCTCTATGGCCAGCATCTCGGTTTCGCACATCTTGCCCGTCAGGGGACTCAGCGCGAAGAGTCCCCTGAAACTTCCTTTTCCCTTGAGCAGGTGGGCCGCTGTCACAATGGCCGATCCATCCCCAATGGCCGCGCCCGACGCCCAGGCAAACTCCATATTCCTCCCCGTGATCTTGAATTGGATGATCGCCACGACCGCCCTCGGATCGAATCCCTTCGGCGCTTGGGCCATGGGAAGAAGTTGCCGTTTCTCCCGCTCGCGCATCAGGGCCGCCAGGCGGTCCGGCGTAAGCCCGAATTCGTCTTGAATGCCGGCATCGGCGCCTTTGCTCGTGAGGAAATCGGCCATCCCGCGTTCTTGAAGAGACGCCGCTATATGAAGAGGCGTAATGCCGTATCTCCGATGCCTAGCATTCACTCGGGCGCCGTGGTTCAGGAGGCTCTCCGCCGGCCCGATCCTCCCATAGAAGGCAGCCATGTGGAGAGGGGTCACCGAGGTTGCGGGATCCGCGGCACTTGGATCCGCGCCTTTGCTCAAGAGCAAGTCGGTCGCGTCCGGCGACTCCAGGGCGGCGGCATAGTCCAAGGGGGTCCTCCCCCAGGAATCTCTTGCGTCTATGTCCACGCCGGGGGTCAGGCTGCGTCTTATCTGTGTCAAGTCGCCACGGAACGCCGCGCCATGTAAAGGCCACCTCTTCTCGTATGCGCTGACGGGAGCCGTGCTTGTCGTGGACGCGTCGTTTGCGGGTATGAGGCTTTGCAGCAGGGTTTCCGATGTGCGAACTCTCTCCTGGGCGCGACTACTGGTCACGCTTAGGACAAGGAGAACGATTCCCAAGGTTCTTCTGAGCAATCTTGCCGCCATTGCAGGGTCTCCCTTTAGAAGGACAGCATTCGTTCCGTGGGATTGCAGACGCTTCTTCATTCCTACAGGAATCCAAAGGGTGGCGCAACGCAAATCCGTGGAACGGAACGGGTCGCTAGTGGCCCAATGGGGTGGGTCAGGACCAGTGTCTTTCCTTTTGACTTGCCCCGCGCTCTATCCTAAACTCGTAATGATCCTCCGCCATTTGCCTGATTCGCGGGGGCGCAAGTCGCATGGACGTGAAGGATGACGCTTCGTATGGCCTCAAGCAGCAATACAATCCAGATTCACAACACCCTCACGCGCCGCAAAGAAGCATTCGAGCCGCTCGAACCGGGCAAGGTGCGCATGTACAACTGCGGCCCCACCGTTTACGATTACTTTCACGTGGGCAACGCCCGCAATTTCGTGGTGGCCGACATGATCCGGCGCTACCTCGAGTATCGCGGATACCTCGTGACCTTTGTTCAGAACATCACCGATATCGAGGACAAGATCATCGCCCGCGCCCGCGAGGAAGGATGCTCGGCGCAGGAGATCTCGGAGAAATACGCGCAGGTCTTTTTCGATTCGGCGGCGCTGCTCGGAGTGCGCAAGGCCGACCACCACCCCCGCGCCACCGAGTACGTGGGGAAGATGATTGGTCTCATAAAGAAACTTGAATCGAAGGGCTTCGCGTACGCGGTGGACGGGGACGTTTACTTCCGCGTCTCGAAGTTCGAGGAATACGGGAAACTCTCGGGCCGCAACTTGGAGGACCTGTTGAGCGGCGCGCGCGTCGAAGTCTCCGAGAAGAAGGAGAGTCCCGGCGACTTCGCGCTTTGGAAAGCCGCCAAGGAGGGTGAACCCTCATGGCCCAGCCCCTGGGGAAATGGCCGCCCGGGATGGCACATCGAGTGCTCGGTCATGGCGATGGATTTGCTTGGCGAGACCTTCGACATCCACATGGGCGGCAACGATCTGATCTTCCCGCATCATGAGAACGAGATCGCCCAGAGCGAAGCGGCCACCGGCAAGCCTTTCGCCCGGTTCTGGGTGCACAACGGCTTTCTGAACATCAACGGCGAGAAAATGTCGAAGTCGCTGGGCAATTTCTTCACGATCAACGAGGTCCTGGAGAAGTTCGAGGCGCCCGTTGTCCGCTACTTCCTCCTCAGCGCCCATTACCGCGTGCCGCTGGATTTCTCCGATTCCGCGTTGCACGAAGCCAAGACCGCCCTGACCCGCCTGCGCACAGCGCGAGCGGCTGCGCATTACATGGCGGACGGCGCTGAACCTGACTTCGAGAACCCCCTTGTTGTCGCTCAGATCAGCGAAATCCGCCGCGCGTTTGAGGAGAGCATGGACGACGATTTCAACACCCCGCGCGCCCTTGCCGAGCTTTTTGAGTGCGCCGGGCAAATCAACAGGATGGAATCGCAGAGCGCTGGCAAGCCCCTTACCGATGAGAGCCGCCGTAGCGCCGCTTCTCTGTGCGCGCTCATGGACGAACTCGCGGCGGACGTCCTGGGCTTGGATGTCAAGAAGCAACGCCATGTTGCCACTGGGCACATCCAGCTGCCTCCCGTAAGAGTTTCTGGCATAGCCGTGAAAATCCCTTCCGAAGTGACGCCGTTGGTGAAGCTGATAGAGAAGTTGGGCGAAAAGCCCTTGGAATATACGGAGGAATCGTGCCTAAGCCAGCTGGTGGATATCCGTGCCAAGGCCCGCAAACAGAGGAACTTTGCCATCGGCGACCAGATCCGCACCGGGCTGGCGGAGTTGGGTTTTGAACTGCTCGACCGTCCCGGCGGCGTCACGGAATGGAAAAGAAAGTAAGCACAGCATAAGGAGGTCAACAGCCATCAACACGCTCCATTGTCAAGGATCACCGGGTATTTGTTGCCGCGGGAGGCGGCCCTGGGTGTTAGCATCTCTGACGAGTCTTCTTGCCGCGCTGCTCTTCACGGGATGCGCCGGAGTTCGGATAGGAACCGATTCTGCCACCCCCATTGCCATGAGAATTGAGAGGGGTAAGCCGTTTATCCCGGTCCTCCTGAATGGAAAAGGGCCGTATTGGTTTGCAGTTGACACGGGTTGCCAGGAAGCGGGGGATATCTCTCCTCGGGTTGAAAGGGATCTGAAACTGCGCAGGGATAAAGATCGAATTGTCCTCCTGGACTCATTCGCAGTGGGCGAGATGGTCTTTAAGAACTTTGATGTTTTTGTAGACGACAATCCCAAACTCTGGGATTTGCTTGGGAACAAGACAGATGGAATAATTGGCATGGGTTTTCTGAAGTATTTTGAGGTCACGATCAATTATCCCCGATCAACGATGTCCTTCGTGTCCGAGCTCAATTTCATTGGAAAGCATCAGAAGCCAAAGCCCAATTTTTCGTATGTGTGGATCAAGTATTCGAATAACTATATTGTAGTTCCCACGTATGTAAATGGCGCCGGACCGTACAACTTCCTGCTGGATACTGGGGCGAGCGGATGTATTATCTCAACTGAGATAGCGGACAAATTGAGCCTGGCGAGGAGCAACCCCCATCCTGCCCGTGGCGCAGTGGATGACATAGCCAGTTGGGATTCCAGTGTTGAGTCTCTAAAGGTCGGAAATAAAACAGTCCATAACCTTCGGGTGGGAGTAATGGATTGCGCCGGCGTCAGCAAGGGGGCCGAGTGCAAGATAGATGGATACATAGGATACAACTTCCTCAAGAGCTTCTCGGTGACGATCGGCGTGCTTGATCTGTATATCGGTATAGGTACGGAGTAATCTGCTCTATCAACAATGCGGCGTGTTCGCGTCTGAAGCGCCTACGGGAAGGAGTTGCCACTATGGGAGCAATCGAGTTCACGGACAACTACCAGGACCTCAGCTCCGACAAGGGCTTTCAGTTCAAGTTCTGTTGCGAGCGCTGCGGCAACGGCTACATGTCCACCTACAAGCTGAACAAGCTCGGGGTGGCGGGGGGACTGCTGGATGCGGCTTCCTCCATCTTTGGCGGGATTCTGGGACGCGCGGCCCACGGCGCCTACGACATCCAGCGCGCCGTCGGAGGCAAAGCGCACGACGAGGGGCTGCGCGAGGCCGTGGAGGAAATCCGCCCGAAGTTTGTCCAATGCCGAAAATGCGGAAATTGGACCTGCCGCGAAATCTGCTTCAACGACACCGCCAAAATGTGCAAGCAGTGCGCTCCCATCGCGGAGGAAGTGGAGACGTCCATACGCGCCGAGCACGTTCAGACCCAGGTGGCCAACGACCTCTTTCTGGAAGAGAACAAGCGGATGAGCGCGAAGGGGAAGGAGGTGGCCGCCAAGTGCGCGAAGTGCGGCGAACCCACCCTGGGGAAGAAGTTTTGCCCCAGCTGCGGCGCTCCGGTCGCGGCCGGCGGCACCCAGTTTTGCCCGTCGTGCGGCGCGAAAGCCGCGCCGGGGGCCAAGTTCTGCGGCGAATGCGGAGCGAAGATCAATCAATAGCCGGATAGAAACAGAAACAGAAAGAACAGAACTCACCACGGAATACACGGAACACACGGAAACGGAGCTCTTCCGTCCTAGTATCCCGCATTTTCGTGTCTTTTCAGCAAGAGATTTACGCATCCTTCTTCGCAAGTCTTTCGATAACGGCGTTCTGCGTAGGGATGGCTGCCCTGCGGAAAACGCGTGCTGTGTCATTGCGAGCGAAGCCTTGTGTCATTGCGAGCGAAGCCTTGTGTCATTGCGAGCGAAGCCTTGTGTCATTGCGAGCGAAGCCTTGTGTCATTGCGAGCGAAGCCTTGTGTCATTGCGAGCGAAGCGAAGCAATCTCGGATCGCGTGGCAATGGGGATTGCTTCGCTCCGCTCGCAATGACACAAAGGGGGCATAGGGCGCCCGTGCTCCTTCGCAAAACTGAGATGCGCCCCAGCGTCAGGGGCGCATCTCACTTTCTTGCAGAAGCCGCCCCCGCCGACTTCAGGTCGGTGGAGCGATGGTTTTGCTCCAGAATCGGGCGTATTATCCATCCGCGCCCCCGCCGACTTCATGTCGGTGGAGCGATGGTTTTGCTCCAGAATCG
>Ga0315279_10008861_pt1 | contig 12106 bp, 10 predicted proteins | sample YL17G06_20_MG_FD_203694 | JGI IMG/M metagenome (GOLD analysis project Ga0315279, IMG submission 203694) | Sediment microbial communities from Yellowstone Lake, YNP, Wyoming, USA - YL17G06_20 | ecosystem: Environmental > Aquatic > Freshwater > Lake > Sediment | place: USA: Wyoming | collected...
AGGGGCGACCCGCCGGGTCGCCCCTACTGGATGTTAGGAGTTGAAAATGAAGAAGAAACCAGCCAAGAAAAAAACCGCGTTGAAAAAACCTTCGGTCCGATCCAAGAAACCTGTTCAGCCCGAACCCTCGCTCCCCCCCATGTCCCTCTCTTTCGATGGGACGCTGGCCACGAAGACCGGGACCTGGCGTTACCTCACCCCCGCGTACCTGAACAAGCTGGCCCCCTGCAATGAAGGCTGCCCGGCGGGCGAAGACGTGGAGGCAGCCATGGTCCTGTCCGGACAGGAAGACTATATCGGGGCCTGGGAAAAGATCACCCAGGAAAACCCCCTTCCCCGGGTCTGCGGGCGCGTCTGCTTCCACCCCTGCGAGGGATCCTGCAACCGCAAAGAGTACGATGAACCCACGGCCATCAACGCCCTGGAGCGTTTCGTGGGTGACATTGCCTTCCAGGCCGGGAAACGTTTTTCTCTCCCCGCGGAGAAGAAAAATGAAAAAGTGGCGGTCGTCGGGTCCGGCCCGGCGGGCCTTTCCTGCGCCTATCACCTGGCTTCCCTGGGTTACGGGGTCACCCTCTTCGAGGCCCTTCCCCGGCTGGGCGGAATGCTCCGCTACGGCATTCCCGCCTACCGGCTGCCCAAAGACGTCCTGGACCAGGAGATTGATCAGATCCTGGCCCTGGGAGTGGAATCACGGACGAATTGCCGGGTGGGCAAGGATGTGAAATGGGAGGAATTGAAAAAATACGACGTCGCCTTCGTGGCCGCGGGGGCCTGGAGAAGCCTGCCCCTGCGGGTCCCCGGCGAAAACTCCCTTGGAGTTATGTCCGGCGTGACTTTCCTGAAAAAAGTCAATTCCGGGGAGAAGGTCGACCTGGGGCAGAGAGTGGCCATCATCGGCGGAGGAAACACGGCCATGGATGCGGCCCGCTCAGCGCTGCGCCTGGGCGCCGAACCCCTGATCATCTACCGCCGCACCAAGGAAGAAATGCCCGCCTGGGAGGAAGAGATCTCCGAGGCCGAAGAAGAGAAGATTGATTTCATCTTCCTGACCTCCCCGGTGAATATCCTTTCGGAAAACGGAAAGGTCAAGGGGATCGAGTGCATCAAGAACCTTCTCGGCCCTCCGGGTAAAGACGGCCGGCGGGAGCCCCGCCCCATCGAGAATTCCAATTTCGCCCTTCCCGTTGATTCGGTGATCTCGGCCATCGGGGAAGCCCCCGACCTGTCCTTCCTCCCTCCGGAGTTGCAGAAGTCCAAAGACGCTATCCCGGTGGATGAAGCCGGAGCCACAAGCCTGGAGAAGGTCTTTGCCGGGGGAGATATCGTGGCCCAGCCCCGTACCGTTTCCTACGCCATCGGCTCGGGGAAAAAGGCGGCCATGGCCATCGACGCCGTCCTGCGGGGAAAGAACGCGGCCGAAGCCATCCGCCTGGCCCGCTGGGGAGACAAGGGAAGTCTCTCCATGGCCCGTTACCGGAGCGGAGGCGGCGATGGGATCGCTCAGGAAGTGGTAAAGTTCTCGGAGTTGAACACCGCCTACTTCCCCCGCCAGAGCCGAAAGGCCAAGGAAAGGCTCTCCCTGGAGGAGCGCACGAAGGGCTTCTCCGAGATCACCCGGGGCTTCCCCAAGGCCTCCGCCCTCTTCGAAGCCAAGCGCTGCTTCAACTGCGGCGTGTGCAATCTCTGCGACAACTGCTTTTTCTTCTGTCCTGACATGGCCATCTCCGCCCGGCCTGACAAACAGGGCTACGAGATCAACTATGACTACTGCAAGGGATGTTGCATCTGCGTGGAGGAGTGCCCCCGCGGGGCCATCTCGATCGAGGTGAAGAAATGAAAAAACTGCTCACCGGGAATTCAGCCATCTCCCTGGGGGTCATGCTCTGCCGGGCAGAGGTCATCTCCGCCTACCCCATCACCCCCCAGACCACGATCGTGGAAGAGCTCTCGGAAATCGTGGCCGACGGGCGGCTGAAAGCCAGGTTCATCCGCGTGGAGTCGGAGCACTCCGCCCTGGCCTGCGTGGCCGCGGCCTCCGCCGCCGGCGCCCGGGTCTTCACCGCCACCTCATCCCACGGCCTGGCCTACATGCACGAGATGCTCCACTGGACTTCCGGGACCCGGCTGCCCGTGGTCATGGTTAACGCCAACCGGTCCATTGGCTCTCCCTGGAACATCTGGTGCGACCACAGCGACAGTCTGTCCCAGCGGGACACGGGCTGGGTCCAGCTCTACTGCCAGAGCGCCCAGGAGGCTCTCGACACGGTTATCCAGGCTTTCAAAATTGCCGAGGAGGTTCTCCTCCCGGTGATGGTCCTGGAGGACGGGTTCTTCCTCTCCCACACCTCGGAGGTGGTGGATGTGCCCGAGCAGAAAGCGGTGGATTCTTTCCTTCCGCCCTTCCAACCCCGTTTCAAGCTCAGCCCCGAAGAACCCCATACCTTCAACATCATGGCCGACCCCTCCATGTTCATCAACTTCAAACACGAGGCCCAGCAGGCCATGAACCAGGCCAAGAAGGTCATCGCCCGGGTGGACCGGGAGTTCAAGGCCCACTTCGGCCGCGGCTATGGATACACGGGCAATGTGCGGATGACTGACGCCGACGTGGTGCTCCTCACCATGGGGACGGCGGCCAGCACGGCCCTTGAGGTGATTGACGCCTTCCGCAAGCAGGGAAAGAAAGTGGGCCTCTGCCGCCTGCGCATGTTCCGCCCGTTTCCTTCGGAGGAGGTCGGCAGGCTGCTAGGAAAAGCCAAGAAGGTCGCCGTCCTGGACCGGGATAACTCCCTGGGAGCCGGGGGCATAGTGGCCCAGGAGCTGAAAGCGGCCCTGTACGGAGCGGTCAAAAAGCCCAGGATCTTCGAGTTCATCGCCGGCCTGGGCGGAAGGGACATCACTCCGGAAGTCATCGGTGAAGTTTTCAACTATACGATGAGCCATTCCAGCCCCAACGGGGCCCCGGTATGGATGGGAGTCAAGAAATGAAAGGAATCCAACCTCAAGCTAAAGAACTGCTCGATGAGTACCTTCACTCCGGGCATGGCGCCTGTCCGGGCTGCGCCATGCCCGTCGTCCTGCGCACCATCTTTCACGCCCTCGGCGAGAAGACGATTGCGGCCATCACCGCCGGTTGTTTCGGAACCATCTCCGGCACCTATCCCGTCTCGCCCATCAAGATTCCCGCTTACAACACCCCCTTCCCCTCCGCGGGAGCGGCCGGGTCGGGAATCCGGGCGGCCCTGGATGTAAAAGGAGACACGGAAACGACGGTCGTCGCCGTAGCCGGGGACGGCGGGACTTTTGACATCGGCATCCAGGCCATCTCCGCCGCCGCCGAACGGAATGACGACTACATCTTTATCTGTTACGACAACGAAGCCTACATGAACACCGGAATCCAGCGTTCCTCGGCCACCCCGTGGGGCGCCTGGACCACGACCACCCCTCCTTCGGAGCTGAAGGCCCAGCCCAAGAAAGACATCGTCCAGATCATGGCCGCCCATCACATCCCCTACGTTGCCACGGCCTCCATTGCCTATCCTGACGATTTCGTCCGCAAGATCCGCAAGGCCAAGGAGACCCGGGGTTTCAAGTTCATCTACACTCTTTCGCCCTGTCCCGTGGGATGGCGGTTCCCTTCGGAGATCACCATACGCCTGGCCCGCCTGGCGGTTCAAACGAAAGTTTTTCCCCTCTACGAGGTGGAGGACGGGGAACATTACACTCTCAGCGTGGAGCCCGAGGAGATCCCGGTGAAAGAGTACCTCAAGCCCCAGGGTCGCTTCAACTTCCTGCGGGAGGGGGACATGGAACGGATTCAGGAGAACGTGGACCGCGAATGGGAACGTTTGATGAGGCGCTTTTGAGCGGTTTCGCGTCTCGAGTTTCGGGTTTCGAGTCAAAGACTCAAAGATCCACTTTTGAACCCGAAACACGAAACCCGGGACCCGAAACTTTTTCAGAGGAGGAAGAGTCATGGCTCAGCCGGTCATCGTTTATTTCAACCCTTCCTGACACGCCTGCAAGGCGACGAGGGAGTTTCTCTCGCAAAAAGGGGTTCCTTTCATAGAAAAAGATGTGATCAAAGATCCCAAGAACCTGGAAGAGCTGGCCCGGAGAACCGGGAGGAGGGCCACTCCCACCCTGATCATCGGCGACGAAGTCATCGTGGGGTTCGAGCAGGCAGAGATCGAGAAGGCCCTCCAGAAGGCAGGGATCGCTTGACCCGGCAGGGCCGCCTTTCCTTCTGCGAAACAGCTCCCTTTTCTCCTTGAAGAACACTGTGGTAGGGCCGCAGTCAAAAGTGTATACTTTACCCGAGATTCCGCGCCTTCCAGAAATCCCCCCTTTTCTAAAGAGGGGTGGGGGGAATTTCAGAGGCAAGTCCGCATAACCAATATTCTTTACAAAATTTGAAGACTCTGCACAAGGGTGGCACAGAGGACTGTTCGCCAATGCCCCGTTGGAAATTCATTTGCTTGCTGGCAATCCTTTGCGGTGTATGCGCTGCCCTCCCCCTCCGGGCCGAAGAGCGAATCGTGGGCGAAGGGGAGCACCGCGGCTTCGTCACCCACGAGGGGGAACAGGTTCTGAAAATCGGACCCGTCAAGTCGGGTCAGACCATCCAGGCTCAGGTATCCCCCCAGTGGAATGCGGGAAAAGGGGCCCGGGTGGAATGGACCCTGACCGATTCGAGCGGGGCTCCGCTCCGGGCCGGCAGTCAGCACCAGCCGAATGAAGAGCCCCTTCTCCTGGAATGGACTTCCAACTCCGAACCCCGGCCTGATGCTTACCGGATTCAGATCCAGGGAAAGGGAGGAAGTTTTCCCGGAGAGATTCTGGGCCAGTATATTGTACAAATCTCTCTCTGGGGCCAGAACGACGGCAGCTCCGGAACTGACGCCCCGGAGACTTATGAGAAAGCCCTGGAACTTCCGGCTTCCGAGCCCGGACTCTACATCTTCAACGAGTGCTTCCTCAGCGGCACCGCCGATACTTACGACATCTACAAAATCTCCCTCAAACCCAATCATTCCCTGACCCTGAAAGCCATACCGGTCCAGTGGAATGGAGCGGACAAGAGAGGGAAGGTCCTCTGGGATTTTCTCAACCGGGCGTTTAAACGGATGAAAGACGGGCAAAGCTCCCTGTCCGAGACATCTCCTTTCATGGTAAGAGTCTTTCACCCCCAGGTGCGGTCGGGGCACAAGCCGGCCATGTTTTACTTCCTGGTCAAGATCGAGGGAGATGTCAGCCTGGTCTATTCGCTCCAGGTGGAGGTCAAAAAGGGGCGATGAGGGACGAAAAGCTCCTCTTCAAAAAATTCGGCAGGGTATTTCCTCCGGGAGCCCTTCTCTTTGAAGAGGGACAGGACTGTTCGGGGATGTACATCATCCAGAAAGGCCGGGTCCGCCTCTACAAGAGGGTCGGGGGAAAAAAGGTTACCATTGACATCCTGAAAGAAGGGGATTTCTTCGGGGAGATGGCCTGCCTGCTCGGCCAGCCCCGGTCGATCAACGCGGTGGTGGAAGAAGAAAGCCAGATTCTGGTCGTGGAACCGGAGGTCCTGGAGGAGCTTTTCCGGGAGAAGAACGGTCTGGGAATGAAGATCCTGGGAAATCTGGCTTCCCGTTTGAGAAAGGCCTATGACATCATCAGTCGGCTGGCCCAGGAACGAGATTTGCCCCCGGGAAAGGAGCCCCTGTCGCCATGAGTCGGGAAGATCAGCTCTTCTGGAAATTCGGCAAGAATTTTGCCAAAGGAACGATTCTCTGCCGCGAGGGAGACGCCGGGCATGAAATGTTCATCATCCAGAAGGGGAAGGTCCAGGTAAGAAAGAAAATCGGGAAAGGTGAAAAAATCCTGGCCGAACTCTCGGACGGAGAATTCATCGGGGAGATGGCCCTTCTCCTGGGCATGGACCGCTCCGCCACGGTGGAAGTCCTGGAGGACAGCAAGGTCCTCGTGGTCGGACCCGATACTTTCGAAAGCCTGCTCAAGAACAGCCCGGATATCGCCATGAAGATGCTGAAGAAAATGGCCCAGAGGCTCCGCGCCCTGGACGACCAGCTGGAAACCCACCTCGTCGAACCCGCCCCCAAGCCAGACTGACCTGACCATAACCCTCCCCCAGCAATCGGCTAATGGATATGGATAATCCGGGCGCCGTCGAAGCCGTTGAACTTGGTGGAAGAAGCGATACTGTAGGCGCCGATGTTCTCGGTGTAGAGGTAATCTCCGATGCCCAGGTTCCCCGGAAGTTGTTCGGAGAGGGATACTTTGTCGAAGCTGTCGCAGGTGGGCCCGACGACCGCGCAGACCTCCTTTTCCCCGCGCCCGAAGGAGTGGAAATTGGGGATCCAGTGATCGTAGACGACGCCCGAGAAGGTGTGGTAAACCCCGTCATTGATGTAATAAAAGATCTTTCCGTCTCTCCGGGCTTTGCCGATGATTTCGGATATGAGCGTCGCCGCCGTGGCCACGATGAACCTTCCCGGTTCGGCGATGATCTCGATGTCTTCCGGAAAGAGGCGTTGGCATTCGGCATTGATCAATCGGGCCAGCTTTTCGAATCTGGGAACCTGCGCATCGTAGGGCACCGGAAACCCGCCCCCGATGTCCACGATTTTCAGGTTGTATCCCTTTTGGCGCGCCTCATGGAAAATTTCGGAGGTGATCGCCAGGGCGGCGGTGTAGTTGTCGAAGTTGGTGCACTGGCTCCCCACATGAAAGCTCAACCCTTCCACCATCAACCCCGCATCAAAGGCCTGCCGGATCAGGTGATCCGCGTCTCCCGGTTCAGCGCCGAACTTGGAGCTCATCTCGACCTGGGAGCCCGTGTCCGGAACCTTTAACCTCAAAACCAGCCCGGCGGTTTCACAATATTCCCTTATTTTCTTCAGCTCGTCGCGGTTATCAAAGGTCACCAGGGGGCGGTACCTCTTGATCTTCCGCAGGGTCTCCTGATCCTTTATGGTGTTGGAGAAAATAATCTTGTCCCAGATGAAAAAATCTTTGTCCTTTTTCTCGAAATGCTTTAGGTATTCGTACACCTGCATGAACTCGTTGTAAGAGGCCACATCGAAGCTCGATCCTTCATCGAACAGAGTCTTGATGATCTCCTGATTTGAATTTGCTTTTACCGCGTAATAGCACTGGACCCGCGGCAGGTTTTTCTTGAAAATCCGGTAATTTTTCCTGATTTTTTCATGGTCCAGGATGAACAGGGGGGTTCCATGCTTTTCCGCCAGGGCCAGGAGTTTTTTATTCATGCCGGTCTTCCTTCTTTCATGCGGGCAGTTTTTGGATGAGGCTTTTCAACTGGTTCACTTCCCGGTTGTTTTCCAGGTAGGACTGGATCAGCTTCTTATGCAGTTCCGGCCCCCGGTCAAACAGTCTTTTCCGTTTTTTGGGCCGGGTGGTCCGCATCACGTAGGCAACCATCAGGGGTAAGGCCACCGTGACATCCAGGTAAGCGGTGACGGTCTCCTCCAGCATGGTGGGGTCGATCTTGCCCCAGCTGGCCGCTTCGCTCGGCGGGGCCCCCGACAGTCCTCCCGTGTCCGGGCGGGCATCGGTCACATTGATATCGTAATCCTGGCCCACTTCCGGGATCATGAGCACTTCCTGGATCTGCGGCTCCGTTTGGAGCATGAAGTTTTTCGGGCTTCCGCCGCCGATCAGGATCACCCCCGTTTTCCCGCGCTCATACAGCTTGGCGTTCAATATGATGGCGGTTGAGTCGTTGACGTCGATGCTCGGGTTGATTCTCAGTTTGAATCGATCCCGCAGGCTGGCGGCTTCGGCCAGAAGCTCCAGCCCGGCCACATTCATTCCAATGGTGGAGTCCCCCGGGGATGACGTAAAGACAGGGATCCCGTTTCGGTAGGCTGCAGCGACGATGCTCACCTCTCCCAGACGATTCTTCCTTTCGAATTCATTCATGACCTTCCCCAGGTGATGATAAAACTCCCGGGTTCCCATTTCTCTCTGGAATTCAGGGCGCACCAGAATTTTTCTCAATCTTCGATCCGTTTCCATCAACACATCCTCATAATCGAAGAGGATGTCGTAAATCCGGGTCACCCCCTTTTCCCTCAAATCGGCGTCATTCACCAGATGGCTGCCTCGATGCATCGGCAGATCGAAGGCAAAATGCAGGTCGTGGTACATATTGGCTCCGGTTGCGGTCATCCAGTCGACAAAACCGTGATTCATCAGCGGAATGACGGCGGAAGGCCCTAAACCGGCCGGGGTTAAAGCCCCTGCCAGGCTTAATCCCACGGTCACATCCTCCCGGGAATATTTGTCCCTTAATAAATGGCAGGCGGCTCTCAATCTTCCGCCGTTATAGGCGTCCAGGTTGTCAATTAATTTGGCGATATCCGTATCTTTAGAAATCGGCGCGGGAAGAATTCTTTTCCCGGCGAGATATTTTTTCCTCCCGGGACAGGCCGGCTTTTGCTTTTTCATCTTTTCCCTTTCCGAAACCTGGAAAATTTTCCAAAGAATAACCCGTGGTCATAGGTCGTACCCAACGGGGCTCACGGGCTTCAGGGGTTTATTTTCCCCCGGGGCGGGTTCGATTTCAAGTACTTTGCAAAATATTCCCTGACTGGCTGATCGAATCGGCCGCAACCGCAGAAATGGACGACCGGAAAATAGATAAAAATCAAGGGGCTGTCAAGGCTTGCCCGCTTCACTTTTTCGATTCTCTTTCTTGTGTAAAAGCAAACTTGTGGCCCGGAAGCAAGGGCGTTGCGCGGAAAAAGCATCGGCGGGAAAAGAAATCCACTCGGAGATCCCTCCGTGCTTCCGCAAAATGAGCCGGGCCTATCGGGCGTCCAGCCGGGCGCCCCTACATGGGAAGAACTCTCTTCTTGGGGAAAGAACGGCTTGCCCGGCCGGTCCAAGAAACGAGGCGCGCCTCATGGTTTTTGCGCGCAACGCCCTTGCTTCCGGGCCGGGCAATGCCTGAAATTCAATTCATCTTCCGCCTACTTGGCGAAAAGTGGGAGGGCAAGGCTGTCAAGATCATTTTTTTCCTCTCCCCCCATACACCCGATGCAAAAAAAAGCCCTTCGCGTTTGGCGGAGGGCTTTTTCATAGATTTCTTAAAGGGCCCGAGCTTTTGACTCTAGGCCCTATGCTCTTTGCATTTAATACATCCCTTCCATTCCTCCTCCCGGAGGCATGGCGGGCATCCTTTCTTTCTCTCTGGGTCTCTCGGCCACCATGGCTTCGGTGGTGAGGAGCAGGGAGGCAACTGAAGCTGCGTTTTGCAGGGCCGTACGCACCACCTTGGTGGGGTCGATGATCCCGGCCTTCACCATGTCGGTGTACTCTTCATTCTGCGCATCGAACCCGAAATTCCCCTTCTCATTCTTCACTTTTTCGACCACGATGGAGCCGTCGAAACCGGCATTCATGGCGATCCAGCGAATGGGCTCTTCCAGCGATCTCTTGAGGATATTCAGCCCGAACTGCTGTTGCTCGGGCAGCTTCATCTTATCCAGAGCCGGCAGGGTGCGCAGGTAGGCCACTCCGCCGCCCGGAACGATCCCTTCTTCCACGGCCGCGCGGGTCGCGTTCAGGGCGTCTTCCACCCGGGCCTTCTTCTCCTTCATCTCCGACTCGGTAGCCGCTCCCACGTTGATCACCGCCACGCCGCCCACCAGTTTGGCCAGGCGTTCCTGCAACTTTTCGCGGTCATAATCCGAGGTGGTCTCTTCGATCTGAGCCCGAATCATCTTCACCCGGCCTTCGATCCCCTTGGATTCCCCGGCGCCTTCGATGATGGTGGTGTTGTCCTTGTCAATGGTGATCCGTTTGGCCTTGCCCAGGTCTTTGAGGGTGATGGACTCCAGCTTCACGCCCATCTCTTCGGAGATCATCTGGCCGCCGGTCAGGATGGCGATGTCTTCCAGCATGGCCTTGCGCCGGTCGCCGAACCCGGGGGCCTTCACCGCCGCGCACTTCAGGGTGCCGCGCAGCTTGTTTACCACCAGGGTGGCCAGGGCCTCGCCTTCCACTTCCTCGGCGATGATCAGGAGGGGCTTGCCCAGTTTGGCGATCTGCTCCAGAACGGGGAGCAGGTCTTTCATGTTGCTGATCTTTTTCTCATGGTTGAGGATCAAGGCGTCCTCGAGGACGGCTTCCATCTTCTCGGGGTTGGTCACGAAGTAAGGAGAGATGTACCCGCGGTCGAATTGCATTCCTTCGACGATGTCCAGGGTGGTCTCCATGGACTTGGCTTCCTCCACCGTAATGACCCCTTCTTTTCCCACCTTGGCCATGGCCTCGGCAATGATGTTGCCGACGGTCTCATCGTTATTTGCGGAGATCTTTCCTACCTGGGAAATCTCCCTCTGCTCCTTGGTGGGCTTGGACTGCTTCTTGAGCTCTTCGATTACGGTTTCCACGCCCCTCTCGATCCCTCTCTTCAGTTCCATGGGGTTGTGGCCCGCCGCCACCAGCTTGGACCCTTCACGGTAGATCGCCTGGGCCAGGACCGTAGCCGTGGTGGTCCCGTCGCCGGCGATGTCCGACGTCTTGGAGGCCACTTCGCGGACCATCTGGGCGCCCATGTTCTCGAACTTGTCCTCGAGCTCGATCTCTTTGGCTACGGTGACCCCGTCCTTGGTGACGGTGGGAGACCCGAAGCTCTTCTCCAGGATCACGTTCCGGCCCTTGGGGCCCAGGGTTACTTTTACGGCGTCAGCCAGGATATTGACCCCCTTCAGGAGCGCTTCCCGGGCTTTCTGGTCATAACGGATTTCTTTCGCTGCCATCTTTTCATTCCTCCTTTATTGATTCCTTTATGGATTCATTAGATTATTTTTCGATAACGCCTAAGATGTCGTCTTCTCTCATAATGAGATGCTCTTCGCCGTCAATCTTCACTTCGGTCCCGGAATACTTACCGAAGAGGATCCGGTCTCCCGCCTTGACATCCAGGGCATGGACCTTCCCGTCTTCCATAAGTTTACCCTTCCCCACGGCGATCACTTTGCCTTCCATGGGCTTCTCTTTGGCGGTGTCGGGGATGATGATCCCGCCCTTGGTTTTTTCCTCTTCTTCAACCCTTTTGACAATTACGCGATCTTGAAGTGGTCTGATCTTCATGCTTCTTCTCTCCTTTCTTAATGAAAATGGCCGGCTCCGGCCGATTTTAAACAAACTAGTCTTAGTTATTGTTTTAATTTATTTTTTTGAAATATCCACCCCTCAGTTTAAGAGGATAAGGTAAGGGAACTTTTGGAGTGACCCCCATAAGAGCCGAAACTAGCACTCATCATGATCGAGTGCTAACTAAATAAATATAATACCCCACCCTAAAAAATGCAAGGGGTAATTTCCAATAAATGTAAAATTTTTTTCCGGGAATTTTCGCCCGTTGACAAAGGAAGCCTGAGTTATTTTGAATCACGGGAATCGTTGCATTGAATCCTTTTCTGTGTTACTTTGTCCGCGAATCAGCGATGGTGAGGGGAAAGGTTTGTTCCTCCCGAAAGACAAAAAGAAGGAGGTGTCAATGGTAGGGATCACCGGTTTTGGAGCTTACATTCCTAAATACCGCATGGCAAGGGATGTTGTGGCCAAGGCCTGGGGTCCCCGGTTCATCACCGGGGAACGGGCCGTGGCCAACCACGACGAAGACAGCCTGACCATGGCCACCGAAGCTGCCTTGAACTGCCTTGGGGGGGGCGATCCGAAGGAGGTAGACGGGCTGATCTTCGCTTCCACCACGTCACCTTATATGGAAAAACAGGCTTCCACCCTGATAGCCACAGCCATGGACTTACCCCTGGAGATCTACACGGCGGACCAGCTCTCCTCGGTTCGCGCGGGCACCGCGGCTTTGAAAGCGGCCATGGATGCGGTGAAAGGGGGGAGCGCCAAGAACCTCCTGGTCACGGCAGCGGATACCCGGCGGGGAGAACCGGGTTCGGACTCGGAACAGCTCATTGGAGACGGGGCGGCAGCGTTTATGATCGGGGGCTCCGGAGTGGCGGCTTCCATCGAGGGGATCTATTCCCTGTCCGAGGAATTCATTGACACCTGGAGAAAGCAGGATGACGATTACGTGCAGAAAGGGGAC
>Ga0315279_10008865_pt1 | contig 12103 bp, 6 predicted proteins | sample YL17G06_20_MG_FD_203694 | JGI IMG/M metagenome (GOLD analysis project Ga0315279, IMG submission 203694) | Sediment microbial communities from Yellowstone Lake, YNP, Wyoming, USA - YL17G06_20 | ecosystem: Environmental > Aquatic > Freshwater > Lake > Sediment | place: USA: Wyoming | collected...
GGCGGCCGAGTGTTTGAGGAAAACGCGTCGCGCTAGTCGAGAGTTGGACATGAAGGGCTCCTTGGGATCGGGGTTGGCGGGCTGTGGAGGGCAGGTAAGACTTCCGAAGTCTTGAAGACTTCGGAAGTCTTCGCGGTGTGCGGGCGGTGGCTGCGCCGGCGGCTCCATTCTACTTGCCGCCACCGCGGTCGGAAAACGCCCCCCAAGTAGGGAGCGATCGGGTTCCAGAGGTCGCGCTTGTGGCGTCGCCGTAACTCATTGCTCCACAAAGATTTACCGTTGTGTTCGGACGTGGTGACGACGCACGGCAAGGTGCTGCCCCCTTATCTGGAACCTGGAGCCTTGACAAAAAGGCCAGCATTGCCGATACTTACTCTAGCAGAGCTCTCCGTGCATCCATAGGGTTTCACCCTCGCACGCAGGGCGAAGCCTAGATAAGCGGCGTTTTTCCCGACGGGGTGACGAGCAAGCATCCCTATTGGCGGGAAAGCTATCCTCCGTACACCGCCATTCTAGTTCTTGCCGCAGAAACAAAAGGCTAAGACTCCCTAGGGTTTGCTAGGGAGTCTTTCTTTTTTGCCCTCCGCTGTGGCAACGAACGAATGGGAGACCGTGGCATGAATGTCGAGGAGTACCTGTCTCAGGTGTATCGGATCATCAGTGAGAATTTCCGCTCTAACGACCCCACTGGCAGCATGGCGGTCGCGTCCGCGGCGTATCTTGTGAAACGCACTCTGGGCCACGACCAGACCGTGTTTGGGTTCGCGCAGTTCAAGGACGTTCTCCAGGAACTCGAGAAGCGCGGTCTACTGAGGACTGGAGCGAATTCCAAGAATGCCTTCGCGGTTTGGGTGACCGAGAAAAGGGCAGGCATTGCGCCTCAGGCTGTCCAAACTGCCGAACGGTTTCGTCCTCTCCGCAACCCCGTTTGGTATGCCTTCATCTCCGAAGCACCGGCGGGTCGCCGTTTCCTGAACAAGAAGACCGGCGAAGTCCGCGTTGGCGTCACGGATCGTCCCGCAGATGGGGAGGATTGGGTCGAGATCACGCTGATCGATCGGCGACACGAACAAGAGAACGCCTTGAAGTTCCTGTCGGAGAAGGAGATTCACGACCCGACCGTTTCCGCATCTGTCAACTCGGAGCGGTGGTACCGCGACTTCCCGAACAAGCTGGCCGAGCAGCATCCGGCGCTGGCATTGGAGTGGAAGCGCGAGCGGTCGCGTCGAGTGATCGAAGCGGCCCAAGCGTGGTGCAAGCAGAACAGCATCGACGAGAGCCTGCTTTTTGAGGATGTTCCCCCCGGGCAGCCACAGGGCGCCGGCAGAAGTTCCGCGCCGGCGGGCATGCAGCTACGAGAGCTCCTAGTGGCGGCGATCCAACGCATGTCAACGGATGAGCTACTTCGCCTACACCTTCCCGCGCAACAACTGGTTGCTGTCCTTCGACCCGAGCTGCTGGACTAGCATAATGTGGAAAAGGCGAGGACATGCCGCTTCCGCACCTCCACCTTTACCATCCTCCCCCATGCAGGGCAGGTTATCTTCTTGGATGGATCGCCGAGGTTGAGGAAGCTCTGCACGGCGATGCAAACTGGGACGGATGTGCATTCCGGCGAGTCGCCTACGATGCGCAGGCCGGTTTCAATTTGGCAACTGAGGTGGATCTGGTTCGACGCAACCTCGGCCCGGCCATCTTCATACAGAAAGTCCAGTCGCATCTCCTCACGAGATTCCGCGAGATCCTGCGACGGGACATATCCGTCTACGTGATCTCAGCAACCTGTCCCGAGGACATCCTGGGGGCGTGCGAAGAGGCTCGGCGCGCGTACGAAGACGGTGAACCGCGCATTCCGTCACGTGAACTGATTGCCTATCTGATTCTCGCGAAGCTTGCGCGACACGGCATGTGGGGCGGGACATCACTGAACAAGAACTTCCTGCAGGCATCTGATCTGCCGAAGGGAGGGTTTCCAAAGGACGTTGTCAATGACAGGGACATACAGGGCGTTGCGGACGCCCTCTATAACGCTGGACTGCTTACTGGGAAGACGAGTGGAGGGAGGATGAAGTACGCTCTCGGCGAGAAGGCGACCGTTCAGACAATTCTCGACAACAGACATTTCGCGAGCGTTCCGCAATTGCGGAAGTACTTTGAAAGAAGCCCCAAACAGGTTTCGGCGCGATTGTTGTCATACAACGAAGGTTGATCTGGGCGAGTCGTCCAGCAGTCTCCGGCGCGATCGGCAACGAGTCGACGGACGTGCGGGTTCATCAAGCGGAGCTGTGCGTTTGCAGATAGGCCCGCGCCTTGGCTTGAAGAATAGCCAGCAGATCGATGGCATTGATCGCCTGCTTGTACTCTGTATCTTCTTCGGGAGTCAATTCTCCCTGGTTCGCCTTGGCCGCCAAGTCATCCAGGCGATCTTGAGTCTCGGGATCGGCCCGCAGCTCCGCCAACCGAAGCGCGATCTGTGGAGTGAGACACTCCACGACGGGATCGAGAATGCGGTCCAGATAGGCTGTGTCCATACTCATTGAGTCACCTCGGAAAACCAACGCAGCCACAGCGGGAGGCCGGCCGCTTCCTTAGGGCATTACCATTCTATCACCCCCTGTTACCGGCGTACAAGACGGCCTCGGCCGCGAAGGATCGGGACAAGTCCGACATGCGAGGGAGGGACAATGAGGGCCATCGCCGTCCATCGGGCGACGGCACTGCACCCGGTGTCGCGTTTTAGCGGCCCGCGGCGGCCTTGGGGAAGCGGTCCTGGATCGCCTGGACGCCCAGCTCCTCGTGGCGCAGGGCCTCCATCGCGCGCACCGCCGCTTCCGCCGCCTGGATCGTCGTGATGCACGGGATGCCCATGGCCACGGCAGCCGAGCGGATCTTGCCTTCGTCGGTCCGGGCGCCCTTGCCGCTGGGGGTGTTCATCACCAACTGCAACTGGCCGTCGCGCATGTAGTCCAACACGTTCGGGTGGCCCTCCTGGATCTTCTTGAGTCGCTGGACCTTGACGCCGGCCTGCTCCAAGCGCTGGGCGGTGCCTCGGGTGGCCAGCAGCTCGAAGCCCATCGTTTCCAGGCGCTGCGCCAGGCCGACGATCGGCTCCTTGGCCCGGTCCGCCACGCTGAGGAAGATCTTGCCGCTTGCGGGCAGCACCGTCCCGGCCGCAATTTGGCTCTTGGCGAACGCGATCGAGAAGCGGTCGCTCACGCCCATCACCTCGCCGGTCGATTTCATCTCGGGGCCGAGCACGATGTCCACGCCGGCAAACTTCACAAACGGAAGCACCGCCTCCTTGACCGAGACGTGCGAGGGGATCGGGTCTTCGGTGAGCCCCTGTTGGGCCAGCGAAACGCCCATCATCACTTTGGTGGCCACCTTGGCCAGCGGGATGCCGATCGCCTTGGAGACGAAAGGCACCGTGCGGCTCGCCCGGGGGTTCACCTCCAGCACGTAGACGACCGGCCGGCCCTCTTCGCGCTTCACGGCATACTGCACGTTCATCAGGCCCCTGACGCGCAGCTCCCGCGCCATGGCCCGGGTGGCGTCGCGGATCTCCGCGACGATCGGCCCTTCGAGGCTGTAGGGCGGGATGGCGCAGGCCGAGTCGCCCGAGTGAATGCCCGCCTCCTCAATATGCTCCATCACCCCGGCGACGATCACCCGCTCGGCGTCGGCCACGGCATCGACGTCGACTTCGATGGCGTCCTCCAGGAAGCGGTCGATGAGCACCGGCTGGCCCTGGGCGACCATGAAGGCCTCCATCATGAAGTGCTCGAACTGGACGCCGTCGTAGCAAATGGCCATGGCCCGGCCGCCGAGCACATAGCTGGGCCGCACGAGCACCGGATACCCGACCTTGGCGACTTCCGAGCGTGCCTCGGCGAGCGTGCGGGCGATGGCGCTGGCCGGCTGCTTCAGCCCGAGCCGGTCGAGAAAGAGCTTGAACTTCTCGCGGTCCTCGGCGGCCTCGATCGTATCGACGCTCGTGCCGATGATGGGCACGCCGGCATTGGCCAGCGCGCGGGCCAGGTTCAGCGGCGTCTGCCCGCCGAATTGCACGATCACGCCGTCGGGCCCCACGCGGTCGAAGATGTTGAGCACGTCCTCGGTCGTGAGCGGCTCGAAGAACAAGAGGTCGCTCGTGTCGTAGTCGGTGCTGACGGTCTCGGGGTTCGAGTTGACCATGATCGACTCGACGCCCATCTCGCGCAGGGCGAAGCTGGCGTGGCAGCAGCAGTAGTCGAACTCGATCCCCTGGCCGATGCGGTTCGGCCCGCCGCCGAGGATCATGATCCGCTTCTTGCCGGGCCGCCTGGGCGGCGTCTCGTCTTCGTCCTCGTAGGTGGAATAGTAGTAGGGCGTGTAGGCCTCGAACTCGGACGCACAGGTGTCGACCGCCTTGAACGTGGCCACGATGCCCCGCCGCTTGCGCTCGGCGCGGACGGCCATCTCGGTCGTACACCAGATCGTGCCCAACTGGCGGTCGGAAAAGCCGAACTGCTTGGCCTGGCGCAACAGGGCACTGCTCGCGCCGCTGAGCCCGCCGACGCCGCGGAGCTTCTCCTCCATCTCCACGATCTCCTGGAGATTGTCCAGGAACCACGGGTCGATGCCCGTCAGCTCGTGGATTTCGTCGATCGACATTCCGTACTTGATCGCGTAGCGGAGGTGCCAGACGCGCTCCGCGTTCGGCCGGGCGAGCCGGGCCCGCACGTCGTCGAGGCTTGGCTGATTGGGCGTCCCCCAAAGATCCTTTCCGTCGCAGCCAAACCCGAAGCTCCCCACCTCCAGCCCGCGCAGGGCCTTCTGGAACGACTCCTTGAACGTCCGCCCGATGGCCATGGTCTCGCCCACGCTCTTCATCTGCGTGGTCAGCTCGGAACTGGCCTCGGGGAATTTTTCGAAGGCGAAGCGCGGCACCTTGGTCACGACGTAGTCGATCGTCGGCTCGAAGCACGCCTTAGTCTCGCGCGTGATGTCGTTGGGCAGCTCGTGCAGCCGGTAGCCGACGGCCAGCTTTGCCGCGATCTTGGCGATCGGAAAACCGGTGGCCTTGGACGCCAGGGCGCTGGAGCGGCTCACGCGCGGGTTCATCTCGATCACCACCATGCGCCCGGTCTTGGGGTCGATGGCGAACTGGATGTTCGACCCTCCGGTCTCGACGCCGATCTCGCGGATCACGGCGATCGAGGCGTCGCGCATCCGCTGGTATTCCTTGTCGGTGAGGGTTTGGGCGGGGGCGACGGTGACCGAGTCGCCGGTGTGGACGCCCATGGGGTCGAAGTTCTCGATGGAGCAGATGATGACGCAGTTGTCGTCGGCGTCGCGCATCACCTCCATCTCGAACTCTTTCCAGCCGAGGACCGACTCTTCCAGCAGGACCTCGTGGATCGGGGAGGTGTTCAGGCCGTGGGCGACCAACTCCTCGAACTCCTCGCGGTTGTAAGCCACGCTGGAGCCGGCCCCGCCGAGCGTGAAACTGGGTCGGATGACGCACGGAAGCCCGATGTCCTGCACGACCCGCCGGGCCTCGTCCATGTTGTGGACCGTGCGTCCGCGGCAGACGTCCAGGCCGATCCGCTCCATGGCCAGGCGGAACTGGTCGCGCTCCTCGGCCTTGGCGATCACCTGGGCGTTGGCGCCGATCATCTCGACTTTGTATTTGTCGAGGACGCCGTGCCGCACGAGGTCCATCGCCAAGTTCAAGCCGGTCTGCCCGCCGAGGGTCGGCAAAAGGGCATCGGGCCGCTCGGCCTCGATCACCTTGGCCACGATCTCCCAGGTCAACGGCTCGATGTAGGTCCGGTCGGCCATCTCCGGATCGGTCATGATGGTCGCCGGATTGGAGTTGATCAGGACGACCTGATACCCCTCCTCCCGGAGGGCCTTGCACGCCTGCGTGCCGGAGTAGTCGAACTCACACGCCTGCCCGATGATGATCGGGCCTGAGCCGATGAGCAGGATCTTGTGGATATCAGTTCGGCGCGGCACGGGGTGGGTACCTCGCCCCAGCTTCTGGGAGAAGATTCGCACCAAAACGGACTCCGCCATTGCCAGAGTGCGGGGTCCGCAGCGTCTAAAATCCCTTGATGTTAGCACGCGGGATGCCGGCGGTTCAAGCGGTGGGCCGCCGCTAGCGCGCCGAGATTGCACGAGCCCTCATACTGGGGGTACAATGTGTTCGTAACCATGGGGGCGGGCGATCGGTGTGAGAATCCGGCTCCGCCATGCACAGTGTCGTGCGGAACTACGATCGCCCAGTAGTACGCTTGCGTCTCCACGAGGCATATTCGGACGTGAGGCAAGGCGCGATGAGAGTGCCTAGGACTATCGTTCAGTTGCTTGTCTTCGGGGCTGTCCTCCGATGTGACATTGCCTTGTCAGCGCCGCCTGCGGAGGATGCGCGGGACTCTGCGCCATGGGCGTCGCGAGTGGCTGAGAGACATTTCGGTGTCCCACTTCCGCGTGGAGCCGTGCGCCGTCTTGGTTCAGCCGTGTTCCACCCCGGTCGCAGCTTTGTGGTCTACTCGCCTGACGGGAGAATCCTCGCTTCCGGCGGGGCCGAAGGCTGGAGCACGAGACTGTGGGATGCTGCTACCGGGGAGCACCTCCGCAAATTGGACACCAACAGTTGCGAGGGCGTCGTTTTCTCTGCGGATTCGCGTCTACTCTTCACTGCCGAAATGGGCAAGGTGCGCGCTTGGGATCTGCAAACAGGCAAGAGTACACTTGAACTGACTGGCTGCGGCGGTCCTGATGACTTCATCTGTTGCCTTGCGATTTCCGAGGACGGCGGGACCGTGGCCGCCGGAGGGAAGTACGTTGCCTGCGTCTGGGACGCAAAGAGCGGAAAGGTACTGCTGAAGAAGGAGTTCACGCATGGGCACTGGGTGCGATCTGTATCGCTGTCTCGCGACGGACGAATCCTCGCATCAACAGTAGATCGCGAGGGCCACGCTCTCTGGAACGTACCGGCAGGAAAAGCGCTTGTGGAAGTCGCTGAAGATGAGGCTTCCGGCATTTGCTTCTCTCCCAAAGGCAATGTCCTGGCTCTGCGTCGCGCCAATACGATCGATCTTCTCGACGGGGGCAGTCTGGCACCCCTGCGTTCGCTCTGGCGGAGCCCACGCCCACCTACTATCGATCGGGCAGACCCGCACAAGCGCCAGGTTGGCCCACTGACGTTCTCTGCCGGTGGGGAATTTCTGGCGTGTGCAGATGGGATTTACAGTGTTCAAACAGGCAAGAGACTCGCCAAGTGTCCATTCGAAGAAGGGGGTATTGGCTCGATCGCCCTGTCGCCCGACGGTAGGACACTGGCGACGGCGGGCCGCACCGTCGGGCTTATGCTGTGGGACATCCCAACTGGAGAACCGTTAATTCGCCGGGCTGGCCATAGGGAGGAGGTCGTATCGCTGGCCTTCTCCTCGGACGGGAAGACGTTGGCCTCGGCGGGGTTCTCCGAGGGCACCATCCTTTGGGATGCCGCCACCGGAAAGGAAATCCGCAGACTGCCACGCTATCAGGTTGGAGGTCGGATCTGTTTTGCCCCAGACTCCGATACACTGGTCTCGGCATACGTGCCCGATCAGGGCAAACCAGGCGCGAAGATCAATCTCTGGAAGGCGACGACGGGCGAGAAGACGGGCGAGTTGGCCGGACACAATCGTCAAGTGCTGTGTATCGCGATTTCATCAAATGGAAAGCTCCTCGCTTCGGGAAGCGAAGACAGGACCATTGGCCTCTGGGACTTACCGTCACGAAGGATGAAGTCTACGATCCGGCTGCCGAAGGACTCTGTCGCCTGCCTTGCGTTCTCGCCGGATGGCCGCGTACTGGCTGCCGGAGGTCCGGAGGGCACGATTCGGAGGTGGGACACTGCAACAGGCACGGAAATGCCGCCGCTGGAGGGGCACCGATGGATGACCGTTGGTTCGACGTGATACTCTGGATACGTAAACTGTCTTGCCCTCTCCCCAGACGGCCAGTTGCTGGCCTCCGCGAGTTGGGATAACACCGTTCGCCTGTGGGATCTTTCCCAGAACCGCGAACTACGAAAGCTCGAGGGGCATCGAGGTGGTGTGCTTTCGGTCCTGTTCTCAAGTGAAGGGCGAGCCGTTATCTCCGGGGGCTGCGACGGGACCATCCGCTTCTGGGAACGCGCCACAGGGAAACCGCTGCGCACCGTGCAAGCCCAACTACAGGACGTGTTTGCACTTGCCCTTGCCCCAGGTGGCAGGTGGCTTGCATCCGGCGCGGGCGATACGACGGTCCTGATTTGGGACATGGAGAAAGCGATCGGGACCGATAAGTAGGGTCCGGACGGTGCTCGCACCTCACGTGCCCCGGAAACGCCGAGATCAGATTACTCGGCGCAACCTACAACCCGGTGCGATTGCTCATGACGCCGCGGCCATCGCTCCGCTCCACGTCTCCCTAAAGTCGTTCACAGGCCCATCTTTGGCGATGTGACAGTTCACTGCCCCCCCCTCGCCGGACGGAGCCGTCCCGTCGAATTCATGATAGCACATTGTACGATTCCAATGACATCCGATGCCATCCCGAAGCCGGTCAACTGCCGCCCTGGCTCGACGTGGCCCGCACGCTGCCCTTTGTGTTGCCTGCGGTCCCACGTTGACACTTCGCCGTAACCTGTTTAGAGTAAATGGGTTGGCGTTTCGCGCGCGTACCTGACCAATCCATTGCGTAGCCTGAGGATCAAGGTGACCGACAAGGCCTGGGGGGGAGTGTTCTCTGAAGCGACCGACCGGCGCGTTGAGGAGTTCACCGAAAGCGTGAGCTTCGACCGCCGTCTCTATGCGCACGACATCGCCGCGTCCATCGCCCATGCCCGGATGCTGGCCAAAGTCGGGCTCATCGCCGAGGAAGAGTGCCTGCAAATTGTGCAGGGCCTGGAGGCGATTCGCCAGGAGATCGAGCAGGGCCGATTCCGGTTTTCCATCGAGCTGGAAGACATCCACATGCACGTCGAGCGGGCCCTGATCGACCGGATCGGCGACGTGGGCCGCAAGCTCCACACCGCGCGAAGCCGCAATGACCAGGTGGCGACGGACCTCCGCCTCTGGGTCCGCGACGCGATTGACCAGATCGACCGTCTGCTGGTCGAGATCCAGCGGGCGTTTGTCGGCCGGTGCGACGGCGATTTCGACGTGATTCTGCCGGGCTACACCCACTTGCAGCGTGCCCAGCCGGTGCTGGCCCCGCACTATTGGCTGGCCTATTGCGAGAAGCTCGAGCGGGACCGCGGGCGAATGGCCGACTGCCGCCGGCGCACGAATGTCCTTCCGCTTGGTGCTGCCGCGTTGGCGGGAACGAGCCTGCCCATCGACCGCGATGAGGTCGCCCGGCTCCTGGGATTCGATTGCGTGGCGGCCAACAGCCTGGACGCGGCCAGCGACCGCGATTTCGCGATCGAGTTCGCCGCGGCGCTCGCGCTGGTGGCCCTGCACCTCAGCACTTGGGCCGAGGAATGGGTCCTCTGGTCCACCACGGAGTTCAGCTTCCTCAAATTGCCGCAGGCCTTTTGCACGGGCTCCTCGGTCATGCCGCAGAAGGTCAACCCGGACGTGCTGGAGTTGATCCGCGGCAAGACCGCCCGAGTGGTGGGGGATCTCCAGGCCCTGTTGGTGCTGGTGAAGGGGTTGCCATTGGCCTACAATCGGGACCTGCAAGAGGATAAACTCCCCCTGTTTGACTCGTTTGACACGGTGAAGGCATCCCTGGAGCTGGCCGCCGATCTTGTGGCGGGGGCGGAACTGAACCGGGCCGCAATTGCGGAGCGGCTGGATCGCGGACATCTGGACGCTACCACCCTAATGGAGTATCTCATCGGACGAGGAGTGCCGCAGCGCACGGCACACGGGAGCGTGGGCCGGCTGGTCCGCAAGGCCCTGGATCGCGGTGTGCGGTTGTCGGACCTTTCGCTTTCGGAGTTCCAGGAGGTCGATTCGGCGCTCGACGACGGGGTTTTCGACGTATTGGGGGTCCAGAAGGCAGTTGCGGCGTTGCGGAGTTACGGCTCGGCCGGCCCGGAGCAGGTCCGCCGGCAAATCGAGCGTTGGAAGGAGAAAGTAGGCAGTAGGGCAGAGGGCAGTAGGCAGTAGGCAGAGGGCGGTGTACGCGTAGCGGCCGGGCTTGCCCGGCGTGTCGGCACATCGGATCAGTGCGCTCAGGCAACAACGTGCAGGCAACCGGGATGAGATCGATCATGCACAAGCATTGCCGACTTGGGAAATGGCTATGGATTGCGGCGGCGGTGCCGTGCCTTGCCGGGCTCGTTTGGGCCCAGGCGCCCAAGGGTGCGGCGGGGCCGGGAAAGGTCTCCAAGCCCGCCGCGGCTCCGCCGAAAACCCTTCCTGGCGATAGCGCCACCAAGACCCCTGCCACTCCGGAGTCCGCACCCGGGGCCAGTTTGCCGAGCCCCGAGGTCCAGGCAATTCTCGACCTGCGGCCCACGACCCCCTCGGAGCTGATTCGCGCCGGAAGGCTCCTGGCCGATCTGAAGCGGCCCGACCTGGCCAAGGGTTTTTTCAAGAGGGCGCTGGCCGCCGCTTCGGATCCGAAGGACCTCGCCGGGCTGGCGGACCAATTCGGCCGCGAGACGTTCCTGGAGCTGAAGTCCCGGCGCGACGTCGCGCCGGAAGCGGCCCAGTTAGCCGATGCCGTGCTCCAGGCACGCACCCGCCAACTGCAAGACCCGCAGCGCATAGCCGCCTTGATCCAGGACCTCGGGTCGCCGTCGGTCCAACAGCGTCTTCAGACCTTGGTGGGATTGCAGGAGGCCGGAGAGGCGGCCGTCGCGGCCCTGATTGGCGTGCTGGCCGATCCGCAGCGGGCCGCCGAGCACGCCAACGTCCGGGCCGCCTTGATCCAGCTTGGACCCTCTGCGGTCGAGTCCGTCGTGACGGCGCTTCGGGCCCAAGACCCCAAGCTCGTGGTCCAGGCGATCCAAGTGATTGGTGCCGCTCGCGACCCGCGGCTGGGCATTTACCTCTTCGTGCCGTTGTTGCAGGAGAAGGCGGACCCCGACGTCCGGGCTGCTGCGCAGGCCGCGGTCGCGAGACTCTTGGGCACGGCGCCTACCCGGCAGCAGGCCGCCCGCCAACTGGTCCAGGCAGCCCGGAACTACGTGGAGCGTTTGCAGCCTCTCGGCGCCGACGTGGCGGGCCAGGTGACGGTTTGGTCGTGGGATGAAGCGAGCAGGCAGCCCGTGGCCCAAAGCGTGCCGGCCGACCAGGCGGGTCGGTCGTTTGCCGCCCGCTTTGCCCGGGATGCCTACCTCTTGCTGCCGGACGACCCTCAGGTCCGGCGCCTCTACGTGGTGACGATGCTCGACGAGGCCGCGTATCGGCACGGGTTGGACAAACCGCTGCCGATGGACGCGGACGCCGCCGTCGGCCAGGTCGCGGCACTCGGCGCTGGGGCGATCGAAGACGCCTTGGCCTACGCGATGGAGCACGGTCGCGCTGCTGCGGCCGCGGCCGCGGCGCGGATCCTCGGCCGGCAGCCCGAGGCCGGTAAGCTCCTGCACCGCCCCGGCCAACCTTGCCCGCTGGTCCGGGCGACGCAGTATCCGGATCCGCGGGTGCGGCTGGCCGCGGTGGAGGCGATCGTGCGGATGCGGCCGCAGGAGCCGTATCCCGGGGCCAGCCACGTGGTCGAGGCGTTGGGGTTCTTCATTGCCTCGCGGGGGGCGCGGCGGGCCATCGTAGCCAGTCCGTCCATCGAGCAGTCCCAGCGGATCTCCGGGTATCTGGCCGCCATGGGTCTTGAGATGGATTGGGCGCCGACGGGCGCAGACCTGATCCGCCTGGCGATCCAGTCGCCGGACTACGAGATGGCGCTGGTGGACGCGGGGATCGACCGGCCGACTTTGGAGTTCGCGGTGCAGCAGCTTCGCCGCGACGGGCGCACCGCGCTGTTGCCGGTGGGCATCTTCGCGCGCGACGACCAGTTCGATCAGGCCCGGCACGTGGCCGAGAGAAACCCGCGGGCAGAGGCGTTTTACCGGCCTCAGGAGCAGGCAGCGGCCGAGCGGCAAGTGAAGCGGGTCTTGGCGCTGGCGGGGCCGGAA
>Ga0315279_10008866_pt1 | contig 12102 bp, 14 predicted proteins | sample YL17G06_20_MG_FD_203694 | JGI IMG/M metagenome (GOLD analysis project Ga0315279, IMG submission 203694) | Sediment microbial communities from Yellowstone Lake, YNP, Wyoming, USA - YL17G06_20 | ecosystem: Environmental > Aquatic > Freshwater > Lake > Sediment | place: USA: Wyoming | collected...
GGAGCTTCAAGACGGGGTCGGGTGCACTGATGGCGCCGAGTCTCGTAGCACCTGACGACGGCGCAGTGGGGGTTCCGACCAATGCGACGTTGAGCTGGACACTCGTGAGCGGGGCAACCTCTTATCCGCTGGAGTACGCGACGGACAAGAATTTCAGGAAGGGGGTTGTAAGTGTAGGTGGCATCTCAGAGACATCGTATTCGTTGAGTGGGCTGCAGCCGCGCACAACCTACTACTGGCACGTGCAGGCGAAGAACGCCGCCGACTCGAGTGGTTGGACCTCCAGTTGGAGCTTCAAGACGGGGTCGGGTGCACTGATGGCGCCGAGTCTCGTAGCACCTGACGACGGCGCAGTGGGGCTTCCGACCAATGCGACGTTGAGCTGGACTATGGTCAGCGGGGCAACCTCTTATCCGCTGGAGTACGCGACGGACAAGAATTTCAGGAAGGGGGTTGTAAGTGTAGGTGGCATCTCAGAGACATCGTATTCGTTGAGTGGGCTGCAGCCGCGCACAACCTACTACTGGCACGTGCAGGCGAAGAACGCGACTGACTCAAGCGGCTGGGCAGCCGGATGGAGCTTCCAGACATCCTCCGGGACCCTCGCGGTTCCTGGGATCATCTCTCCGATGAACGGAGCGGTCGGCGTGTCGACGAGCCCGAAGCTGAGCTGGACGATTGTGAGTGGGGCAGCCTCCTACTCCCTCGAATGCGCGACCGACAAGAATTTCAAGAAGGAAGTTGTACGGTTGGACGGGATCACCCAAACACCGTATGCCCTGCGTGGGGTCCTTCCGCACACAACGTACTATTGGCACGTGCAGGCCAAGAACAATACTGATTCGAGCGGTTGGTCGCCTGACTGGAGCTTCAAGACCAGCCGGGGCCCTCTCGGCTCCCCCAAGTTGCTCTCGCCGCCAGATGAAGCCAAAGTCCTTCCTAATACGACGCTCAAATGGACCTTATGCGAAGGTGCTGCTGCATACTCCATCCAGGTATCTACTTCACAGGATTTTGGCACGTCGATTGTGAGTAGTTTTGGTTTGACGTCGGACTCCGTCACGGTCGCCAACCTTCAGGACAAAAAAGAGTACTACTGGCGGGTACAAGCAACAACTGCCTCTGATTCGAGCGACTGGACCGAGGTTTGGAGGTTTACAGTCTCCTCCGAAGCCACGTGGGCAGAGGATGATGAACAGTCCGTCCCATCCGAATATCGGCTCGCGCAGAATTACCCGAATCCATTCAACCCTTCGACGACGATCGAATTCTCATTGCCCAGGACCGCTCACGTAAAGATCAATATCTACAGTGCTCTCGGCGACCTCATTCATACGCTCGTCGACGAAAATCTCTCTCCCGGCACGTATCGCAGGCACTGGGTGGGCTCTGGCCTGGCAAGCGGCGTGTACTTCTACCGCATCGTGGCGAACGGCTATGTCGAGACGAAACGTCTGATCCTGCTGAAATAGATTCCTCCGTAACAGATTTTTCGCAAAATCCAGCCTGCCCGAGCGGGCTGGATTTTTTTGTGGACAGTGGGTAGAGCTCTCCTTGTCCAAGTCGGCGTCCAAGAACCAACCGACGCTCACCATCGCTTCTCGTGGAACATTTCAGTGCAGGAGTCGTCTAAGGATCAAAGGGCACAAGAGTGAAATCGGACCTATCCAATTCAACCAGCCATTGATTCTCAGGAGGTAAGCCTATGAGGAAGCTACTTGCTACTGCCGCCCTGTTTGTTCTCGTCGTTGGTGTCGGGGCTGCGCAATCCGGTGGTCGCGCAGAACCCGTAAGCAAAGAAAAAGCCACCGCTTCCCACAAAGGGTGGCTTGGAGTCTCCATTCAGGATATCACGTCGCATCTCAAACGATCGATGGATCTGAAGACGACCGAAGGGGCGCTCGTCAGCAGCGTTGTCGATGACAGCCCTGCAGACTCAGCCGGGATCAAGGAAGATGATGTAATCATCCAATACGAGGGGAAGGACATCGGTGAAGGATCCGATTTGCAGGAGGCGGTCGCCAAGACCAAACCCGGTACGAAGGTCTCCGTCACCCTAATGAGAAAGGGGGAGAAGAAGACCCTTCAGGTCACGATCGGAAAGTCCCCCCGAAGTGAGAGGTTCAGCATCGCCATCTCCAGGGCTCCACGAGCTCTTGAGATTCTTGGAGAGGGCTACAGAGTACAGGGACTAACGTTGAGGACCTTGAGCGACCAACTTGCCCGATACTTCGAGGTTCCGGATGGCAAAGGGGTGCTCGTCTGGGAGGTGGAAAAAGATAGCCCGGCGGATAAAGCAGGTATTAAAGCTGGAGATGTCATCACGCAGGTCGCCGGCAAGCGGGTCAAGGAGGTCCGCGACGTGTCCCGGGCGCTGGGAGCTTTCGACGAAGGCGAGAAGGTCAATGTCGACGTCTTCCGCAAGGGAGAACGCAAGTCCTTGAGCATCGAGGTTGCAGAGGCTAAGGAGTTCCAGGGGTTCAACTTCCGATTCGATCAGCCGCGCTCCGGCCGGGGTCTTCAAGAGTTTTACTTCAACGAAGTCCCACGCATCGAGATCGAGCACATCCGCCCGGATATGGATGCCCTAAAGATCGAGGTGGACCATCTGCGCGGCCAGCTTCGAGATCAGACAGGTAGCATACGGGAGGACCTGAGGCGGATCATCAGGCCGAGGGTAATCGTGAGGGGGATTCGACAAATCTGAGAGGTTGCTTTTTCCTCGTTTCCACGCCGAGTCCGGCTGTAGGCTGCTACGGCCGGATTTCTTTTGCCTTCGCTCGGATCTCCGGCAAGTCATTCTCCCCTCCGACCTTCTGCCCGCTGCGCTACTGAGAGCCTGTCCCTTGGGCAACTCCTGCAAAGGGATCGCTTCGGCTCGCGGCCGGGCGAAAACGCCGGGCAAACCTTGCCAATCAGGCAAAGTTGGCGTATTTTTGTGCAGAGGAGAAGCCTGCTGGTGGACATCCACTACTCCAAATACGGACGCGTCTTCGACCTTCTGCCCGAGATGATTTTGATCGTCGATGAGGAGCAGATGATCGTTGATCACAATATCGCCGCCCTCGAAGGGGTGGGGTACAAGTCGAAGGATTTGCTGAACAGCCCACTGGAGATCATCCTTCCACCGGAACAGCGGCGCGTCCTCCTCAGCATATTGAAGACGAACTTCAACGACCAGTCGCTCGAGACCAAGTTCGTCCGGGCCGATAAGTCCGTTCTGGATGTCCACGTCGATCTGCGAAAATTGTACTCAGCTGAGCGTTTCTACTCCGTCCTGATCGTCAAGGACATTACCGAGCAGAAGAAGCGTGAGCTCGATTACTTGCGGTTCTCCAATGTCATCCAACATACAGTCAATCCCATTCAGATCACCGACGCAAGCGGCAAAATGGTGTACGTCAATCCGGCTTTTGAGAAAGCGAGCGGCTATTCAAAAGAGGAGTTGATCGGCAAGAATCCCCGGATCTTGAACAGTGGAACGCATTCGAAGGAGTTTTGGCGCTCTGTTTGGGAGTATATCATGTCACGAAGGGTTTGGGTGGGAGAAGTCGTGAACAGGCGGAAGGATGGGAATTCGTTCCACAGCGAGCTGGTGATTTCCCCGATCGTTGATGGCAACGGCCATATCGTGGGATTCCTCGGAGCTCACCGCGACATCACGGAGCAAAAGATACTCGAACAGCAGTTGGTCCGATCCCAGAAAATGGAAAGCATCGGGACGCTCGCGGCTGGCATCGCACACGAAGTCGGGAACCCGCTCACTTCAATTTCTTCACTCGTGCAGGTAATCCAGCGGACGACATCTGACGACTTTGCGAAGGACAAGCTGGAGTTGATCAAGAATCAGATCAACCGGATCGCGCGCATCATTCGCGATCTGGTGGATTTCTCCCGCCCCTCAACGTACGTTACAAGACCGACGGATGTGAACAAGGTCGTGCGGGAGGCCCTGAACATCGTTCAGTACGGGAAGAAGGTGAAAGACATCTCGTTCTCCCTGGAGCTGTCGGACGAACTCCCGCCCCTGTTGGTCGTGCCCGACCAGCTCGCGCAGGTCTTCATCAATATCCTGATGAATGCAGTCGACGCGCTGGAAGGGAAACCCGGATCGATCTGGATCAATTCGCACCTTCGGAACGAGCACGTCGAGGTGAACGTTCGAGATTCGGGGCGAGGCATCGCACTGGCCGACAGGGAAAAGATCTTCGAACCGTTTTTTACCACCAAAACCGTCGGCCAGGGAACTGGATTGGGGTTGTGGGTCAGCTACGGGATTGTACAAGGTTTCGGCGGCGATATCCAGCTTGAGAGCGAGCAAGGAAAGGGAAGCACCTTCAGAATCCTTCTACCCTTAAAAGGAGAATGAGACGGCTCATGGCTGAACGCATTTTGGTTGTTGACGATGAACAGATTATCCGGGAGTCTCTCAGCTTCGTCCTGAAGAAAGAGGGATATCAAGTCGATGAGGCGGCAAACGGCAAGGAGGCACTCGCAAAACAGGAGACCCGCCCCTTTGACGTCGTGATCACGGACATTGAAATGCCCGAGATGCGCGGCATGGATCTCCTGGAGCATATTACAAAGCGGACGCCGGAATCCTTCGTTATCATGATCACAGCGTTTGCTTCCATCGAAACCGCTGTCGCCGCATTGCGCAAAGGTGCGTACGATTATGTGCTGAAACCGATCGATTTCGATGACATCATCCATCGAATCAGGAAGTTGCTCGACCATCGCGCGCTCTCGCTGGAGAACTCTCTCCTGCGCCAGGAGGTCAACCGGACCTATGATTTTGACCAGATCATTGGCCAGAGCCAGAGCATGAAGCAGGTCTTCCAGGTTATCAAGCGCGTTGCTTCGAGTGATGGGACGGTCTTGATTACCGGCACAAGCGGGACGGGCAAAGAGTTGGTTGCACGTGCGATCCACTACAACAGCAAACGGAAGCAGAAGAGATTTGTTGCCATCAATTGCGGCGCCATTGTGGAGACGCTTTTTGAAAGTGAATTGTTCGGTCACAAGAAAGGCTCCTTCACGGGCGCAACGACGGATAAGGACGGGCTGTTCAAGGTTGCAGACGGCGGAACCGTTTTCCTCGACGAGGTGAGCGAGATCCCGTTCCACCTGCAAGTCAAATTGCTGCGCGCGATCGAGCAGACGGAGATAACTCCGGTCGGCTATACCGATCCGGTCACGATCGATGTACGTATCATCGCGGCGACCAACCGCAACCTACGACAGGAAGTGGATGCCGGCAAATTCCGTGAGGACCTGTTCTACAGGCTCAATGTCGTCGAGATCGACCTCCCGTCGCTCAGCGAAAGAAGGGAAGACATCCCACTGCTCTGCCAGCACTTCCTGGAAGTCTACAAAAAACACATGGGACGCGCCATTCAAGGGTTCACGAACGAAGCGATGAGCGCGCTCATGCAATACCAGTGGAGGGGTGAGGTGCGAGAGCTGGAGAACGTCATCGAGCGAGCGGTCATCTTCTCCGACAAAGATCTGATCGGGCTGGAGCATCTGCCTGAATCGTTCCGTCAGGTCGCCTCCCAGGGCCCCTCATTCTCGCCGAGCGGTCAGCAAACGTTACGAGATGCCGTGAAAGCATTCGAGCGAACGTACATCGAGCAGGTTCTCGCGCAGCACGAGCGGAACAAGGAGGCAACTGCACAGGCGCTCGGCGTCAGCCTCTCATCTTTGTACAGGAAGATGGAGGAGCTGGAGATTCCGACTAGATGAATCCAGCCCCGAGGGGTCCGGATTTTCCGTCACCCTCCGTCCAAAACGTGCCCTCCGCGGAACCAAATCCGCAAGCGCAACTGAAGTGACACACGTTGCAGGTTGGATTTTCAGGCAGTTTTGTCTTCTAAGTATTGAGAATTTCCCCTTTTAGCCCTTCTCATTGTTGACCATCGCACCGGAAACCAGGCAGTCCCCGTTCCTGTTTCGTCTCAAAATTGGCAGTTTTGACTATCGATCAGTTTGGCGCCACTTGGCACGCTCCTTGCAGCCGGGGGCGATGGCATAGACCTATTCGCGCTTTACCGTTCTCACACATGTCTACAAAACGAGGAGGAAAACATGGAGCGGTCAAGAGTCCAGTCGACTTTCGGACCGGAAGGATTGGTGGCTGGCAATCTCAAGGAGTCCGTCCGAACGTACGAACGCGCGTTGATCATCGATGCGTTGAAGGTGAACGGGAACGACAAACGGAAAGTGGCAAAGCTGCTCGGCATAAGCCTGTCATCTCTCTATCGGAAGCTCCGCGAACTTTCGATTGAAGGCTTTGAGGATACGGAGAAACGTGAAGCAGAGCGTGAGGGAGCCGAAGTGCACACAGCCGCCACTTGAATTCAAGGCAGGTTAGCATTAGGCGGATGCGCCCTGACAGATGGGGAAGACGACAGGCGCATCTCGCACAGTTCATGGAAGGAGTGGAGACCGTGAAGCCAGGCTGGTGGGTGGTAGGGTTGGTGGCTGTCGCCGTGGGCGGCACATGGCTGTATCTTCGACGTTTTCAGGGGGATGACACTCGATCATTCCATTTCGTTGATGACGAGTCTGCGCTGAAGAACTTCGGCGCTTTTCCGCCGGAATTGCCCGAAGATGAATTCGAGGGAGTAAACTTCCTTTTCTAGCTTGAGTTTATCCCTCAATATCCTTGTCAGGGATTGGGTCGAATGACGTCGGTCTGTCACCGTTAACATGCCGACATCCTTGGCCCAAAGGGGCTGCGTTTTCCACTTGTTCTTCCTCTGCTTCCGATTCTTGACGACCCGCAAGTCGCCGCAAGTGTCTTTCTGATTGGGCAAGCTTCGAGGAAGATACCACTCGTGGGTTTCTTGTTGCAGTCTTTCCGGTGTACTTTGCCTGCCATTGCTTCCTTCTGCGGTACCCTCTAGTGGTCACGATGAAATCTGACTTCATTTGGATGCGTACGGACGCAGCGAGCAGGAAGATCTTGGCGGAACAACTGTCGGACTCGATGTTCGACATACTCGAGTACTGCCAGCTGAAAATTGAACGCACTGCTGAGACTCTCAAGCTCACGCTTTCAGAATTCAAACTCGTTCGTTTGATGAAAGATCACCGTATGCTGCGGGCAGGAGAGCTTGCCCAGCGGATGCGAGTGACCTGCAGTCGCCTTACTCGCATCTTGGATGTTCTGGGAAAGAAGGGAATTGCACGCCGTGAGGTGAGCCCGGGAGATCGGCGAGTGATCGAGGTGACCCTGACACCGGAGGGTCAAGAAGTTCAAGCCGACCTCATGGTTGCATGCCTTCAAGCACGTGGGGACATTGTAGTGTTGCTCCCCGCTGAGGCTCGCGAATCAGCACTGCTGGGGATGGCGAAGCTAGGCAGTCAAGGAGTGGAGCAAGCATTGAGCTTTCGACAGGCGTGTGTGTTCAACCCATCCACCGGCCAATGGTTACGCCTATGGATATGCCTCTCAACCAACGGCACCATGACAAGTTCCAACTGACAACTCTGATTAGCCTCCTCGCGTGCTGAGCCTGGAGGAATGAAAGCTGTCTTCCAGGGAGCAGACAGAACATCCGAACTCCGGGCCTAGAGGCGCACTCCTTGAGGAATTTGCGCTGCTTTTCCACGGTACTCCTCGAAGCCTGTCTATTAACCCTTTGAATCCTCTGCGTCAACCCTCGGAGCTTACCGATTGCACTGACTCGCTTACACTGCGCCAGCAGCGAAGTCATCCATTCGACCCTTGCGTCTGATCATAATCGATGCTGAGCAGAACCGCACATTGTGGACCTGTCCTGGTCGGCAGCGAGCGCAGTCAAGCGGATGGATTGGTGACCCCGCTGACTTCCGAACTCGGACATTTCGATCTTATTCTGAAATGCCTCGTTGTCATTGTAGGCAATGAGTTGGTTCCGAACTATGGGAAAGGGCGTGATTGGCATTATTTGAAATGAAAATCCGTCGTTGCATTTGTTCCAAGCTCTGAGAAACGTCAATCGGCAAGCCTATGAGAAATTGGGCAAATTCGAGCAATCCAAGGTGTCGTGCATTTGGCCCGTCAATCCGATTTTCGGCACGCTTATTGAATTTTTCACACCCATCGGTGTTGGAATTCTCAACAGCGGCGGAGATCATTGACAGGTCGCCTCGTTCTTTGGGGCTGTTTTCAGAAAGGAGGCTGTGCGCTGATACCCCGTTGTTATGGTTAAGCGCACCTTGAGAGTAAATCTGATTCTCCGTGAACCAAGTTCTCCCTCATTATTCAGCCACCATTCAAATCAGGAGTTATCTATGAAACGGACCGCTACACTCTGTCTGCTGCTGGTTCTGGCAGTAGGCGTTGTGATGGCTCAGAAGACAGTCATCAAAGTGGAAGCAATGTCACCAGGTCGGATGGAAGACATGAACGTGCCGAACCCGACAGATGTGCATAATGTTTCAAGCGGGCTCACCGTCGTCGGAGTGGGCACGAAGGTCTGGCTTTCCGGCTGGGATGCAACAGGCGACACCGCATTCAAGACAGCATCGAGCTATCTATGGTCGTTCGTTTCGAAACCGACCGGCTCGACGGTCGCCCTGGACAGCACGACAACTCAATGGACGGGATTTCGACCTGATGCACTCGGCGACTACGTCGTGAAACTGGTGATCGGTAGCAAGGACACCTCGGTGAGGATCACAGGAGCGAACTACGTCGGTGTGGATCGGAACAATGTCGCTCCGGAAGTTTTCAACTGCGCGTCATGCCACGCTTCCGCCGCTGCACCGGAGAAGTTCGCGGAATGGAAAGACTCTCCCCACGCGACGGTTTTTGAGCACGGGATGAACGGCACACTGAGCTCACATTGGTCAGAAAGGTGTTTCCAATGCCATACCGTTGGCTACGACACGCTTGCATCGAATAGGGGATTTGATGATGTCGCCGCTGGATTGGGATTTGTCGCTACGCAATGGATGCCCTGGCGCGCGGGCCTCTATGACTCGCTTCTCACCACCAACAAGAAAGCTGTAACCTTGCTTGCCGGGATTGGCTGTGAGAGTTGCCACGGTCCGAAGAATCCAAATCACTTCGGTCCAGGCACGCAGCCGAAGACGATGGATGCAGGCGTTTGCGCACAATGCCATAACGAGCCGCCGCAACACAGTGGTTTCTTGCAGTGGGAGAACTCAGGACACGCTTCCCCGCCGTGGGAGAGCGGCTTCGCTTCGACCGGCACGACCCCTGTGACCTCGTACACGCTCAGCGCATGCGTGCGCTGCCACGATGGAGGAGCGTTCAAGAATTTCACGGAAGGTCAAAGCTTCGACAATAGGAGCTCGACAGGCTATGGTTACCTCACGCGGACAAACCTCGATTGCCAGACCTGCCACGATCCGCACTCGACAGAGCTTCGGCAGGCACCGGCAAGCTCCGATACGCTGGGCAACGGCTATAACTATTCCAATGACAGCTTTGGATCGGGCGCGATCTGCTTGAACTGCCACAAGTTCCGCAGGGACGCGAACTCGTATGTCAAGACGACCTTGAGTTCCCGTTGGGGCCCGCACTACTTCGGCGCGGCCGATCTCATCCTCGGGCAAAACGGTTACACGTTTGGTGACAACCTACTCCCCGACTTGACCAAGAGCGGTCATATGAGCGTTGAGAACACGTGCGTGGGATGTCATATGCAAGCGACCCCGACAAACTCGCCGGCGACAAACAAGACTGGTGGTCACACGTGGAAGATCAGCTATGCAGCCCCCGACGGCACGGTGTATGAGAACCTTACGGTCTGCATGAATTGCCACACTGACATAGAAAATACGAAGGCGGCGTTCGAAGCCAAGATCGACGGCCTGATGAAAAAGATTGCGATGAATCTTCCACCTTACGGGAGTGAAAACATTGACTGGAGTCTGATCGCGTCGGATAAGAACAAGGCGGTGCTGGAACAGGTGTACTGGAACTACCAATACGTCAAGAATGGAGGAAGCGCAATACACAATCCGCGATATACTACGTATCTTCTGCAACGGTCCCTGCAGGCGCTCGGAGTGTCAACGGATGTTGAGCCTCTGGCCGGTCTTGTGCCGTCAACATATGAGCTGTCACAAAACTACCCTAACCCGTTCAACCCGACGACACAAATCCGATTCTCCTTGCCGAGAGAGTCAGACGTCAAGCTCGTTGTGTTTGACATTGTTGGGCGAGTGGTGACTACGTTGGTGGATCAAAAGATGTCGGCTGGGGTCCACCAAGTGACCTGGAACGGTCGGGATCAGGACGGCCAGTCCGTGGCAAGCGGTGTATATTTTTACCACATCCAGGCTGCAGGATTTTCCGCCACAAAGAAAATGGCACTCATCAAGTAGTGCCCGATCGTTTCTGGGTCTCATCAGCGTCGGCCTGCAAGCTGGGTCTGATCCGAGACTCCTCCAAGGGCGAAGCCCACAAGGGAGCGGGCTGTGTCTCCATGCAAGTGGATGCCTTCGACACTCGCTCACCCCTTGTGGGCTTTTTCTTTTTGAGAATTTGCGAAACCAGTTCCTGGAATTTGGGAACGGTCACGACGCACAGATGAGAAAGCGTCCCAAAAAAGAGTTGTTGGTGTAGTTTTGCTTGGCCATTCTTGCGCTCCGACGGCGAACTTGCGTGGCATACATATTGAGCAGTTTACCTGAGGAAAGTGAGAAGGATATGTACCCTGCAGAGTCAATGCGAACAAGAAACCTTACGGCATCTCAGCTGAAATCAAAGGCCGCACGTACAAAGATTCTCGTTTTCAGCCCTGATCCGGATCTGGCACGGAGCCTTTCTCTGCTCCTGGAGGATCGATTCGAGATCGCGTGCGAGATACAGTTAGAGAATCTGAAGAAGGCCATCCTCGCCAATGCACCGGCTTTATTGCTCATTGACTTATTCTCGTTTCCTTCCGATATTTTGAGAGAAGTAAACGTCCTGCGCGCCAGTCAGGTGAAGATTCCCGTTGTTTTGTTGCGCGTGTATCGACAGTTGAGCCCAGAGCTGGAGGAGAAGATCAGAGACCTGGCTGATCTGGTGCTCTATAAGCCCTTTGATGTTAACGTTGTCGCGGATGCGATCTACAGGCTCCTAGATGTGGAATAGCCATAAAGAGAGCATTTGAACACCCAGTAACTCCGGCAGTCTCGAAAGGGGGTGTTAGTCGTGACAAGAGCGGTCGACATCAGCCGGATCAAAGAGGCGATGCTGAAGCAGCTCGATTCAACCTTCCGCCAGAACTATCATCAATCCCTCTCTGAAGTTCTTAACGAGTTCCGAATGAGGAGCGTGCTGTCCCTCCCCGATCCGAGTCCCGACAAGGTGTTCTCTGTAATCCTGCAGACCCGCGTGCTGACGTACAAGCCAGTGGCTTCTGTCACCCGTCTGCGGGAAGCTCTTGAGCGGATGGCAACCGGGAAGTATGGCCTGTGCCTAAGGTGTGGACGCGAGATCGCCGAAGACGTTCTTCTCAACGATCCGTCGGCGACATGGTGCCGCCTGTGTCAGGAGAAACCGAACTGCTAGGCTCCATCTCCCGTCAGAGCGACTTTGATCGCGCATCGCCGTGCAGGCAAGGATCATGTGGTTGACTTCAGGTTCCTTCCATCAGATTCTCCCGCGTGACGTTTGTAACAAGCCGGCTTCACGTCTCCCGGCAATGATCACCCTTTCCGCATCTTTCTCTTGGTCGCACGTTGTTCTCAACATGGCAGGATGCGTTCATCGTGTCATCAGACGGTGCGCTTCCCATTCCATGTGAATCCAGCCGCCTCGGACGTGCATCGATTCGCACGACAGGAACGTGACTGGGTTTCTCATTCGTCTTGCCCTCACTCGTAATCTTCTTGAAACTCAATCGAAAACCTTCTGACCGCGCAAAGACGCCGAGGAGCGAAGAGAATGTTCAATTGGTTCTTCATTTGCATCAACTTCGCGCAAGGCTTCTCGGCCCGACCTCAAGCCCCTGACTCGGCCCTTGTGGCTAGAAACAAAGCCGAAAAGGCCTTGTTTTGATGACCTGAGGTACTGTTGCTGTTACTAGTGACGGATGCCATGGGTCCATCACAGGAGTAAAGAGCGAGTCGATCTTCGCGTCTTGAGGGCGCATG
>Ga0315279_10008867_pt1 | contig 12099 bp, 13 predicted proteins | sample YL17G06_20_MG_FD_203694 | JGI IMG/M metagenome (GOLD analysis project Ga0315279, IMG submission 203694) | Sediment microbial communities from Yellowstone Lake, YNP, Wyoming, USA - YL17G06_20 | ecosystem: Environmental > Aquatic > Freshwater > Lake > Sediment | place: USA: Wyoming | collected...
GGAACAACGACACCCTGGACAAGTTGAACCGGGGCGAGATCGCCATGGGGCCCGTCTGGGTGGACATGCTGATCAACATGAAGAACGAGGGCCGCATGGACCCCAAGATCAAGATGAAGCTGATCGCACCCGGGCTGCCCGGCCAGCCGATGTATTTGGTGGTGACGAAGAAGGCCGCCAACTACGAGATGGCCAAGAGATTTGTGGAGTTCATCACCTCGCCGGAGCAGCAGGCCAAGGTGATCGTGGAACGACAGGGCTGGCTGCCCGGGATCGACGCCAAGCACGTGATGCCGGTGGTGTCGGCCAAGGCCAAAGAGATGATGTTCCAGGATTTGCCGTCGGATGTCCTGGAAAAATACGGCCTGGTCTTCCCACAGCAGCAGTACTTCAAGGACCTGCTGACCGCTTACGAAGAGAACTGAGATAACCGAGACCGCGGAAAGGGGGCGAGGGGGCTGGGCTCCCTCGCCCCATCATTATGCGACCTTCGTTGCGCATTGCCGCGCTAGTCATCGCGCTTCCGCCGCTGGCCATTGTCATCTGGCTCTTCTTCATTCCGTTCCTCTCGTCCGCGCATCTCAGCCTCCTGCGCCAGGACCACTGGACCCTTCGGAATTATTACTTGGTCTGGCGCCTCTACCGCTACGACATCCTCTACACCCTCTGGATCGCGTTGTTCAGCCTGATGGCGGTCCTGGCCGTCGCCGTGTTCCTCTGCGGCTACCTGCGGATTCATGTCAACCGGCCAGTCGAATTCCTGTTCAAGATTCCGCTGTTCATTCCCTTCGTGGTGGTCGGGCATGCCATGCGAGTCCTGCTGGCGCCGAAGGGGACGCTGAATGCCGTCCTCAGCCAGATCGGCCTGATCAACATCAACGATCCACCCTCCATCGCCTTTGGTTGGATGGGCATCGCGGTCTCCTTGATCTGGAAGAACCTGGCCCTGGCGGTTCTCCTCGTGCTGGGGGCCTACCGGTCGGTGGACGAGACCTATCTGGAGGCGGCACGGAACTTCGGCGCGTCCACCTTCCGGCAGATCCGGGATATCCTCCTGCCCATGTCCGCAGCCTCGTTGGCCGTGGCCAGCGCCTTCATGTTCACCTCCATGCTGGCCTCTTTTTCCGTCCCCTTGATGATCGGCAGCGGCGAGCCGCCGCAGATGGTGATGATCGACGTGTACTACCGCATCAACTATCAGGGAGACTACGGGACGGCCAACGCACTGGGGGTGGTGTCGTATCTGATGGCTATGGCCGTGGCCGGCTACTACCTGCGGACCATCACGCAGAAGGAAACCTGATGACAAATTGCGAATGCGGAATTCGAAATGCGGAATGCCAAGTGCGCCGCGCGGCGTTGAAATCCGCATTCCGCATTCCGCATTCCGACATGGTGTCATGATGGGTCGGGGAACGCTTCGGATGGCGGGAATCGTGCTGGCGGCGGTCATCATCTTCGGACCGCTGTCCAGCCTGGTCATCTGGTCCTTTGCGGAGAAGTGGTACTGGCCTCACCTGTTCCCGCAGCAGATCGGCCTGTTCTACTGGTCCAAGGTCCTCCAGGGAGACATGCTGCGGGCGCTGCAGGACGGCTTTCTGATCGCAGTGGTGGTGACAGTCTTGACACTGCTGATCACGGTGCCCCTGGCGTACCTCCTGGCGCGCACTCCGATCCCCTTCAAACCGGTGATCCTGATGATCTTCCTGCTGCCCCAGGCATTCCCCCAGTTGCCCGTGTTCGTGAATTCCACGACCCTGCTGTACCGGGTCAACCAGGGGGGGAAGTTCTGGGGGGTCGTCTTGATCCACATGGTGGGAGCGCTGGTCTTTGCCGTCTGGACCATGACCGCGGTCTTCAAGTCGGTCCCGGAGACGCTGGAGGAGGCGGCCATCAACCTGGGGGCGTCGCGACTCAAGAGCTTTTTCTCCGTGGCGCTCCCCCTGGCAACCCCTGGCATTTTTGCCAGCACGCTCCTGGTATTCCTGTACTCGCTGGACGAGTTCACCGGGACGCTGCTGGTCGGCAGCCCGTTCATCCTGACCTTGCCGGTCTTCATGTACCGAACCTCGGTCGGATACGAGCTGCAGGTGGCCTCCATCAGCGCGCTGGTGCTCATGGTGCCCGGGATCTTGCTGCTGGTCCTGCTGGAGCGCTACATGAAGTCGGAATATCTCTCGATGTTCGGGCGCATCTGACACGATGGCTCATGGCTCATCGCTCATGGCAGGTAGCAGGGACCATGAGCCATCAGCCACGAGCCATGAGCTAGGCGAGGTGTCATGGTCGAAGTCCAAGTTGAGAACGTCCGCAAGACGTACGGGAAGGTCGAGGCCCTGAAGGGAGTGTCCCTCGATTTCAAGAGCGGAAGGCTCACCGCCATTCTGGGCCCCAGCGGGTGCGGCAAGACCACGCTCTTGCGAAGCATCGCCGGCTTCATCGAGGTGGACGCGGGGCGCATCCTCTTCGACGGCGAGGAGGTGACAGGCCTGCCCCCGCAGCGGCGCGGGACCGCCATGGTCTTTCAGAATTACGCTCTCTGGCCCCACATGACTATCTTCGAAAACGTGGCCTACGGCCTGCGCCTGCAGAAAGTGCCGGCAACCGAGATCCGGCGGCGGGTGCAGAAGGTCCTGGCGCTGGTCGAGATCGGGAACCTGGCCGATGTGGAGTCCCGCAAGCCCTCCGCCCTGAGCGGCGGGCAGCAACAGCGGGTCGCGCTGGCGCGCGCCCTGGTCGTGGAGCCCAAGGTGCTCCTCATGGACGAGCCCCTCTCGAACCTGGATGCCAAGGTGCGCCAGCGGCTCCGCGCGGAACTCCGGCGGCTCCAGAAGCAGGTGGGGATCACCGCCATCTACGTGACCCATGACCAGGAAGAAGCCCTGGCCCTGGCGGACACGGTGGTCCTGATGGACCAGGGGACGATCGTCCAGACGGGCACGCCGCAGGAGATCTACCTGAAGCCCACGACCGCCTTTGCGGCGGAGTTCCTCGGAGTCAGCAACCAACTGGAGGGCGAGGCCACCGAGGGAAAGCTCGTTGTGGCGGGTCAATCGGTCCCGTACGCGGGGGCGATCCGGGGGAGGGTCACGGTCATCTTCCGCGCCTCGGACATCCAGATGGAGGAGCCATCGGCCCCCCCCCGCGCGGGAACGGTGGCATTGAACGGGGTCCTGGAAGAGAGCCTGTTCCTCGGCGCGCACTACCGGCACTACATCCGGCTGGGGGGCGTGGTGGTGATGGCGGACAGCCCCGGCCCGCGGCCGACCGGCCCGATCCGGCTGGTGGTACCGGCCGAAAAGGTCCAGGTGTACGGCTGAGAGAGTGGAAAGGGTCGCGCCGGTTGCCGGCGAGTCATCGCTGGCGGTCTTGAAGAGAGTGGCTGTGGAAGGAGGAAGGTCATGAGGGCGAGATGGTGGTTGATCGGCGTGGTAGTTCTCGTGGCGATGGTGCTCTCCGTGTCAGCGTGGGCGGGGGAGCGGGTCACCCTGAACGTGGCCATCGGGGCTGACGTCAATGTGGTGGACGTGCACAAGAACCTGCTCAGCCCGGGGTTCAAGGAGAAGAACCTGAACGTGGATTTCAACGTGGTCGGGACGGGGACCGGCGAGGCGGCCAGTCGGGCGATCTACACCAAGATCAAGGCCCAGCAGGACGCCGGGCGGAAAAACTGGGACATCGACGTGGCCCTGGTCAGCATGATCATGGCGTCCCAGATGGTCAAGGAGGGCCTCCTCCACAAATTCGTGCCCGGCATCCAGGCGGCCAGGCTCATCACGGGACCTGAGACAAAGCGGGCCTTCGGCGTCGAAGTGGACGGCTATGTCGTGCCGATGTTCCACAATCAGATCGCCATCGCGTACAACCCCAAGTACGTTTCCAAGCCCCCCAAGAGCTTCGAAGAACTCGTGGCCTGGGCGAGCGCCAACCCGAAGAAGTTCGGCTACAACGGGATCAAGGGCGGCGTGAGCGGCCAGGGGTTCACCGTGGGCTGGGTGTACTGGAAGACCGGGCAGTACCAGGCTTTTACCCAGGGGCCATTCGACAAGGGGAAGGAGGCCCTGTGGCGGAAGGCGCTGGAAGAGCTGCGGGACTTCAACAAGAATGTGGTCATCACCTCGGGCAACGCCGGCACCCTGGACGCGTTGAATCGCGGGGAGATTTGGATGGGGGCGGTCTGGATTGACCAGCTCGTGGCCTGGAAAAATGACGGTCGGATGGACGCTGCCATCACGCCGGTCATGATCAGCCCGGGATTGCCCATCTACCCCATCTACATGGTCGTTCCCCGCGAGGCGGCCAACCGTGACTGGGCAGCAACGTACATTGACTACGTTTCCCAACCCGACGTGCAGGCCAAGGTGATTGTGGAGCGGTTCGGCTGGTACCCGGGGGTGGATGCTGCGCGGGTCCTGCCCCTCCTGTCCGCCAAGGCCAAGGAGTTGCTGTTCAAGGATGTGACGCCAGACGACCTGGCGAAATACTCGCGGCAGATGCCGATCGGCGAGTACTTCAACGCCATCCTGCTGGCGTACGAAGAAATCGTGCGCTGAGAGCGCACGCATTTTCAAATGAAAAACTGACAACCGACAACCGGTCATCGCTCGGCATGGGTTGGCCGGTTGTCGGTTGTCTCCGCCTATGGCGGATCGGTTTTCAATTGGCCCCGCCCTGCGCACGATGGGCGGGGTGCCTTCCAGAACCCCGCAGACGATAGATTGGCTGTGTGATGGCATCCAGGAACGGGGCCCATGGCCTCGGGGGTTGGGAGCGCCTGCTGTGGGTGGTTCTGTGCGTGCCCGCCCTCGCGGTTTTGGGCTTTGCCTTTCTGTATCCATTCGCCGCCTCGGTGGGAACGAGCTTCGTCCACGAGGGCGTCGCGTCTCTGGGGAACTACGCGCTGGTGTACCGCCTCTACCGTCAGGATGTCGCCTTCACGCTGGGCGTGGCGCTGGCGGGCCTCGGATTCACCCTGGCGGCGGGCGTGCCGCTGTGCGGGTATCTGCGGGTCCGGGCGTTCGCCCCGGTGGAGTTCCTGCTGAAGGTTCCGCTCTTCGTCCCGTTCGTGGTCGTCGGCCACGCCATGCGGGTGTTCCTGGCGCCCCACGGGACGCTGAACGGACTCCTCTTGCCCCTGGGGATCTTCAACCCGGATCAGCCGCCATCCCTGGCGTCTTCCTGGGTGGGGCTCGCCCTGGCCCTCGCCTGGAAGCACCTGGCCCTGGCGGCCCTGCTGTTTCTCGGGGCGTTCCGGGCCGTGGACGAGACCTACCTGGAGGCGGCTCGGAACTTCGGGGCCGGCATCCTGCGCCAGACGAAGGACATCCTGGTTCCCATGGCCGCTCCTTCCATTGCCGTGGCCTGCATCCTGGTCTTCGCCTCGATGCTGGCGTCCTTTTCCATCCCGCTGATGATGGGGCAGGGCAGCGGCCCACAGATGTTGATGATTGACGTGTACTATCGGTTCGGCCAGCACGGCGACTACGGCACGGCCAGCGCCTTGGGTGTCGTATCGTACCTGCTGGCCTCGGGGGCGGCCCTGGTTTATGTCCGAAACCTCACCCGCTAGGGCAGACGGAGAACCCCGCAGTCCAAGCCGGCGCAGCCTGGCAGGCCTTGCCGGCCGGGCGGTGGTGCTGGCCGCGGCGTTCTTCGTCATCCTGGGCCCCCTCTCCAGCCTGGTCATCTGGTCGCTGGCGGAACGCTGGAACTGGCCCAGCACCTTCCCGCAGGTGGCGGGGCTGCGATACTGGTCCCGCATGCTGACCGGAGACTTCCTGGTCCCCCTCCAGCGAGGCGTGATCATCGCGGTGATCGTCACTGCGTTGGCGCTCCTGTTCGCAGTGCCCCTGGGGTACGCGCTGGCCCGGCTCCACTTTCCGGGACGCACCCTGGTGTTGCTTGCCTTTCTTCTTCCCCAGGCCTTTCCCCAACTCCCCGTGTTCGCGACTGCCACGCGGGAGTTTTACCGCTTTGGGCTGGCCGGGACGATGCCGGGCGTGGTCCTGATCCACCTGGTGGGTGCGCTGGTGTTCGCCGTGTGGACCATGACGGCCGTGTTCCGTTCCATCCCCGGTCACCTGGAAGAGGCGGCCATGAACCTGGGGGCGTCCCTCACGCGGACGTTCGTCAGCATCAGCCTGCCCCTGGCGGTGCCCGGTGTCTTCGCCAGCGCTCTCCTGGTGTTCCTGTACTCTCTGGACGAGTTCACGGGCACGCTGCTGGTCGGGTCCCCCTTCATCACGACGCTTCCGGTGTACATGTACACGGCCAGCATCGGGTACGAGCTGCAGATCGCCTCGGTAACGGCGCTCGTCCTGATGGTCCCCGGGGCGATCCTGCTCTTGCTCCTCGAACGCGTCCTCAAGGCCGAGTACCTCGCCTTCTTCGGCCAGCTCTGATCGTGGTTCGGGCACGCTCCGAGCCGCCGATCCGCCGCAGAAGGCGAAAGGTGACAAGGGCGGCCACGTCCCCAAAACAAAATAGCCGCGTGGGTGAGCCGCGGGCACGCTGCGGCTGAGGCGGGAAGCGGAAAGGTTAATAAAGTTGCAACGTCCCCAAAGTTCGGACGTCGTGGAGCCACCGAGGCACCAAGCTGAGCCGCCTCCGTAACATGTGGATCGCGATAGGTTAAGAGGACTGCCTGACCCTCATGGCCCACGGGAGGAGAAGAGAGGAGGCAGCGTGCGTCGTCGACGAAACGTAAGGTGACATAGGCAGATGGAAGGTAGGAGTCAATGGCGAGGGCCGGTGAACGAAAAGCCAATAAAGCCGCAACGTCCCCTAGTTATTGTCATGAGGGTTGGTGCCGGGGGAGCGGACTCATAATGGAGCAATGGATCCGGTCTGCAAGTAGTAGACGATGGAAGGCAGCGATTTTGATGCCGGATTAGCCGATCCCGCCGTTTCTCCCCTGTGCGCCGAAAGAAGGGCTCCGGCAGATTGGCATGACGATTCGGCTGGAAGGGAGGGTAGGGCATGAGTGGCCGGAAGATCTGCCATCCCGCCATCGGCGCCGTGGCCGGTGTCACCGCGCTCGAGTGTCGGAGGCTTGACCGATTACGGCTCTTGATGCGTTGGGAACGGGTCGAATTGAGGCGGCAAAGGTTGGGGGCCAGGGATGATCCCTGCAATATCCGGGTCTTCGCCGGTTCTCGGGGAGGCATTCGCCCGGCGTTTCTTGGTTTCGAGCCGACGAGCGTCCTTTTCCTTCCGCCGCTCCTGTCGGACCTTTTCCTTTGCCCGCTTCTGAATGCTCGGTCTCGAGTTCTTGCCCATTACTTCACTCCCGAAGCTGACCTCTCGCGTCCTTCCCTGGGGTTCGGCGGCCTGCCTTTCGATGGCCCCAGGTTCGAGGCGCGAGCGTCACTCCTCGTCTTGGTTATCCGACGCCTCGCGTGCCCAGAAGGCGACATCATCCGCTCCCTGATCGTCCTGGGAATCGTCCACGCCTCCAGCGAAGAACTGGCCCCCGATGCGCTCGCGCAGGGGGCCCTTGGGTGTCCGCTCTCCTTTCGAGCTGTGGCCCTGGGGCTTGCGCTTGCCGCGCGGCGGCGCGTTCGGGCCGAAGGTCCGCGTCGGCTGGCCAGGCCGCAGTGCGCGTTCCGGCGGAATCAGCGCGCCCGACCGGCCTAACTGGGCAAACGCGTTCGACCTGGGGCCAGCCCCCTCCTCCCGGGGGCGCGCCTCGCTGACCACGAGCGGCCTGCCCTTGAACACCTGCTGGTGAAAGCGGCGGACGGCCTCTTCCGCCTGGGCGGCGTCGCTGAACTCGACGAAGGCAAACCCTCTGGGCTTGCCAGTCTCCCGGTCGGTGAGAACCCGTACGGACAGCGGCGTTCCGGCTGCCGAGAAGAACTCCATCAACTCGGCTTCCGTCACATCATACGCCAGGTTTCCCACGAAGAGCCGAACCGACATCAATCCCCCTAAGGTGGTTGCCCCTTGTGCGCGCACGGGCTCTGCGCGTCCCTCTCATCCCGGTGTGCGCCTGGCGGGCGGGTAACAGAGAAGAAGACGCTCTGCGTCTGTGCGGGATGCCTCCCTGCGATTCTCGTCCCTACCGAGCGATCTTCGTGACGTTTTCCGCCGCCGGGCCCTTCTGTCCCTGCACGATGTCGAACTCCACGCGGTCCCCCTCCGCCAGCGACTTGAACCCCTCGGCCCGAATCGCCGAGTGGTGGACGAAGCAATCCTTCTGGTCGCCGTCCGGCGTGATGAAGCCGAAGCCCTTGCTGTCGTTGAACCACTTCACGGTTCCAACGCTGCGCACTGTGACACTCCCTTCTCTGGGGTGCTTTAGGGAATAAAAAAGAACCCTTCTCTTGTCGGGTCCTTCTTGGCCCTGCCGTAACAACACACCGACATGCGGTTTGAGATGACGAACTATCCCAGACCCCGCCGGCCCTGTCAATTGATATCCCACGTCCGTTCTGCCAAGGGCCAGGGAATCGAACCCAAGGGAAGATCGCCGAGCTTTGAAAAGGAGCTACAGGCGGGAGGGGTTCTCCAGCGGCATACGCCCAGTGGTGGCAGCGGCTCTGGGCTAAATTGAATGGTGCCGGGGGAGCGGACCGCCAGCTACCTCCCCACCCCGTCCTCATTCGTTTGGTACAACGAACAGCCAGCCACGGACCTCCTTTCACAGCTTGCGCCCGTCACTGCCGTTTGATACACGTCATCCACAATTTGCGGTTCCCCTCGGGGGGAACAGCTTCGGGATCGGCGGGTCCGTGCTTTCCCCAACCCCCAGCCCCCAACCTCCAGCCCCCATCACGGTGGGTTACCCTCGGATAGCAGGGCTGGTCCGTATCGGGAGACCCGTTCCCCCCAGTCCCTAGCCCCCGATCCCCAGCCCCTGACATATGGGGTCTGAAGATCGGACGCGCCCAATTGTGCCCGTTCTCCGGACCCCGATTTTTAGCCCCCGTTCTCAATGGAGGGAGCCTTGAACAGATGAACGCCGATTCTCGGACGAGGATCGGCGTTTCGTCTTTCAAAGACCAGATGGATCGAGTGTTGGGGGGCGAGTCAGGCCACACGCGCCGAGATGGCGGATGGCAGCCTTATGCGTCATCGAAAACGCAAGGATACGTGGGTTGCGACGTGATTATTTTTTCCAAATCACAGGCTATGGGATTGCGCCATTCACTGGTCCCTGCTATAAGGTAGCTACATACATAGGTGTGCTCCGATAGAGCATGATTCCTGTCACTTGCTTGAGGCGGAAGGACCATTAAATATGCGCACTGTCAGTCCTTCTCGGAAGAACCGCACATCCAGGACGAAGCACGTCTTCCAGGTCATCGTGGAGCAGGACGAAGCAGGGTATTACGTGGCGGAGTGCCCTGCGCTGAAGGCGTGCTATACGCAGGGGAGAACCTACGAAGAAGTCATCCAGAACATCAAAGACGTGATTGCTCTCTGCCTCACCGACCTGAGAAAGAAGGGGAAAGGGATCCCACGGCAGCCCGAGATCATCGGGGTCAAGCGCGTTGAGGTGGCCGCGTGACATCGTCGGGTCCGCCCGCATTGAAGCCGCGCGAGCTGATCCGTGCTCTCGAACGTATGGGGTTTCGCGTCTTACGCAAATCCAGGGGAAGTCACTGGCAGTTCGAGCATCCGGATGGCCGACGGACCACGATTCCAGTGCATAAAGGGCAGGACATAGGCCCCGGCCTGCTTCGCAAGATTCTCCGCGACATCGAACTCGACGTTGAGGATCTCCGGAAAATGCTATAGCCCTTTCCTCATTTCGCGTTTCCTCTGCACACCTACACGCCCGCACCCTGAGCATGTTCGGATACTGCGACCTCTCGTGTCACAAGTCTTGCCCGGCGGCCCGGCATTTGATACACGTCATCCACAATTTGCGGTTACCCTCGGGGGGAACAGCTTCGGGATCGGCGGGTCCGTGCTTTCCCCAACCCCCAGCCCCCAACCTCCAGCCCCCGCTTCACATGGAAGGAATCCTGGCCAGATGAACGCCGATTCTCGGACGAGGATCGGCGTTTTGTATTTGGGGCCGTTTCCCGCGTCAGCGCCAGGAAGGTCGGGACCAGGAGATGCCGGGGCTCTCACGCAGCCTCCCTCCAAGAGCAGAGGATCGGGCGATGAGTAGTCGGGATGCCGTCGTGGCGTTGGATCGAGTTGAATCCCTCATCCTCTCCATCCGCGGCCGACGGGTAATCCTCGACTCGGATCTCGCGCGACTGTAGGGGGTGACGACGTCGAGGCTGAATGAGCAGGTCAAACGGAATCCGGACCGCTTCCCGCCTGACTTCATGTTTCGCCTGTCGCGGCAACAGGTTACGGCTTTGATATCGCAGAATGCGACATCAAAGGGACGCGGCGGCCGACGGAAGCTCCCGTATGTCTTTACTGAGCACGGGGCGATCATGGCGGCAAACGTGCTCAACAGCGGCCGGGCCATCGAGGTGAGCGTCTATGTTGTTGTCCGGGCCTTCGTGCGGCTTCGGGAGATGATGGGTGCGAACAAGGAAGTGGCCGCAAAACTCGGTGAATTGGAGCGGAAGGTGGCCAGCCACGACGAGACGATCCGCTCACTGGTCACGGCCATCAGGCGGCTAATGAATGCGCCAGAAAAAAGGTACCGGACACCAATTGGGAGCTAAGTGCGTGATTTAACAGAGGGCCGATTCAGATTCTTGGCGGTCAGTCCGTGCGATGGGAATGCAGTGAAGCCGTATCCGCTGGTAGACGACCTCCTCGGGCCGGTGCGCCGAGTCGCGATGCCCCGGGCACCGCGGCTGTATACGCCTGGGGCGACGATCCACGTGGTCGCCCGGTGCAATAACCGGGAGTTCTGCTTCACCACCGGGGAGGATTTCGAGGTGCTCCTCGCTCACCTGCGGGAGATGCTCCGGAACTACGAGGTCACCCTATACGCCTACACGCTGATGTCGAACCACGTGCACCTGCTCCTCCAAGCGCCCAAAGCCGAGGCGCTCGGCCGGCCGCTCCGGTGGTGGATGACGGAGACCGCCAAGGCGTTCCATCGGGCGCGGGGCCGCCGGGCCCACTTCTGGGAACGTCGCTATCGCGCCTGCCTCGTGGAAGAGGATGTCTACGCCCTCGCGGCCCTCCGGTATCTGGATCGAAACCCCGTCCGCGCCGGCTTTGTGGAGGATCCTGCCACGTATCCCTGGTCGAGCTGTGCGGCCTACGCCCTCGGGACGCCGAATCGCGTGATCACGTTCCATCCGAGTTACCTCGTGCTGAGCCCCTATTCGAAGGTCCGGCGACGCCACTACGCTGCGCTGCTGGCCCCGAGTACCGATCCCCGGGCCGAGGCCCGCGATCCGCGCTGGACAACCCAGCGCGCCATCGGCAGCCCGGCCTTCGTGGCCCGGCATGTCCGCCGCCGGGGGCGGCCAAGAATTGGAAGCATGCCCGAGCAGAATCAAGGGGTTTGAGGTTAAATGGTGTCCGGTACCATTTTCTGCAGCATTGCGGCTGCAGAAGAATTCTTCCTGAGATCCCAATTCCTCTTCGGGCAAGCAAGGCGTGGATTTATCATCCGACGGCAGATCACCATCAACACCGTTACTGAACGGCGAGGTTAGCGAGACGGGGGCATTGTCGCTTGACACCCGCGAAGACCATCGATAGAGTCATTCCCGGTCCCGGGACAACCCAACGCGTGGGCCAGCGGCGGCGACGCGGCAGGGCCCCTCACGGCGAGAAGATGACTGACAACAGGAGAGGAGGCACACGATGGGAGACAAAGGCGGCAAGAAGGATAAGAACAAGAGTCAGAAACAGATGACACAAAAACAGGACCAAAAAGCAAAAAGGAAGCAGGACAAGCAACAGAAACGCATCCCGTAACAGGAAGCAGGATTCAAGCGCGAGAAGACCACAGTTCCTGATGTAGTTCGATTCCTGATACTGGAACTTCAGAAAGACAGAGAGTCCAACCATGCCATGCAGGCGACGCCCAGTGGCGCGCCTGATGGCTGACGTTAGCCTGCGAGGGCGCTCGACCAACTGGCTCAGAGATTTTAAGATGGACGGGAGAAAACGAGCTGACATCAACCCGGGACCCCGGGTGCAGGTCGCGCAGAAACAGGATCAGCG
>Ga0315279_10008868_pt1 | contig 12099 bp, 6 predicted proteins | sample YL17G06_20_MG_FD_203694 | JGI IMG/M metagenome (GOLD analysis project Ga0315279, IMG submission 203694) | Sediment microbial communities from Yellowstone Lake, YNP, Wyoming, USA - YL17G06_20 | ecosystem: Environmental > Aquatic > Freshwater > Lake > Sediment | place: USA: Wyoming | collected...
GAAATATCGAAGGCAATTTTTAGCCGTTCTGAAACCATGGTCATGAGGTGGTACTCTTCCCAATGCAGACGGAGAACCTGGCCTTCGATGTTCCGAGAATAGTCGGGATCACGCCTTGCGATGGTTCGGAACATGTCGTCCCGCAAGAATAATATTGCCCGCACCTGCGAGTGCTGTGCATTGAAGGATACGGTCGCGTTAACAACCCCGTTGATAAAGCCGACGCCCACGTTGGTCGGCTCATAGCCCTCATCCATCCTGTCTATGAGCACGATGACCTTGAGTTCCAAGGACGCCAAAATATCGTCCAAGGCGGTTTCCAGAACCGTGACGTTAAGCCTATCCGCCAGCTCTGCTACAACATGCTCGGCCTGTTGCCCGTCGCTGGCGATGCTTTGCAGCAGTCGACGAAGACGCGAAGACATCGTCCTACCGAAAGCCTGCCAGGTTTTTAGGGGTGCCGCCAACACATCCGCGCCCTTGGCCTTCTGAAACTTGAAGTGAGAAGAAAGAGCCGACGCAATCTCCATAACCAAGCAATATCGCCAAGCCAATTTGCATCCGGCGTTGATGAGCCGGTAGGTGCCGCCGAATTTCTGAATAAGAGGATCCAATCCAATAACCTGGTCCTCCTCCAAAGCCAACTCAATTACTCGGGTCTTAGGGGCATCATGCCAGTGTTTTGCGAGGTTATACGCCAATGCACTCTTGCCGGTCCCACGACGACCCACAACCACGGTCTTGTCGCTTGTTTCAATCAAGCTCTTGTAATCGGGAGTTGGATAGAACGCCAAGTCCAGCATCTTATGGTCGTGTTCGGCGCGTAGGTCGCCAAGCGGATTCCCGGCGTGTTTCGTGACAATGGTCATGCGATGCTCCTCGACCTGCTCTCGTCCTTTTCCGAACTGCCGGGACGAAGCGATAGATCGATTGCCATGTATAGCCGTCCAGCATCTTGGAGTCAAGGCGACAGCGGGTCGGCAGTGGGCCGGCAGGTTCTGTTCTGTTCTGTTCTCCCGACACTTCGGCCACGCCGCCGGTAGGTAATGGGGGCGGAAGCATGCCCCCGCCACTGGACAGGCGACCATGGCTGAAGACAAGCGGAACCCAACCCACGAAGTACACGTGTCGAAAATGTGCGGCGACCACGATGATCTTTCTGAAATAGCCGGCATTCTGGCCGCCGGCTTCTTGCGCCTCCTGGCCAAGCGTGCTCCCGCCCCGAAAAAGAGAGAGATTTCGCGGGACAATTCACTTGGCTGTCCCGCCGAAACTCGGCCCCCTGCGGTCAACCTTTAACGCGAAGGAGATCGCATGGAACCAACGGTGCTAAGGCAACTTACGGAACTCAAGGATATGCCGTACCCGGTGCTGAAAGACAAGTGGCGCGGCCTGTACGGCACGGAGCCGTCGGCGTACAAGCGGGAGCACATGGTCCGCCGGCTGGCCTACCGCATCCAGGAGCTGGCCTACGGCGGCCTGGCCGACGAAACGAAGGCAGAGCTGGAGCGGATCGCCGAGGAGGATGAGCAGCGGCGGCAGGGCGCCAAGGCCAACCGCCGCAAGCCCAAGGATACGCATCCGACGCCGGGCACGCGCCTGGTGCGGGAATGGAATGGCCAGCGGCACGAGGTGACGGCCGTCGAGGGCGGGTTCGAGTATAACGGCCGCAGGCACCGTTCCCTCTCGGCCATCGCCAAGACAATCACCGGCGCCCACTGGAGCGGCCCGCAGTTCTTCGGGCTCCGCACGCCGAAGGAGGCAGGCAAATGATTCAGGCAGCGATAGAAACGAAGACCGTCCGCTGCGCCATCTACACCCGCAAGAGCCACGAGGAGGGCATCGAGCAGGAGTTCAACAGCCTGCATGCCCAGCGCGAGGCCGGCGAGGCATACATCGCCAGCCAGCGCCACGCCGGTTGGGTGGCGTTGCCGACCGACTACAGCGACGGCGGGTTCACCGGTGGCAACATGGACCGGCCAGGCCTCGAGAAGCTCCTTGCGGACATTCAGCGCAACCGGGTCGACTGCGTGGTGGTCTACAAGGTGGACCGCCTGAGCCGCTCGCTGATGGACTTCGCCCAGATGATCGCGCTGTTCGATCAGCACGACGTGGCGTTCGTCTCGGTAACCCAGCACTTCGACACCAGCACGTCGATGGGCAGGCTCATCCTGAACGTCCTGTTGTCCTTCGCCCAGTTCGAGCGGGAGATTATCGGCGAGCGCATCCGCGACAAGAAGCTGGCCACCGCCAAGCAGGGCAAGTACGTCGGCGGCCAGCCGTTCCTCGGCTACGACATCGACAGGGATAGGAAGCGGCTTATCGTCAACCCGGCCGAGGCGGAAGCCGTACGGGAGATATTCGAAGCGTTCATTCGGACCCGGTCCACCTTGGCCGTCGCCCGCGAACTGAATGCCAAGGGCTACCGGACGAAGCAGTACAAGGCCATCAAGAACGGCAAGGTCCTCGGCGGTAAGCGGTGGAACAAGGTCTACGTCTACCGCGTGGTGACCAACCGCAAGTACCTCGGCGAGGTCGTCCACAAGGGCCAGAGCTATCCGGGCGAGCACGAGGCGATCCTGGACCGGCGGCTGTGGGACGAGGCCCAGCGCATCATGGTCGACAACTGCCACGCCCGGGCAACCAAGACGCGGCAGAAGGCGCCGGCGCTGCTGACGGGCATCATCCGGTGCGGGCACTGCGGCAAGGCCATGGGTGCCAGCCATACCAAACGCCGTGGCAGGCGATACCGCTACTACGTCTGCAACCATGCCGAGAAGAACGGCTACGACGCCTGCCCGGTAAAGTCCGTCGCGGCCGGGCAAATCGAGGGCGCGGTGAAGGACCGAATTCGCGTCATCCTCCGCTCACCCGAAGTGATCGCCCGGACGTTCCGCGAGGTGCTGGCCCAGGCGGAAGGCCAGCGCGAGGACCTGGCCGGGCAGAAGGAACGGCTGGAGGCCCGGCTGGCGGAATTGAAACGCGCGATCGGCCGCTTGGCACGGTCGGACGGCAACGACGGCGGCCTGGTGGCGGAACTGACCAAGCTGAATGAGGAGTACGGCCAAACGCAGAACCAGGTAGAGGAGGCCGGGCGCGCGCTGGAGGCGTTGGGCGCGGGCGGCTCGACCGAGGACGAGGTGCGGGAGGCCCTCCAGAAGCTCGACCCGCTTTGGGATGAGCTATTCCCGGCCGAGAAAGAGCGGATCGTCAAGCTGCTGGTCCAGGAGGTTGTGGTCGGCCGGGACAGCCTGCTTATCCGCTTGCGGCTGCACGGGCTGAACTCGCTGGTGGCCGAACTGGCTGGTGCCGATCCGGCCGAGGGTGCCGCTGGCCACATGGTCTCGGGCACGGACGACCAGACGGTGGATATTCGCGTGCCGATGGAGTTCAAGACCCGTAGCGGCCGGAAGGAGATCATCCTGCCGCCCGACGCCGCCACGACCGCCGACGTTGGCCCACGTTCGCCGTTGGTAGTAGCCTTGGCCCGTGCGTACCGCTGGCAGCGGATGATCGACTCGGGCGAAGTCCCCGGCGTGGAGGCGATTGCCACGAAGTATCGCATGGAACGCACTTACATCGCCCGTATCTTGGGCTTGGCGACGCTGGCTCCGGAGATTGTCGAAACGGCATTGAATGGCAACGAGCCGAGCGGGCTGTCAGTGCGGAAATTGCTGAACGGGCGGATTCCGGTTCGGTGGGATGAGCAGCGGGCGTTCTGGGCTGGGCAGAGGGTTACCCAGGAGTAATGAAGACGGGCGGACCCGAAGGCCCGCCCGTCCGAAAAACATGAGGATGTTGTGGTGCTGCTACTTCCGTCTGCACCGCGCCAGCGCCAGCCCGCCCAGAGCCAGCAGCGACAGCGTGGCCGGCTCGGGGACCGGCGGCGCGCCGCCGACGCTGCGGGTGCCGAAGTTGCTCATCAGGATCTGAAGGTCGAGCCAGTTCACGTCCTTGTCGCCGTTGAGGTCGCCCTGGCCCAGCGATGCGCCGCCGGTCGTGCCGAAGTTCTCCTTCAGGGCGATGTAGTCGGCCGCGTCAACCACGCCGTCGTTGTTGGTGTCGCCGGGCAGGTTGGCGGATTCGGGCACCACACGAAAATCATCTAGGAAGAAAACAACAGAATCGAGTTGGGCCGGAGGAAGGGGGTCGTAGAAATTGAGGTAAAGGCCGGCGACTTCGCTATCGCCCAACACTCCGCCGCCGGGGTTTTGCGGAATGCCGTCATCGTAATCGATCGAAAGCGTCTGGGCGTTCAGCGGCATATTGTAGGTCTGCAACTGCTTGGTTAAGGTGACCACCCACGCCGCCACAAACTCATCGCCATCAGCCTCGCTTACCCCGACTTCGATCGCGAAATCAAACTCGCTAATCATAGGACTGCTGCGAGCCTGGAACGCCATATCCACATGGACAGTCGTATCCTTGACTTGGGTAGGCAGGCCGGAGTAGCCCGGGCCGCCTTGATCCGCGGGGAACGCCGTCGTATATCCACAGAATCCGCCAGCTTCGCTCTCGTCAGCGATATCCCGCACAAGGAACGCGCCCTGCGTTCCGTGGAACCCATTGTTTGGAATGCCGAACCCTTGAGAGTCCGCGTTGTCGTTGATTCCGACATGCGTGACAGCCCCACTGTCTTCACCGGCCCATGAATTGAGGCCGTCAGTATTGGTCAGGAAAGCTAAAACGGAGCCTGGATCGGGGAAGGAAGTGGTCTGACTCCGATAGAAGGGCGCTGCTGAAGTACCGTTTTGAGGCTCGAAGTCCTCAAAGAACGACGATGCCTCGCACAACTCCGTGAAGCACAAACCGACCACCGCCGCACAGAGCGCCCAATTCATCTTGTTTCTTTGCACGGGATGCTCCTCACTTTTTAAGCCAATACCTATGCCAAAGGCTGCCAAAACGAGTACCCATAATCCGCAGCTCCTAACACGGAGTTGGGATAGTGTACTCCATGTCTCGGTCGTCTGATAGGATATTCGATTTTAGGTTGGCCCTCGGGCTGGCCCCACCGGGGCAGGCAGGGGGCTGTGGCCGGGGGGCGGGGGTTCATGATTCATCCCTTCCATTTTCTGCCAGCTTGGCCGGCGCCTGCACGCAACCGAAAAGTTCACCTCTTGCGGTATCGACCGCGCAGAGGACAACGCAACTTGTTCGGAAACTTGCCCGGGGCGGGCACAGGCAGGAAGGAACGAGTGAGCAATTTCTCGCCCTGCCCTCACGATAGAACCAGCGGCTTCCTTCGGCCCAACTCGGGGCCGGAAGCAGCCAGCTTCCTCTCCGCCGTTTCCACGAACGGGAGCGGAGGTCGGAGGGCTGGCCATGCTACCACGCCCACCCCCTTGCGCCTAGAGAAAAAAGAAAAATATCTGTTCGGGTTTCGCCGGCAGTCTCCGGTCAGCAAGGCATTTCGACCCCTGGCACCTCGGGACTCGGGGCGGGTCTGTCGGTTTTGCCCTGGCAGCGACTATGGCGGTGTTCCGCATCGAACCGCGCAGCGCGTCACGTGGAGCGATTTTCGCAACATCATTCCTACACAGCATATACGTCTGACGTGCTACGCTAGGGGCGTATCCCGACGAATCAGATAGGATCGGGCCGAAAAGAGAGGAAAAGGGCGTATCTCGACGTTTTCGGGCCGGGCGAGTCCCGTCGGGGGCGGCGCTGGCGTGGTCGGCGTAAAGGCGTAAAGGTCTTTGCTCTGGCGATGATAACAAAGGGCTTCGGAGCACGTCGCCGGGGCAATCAGAAGTGCTTTTTGGCAAAAGCCCTGCCGGAGTGGGTCTTAAGGTACTGCTCGAATGCCAGGGCCTTTTCCTTATCCCGGAAGGCGACGGCGGTTTCGATTCGCCAGGGCGCAAACTTTGACGTGTGCGGCACTTTGAGCGAGTTGTGGGCCTTCAAACGCTCGGGCAAGTTCTCCGTCATGCCCACGTAATAATGCTCCGGGCGCTGTACGCTTTGGAGCATATAGACATACCAGAAGGCACCGTTCATAGCGTTCCCTTTTGATTGCCTTCCGTCTTCGCCCTTCCGTCTTCGCCGTGACAAGCCGGGCCGCGCCGTGACAAGGGCTTGCCAAGGCGTCCGACTTCGCTCCGCCACGCCGTGACAGGTAGTTCGCCGCGGCCAGGGCCGTATGCGGAAGAAGCCCGGCTTCGTCCGGCTTCGCTATGCTCCGCCGAGACTACGCCGTGGCAGTCTTCCCCTTCGGGTTCGCCTTGGCAAGCCCTTCCGTCTTCGCCCTTCGGGCTGCGCCGTGACAAGGGCTTGCCAAGGCGAAGTTCGCCGCGGCTTTGGCCGCGGCGAACGAAGACTGGAGGCGCCGGGGATCGAACCCGGGTCCCGTGACGTTTCAATGCCGGCCTCTACGTGCGTAGTCGCTTTTTTGTTTCTCGCCGATCGGGCCCGAAGCGACGCGGTCCGTCACGGCCAGGATGACCGGGTGTCCCGGCGGCGTAACCATCCCACTCGCCGCCGGCAAGCCCGCTGTTTTTCGCCGTGCAAACCTCGCGGGCAAGACCCGCACGGCGGGCTGTCTAATCAGGCAGCCATTGCCAGATTCTGATTGGCATGTAACATTGTTCCAGGTGTTTTACCAGGCCTCCTGGAAACCTGGGCACGCCACCGACACCTCAACTCGTCCGGTCGAATCCAATTCGCCCCCGAACAAGCGCGATGCCATAAGCGCCATCGGCATATTCTCACGTTCAGTCGATCATTATAACCCTCCGGCCGGGCCAATGCCAGATGATTCCCGCTTCCCTGTCCTTCCCGCGCCCCTGTCATTGCCCCTTCCCGCCGATCAATCGTCAAAGATCAATCATCCCAGATCAATCGTCAAAGCCTATTGACCCGCCGGCCGATAAGGTATAGAGTCGTTAGTTCGCCGCGAAGCACGGAGAGGTGGCAGAGCGGCTGAATGCGCCGGTTTGCTAAACCGGTCTACGCCGAAAGGTGTAGCGTGGGTTCGAATCCCACCCTCTCCGGGTTTTCTCCTCGGAAATGTCCGTTTTTCTTCGTAAATCCGGGCATTTTCGCTTTCCAGGGGGCATCCGTCGGCGCCGGCTTAGCGTCTATGAGAGTCCACGAAAGCAGGCCCGGAATTGCATGAGAAGGCAAAGGCAGAGGCAAAGGGCGGCGTGGGTGTTTTCGGCGTGTCCTGCGCGGGCGCCTGCCCGCAAAGGCGGGCCTCAGAGCACAGCGAAACCGGACGGCCCCGATACGGCCTTGCCCTTGTTCGTCGTTCCCGGCGTAACGTGGCGTGGCATCAGGAAGTCGGGGTCTTCCTGCCGGGCCTTCCGCTCGCGGTCACTCCGGCATTCGGAGTTCTTCCAGGGCCCGGTTCACTTCGGCGGCCCGGCGGGCGGGGGACCAGTTCAGGACCTTGCCGGCGATTTGGGCGAGTTCGGTAAGTGCCGGCTCGGTGGCCCGGCCGAGAAGGGCGATGACGCTTCTGCGGCAGACGAGGTCGTCGAGGTGCTGGACGTATTCCTCGGCCGCGATTCGCCGGACCTCGCCGACGGAGTAGTCGGGCAGCGTTTTCAGCGGCGTATCGTCCCAGTCGGTTTGCGGGTCCTTCGCGGCTGCGCCGGCGCCGGCATCGGTGTTTCCGGAGGCGGCCTGGCGGGCGTATGTTTCGGCGTGGGCGCCGTATCGCGTGAGCAGGTCGGCGACGCGGGTTTCCGCCAGGCCGGTCTGGCCGGCTACGCGCGCGATGAACTGCTTTCGCTGCTGGTCTCCGGCGGGGCAGTCGCGTCCGCCGCCGATGGGCGTGGCGTCAGTGCTGCACTTGCGGGGCCGGCCCAGGCGGGCGAGGACCGCGTCGGCGGACTGCTGAGCCAGGGCTCGGAACGTCGTCCACTTGCCGCCGACCAGTGAGATCACCGCAAACGGGCGGTGCCCGTCGGGCTCGACGGTTTGAATGCTGTGGCCTCGGCTGACGACGGCGGTGACCTTCGAGCCGCTTGCCTGAAGCGGGCGACAGCCGCAGAAAACGTGCACGATCTGGTCGCGCCTGATCTGGACGTTCGGCAGCACGCCGCGGAGCGTGTCGAGCATGTATTGCACTTCAGGCTCGTCGCAGCGGGCGGCGTCGGGGTCGGCGATGCGGATGTCCGTCGAGCCCATGATGACCTTGCCCATGAACGGGAAGACGATGCACACCCGCCCGTCGGCGTGCTGGTAGTAGACCATCTGCCCGTCGAGCGCGCGGCAGAGCCCGGGGTTGTCCACGACCAGGTGCGAGCCCTTGGTCGGGCCCATGTAGTCGGTCTCGATGCCAAGGTCGCGGTTGGCCAGGTCCACCCACGCGCCGGCGGCGTTGACGACCACGCGCGGGCGCACGCTGACGGTCTTGCCGGTGAGTTGGTCTTCCAGCGTCACGGTGCCGCCATCGAGGCCGCGCGGGCGGACGTAGTTCAGCGCGTTGCAGCCGGCGTTGGCGCACCGGGCGTCCTGGATAAGCTCGATGCACAGCCGCTCGGCCTCGGTTATCCAGGCGTCCCAGTAGGTCGCCGTCGCGACGATGTCCTGCCGCATCGCGGGCATCTTCCGCAGCGCCTCGGCCTTGCCGGTAATGTAGTGCTTGGGGGTCTTGCGGTTCTTGCGCGTGACGAAGTCATAGAACCACAGGCCGAACTTGACGGGCACCACGCCGCGCTCGCCGGGGCGGATCTTGAAGCCCGCGAAGATGAGCATGCTCCGCAGGAGCCCGCCGAACCAACTCGTCAGCGGGATGGCGGTCTTGAGCGGCGCGACGTAGTGGGCGGCGTTGGTCAGCAGGCGGTTGCGCTCCATGATGCTCTCGGTGACCAGGGCGAACTCGCGGTTCTCCAGGTACCGCAGGCCGCCGTGGATCATGCGGGAACTCTTGGAACTGGCGCCCGCGACGAAGTCCGCCTTGTCCACCAGCAGGGCATCGACGCCCTGGAGAGCCAGTTCCCGCAGCAAGGCCGTGCCATTTACCCCGCCGCCGAGGATCAGCACGGGCACGTCCGGTTTCGCGGCGTAGTGATCGATTATCTCATGGCGATAGTTCATGGTTGTCACAGGTTCACCGTTGCTTGGGCGTCCGGCCCGGGTTTCCAAGTGCTCGCCCTTGATCGTCGAGCGTTGTTGTCCTCAGCCCCGTTCACGGGGCTTTGCCCCGCGCCAGCGGGGTTTAGACCAGGCCTTTCAGGCCTGGGTGTACACGCTACCAATCTTTGTTTCTTTCTTCCGTTTAGCACGCTTTCAGCGTGCTTACCCGTTCTTGAGGGCCTTTAGGCTAAAGCCCGCCCAAAAGCGCGCTGAAAGCGTGCTAAACAAAAGCAGAAGAATATCCCGATATCCCCAGGGCTAAAAGCCCTGGTCTATACCCGCCTTCGGCGGGCGAAGCCCCGTAAACGGGGCTGAAAGCATGATTGCCAATAACGCACATCGCTTACGAACGTCTGGGGCACGGCCGCCCGTGCATACTCCGCACAACTTTCCTCAACAGTATCCAAAGCCCCGGCCAGGATGGCCGGGGGAATCACGGGCAAGATTCCCGTGCTACTCGCGGCCGGGACGGCCGTGCCACTCACGCATCGGCCAGCTTGTCGTTCAGGGGTTTCAGGGCCGGGTATATTCGCCGGTAGAGCTCGAAGTTCCTGGCGTAAAGTTCCGTCCGCTCGGCCTTCGGCTCGAAGGTCGCCCCGGGCCGGTATACGTGGTTGCATGCGTCCTGCTCGTCGTCGTAGACGCCCGTGCCTATTCCGGCAAGGATTGCTGCGCCCAGCGGGGTGGCCTCCTCGATTTGCGGCGCCTCGACGCATCGGCCCGAGACGTCGGCCTTGTTCTGCATCCAGAAGGCGTTTCTCGTCGCGCCGCCGACGGCGACGATCCGCTCGGCGCGGATGCCCGCGCCTTTTTCCAGCGCGCCGAGGATGTCCAGGAACTGGTAGCCGAGGCCCTCGAAGATCGCCCGGATCATCTCGCCTCGCGTGGTGAGGCTCCGCAGTCCGACGAAGGCCCCCCTGCTTGCGGGGTCGACGGCCGGGCACGTGCTGCCGGATAGGTGCGGCAGGAACATCGCGCCTCGGCAGCCGCACTCGGCGGCCTCGGCAGCGGCGATGATGTACTGCCAGTCGCTCTTGCCTTCGGCGGCGGCGCGGCGGGCGTCTTCGGCGCCGTACTGTTTGCGGAACCACTCGATGCACTCCCCGGCCGGGGTGGACGCCCACGCGGCCCAGGTGTTCCGCGCGACGTGTGCCTGGACGGTCAGGCCCATCTGCCGCAGCGGAGGCTCGAGCACCGGCTCGCTGCCTGCGGCTGAGACTATCTCCCACGTGCCCGTGACGTCGAGCACGACGCCGGGCCGCGACGCCCCGACCGGCAGCGCCCCGCACAGGTGGTCGTGCCCGCCGAGGATAACGGGCGTGCCTTCGGGCAGGCCCGTCGCGGCGGCGGCCGCGGGCGTAACGGCGCCAAGCGGCGTCGTCGCCGGCAGGGCCTCCGGCATCAGGCGGCGGTCGATGCCCGCAAGGCCCAGAAGTTCGTCGGACCAGTCGCGGCCCTTCTGGTCGAAGAGCATCATGCACGAGGCCATCGAGTAGTCCGTCGCCCGGCGCCCGCAGAGCATGAAGTTCAGGAAGTCCTCGATCAGCAGCCACTTGTCCGTGCGGGCGATGATTTTCGGCTCGTTCTCCATCATCCAGCGGATCCGCAGGGCGGAGTTGATCGCCCATACGGGGTTGCCGCCGATGGCGAACGTCCTGTCCGCCCCGACGTGCTCGAGCCACCACTTGTGCTGGGCGGCGGTGCGCGGGTCCAGCCAACTTATGAACGGGTAGAGCCACTTGCCGTCGGCGTCGATCGGCACGCCGTCCATGCCCATGCCCGTTACGGCCACGCCGCGGATGGCCGAGCGGTCGTCGAGCTTGGCGACCGCCTCCTTGATGGCGGCGGCGGCGCCGGACCAGATCTGCTCTGGCTGCCAGACCGTCCACTCGGGGTGCTGGGGCCAGGGGTTGAAGCGTTCGGTTGGCCTGCTGCCGCTTGCGACGGCCCGGCCGGCCTTGTCGTACACGATGGCCTTGAGGCTCGTCGAACCCAGGTCGATTCCAACAAGATAATCCATCAAAGCTCCTTTCTGCACACGTGACGGAAGATCTCAACGCAGAGACCGCAGAGACCGCAGAGGACTAAGAAAGCGGGCTCCGCCCGAAGAGAATATCCTCTGCGTCCTCTGCGCTCTCTGCGTTGAAATTCTCTTCTCACAGCGTCATCGGGTACCTGCCATACTCACGGATCGCATCCATCATCACGCGGTAGTTCTCCGGGTTGACCGACGCGTGGATCGAATTGCTGGATGAGCATATGTACCCGCCGCCGGGCATGCCCTTGCGCAGGGTGTCGAGCGTGGCTTGTATGACCTCTTCCCGCGTGCCGTAAACCAGCACGCCGGCGCAGTCCACGTTGCCCTTGACGGCCACCTGGTGGCCGAACCTGGCCTTCACCTCCGCCAGGTCCATTCCGCCGGCGGGGTCGATGGGGTCCAGGCAGGTAATGCCCGCGTCGACCATCATGTCGGCGATCGGCCAGATGTTTCCGTCGCAATGCTTGATGAAGGGCAGGTTCAGTTCGGCCAGCCCGGCCGCGACGCGCCTGAGCCCCGGCCAGAACAGTTCGCGGAAGCTCGCCGGCGACATGAACGGCCCGGTGTTGCCCGCGTAGTCGTCGCCCGTCCAGACGAAGTCCGCGCCGCACTGGGCCACATGGCGCGCCATCGCGAGGTTCACGTCCACGGACAGATTCACCAGTGCCTGGACAAGTTCCGGCTCCGCCGCGATTGCCATCAGCAGGTTCTCCATGCCCATCAGCGACCGCGGGATGGAGAACACGTCGTTGAGGTGCACGCCTATGGCGAGTTTGCCCTTGTATTGTGCGACGGCTTTTTCGATGGTGGCGTATCGGCCTGGGGCGTGAGGGTCCGGCGGCGCGTACTTTGCCAGGTCGTCCATCGTCTCGATTGGGCTCTCGACCTCGACGCCGTGCTCCTCGCCGCCGTAGTCCAGCACCCATCCCCACTCCGTCCGCCATGTGGTCTGGCCGACCTGGGTCTTGGAGAAGTCC
>Ga0315279_10008869_pt1 | contig 12096 bp, 7 predicted proteins | sample YL17G06_20_MG_FD_203694 | JGI IMG/M metagenome (GOLD analysis project Ga0315279, IMG submission 203694) | Sediment microbial communities from Yellowstone Lake, YNP, Wyoming, USA - YL17G06_20 | ecosystem: Environmental > Aquatic > Freshwater > Lake > Sediment | place: USA: Wyoming | collected...
AAATCGCTATCGCAAGCTCCTGGTGCGATACGAAAAAAGAGCCGACAGTTATGAAGGGTTAGTGGAGATCGCATGTGCGCTCACTGTGTTTCGTCAGTCAATTGTTATTTACGGATAAGCTCTTAGTACACGTTTTCAGAAATACGGTGACGTATGGAGTGCGCAAGCTTGCTTGCGCTTTGCGCCTGGTGAGCCAGCTTTCGTCCCACTCGCAGTGCCTGTCTTTGGCAAGGCGGCAGCAAGCTGCCGCACTCTAAATCAATCGAATGCGTTAGCGTATTTATGAAAGCGTGCACTTAGTGCCATTCAATAATGTCCCCAATGCTGTGGTCATTCGCGGCGTCTAACCGTTCATGCGGCACTATCCCGCAAAGGCCGCAGTGCGGGCCGGGGCGAGGATTTCGCGGGCGGTCTCGTGAGGTCTGAGCTGGCTGAAGTCGCAAAGGGTGTGCATGGCGGCGCTGGTCGTGTCGATGCCGCTTTCGACGATAGCCGCAATGGGATTAAGGCCGCCGGTGATGACCAGTCCAGCGCAGCCTTGCGCAACAGGGATATCCAGCAGCGGCTGATTCGGAAGGCCGAACGCGAAGACGCCGCCCAGGCCGAGTCGCTCGGACAGGGCGGCAATGCGGCGCACCTCGCCGAGCGCTGCCGCGGGGACCTCGCGGAAGCTGGCGCCTATGATCCCGGAACCGGTCCGCGCGGCCCGGCCCACGCTGGTCATGTGACCGCGTATGAAGATCTCGAGGGGGTCAAGCGAGGTACCGTCGTAGGCGATGATTTGGGTGAACCTTTTCGGCTGCCGCTCCTCGATCTCGAGAAGGCCCCCGAAGCGAGATCGGGTGCTGATCTTGGCGCGCAGGAATAGGCCGTTGATGCTCACGCTGCAGATGGTCCCGATGACGAGCCGTCCCTCGGGACAGCGGAAATCGCCAACCATCTCGCCTTGCTTGCCGACGATAAGCAGGCGTCCCATGCCAAGGTTGGCGTCATACGTCTGCGCCAATTCCGCCAACGCGGCCCGGGCATCGTCAACCGCCAAGGTCGATATGTTGAGGATTACGGTGCCCTTCTTGGTCAACGGGTCGAGCGTCATCTGGTACGTGAGGGCGTCAACGCGCGCCGACACGAAACCGACCTTGTCTATCACGAGTGCCCCATCGACCTCCTGGCGTCCGGCCGCCGTCAGAGTACGACCGCGCCGGCCCAGGTTCCGCGTCCAGCCGTTCGTGTCGGCCTGTGCCAGATAGTTGCGCACGGCCCGCTCGCTCAGATGGGTCCCGGCGGCGTGCAACTGCTCCGCGATGCGCTCAGCGCCAAGCGGCCCTGGGGCATCGCGAAGGGTGCGCAAGATGCCCACCATGTTACGTTCCGTCTTCTTTTCCAAGGCCGATTATCCGTGCTGGAAACCTACGCGCCGCGACGGGCGGACCATGTTGCCTGCCCGTTCGGGATGCGGTAACGGCCATAATAACACACATCTCACCCGCAGTCAATAGAACCGGCAGTATTTCCGTATTCCTAAGCGAATGGCAACATCCGTCTACCCTCACGATCATGTGATGGCTTTCACGACTTATCATAAGTTCTGTGATGTCAAGGTTTATATCATATCGTTTTTTCTTGACAAAGAGTACCATTTGCCATAGAATATTCGGAACCGGCTGATAGATTCCGGTAAGTTGTGTTTTTGGTCATAGGCAAAGGGTGCGGGGCTGCGGACCATACATGTCCCACGACGGATGGTTAAGCCCGCAACGGAACCAGACAGGAAAGTGAGGAAGCGGAAATGGCATATGTGGGCTTTGTAAGGGACTTGGTAGTGAGGCGCAATCCGGCGGAACCGGAATTCCACCAGGCGGTGTGGGAAGTGTTGGAGTCGCTTCCGCCCGTTCTCGAGCGCCATCCGGAGTATGAGAGGAACCGCATCTTGGAGCGGTTAGTGGAGCCGGAGCGAGTGCTGATGTTCCGTGTTCCGTGGCAGGACGACGAGGGGAACATCCATGTCAACCGGGGATTCCGCATCCAGATGAACAGCGCTATTGGGCCGTACAAGGGCGGCTTGCGGTTCCATCCGACCGTTTATCTGGGCATCCTGAAGTTCCTCGCGTTCGAGCAGGTGTTCAAGAACTCGCTCACGACGCTCCCGATGGGCGGCGGCAAGGGCGGTTCGGACTTTGACCCGAAGGGAAAGTCAGACGCGGAAGTGATGCGGTTCTGCCAGTCGTTCATGACGGAGTTGTGCAAGTTCATTGGGCCGGATACGGACGTGCCGGCGGGCGACATCGGCGTCGGCGGGCGTGAGATCGGCTTCCTGTTCGGCCAGTATAAGCGCATCCGGAACGAATTCACGGGCGTGCTCACGGGCAAGGGCTTGAACTGGGGCGGCTCGCTGATCCGTCCCGAGGCGACAGGATACGGCTGCGTCTATTTCGCCCAGAACATGCTCGCAACGCGCGGAGACGACATCCGCGGGAAGGTCTGCACGGTGTCCGGTTCGGGCAACGTGGCCCAGTACACGGTCGAGAAGCTGAACCAGTGCGGCGCCAAGGTCGTGTCGCTGTCAGACTCGAACGGGACGATTTACGACCCGGCGGGCGTTGACGAAGAGAAGCTGGCCTACGTGATGGAGCTGAAGAACCTGCGCCGCGGCCGCCTGCGCGAGTACGCGGACAAATTCACGAGCGTCGAGTATCGCGAGGGCGAGCGCCCATGGGGCATCAAGTGCAATTGTGCATTCCCGAGCGCTACTCAGAACGAGATATCGGGCGAGAGCGCCCTGATGTTGGTCAAAGGCGGCTGCACCCTGGTCAGTGAAGGCGCTAACATGCCAACCGATCCCGACGGTGTGAAGGTGTTCCTTGACAGCAAGATCCTCTACGGACCCGGCAAGGCGGCGAACGCGGGCGGCGTGGCCGTGTCCGGCCTCGAGATGGCGCAGAACGCGCAGCACGTGATCTGGCCGCGCGACGAAGTGGACGGGCGGCTGAGACAGATCATGGCCGCGATCCACACACAAGCCTACGAGGCATCCGACGAATACGGCGATCCCGGCAACTATGTGATGGGCGCCAACATCGCCGGCTTCGTCAAGGTCGCCGATGCGATGCTTGATCAGGGGCTTGTCTGAAAGAGAGTTGGACGAAGTACGGCGCAGGATGTGCCGGAGAACTGCTATAATCCAGTGGCTAGGGCATCGCCTCAATCGGCTTCCCTAGCCACTGCGTATCTGGAGAGGACAATGCTTCAGATGGACGTACGCCTGAGCACGGGTCTCTCGGGCCTCGATCGCATGTTGAAAGGGTTGATGCCCGGCGACAACATCGTGTGGCAGGTGGACACAATCGAGGACTACAAGCCGTTTATCAGGCCGTACTACGAGAACGCGGCCGCGAAAGGCAGGCGGGTCGTCTATTTCCGGTTCGCGCGTCACGAGCCGCTGGTGCCCGCGGGCACAGGCGTCGAAATCTCCATTCTCCATCCTGAAAAAGGTTTCGAGGTCTTCCTTGACGAAACCCACAAGATGATCGAGGAAGCGGGGCGCGGCGCCTTCTACATCTTCGACTGCCTTTCCGATCTTGCCGTCGATTGGTACAGCGATCGGATGCTCGGCAACTTCTTCATGCTGACCTGTCCTTACCTGTATGACCTGGAGACCATAACGTACTTCGCTCTGCTGCGCGACTGCCACTCGATCCATGCCACGGAACCCATCGCCGAGACGACGCAACTCCTGCTGGACATCTATCGGCACAAGGGCAAGCTGTACGTGCACCCGCTGAAGGTGCAGCACCGGTACTCGCCGACGATGCACATGCTGCACGTGCGCGAGGGCGACTCCTTCGCTCCCGTTACCGAGAGCTTCACCATCGCAGAGATCCTCACCTCCGCGCCGCGGTCGCCTTTGGATTCGGTCAGTTCGCGCCTTGGGGTGTGGAACCGCACCTTCGTGCAAGCCGAGGAGATGCTTGCGGAAATACGGGCCGGCACGGCCGATCCCGAGGAGACGAAGGAACTCTTTGATCGCATGCTGCGAATGATGATCTCGCGCGATGAAAGGGTGTTCGCCCTGGTACAGCGCTACCTGAACCTGTCCGAACTGATCGAGATCGGCAAACGCATGGTCGGGACGGGCCTCATCGGCGGTAAGTCCGTGGGCATGCTGTTGGCGCGAGCTATTCTTCGCGAGAAAGATCCGCGGTGGTCCGAACTCCTCGAGGTGCACGATTCGTTCTTCATCGGTTCGGACGTCTTCTACACGTTCCTGGTGCGGAACGGCTGCTGGTGGGTCCGCGGGAAACAAAAGGACCCGAACAACTTCCTGGAAGGCTCCGAGACCGGGCGCCAGCGCATCCTGACCGGCACATTTCCAAGCTACATCGAGCGGCAGTTCGAGGAGATGCTCGATTACTTCGGGCAATCCCCCATCATCGTGCGCTCGAGCAGTCTCCTCGAAGACAACTTCGGAAACGCGTTCGCGGGGAAGTATGAAAGCGTCTTCTGCGCCAACCAAGGCTCGCGGCACAAGCGGCTCGAGAACTTCATCTCGGCCGTGCGGACGATCTACGCCAGCACCATGAGTGAGCGGGCGTTGTCCTATCGCGCGAGCCGCGGCATGCTCGACCGGGACGAGCAGATGGCGTTGCTCGTGCAGCGCGTCTCAGGGTCCATGCGCGGCAGCAATTTCTACCCGGACGTGGCGGGCGTCGGGTTCTCGTTCAACCCCTACGTCTGGGGCGAGTACATCGATCCTGAGGCGGGAATGCTGCGCCTTGTATTCGGGCTCGGAACGAGGGCCGTGGACCGCTCCGACGACGACTACACGCGCCTCGTCGCGCTGAACGCGCCCGACCGCCGGCCGGAGTCCGACTTCGACCGCGTCCGCCAACACACCCAGCGCAATGTCGACGTGATCGACCTCGAAGGGAACCTCGTTGTTACGACGGACTTCGCCTCCGTGGTGCAGCAGAGCCCAACGCTCCAATTGAACCTCTTTGCCTCGCGGGATGAAAAGGCCGAACGGTACGCGCGCGAGCGGGGCGTTCGCGGGACGTTCTCCTGGATACTCACGTTTGACGAGCTTCTCGCGAAGACCGCCTTCGTCAAGGATATGCGGCGTATGCTCAGGACGATCCACGACGCCTACGACTATCCGGTCGACATCGAGTTTACGGCGAATTTCGCCCAGGACGGGAGATACCGAATCAACCTTCTGCAATGCCGGCCATTGCAGGTGAAGGGCGCCACGGGCGTGATCGACCCCCCCGAGGACATTCCCGAGGAGGACCTAGTCGTTCGAACGCACGGCCCCGTCATTGGGCAGAGCCGCATCGACGCGATCGACCGTCTCATCTACGTGGTCCCGTCGGTCTACGGCCAGATGCCGGTAAAGGAACGGTACGCGATTGCCCGGCTCATCGGACAAGTCGCCAACTTCGGCGAGAAAAAGCGCCCCGAGACCACGCTGTTGCTCGGACCAGGACGCTGGGGTACGACGACGCCCTCGCTCGGGGTCCCCGTTTCGTTCGCCGAGATAAACACCGTCACGACACTCTGCGAGATCGTCGCCATGACGGAGGATATCATCCCCGACGTTTCGCTTGGGACGCACTTCTTCAGCGACCTCGTCGAGTTCGACATACTGTACATGGCGCTTTTTCCCGGAAAAGACGACAACTTCCTCAATGGGGCCTTCTTCGACGAAGCCCCGAACAGACTGACCGACCTCATCCCGCGCGCATCCTCCTATTCACACGTCGTCAAAGTCGTCGACGCAACTGACCTCGGAGACGGCTGCAAAATCTTCCTCAATGCAAACACCTTGAAGCAGAGGGTCGTCTGCTACCTGGACCGCCGCCCGAAGTAAACACAATCACGGATACATGGCTTTGAAAGTGATCGAAGCAGCAGACGACCCTCAAGGCCCCATCTGAAATCTGAGATCGTCGATGACTATGCCGTCGGCATCCGTGATGCGGAAGATAAAGCCCCAGTCCTTGCGGTTGTTGCAGACTTTCAACAGAATAGGCGTCGTTCCCGCGGGAAGGTTCACGGGGACGATGTCGCGATCCAGGATGATGCGTCCCTCCTCGGGATTCTCATAGGTGGGTTTCCCGCAGACCCATAGCTTCCAGGCATCGTTGGCGCCCACGCGGATCTGGACGTCGCGCGATTGACGACTATTCACGAAACACAGCGCGTAGGCGCATACGTGTTCCGTAGGTTGAAAAGCCTTCGTGAGATCGACTGAGGCGTGTCCTGGCGCCGCATGGTACTCGGTCCACCGCACGCTGCCGGTCATGCCCTCATACTCGGCCGCCAAGTCGAGCCCCTTCTCCGGCGGATACACGGTTGCGTATCCCTGCCCGTCCTTGTTGTCAAAAGGTCCCAACAACATCCAGTGCGTCTGTGTGCCGAGGACCTTCGCGAGGTCAATCTCCTCGCCTCGCTGAAGCCGAATGCCGAGGTCCCAAAGCGTTCGGTTCAGGCTCGCAACTGCGCTGTGCGCATAAACGCTTTCGGGCATCAGGCCGGCTTCGACCTCTTCGCGCGGCCCCGCGAACGTTGGGACTAACGTGAGCTGTAATTCCGGCTGGTAGTCGCGGAGCACCATGTCCCGGAGAGACTTCGCGGTCTGAACGCAATCCCCATTTGTGGCGACTTCGCGAGCCGCTATGACGCGCATAAAGTCTTCTCTCTTGTCCGCGCCCGGATATCCCTGCGAATCGCGGCCCATCATGAACGGACGAAGGTTGTGGGAGTAAATCCAGTTGTATCGGCGGGAGACCATCAATGAAGCGGCGAATGCCTGGCGAAACTCATCGAGCGAGGGTTCCGCTCCATGGTAATCATCGGCGTCCGCGCCGAATGGCCAGATACCCTCGGCAATGGAACACTTCCCGGCCCAGTACGCCTTGCCACGGTCCGACAACATCATCTGGTTCAGGCGATTGCACAGCCAGGCATGACCGAACATGTAGCGGATGTTCGGGCGGCGATAGGTGTACTCCGTGCAGAGGTGGACGCCGCCGGACGCATGGCGGCGGGCCGCTTCCTCGATCCACGCCGTCTGTATGACGCTGCCAAGTGCGAATGAGCCCTCGGGCAGCGTCAGGAGAACCATGTCCGGGAACTGGTCATACATGACGGCCGCAACGCGGGTCATGCGGGCACGAATCTTCGACACCAAGTCCTTCCTCGAGTAGCTTTCATAGGTGTAGCTTTCCCAGTCGAAGTGATATTGCGGGTAGATGTACTCGATGTCGATCGCCACGCCGGTGCAGCCCGTGTCGCGGGCAAAGACTGCGAACTGGCGGAAGTTGTCCTCGATTCGCGGCCAGGCGAGGTCGTTGAACCACTCGAACGGGTGCGAAAACGCCATCGTAAGAAAGACATCGCACGCGAGCCAGCGGCAGCGCCCACTTGCCTGACGCACGACCTGGAATGTCTTGTCCGATTCCCCAATCGTCCAAGGTTCCTTGTCCGTGGACCACACGTCGGCGGACCACTCCGGCGCGACGCCGGTCAGAAAGAAGCCTTGGAACCCGAGTCGCGCCCACGCCTCCGCGTCCGCGAGCAGTTCGTCGGGACCCACGCTATATAGAAGTGTCTTGGGAAGCCGGAAGTCCTCGAGTTGACCATAGGCGATCCCCGGCTCGACCTGTTTCGAATCGAAGCGCGGATACTTGCCCGGCCCCGGCTGATACGGACTGCTCACCTCCGCGCCTGCGGCCGCAAGAGCTAAGGACAGAAATACCGCGTGAGCCAAGTTCAACATTAAGAGCGTGTGCGGAAAGCTCCTTGGCTGCGGGGTGGCATGGATAAGACGGCGTCGTATGAACCCGTCCATTCGCCATAGCGGCGGAAAGTGACGCCGTCTTATCCATGGCACGCAGTTCTTGGAAGCCATCCCGGAACCTTTCCGTACACGCTCTAAGAGGCCACTCCCGAATTGCCGCAGAACTACGGGCGGGATTCTATTGGGCCAGACCCATGGCAGTCAACAGCTTGGCGTCGGACAGATCCGACAGATCGGACCGATCCGACAGATCGGAGAAGAGAACATCATTTCGCTGCCGGCTTTTCGTCGTGCACCTTCTTGAGGGCATCGTACAGTGGGTCTTTGCCGGCAGTCACGTCATAGGCCGGGTCGATATAGCGAATAACGCCCGCCTTATCGATGAGGAACACGGAACGTTTGGCGACGTGACCCGCGGGCAGGTCAACAAGGGGCACGCCGTACTCCTTGACGATTTTTGCATCCGGGTCGCCGACAACGTGAAACGGGAATGCCTTCTCGCTCTTGAAACGGTCGCCCTCGGCTTGCGGGTCCACGCTCACTGCGACGATGTCGGTGTCAGCGCTCTGGAACCGCGCGAAGTCATCGCGATACCCGCAAAGCTGCGTCGTGCAGCCGGGCGTGAACGCCTTGGGGAAGAACGCCACGAGCACGTTTTTCTTCCCAATCAGGTCCGAGACCTTTAGCGCGGGCGCTCCTTCCTTCTCCTCTCCCGCCTTCAGGATCACGAAATCGGGCGCCTTGTCGCCGACCTGCGGTACGGAGGACTGCCCCAGCGCCGTAAACTCAACGATCCACCAGCCGAAAAGCAACGCCATTCCGATGGGAATCACAGTCGTTTTCATCGGTTGCTCCTAGGGCCGCATTCAGTTCTACCTCCCCCAAGAACACGCGAATGCGGCTCTGAATTCCCCGCGGAAGTGCTGTCCCCTCGGCGGTCTGCTCTCTCAAGCCAACACCATACTGCAAATCTTGACTTCGGCTTCCTGCCAGCCACGACGAAGCTTCGTCAATCTCTTCGCACATTCATAGAAAGCGCATGTAAGCCCAGCGGAAGACGAAAAAAGACGAAAAGAGTAGGAAAAGCATGAGGCAGGCAACAGGCCAAAGGCCCACAACTGTCAGGACTCGACCAAGTTTGCTGTGAATATGGCGGGCAAGAAAATGGTAGAGGAAAACCGTCAGGGCCACGGACCCGGCCAACAGAAAAGGAGACAACCATATGGATAGGAAAAACAACTGACCAACGAGAGCGGTATCCGGCTGATGCGGATCCGCTCGTCCGTCGCGCATGGCCGTTCTGTGGGCCTCTCGCAGAGATTGCCACTTGACTGTCGAGTTCAGGCCCAGTTCATCGAGCTTATCTGCGAATGCTTCTTGCGAAAACGGGCCATACACCGTCTGGGAAGCGAGATTGATGATGGTATAGTAGGTCCGGGAAATATCCTTGTCGGGGTACCCTCTCCCTGTAGAAATTGCCCAATTTTTTGCGAAGGCGTAGCGCGGGCCTATGCTGATTTCGTACAACGGTCCTGTAATGCCATTACGGGTAACGGGATCTATTCCTCCATCCGGATCTTTTCTCCAGATATGAACATCGAACGCATTGGCTCGGAGAACCATATAATGATCGTCTATGTCGAATTTGTAGTCATTCCAGCCCGAAGCGCCTGCGGCAATACAGCACAGGACCGCTATGCATAACCACACCAGGAACAACGGGTGTTGCATGATGACACTCCGATCAGTCGTTTTTCAGTGGAGGGACATAACGTCCCCGGGCGATGATGTCGTTGGGGTCGAGCGTGCGCTTGATCTGTGTGGCGACTTCCCAGAAGATGTCTCCGTCCTGGCGGATCTTGGACATGCCCTGCAGGCCGACGCGGTAGGGGATGTACCCGCCGGCGATGAGGGCATCCATGAGTGCGTCGTAGCAGTAATGGGCGCGGTTGGCCTCACTTGGCTCAGCCTTATCGAAGACAACGTTCAGGATAGCGATCATGGCGCGTTCAGTGATCATTGTGAAGGTTATGAGAAGTTCGAAACCGAACTGAGCGAGGATAGGCTCGGCAATCTGCAGGAGCGTCGCGGCGTCGCGGCCCGTCATCGGAAGCGCCGGCGAGATCCACATAAGCCCGCAACCTGCATCCAGAGGGCTCATGGCGCCCGTTTCAGGCGGGTGACGTAACCGCCATTGGGCGCCAAGGAGCGGTTCGTCCGTTGGGATGCCCTTCAAGAGGCCATAGTTGTGCCTGAGCGCCTGTAATTGGGTCCGCAGGCGTTTCCCGAGACCCACCGATGCAAGGCAACGAGCTGCGAACTCTCCCAAGGCGAGCTTCGCATCGCCGACAAACACGACTTTGCCCAGCGAGCCTACGGCTCGGCGCAGTGCTTTGCGCGACGCGCGGACGTGCCCCCTCGTGCCCGTGAGCGAGCCCCCCACGTTCCACGCGCCGACGCCGCCGGCCTCACGCAGCCGCTTGCGCACTGCATCAGGCAGGGGCGTCCGGTTCTCGGCCTCCTTCCAGGGATACCGGCCCGTGGCGCTAAGGATGCGGAGATCGTTGCCGATGTGAACCGCGGATGGAAGTGTCCCGTTCATCCGCAAAAGGCGCAGAGAGTCGATGAGCGGCCCGAGGTTTTCATCGCGGTCGACTTTGATGAAGAAGAAGCTGAATGCTTCCGGTTCCGGCATCAGCCAAATCCCAATCTGCGTCACGATGCCCAGATTGGATTGACAAAAAATGCCATCCAGGAAAGGCCCGACGCCATAACGATAGACGCGCCCAGCGCGGGCGTTCGGGTAATGTCCGAATCCCGTGTTCAATACGCGTCCGTCGGCCAACACGACTTCCATGCCGCAGGCCGAGAGGAAATGGTCCCCATAGCGCGTGTGCCCGAACCCGCGATCAAGCGTGTTGCCGACGAAACTCGCGTCGTGCCCCGCGCCGGTGGAATCGGGCCACAACCCAATCCGGCGTTCGCGGAGATAATCATAGAGCTGTTGCTGAGAGACGCCCGGCTCGATCACAGCGTACGCCAACTCGGTGTTGACCTCGATGATCCGGTTCATCCGGCTGAGATCGATGATGGCGGCGCCGGGCGTTGGCGCGCACGCATCGCCGTATCCCCAGTTTTGGCCGCGCGAGATGGGGTAGACTACGACCCCGTGCGCAACGGCGATGCGGACGGCGGCCCGCACATCGGACGTCGAACGCGGAAAGAGCACGCACACGGGCCGGGTCCCCTGGTGCTGAGTCGTGCGCGCGTACCGTTCGAGCGTCACCTCGTCGGAGAGCACGTTCGCCGCCCCCAAGGCTTCCATCCATTCCTGTATTGCGGCGTTCACTGCTCTCCCCATACTCGTTTGGCCATTTTCATGAACCGAGCGACAAGGTCTGTGTTGGCGAACCACTCATGGTCGTTCAGATAGGTTCTTGTCTTGTTCCGGAAAGGTTTCCACCAGTGCTCCGGGATGTTTCGCGCGCCGATAACCGCGCCGAGAATCGATCCTGCCGTAGCCGTCGTGCAATCATTGTCCAAGCCGAGGGCGACGGTCGTGCCGATTGTCCTCGTGAAGTCGCGTTGGCCCAGAATGAGGCCGAAAATGGTGAGCCAGGCGTTGTTATTGGTGTGAACGGGGTGCATTCCCTGGAAACGTTCGTCCACCGCTTTCCGGGCGTCGCGCCAGTCAGCAAATCCAGGCCCCGTTTCGAGCGCCCAATGGACATCCGCGGCGAGACGCGACCCTTTCGGGATCTCGGTCAAACCGATCTCAATCGCTTGGATCGGGTCGTCCACCGCAAAGGCCGCGGCGATACTTGCCGAGAAGAACATCGCGCCGTAGATGCCGTTTTGGCGGTGTGACAGATACGCATCCCGGTACGCGAACTCGGCGGCCTTTTCCGGCCAGCCGGGCGCGGCGTATCCCCACGGATCGCTTCGGATGTCCGCGCCGATCCATTCCTGAAATGGGTTGTTCTTGCTTCCGGCCTTCCCAGCGGGCACTCCGGACTTCAGGTTGCGCAAGGCAATGTCCTCCGCTGTGCACGCCATGGGCAGGTACTTGACCCAGGCTTCGCCGACCTGCTCCGTGGTGAAGTCGGGTCCGAACTCCTCGAGGATCAACAGGCCCAGGATGGTGTACGTGATGTCATCGTCCACGGGCACTGCGGAGAGATGCCCCTTCAAATAGTCTGTGATCGTGCTCTTGCCGTAACGATGCGCTTCGGGAGAAGGATGTGCGATCCAGTAATCCTTTGGCGGAAAGGCCGTCTTGCCGCGCCGCGCAAGCGCCT
>Ga0315279_10008870_pt1 | contig 12094 bp, 11 predicted proteins | sample YL17G06_20_MG_FD_203694 | JGI IMG/M metagenome (GOLD analysis project Ga0315279, IMG submission 203694) | Sediment microbial communities from Yellowstone Lake, YNP, Wyoming, USA - YL17G06_20 | ecosystem: Environmental > Aquatic > Freshwater > Lake > Sediment | place: USA: Wyoming | collected...
TCGGTATCGGACGCGCTACCCGCCGCCAGGTCTCGGGACCCCAGATCTCGGGATCGCTGCAAGAACTCCTCCCGGCTGATCTCGCCGCGAGCGTACCGGACGCGCACCTCCTCTAGGACCGGGTCTCGCGGGGGCGTGGGTGGTGCGGGCGGTCCCGCGTGACTTTGAGGCGTCAGACGCAGGACGGCCCACACGACGACGCCGATGAGGACGAGGAGCAGGACCAGCGGCACGATGCCGCCCAGCCCCCACCACCCCGAACAGTGACCCGGCCATCCAGGATCGCAGTGCTGGTACATCTCCGACCACCTTCCTTCTGTGCCCGTCCGGCGTTCCGTTCATGCCCAGTCGAGCATGTGAACCTGTGATCCGGCTGAGAGCTTCCCGAGAGTCCCGTCAATCCTTCGTCGTGCCCACCCTTGTCTGGAACTGACGGAGGCACCAGAGATCTGGCCCTGACCACGAGCGAAGCATCCTCATAGCGTAAGGTCGTGGCCGCTCCCGATGGCGATCCAGCCCGGATCCAACAAACACCGCTTCCGGGCAATTCAGACGTCCGCGATCGAGACGCCACGCCTCGCCCGAACTTCTATCCGTACAATCGCATCGCCAATCGACGGAGGTGTGTCAACTTTGCCGAAGCAAGCGCTCATATGCGACCTGGAACATGACCGGCCGAGACCAGCGGTCGTGAGGCTTCAGATCAAGTCCACCCGGGCAAGCAGACCCGGTCATCCGATGGTTCGGGAGACTGCTTTGTGCGCTACTCACGCTCGGCAGCTGAGGAATCTCGGCCTCGAGTTCGTCAGCTCCTAGCATGTGAGGCGGGAGCGAAGAACGCCAACGTGAAGGGTACGTCTTCTCTGATCCATCAGGCAGCCACCGGTTCTCAACAGCCCTGCATCCTACGTGTACCGCGTGACCTTCAACCCGAATTACAGACGCCTTCGCAGGAGACGGATGATGGCGTCACCGACGGCCACATCGAGCATGGCGCAGTAGTAGGGTCGCCGGCTCCTCGGTAGATCGGAGGCCGAAGATGGAACGGAGGTGGTTCGTGGCGGCGGCTCTGTTGCTCCTGGCTTGCATACTCGCGGCGTGCTCCGGGAGCACGGAGACGGCGGCTAGCAGCACCCCTGGCGCCGGGAGTGCCCAAGGCTTCACGGTGCTCAGTCCGCAGCAACTGCACGACATGATGGCCGAACAGGACGTCTATCTGGTGAACGTTCACGTTCCCTACGAAGGCGAGATCACCGGGACCGACGCCTTCATCCCCTACACGGAGATCGCTTCCCAACTCGACAAGCTGCCCTTCGGCAAGCAGCCCGTGGTCATCTACTGTCGCAGCGGCGTCACGTCCCAGCAGGCCGCCGAGGCGATGGTGGCCGCCGGCGCGCCCGCCTTCTACGAGCTCGAGGGTGGGTACACGGCCTGGCAGGCCGCCGGCTTTCCCTTCGAGGTGAAGCAGCGGTAGTCGAGCCGGCACGACGCGGAGTTCCGGCTACAGGCCGAGCGTCTGCAGGTCCTCCACCAGCTCCTGGAGATCCTCCTCGTGCTCGACTTCGTCCTGCAGTATCTGGAGGGCGATGTTGTAGGTCACGGGGTCCTTACCTGCCGTGAGGTCGACCAGTCTCCGGTAGGTGAGGATCGCGCACTGCTCGCCCTTGATGTTCTGCTCGAGGACCTTCTTGACGAACGGGTCATCGGGCGCCTCGTAGCCGCAGCCCGTGTGCTTGTACCACTCCTCCGGCTTGGTCACCGGCGTGCCGTCCAGCTGGATGATGCGCATGGCGAGCATGCCTGCGTGCCGCAGCTCGTCCGCGGCGTGCTGGGTCAGCTCCGCGATGACCGCTTCCTTCATCGGGCCCTTCACGACCTTGGCTCCGAGCCAGTACTGGTAGTAGGCGAGCCACTCGTCCGAGAACGCCCCGTTCAGGATCCCCAGCAGCTCACCGACGTCCAGGTCCACGATCTCGATGCCCTTGGTTCCCATGCGCGTCCCCTTCCTCGTGATGCGACTTCCCGCATCGTACCCGCTTGCCGTGAAGGCACCGCACGGGCGTACACCGGGCCCTGCCAACGGCCGTAGCTGGATCTAAACCAGTCCTAGCTTCTGCACCAGCTCATCATCGCGAGGCTCCACCAAGTGGGGTCCATCGGGGAAGACGATTACCGGCGCGCTTCTTCGTCCTTACCCGAACTGCCCCCGAACACCGGACACGACCGCTCTCTGATCCCCAAGGATCATGGGGTGCCGCCGCCTCTGTAACCCCGACGGCCGCGTTGCCCAGCCGTTTCCTCGTCAACATCATCCTGCCACCCGTTGCGGGCTGTCTCGACCAGATCGAACTTGGTCGTGTAGGGCTTGATGTCGAGAAGCGGCGTGCCGTCCAGGATGTCCACCCCGTCAAGATGGAGCACGTTGCCTTCGCGGCGGACCAACTCAACCACGCTCAGCCCGATGGCGTTGGGTCGGCAGGGCGTACGCGTGGCGAACACTCCTCGCTCCACGTCCTGGAGAAACGGCTTCACCATGGGTCTTGCAGGGCCTGCCCGGTGGAAGTGATAGATGAGGTAGATGTGCGAGAAACCCTCCAGATCGCGCAAGCCGTCTGCAAACTCTGCAAATATCTCCGCCTGCCCCTTACAGCCCTTCGCGTAGACCGGCTGGATAGGCGTCTCCTCCACGGCGAGATGTTCGCTGTGGATCACACCGATGGGCCTGTAGGTGATGACGTTCTCGCTCATAGCCAATGTCCTTCGACGTCAGCGGCCCTTGCCTCGCTGTCCAGATCCCGGACAAGGGACTTCGGGGCCGACCGGAACGGCTGTCCAACGAAGCATCGAGATCGCTTCCTGTTGTTGCGAAGACTACCTTCATCCGTCTGCTCGATGTCCATGGGGGTTACTGCGCCCGCCCGCCGAACCCGATACGCGGCAGACGCGCGGGAGATCCGCGTTCCGTTCCTAGGAGCCAAGCCCGTCGAGGATCTTGTTCACCACGCGCTCGACGTAGCCCTCAGCGGCGGCGAAAGCAACGAAAGTGAGCGTCGGCACCAGTGCCGTGCCGAAGATTCGTCCCGCGGCGCTCAAAGGCGGACTGGTGAGCGGCGACTCGCGCACCGCCTCGTAGGTCTTGCACAGCAGATCAAGCTTGCGCTCGTCCTCAGGTGAGAGGTCGGGCACGCGCGCGATTAGGGCATCGATCTGGCTCCCGAGGTCGGCCAGTCGACGCGACTTCTCGTCGGCCACGATGCGCGCGACCAGCCAGCGAGCGGAAACGATCTCACCGATGACCGAGGCGTAGCAGACACCGAGGATCACCGCGGCGAAGGGCAGGATCAGAGAAAGGTCGCGCGGCAGCAGGACCAGAACGTAGACAAGGTAGAGCATCGCGATTGTCGCGCCTGTGCGCGCCATCCGGTACGTCCCGCGAAGGAACTGCTGCACGACCGGGCTGTCGATGGGCCTTTGCGCCGGCAGCTGGAGGCACTGGCGGGAGAACGCCCGCATCTCGTTGACGTACCACGCTGTTGTCCAGACGGACTCGCCGGCCCAGTAGAGCACGACCAGCAGCAGCCAGATGCTGCCTGGGGCAACCCGTGACCAGTCGCCAAAGGATGGCAAGAAGATGGCGGCCGCGAACAGGAGGCCGAAGGCGGCAATGACCGTTAGGATCTTCGGCAAGCCCCATCGGCGCTGTCTGGAAAGGATAGAGCGCAGGGCTTCGAGGTCGGTCAACGCATCGAGAAGCACGTTGGCCTCCTCCAGGCTGGCGGTTATCGCGGCCGTGCCCCACGCTTCCCCGACGCCCTCGATCGCAGCGACCGTGAGCCAGGCAAGCAAGGGCGACTCGTGCATGGTGCCGGTCGCAAGGGCAACGACGATCGCGCTTACGAACAGCCAACCGAAGGTCATGAGTCCCGTGAGGAGACGGCCCCGCCTGCCTAGGGGGTCAACGCGCACCCGGCGCAGCAGCGCCCACGGGATCGCGATGTAGATGCACCACTCGCCCACGAACTGGCTTCGAGCGTACTCCTTGAGAATGGCGTCGTGTTCGTCCGAGGGCATGACCCTCCCAGGCCGATCACGGTCGGGACGACCATACTCCCTGCCGAACTCCCCGGCGACTGCTCTGCGGCCGTCGTGGCGAGCCCGCTTCCGGTGCCCATAGACGCGCACGAGGCACGCGCTCAAGGCCGGGAGCCCGCCGCCGGGGCAGGGTTTCCGAGTCCCTTCCGTCTGTGCGATCGGGGCTTGCGGAGGCCTTCGCACCTGGTCCGGCAGCGGCTTGACTTGCGACCGAGGCCCGCTGCTAGCCGTCGAGCCCGTCCGCCAGTCCCCACCCCTAGCCCCAATGAGGAGTCGTCGTAGAGCGCCAGTCGAACGTCGCCGTCAACTTGTGAGGTCCTGATCAACGTGCTTCACGGGGTCCGGCGACGCGTCGGTCCGAGCAAGCTGACGACGGGGCGAAGCCCGGGCTCCTCCTCCCACATCTCCAATAAGCCTGCCCGCTTTCGGTGCGCGAGCACGAGATCGGCGATCCTCTTGGCGGCCTGGGGAGGCACCCGCTTCCTCCGTCGGTTATACACGTAGCCCCTAATCGTCCCCTCCGGCATCTGAAGGAGGCGCGAAACCGCCCGGATCGACCCATGCCGCTCGCGAAGCCAGAAGAGCAGCGGGCGAATCGCTTCGACTGGGACGCCGTGCCGCGACCACGTGCCGGCGCGTGGGTGGAGGACGCGCAGCTGATGACCCGGCACGAACGTGAACGGTCGCCCAGCCACCCGCCCGGATGATGCGAATGTGACTTGGCTGAACTTCGGCCGGGCGCCGCAGCCACAGTGGCATCGTCCGTACAAGGGGCACCTAGGCTCACACGTTCCTCGTGGCGGATGCGAATGCGGCCACGGAGTCTCCGTCTCGCCATCCCCGTTCGCCCGAACACCCTCCGTCGAGGCCATTACATCTCCTCCCGCGGTCGCAACCACGACAGGAGCCATCAGCCGTTCGGCGGTTCGGCGGTTCGGCGGTTCGGCGGTTCGGCGGTTCGGGCGGGCTCCATCGCCACGCGAGGCGAAGTCTAGTCGCGCTTCGTTGGCGGTGCGCTCCCAGCATGCATCGCATTGCGCGGCCCCGAGGGTAGACTCCAGCATCTAGGCGATGGAGCTCGCCCCGCACCGCCGAAATCGGCTGATGGCTCCTACCGAAGACGAACCGGCAGGAGTCTATGACGGCGATCTACCTGGTGCGAGCGGGTTGGACGCGGCTGAGCGAAGAGGGCCGACTCCAGGGGCGCCGCGATGTCCCGCTCACCGACACCGGGATGAACGATGCGCTCCATGCAGGCCACCGGCTATCCGACGCCAACGTGGCCGCCGTGTTCGCCAGCCCGCTGCGTCGCGCGCGGCAGACGGCGGATGTGATCTGTCGAGTGCTCGGCACGTCGTGCCAGACGCTCGCCGAACTGATCGACGTCGATGTCGGGCGATGGGCTGGGATGACGACGGCACAGATCATCGATCGCGAACCGTTGGCGTTCGATTGGTACTTCCGCATGCCGCTTGCGGCCACGTACCCGTCGGGCGAGCAGATCATCGACGCTGAGCGACGCGTCTTCGAGGCGCTCGAGTCAATCGCCGGTGCCTGTCCAGGCCGGGCGGCGGTTGCGATCACGCATGAGATGCCCATCCGGAGCGTCCTCGTTCGGCTGAGGCGATTGGAAGGAACCGCGTTCTGGGATCCGCACGTACCGCCTGGCTCTGTCACCGAGCTGCGGGCGACGGAGGACGGGTTCGAACTCCCGACGGTCCTCGAAGACCTGCTCCGTGCCGCGGATAGGAAGCGCAACCAGAGGGAGCGGAGATGACTGCATCGGGCTCGGATCGTGAGGACTTCCTCGAAGCAGAGCTGACGGTCCTCCTCGGCAAGCACGAGTGTCCGGTGTGCATCCTCGCGAACGAGACTGAGCAAGCCGTTCTTTCCTGGCTCGCGACGACGAACATACGCGAGGAGACGACGATCACGAAGCTGGTGAAGGCACGCGGCCTGTGCCGTCGCCACTGGGGCGAGGTCCTCAGGCGACGAGGGGGCGATCTCGGGGCATCGGGCTCGCGAGTCGTCTCCCGCATCGCTGAAGCCGCGGCCGCCGACCTCGGTGCTGGAGACGTGACGCGGCACTCGGAGTGCCCCGTCTGCGCCTCGATTGCGCGGCGCGAGGGATCGGTTCTCGAGATGCTGTTCGCGGCGCTGAACGAACCGCACAAACTCGCAGCGTACCGATCGTCGAGCGGCCTGTGCCGGCCCCATCTGGCGTTGGCGGTCGAGCTCGCGCCCGAGGCTCGATCGCGACAGATCTTGATCGAAACCCAGCGCCGCGCGTTCCTCGCGCTCGCCAAACGTCTTGACGGCAGGGCAACGGACGCGCACAATCGCCCGCTTGCGATTCGCCGCGCGATTGCGCTGCTCGTCGGGGGAAGATGCGAGGAAGAGTCAACCCCGAACGATCACCGATCGCCAACTGCAAGGAGGAGGGCATGAGTTCGGAGTGCGAACGGAAGACTCCTCCGCATCTACATCGACGAGAACGACACGTGGCACGACGGACCCTTGCAGGAGCTTCTCGGGTCACGAGACAGGCACGCGGGGGGACGACGGCAGTCCGCGGGATCGAGGGATTCGGCAGAAGCGCTCACGTGCACCGCGCCCGTGTCTTGCGTCGGCCGGAAGACGATACCAGCCTGGAAGACTCCGGTCGGCGCTAGGATGGTCTCGGCGATGGAGCTCGCCGATGCCGAAGGGCTGATGGCTCCTACTGAGTATGACGGGGGCCGTGAGCATGGAAGAACGGAACATCGGAGGCATCGGGGAACGGGAGATACTGCCCTACGAGGGGATCCTGTTCGAGCGAGCCGAGACCACGCCGCCGCTTGCGGGACAGCAGCCCGCGTGCTTCGCAGATCTCCGCCTCGACCAGCTCGTCGAGGCGATCGTCACCGACTGGCCCGAGTATGAACTGGCGCGCTACTTCCACACGCCATTGCGGGACGAGGACGCCATCCGATACCGGCAAGAGGTGTTCCGCGATCTGGCGGACCCCGGGGTGATCGGAGCGATCCAAGGCTTCGCCGAGCAGATGCGCATGATGCGGCGGCGACTCTCGGTCGCCGAGAAGTGCCTCTACCGATACGAGTGGGAACGCTGGTTCCTTGATGCAGCGTCCGCCTATCGAGATGCCGTAGCGGGGCTCAGCGTCGAGCTCTCGGATCTCCCCCTCGAGTCACGGGGTCTCCAGGCCTTTCGGCGTTATCTCCTCGCGTACGCGGCCAGCGACCGCTTCGCATCGTTCGCGGACGAAACGCGCAACGTCCTCGCGAGGCTCGAGGACGTTCGTTACATCGTGCGCATCAAGGGCAATCGCGTGACGGTTACCGAGTACGAGGGAGAGCCTGACTTCGCCGACGATGTGATGGCCACGTTTGCGAAGTTCCGGCAGGGCGATGTGAAGGACTATCGCGTCAGGATCTGGCCCGGACAGCACATGAATCACATCGAGGCTCGGATCCTCGACATCGTGGCTCGATCGCACCCGGAAGCGTTCGACGCTCTCGATCGCTTCTCGGCTCGATACTCAGCGTTCCGCGACGAGGTCGTCTGCGGATTCGATCAGGAGATCCACTTCTACCTCTCGTACCTCAGGTACATCGGGCCGCTCACCGCTTCCGGGCTGGCCTTCTGCTTCCCGAAGGTCTCGCGTTCGTCGAAGGAGATCGCTGCCTGCGACGCATTCGACCTCGTCCTCGCCAGGAAGCTCCTCTTCGAAGGCGGGACGGTCGTCGGCAACGACTTCTCGTTGAAAGGGAGGGAGCGGCTGCTCGTCGTGACGGGACCGAACCAAGGTGGGAAGACGACCTTCGCTCGCACCCTCGGGCAGATGCACCACCTCGCCAGCATCGGGTGCTCGGTCCCGGGGACCGAGGCTTATCTCTACCTGCCCGATCGGATTTTCGCCCACTTCGAGCGCGAGGAGGACATCACGACCCTCCGTGGCAAACTCGAGGACGAACTGGTGAGGGTCCGGGACATCTTCCGTCACGCAACGAACGACAGCTTCGTCGTGATGAACGAGAGTTTCGCGTCGGCGACCCTCAGCGACGCCCTCTTCCTCGGCACCGAGGCCATCGAGCGGCTGACCCGCCTCGACGTCCTCGGCGTGTATGTGACGTTCGTCGACGAACTGGCGTCGCTCGGTCCCTCGACGGTCAGCATGGTCGGCCTCGTCGATCCGGACGATCCTGCCGTCCGCACTTTCAAGGTCGTGAGGAAACCCGCGGACGGTTTGGCCTATGCGGAGGCGATCGCCGACAAGCACGGCCTCAGTTCCTCAGCCTTACAGGGACGGCTCGGGTCATGAAGGCGTTCCTACTGCACCGCAACCGCGATGTCGACCTGCTGAGGTCCTTCCCCGGCAACGAGGATGCCCTGGTCCAGGACCTCGAGTTGGAGTCGCTCTTCGAGGCGATGTCGCTCGGCGACCGGTTCCTGCTGGATGTCGCGAGGAAGGTCATCCTGGCCAGCCTGACCGACACGGACACGATTCTGTACCGCCAGCAGGTGCTCGAGGACTGCCTCCACCATCCAGGGGTCGTAAGGGACCTGTACTCAACCGTCGTCGATACGATCGAAGGGTGTAGGAAGCGGCGTTTCGGGCTCTACCCAGGCTCATCACCAAGCACCGTCCTCTACGGAGCCGTTCGCGTGCTCGACTTCCTGGTCGAGAGGCTCATGCGGGTTAGGGAGATCGCGGACCGTGAGGCGCACGCGTTCGGTTCGCGCGGATTCTCCCGGCTCTTCGCGATGATCCAGGCTGAGCTCGACGACGAGTACTTCCGGAGGATCGAGGATCAGCTCTCGTACCTGAAGTTCCACCACGGGGTATCGAACAGCGCCGAGCTTGGGCAAGGCAACAAGGGGGTCCGCTACGTGCTTCGACGGACACCGGACCGACCCGATTGGAAGCGCCGACTCTCCGAGTGGCGCCACGCCTCCGCATCGAGTTTTGAGGTCGATCCTCGAGACCAAGCGGGCATGCAGACGTTGGCGGATATCCAGAGCCAAGGGTTGAACTCGGTCGCGAACGCACTGGCGCAGTCGGCCGACCACATCCTGAGCTTCTTCGGCGCCCTGCGCGCCGAGCTCGCGTTCTACGTCGGCTGCGTGAACCTCCATGACCGCCTGACGGACAAGCGTGAGCCGACGTGCTTCCCGACGCCCCTTCCTCCAGGTGAGCGTGCATTCTCGGCCCGAGGTCTCTACGACCCGTGCTTGACGCTGCACGTCGAGGGGAAGGTCGTCGGGAACGACGTAGATGCCGACGATCGCACGCTCGTCGTGATCACCGGGGCCAACCAGGGCGGGAAGTCGACGCTCCTCCGAAGCGTGGGGCTCGCACACCTCATGATGCAGTCCGGGATGTACGTGGCCGCGGAGACGCTCAGCGCCGACGTGCGCGACGGACTCTTCACGCACTTCAAGAGGGAGGAAGACCCAACGATGGAGAGCGGGAAGCTCGACGAAGAGCTGGGGCGCATGAGCGCGATCGTCGATGCGATCCGCCCCGGTTCTCTCCTGCTCTGCAACGAGTCCTTCGCATCGACGAACGAGCGTGAGGGTTCCGAGATCGCGCGCCAGGTGGTGCGGGCGATCGTCGGGGTGGGGGTCAAGGTCTTCTTCGTAACGCACCTGTTCGATCTCGCTGACGGTTTCTACCGCCAGGAGGGAGCGCGTGCGGTCTTCCTCCGCGCAGAGCGGCTACCGGACGGGGAACGAACGTTCCGCGTCATGCCCGGAGCGCCGCTCCCGACCAGTCACGGTCGTGATCTGTGGGAGCGGATCCTCGCCCCGGCCTCACCGCCGGTCCACGGCCGCCGCACGGCGACGGGTGCGTAACCCCCCTACTCGCGGGCAACGCCGAACGGGAGCTGCGCTTCCCGTTCAATCACGATCAGCCGGTTGTACTTCGCCACGCGCTCGCCTCGGGCCGGCGCGCCCGACTTGAGCTGGCCGCAGCCGGTGGCGACTGCGAGATCGGCGATGAAGTCGTCGGTGGTCTCTCCCGACCGGTGCGAGATCATCTGCGCGTAGCCGCCTGCCCGGCATACGTCGATCGCCTCCAGCGTCTCTGAGACGGTTCCCACCTGGTTCACCTTGATCAGGGCGGCGTTCGCGACGCCGGCACCGATCGCCCGCTCGATGATGGCGGGGTTCGTCACGAAGTTGTCGTCGCCGACGATCTGGACGCGGGCCCCGAGGCGCCGCGTGAGCGCGATCCAGCCGTCCCAGTCGTCCTCGCCCAGTCCGTCCTCGATCGACCAGATCGGGTAACGACCCACGAGCTCCTCGAGGTAGGCAATGAGCTCCGATGTGGAGAGAGCCTCCCCGGCGACCCGGTACCGGCCGTCCTCCTGCCGGAATCCGGAGGCCGCCGGGTCGAGAGCGATCGCCACCTCATCCCGACCAGGTTCGTAGCCAGCCGACCCGATCGCTCCCACGAGCAGGTCGAGGGCCTCTTCCGGCCTTGCCAGGTCCGGGGCAAACCCGCCCTCGTCGCCGAGGCCCGTGGACAGGCCCTTGTCCCGGAGCGCGCCGCGCAGCGCCGCGTACACCTCCGCGCCGGCGCGAAGGGCCTCACGGAAGCTCGGCGCGCCGAGCGGGGCGATCATGAACTCCTGGAAATCGAGCGGATTCTCGGCGTGCTGGCCGCCGTTGATCACGTTGAAGTGGGGCACAGGGAGGCGGGGTGCCACCCCCTCCGGCGCCAGGAACCCGTACAGGGGAACGCCTTCCGCGAGCGCCATCGCACGGGCGATCGCCATCGAGACGCCCACGATCGCGTTGGCTCCGAGGCGCGCCTTGTTCTCCGTACCATCCAGGTCGATGAGTGCCCGATCGATCTCAGCCAGGGAATCCCATTCCCTGCCCACCAGCGCGTCCGCGATCTCGCCCTCCACGGCCATCACGGCGCGTTGCACGCCGAACCCTCCGTACCGCTCGGGGTCCCGGTCCCTCATCTCGACAGCCTCCGAGGCACCCGTGGAGGCCCCTGACGGCACCCCCGCTACCGCTCTGGCCCCGCCCTCGAGGCGGATCGACACCTGGAGTGTCGGCCGTCCCCTTGAGTCGAGGATCTCGATTGCGCCAAGGCTCTCGATCCTGTAGCTCATCCCTTGCTCCCCTTTCCGTCCACACGGCCTTTCCCGGGTGTCTGTCTTGGCCTGGCATTTGCCCGACGGAACGAAAAGGCTCCCGGCTTGCGCCAGGAGCCATCAGCCGTCACCGGCTTATGTGAGCGAGCTCCATCGCTCTTCAGCGAGTCTACCCCGCAGGACCGACCCCACTCGTGGTCTTCGGGTTGCTTCGGGCACGACCGGAAAGGCGGATTAGACACTCGGCCTGCCGCGGAAGCGTTTGCCTAGGTGGAGACGTAGGGTGTGGGATCTCCGGTAGGGACGCGCGCCTACCGGCGTCTCGCGGCCTGAACAAGTCGGCGAGCAGCGCCGGAATCTGCAGCCTCTGGGACTTCGCGGACGAGTAGCGGTCGCAGCTCGCCGCGTCGTGCGCCTATACTTCTTGATGGCGATGGAGCTCGCCTAATCGCTCGGGTGAGCTGATAGCTCCTACCAGAAGGAGGTAGGAGCTTCTTCTATGACCAGCAGGACCTACGCTCGGGAGCGGGACCGGCTGAGCTCGCACCTGGTCCGACTCGAGGCCTCGCAGAGCAGCAGGGGGAGGGCGGCGTGGCCCGGGCCGCGCGAGCTCTGGACGAGAAGCTCGCGGAAGAGCGGTTCAACGTCGTCGTCGTCGGTGAGGTCAAGCGGGGCAAGACGACGTTCGTCAATGCCCTGCTCGGCGCCGAGGTGCTTGTGGGGTGCCAGTACTCGGTTCCGTGCCGTGACCTGGCAGTCTCGCGAGGTATGAACGGAAGTTGTGGATGCGGGACCTGGTGATGGGCGTGGCGTACCCTCCGGTCGATCACTGATCGGAGTCGCCGGCGTGACGCCGCCGGCAGAAGGAGGTACGCCGATGCTCAGGATAG
>Ga0315279_10008871_pt1 | contig 12093 bp, 14 predicted proteins | sample YL17G06_20_MG_FD_203694 | JGI IMG/M metagenome (GOLD analysis project Ga0315279, IMG submission 203694) | Sediment microbial communities from Yellowstone Lake, YNP, Wyoming, USA - YL17G06_20 | ecosystem: Environmental > Aquatic > Freshwater > Lake > Sediment | place: USA: Wyoming | collected...
CTGACCTAAGAAGGTCACTTGAGGAGAAATACCAAACCTCTGGTGGTTGTCGATAAGCTGAAATCACGCATTACTTGAATTGAACTCAAGTGCCTCTTTCAGCGTGATTCGGAGACTATGGAGCAGTTTGTCCCGAGAGCGCTCCTGACAATTAACGCCAGGCACCTCCTCGATCCAGCCAATCCACCATTTACTTTTCTTTTTTATTACAGCGGTATATTCGTTGATCATCTAATCCCCCTGAATCTAAATCATATATTCATTATTTATCATATTTTAAGGTCTATCACATTTTTCAAGTTGTTGAACTGCTTTTAAATATAGTTCCATTTTGCATCTTTGTCATACTATATTGAAATCTTGACTACTTATTATAGTTACGTTATACTAATTGCGATTTTGTTGAACTTAGGACTGGAGGAGCTTATCATGGCGACGGTAATGACGTCAGCAAAGGGGCAGGTGGTGATACCCAAGAAGGAAAGGGAAGCCATCGGAATCAAGCCGGGGTCAAAGGTAATTGTTAAAGCTGTCAAAGATCATATCGAGATTCATCCCGTGCCCGATAACCCTGTGGAGTTCTATTGTGGTATCTTTCAAGAGGGAACATCCCTTACAGAGGCGCTTTTGAGGGAAAGAAAGGAGGACCTCAAGCATGAAGAAGAAAAAGGTGCTTGATTCCTTTGCTATACTCGCGTACCTCAAAATGGAGGGTAAGTACAAGAAAGTAAAGGATCTCCTGGCTTCAGACGAAGTTCTTTTTATGAACGATATAAATGTCGGTGAAGCTTTCTATGTTCTCGCAAAAGAAAGAGGTGTTGAGAAGGCGGAGTATTTCGTGAACACGGTACTTCCAAATCTTCCTATCAAAGTCGTTCCCAATACGCTTCAAGATGTCCTCGAGGCGGCAAGAATCAAAGCCACTCATTCGATCTCCTATGCGGACTGCTTTGTGGTTGCTACAGCCCTGAAGAAAGATGCCGCTATCGTCACCGGAGATCCTGAGTTTAAGAAGGTGCAAAAAACTGTTGAGATTGAATGGATGTGATGATATGTCTCTTTCAGGTCATCACAAAAAAGGGAGCGTGGTTGGAGGTAAAAATAGGTGGATCTCTTCTCAGAATCGGGGCGATGGCAGGGTGGCGCTTGAACTCCTTATCCAGAAATTGGCGAACCTGCTTCCTATTCCATCCTTTCGGATGTTCAAAGTCAACGTAAAGCGAAAGATCTCCTTCATAGAACATCTTCGTTTCAAGGTTCATCGTATCTGGCCCATAAACTGGAAGATTGAATATCGCCACGTTTAGGAACCCGATCTCGTCATGATGCCTGGCAACAAAGTCGCGTGTGGCGCGGGCTTCTTCAAGAGATTCCTGCGGTGTCCCGAAAAGAAGATAAACGTAAGTCGTAATACCCGCTTGCTTCAATGTCTTCAGGGCTAAAGAAGCTTCCCCTAAGTCAATCCCCTTCTGCATGGCCTCGAGCACTCGCTCATCTCCTGATTCCAAACCGAGCTTGAGCATCACACAGCCTGATCTTTTCAGGGCGAGACAGAAATCAAGATCTGTGAGGTGGTGGGTGAATCGAACAAAGCCGTACCAAGGAGCACCAGGAGGATTCGAGGAGATCTCTTTAAGCAGTGCTGGGCTTATCGCGTTGTCCGTGAGATGGATCAAAACGGGTTTGTGTTTGTCTACGAGTTGACGAAGGTCACTTGTCACCTTTTCATTGGATACTGCTACATAAGGATTCCCTTCAGCCCTTTCCGGGCAAAAAGAACACTGGTTCCAGTAACACCCACTTGAAGCACTGTATGGAAGGATAGGGCCGGGAGCAAGGTAACTGTGCAAGGACGGGGCATCATAATTTGGAATCCAGTGTTGCTTATCTTGCCCTCCATCCGTTTCTACGTTGACACCCATGATAGACAACAAGGTTTTCTCTCCAGGCCCGGCCACAATTTGATCGACCCATCCGGCAAACGGATTGTTCCAACCAGGTCTTCTGACCCAGGATGTGACCAATCCTCCGCCAAGAATCAACTTAAGCTCGGGATATTCCTTTCGCAGAGAACCAATCATCGCAACCGTTGTTAAGGCCTGGCTCAAGTAATTCAAAGAAAACCCGACTATTGAAGGTCGCTCAACTTTAATGATCTCCCGAAATCGTTTGCTGAAGTAAGGGTAAAAAGGATCTGATTCTGGGTGTTCTGCTGCTCTTAGCAGATCTTCGCTCCGGGTAGGTCTGAACTTCTTGTGCTCGTAATTTCCCAGACTGAGCCGCACCCCCTTAGAATGACCCGCCATCTCAAGGAGCCGATTCAAATCATGGACCGCCCGCCGGTAGGAATCATAACGACGGTAGCCATCCCAACTGGTTAACGATGTTAAATGGTTTGAGAGGTGACGCTCGGCTCGACGGGTCCACGTGTCTGACAGAGCCACTGGGCTTCGCAGAAGTTCCAAGATCCCTTCGACATTCGCATCTATAACCTGACATGGGATTCCATGATGACGTAAGGCGCCACATAGCCTTGCGATCCCGGGTGGAGGTTCACAGGGTTTAACAACAGGAGGATGAACCAGGATTAAACTGGACGATTTCGGAATGTGGATTGCGGATTTCGAAATGGAATTCATAAATCCAGATACGAAGTGTCAACGCCGAGTGAAGCTCCCCGCCTATCCCGCTAAGCCGGGGCGGGGCATCCAGCCGACTTGCCCGTGACCAAGACTACGTTGAAGGGCTTAACCATCGTCTGCTTAGGTATCTCTTGGACATCAAAGCGGCCTGTACGAATTGCGAAAGGTTCATGGACCACCAAACAGAGACCGCTCCGAAACCCAAGAGGACCACAAAGACATAACACAGGGGCATTCTCACGAACCACAAGCTCAGGGCTACATTTTTTAAAACACTTCTTGTGTCACCTGCTCCGTTCAATCCACCTCCAAGAATGATTCCCCACGCCATAAAGGGTTCACTGATCATACTGATGTAAAGATATCTCACGGCCTCTTGGACGACGATCTCGTTTTTGGATAGGAAGGATACGATCCAGCGGGCATTCAGAATCACGACAAGAACCATGACGGTGATCATGACGACTCCGACGGCTGCAGTAACGATGCCGCTCCGAAAAGCATCTTCCTGCTTTTGTTCACCCAGGAAATTCCCGACGATCACTGCGTTCCCCATGTTGAATGCAAAGGCCGGGAGAAAAATGGCTGACTCTATTCTAAGACCCGCCGTAAAGGCCGCCAAGATCTCAATCCGGTTCTCAGGCAAAGCGCTCAGAATCAAGAAAAGAACCATCGAAGCCAGTTGCCACAGCACTTGAAGCAGTCCGATAGGCCAGCCGATACTCACGATCTTCTTAATAATCTCAAAAGAGAACTTCCTTCCGTCCGTGAGCAGTCCTTTCACATACCTCAGGTTCAAGAGGCTTCCGACCATCACGCTCGAAGCCGTGGCCGTCGCAATCCCCCTGAACCCAAGAGAAGTATAGAACACGAGATACAGATTCAATCCGATATTGAGAGCACAAACCACAGCCATTGTTTTCAAAGAACTCTGGACCCTGTTGCAGGATCGAAGGATTCCATTCCCATTGATGAGAAAGTAGTGAAAGACGAGACCCAACGCATAAATGTTAGTGAATTGGGGGGCGAGGGTCTTGAGCTCTGAGGGAATATTGACAATCTTGATAACCTGCGGGGTCAAGACAAGTCCTCCCACTGCCAGGAGGACACCAGCGACCAACGCTGCGATGAGCGAGGAGAAAACAGCCTCTCTCAATTTCTCCTGGTCACCCGATGTGAATAACCTCGAAACGATGGAAACTGTTCCCACCGTGATAGCATTGGCTATCACAATAAAAACAAAATAGAGCTGGATGACAAACCCATAGGTGGCCTGAACCTCCTTGCTCACTCTCCCAGCCACGTAGACATCCGTGAGCCCGATCAGGAACTCGAAGGACATGATCAACGTGATCGGCCAGTTGACTGACCAACTTCTGGAAGCGTAGGATCTCAGGCTGGAGAGAAGCTCAGGCTTCACCCCATCCATCTCTTTCAGCATGGCTTTCCTCGGTCCAAACCGCTCGATCATATCCTGCCAATGGAGGACTGGCTGGAACCTGATCCTTCAGACACTATCCGCAAGGTATCCGAACAGCAGGCTATTGTCAATTGATCTCCCCTGCACCCTTCGCCATAAAGCACTGTTGGCATTCTCTAACGTTGACATCGATCTGAAAGACAACCAACTGACCATTCGTGGCCGGATTGATCCTGTCGAGGGAGAGAAGGAAGCTTCTCTCTATAGTGAGTTTTCTTGGGGAGATTACTTCAGGACGTTTACTCTTTCCGAGGTTATAGATCAGGAAAAAATCGCAGCCAAGATGGACCAAGGGGTCTTGAGGCTGGCCTTACCCAAGGTCGAAAAAGTGAAGCCCAGGAAAATCGCTGTATCTGCTGGATGATTGCCGGGGGGATAAAGGTCGGTATTAGGAAGAACCCTTTTCTGCGGGCAAGTCGGATGGATACCTCGACTTGCCCGCCCCGTCTTAACGGGAGGTGGGGTGCTTCACTTCGTTTCCTTTTTATCCAGGTTTAGATCCTTTAAGAGTTCACCGAACGTGCCCAGTTTATCCGGTTTATCCTCTGCTTCAAGAAACTTCGAATAGCTTTCTCGATCGGATCTCTCTTCCATCGATTTCTGAGAGAGACGAATTCGTCCCTTCTCGTCAATGGCAACAATCTCTACCTGGATCTCTTGCCCGCGAGGAAATCTCTTCTTGACATCGCCCTTCCCAGGATCACTCAATTCCTCCATGGGAAGAAGGCCTCGGACTTCACTCTTGAACTGAGGGAGTCTGACAAAGATACCGTAGGCCTTGATGTCTTCAACAATCCCTTTCAACACTTGCCCAACTTCAAGACGAGCTTGAGGAGAACCGGGTTCCTGCTCCGCCAGTCGTTTCCTAATGGATGCTTCCTTGATGGAAAGAGAGACCCGGCGCTTTTCCTCATCGATCTTGAGGACAACGAGATCGACCACGTCACCTTCTTTTAGAAACTTATTCGGATGGGTAACCCGTTCGAAGCTAATCTCGGACACAGGAACAAGACCATCCACTCCAGGAGCAACCTCCACAAAAGCGCCAAACTCCATGAGCCGAGAAATTTTCCCACGGATCACGTCTCCTTCCTGAAACCCCAATCCTTTCTCCCAAGCATCAGGTTCCAGAGCCTTGATGGAGAGCCCGATTTTCTGGCGTCCTCCCCTGTCTGGCTCGATCTTGAGAACCCTGACCTTTACCCTCTGACCCTGTGTAAGAACTTCGGAAGGGCGACCGACTCTCGCGTGGGATATCTCAGAAACGTGAACCATCCCCTCGATTCCACCGAGATCGACAAAGGCACCAAAGTCGGTCAGCCTCGTGACTTTCCCTTCGAAGTCCGACCCGGGACCCAGATTCGCCATGAGTTCCTTCACCCTCTTTTCCTGCTCTTCCTGCAAGAGGGCCCGCCTTGAGACAAGGATATTTCGACCTCTTTCCTTAAACTCGGTAATTCGAAATTTATACCTTGCGCCGGCGTGTTCTTCCGGTTTTTCACAATACTGCACGTCGATCTGACTAATGGGACAAAAAGATCGGACACCAGAAATATCAACTTCAAATCCTCCCTTGATCACCTTAGTCACTCTTCCTTCGACCGGAATCCCACTCCGGTAGGCATCTCTCAAAATGTCGAGAGCATCAGCACCATGGGCCTTAATTCCCTTACTGAGATGAATCCCATCGCGAACCGAACTCACCCGGAGTTCAACCTTGTCTCCTTTCGAAACCGTGAGGGTCCCATCTTCCTTCGCAAATTCCTTGCACTCCACCATCCCTTCGCTTTTGCCACCCAGATCCACGAAAATCACGTCCTTCGTTATGTTCACCACAGTCCCTGAAACTTTTTCGCCCGGGGAAAAAAACGTGCTTGGAGTCTCTGGATTGGCATCGAGAAGCTCAGCAAAACTCATCTCGTCTTTCTTGTTTTCCTCCATTATTAAATACCTCTCGCCGTCAGGTTATTGAGTGATTGGGTAATTAGGTTATTGGGTTATTCAATACTTGTCATGAGGTCATTAGGTTATTGAGTTACTGGTTATTCAAATCAACGACAATTTCAAAGCTTGTTGATGTTTTCTCTCCCTACACCTCGCTCCTTGCACCTTCTTTTACTCCTTGCGCCTAACACCCTACGCCTTCTTGGATTTCCTGCTCCCTTCATATAACTCATACTCAAGGAGTCTGCACTCGATTTCACCATTGTAAAACGGAAGCCTTCTCTTCGTTCTCAATCCCACCTCTTTCGACAGATCCATGTTGCCCGTAAAGATGTATCCGCGGTATCCTTGACACTTCTTCTTGAAGAAATCTCCAATCCCTTGATAGAGGCTTTCAAGCTGCTTCCTGTCTCCCAATCTTTCCCCGTAAGGAGGATTCAATACGATCACTCCACCGAGATCAGGCACAGGCGTTTCTGAATAATCGCACACACCAAACTCTATGAGATGCTCAACTCCGGCAGTCATGGCATTCTGCTTCGCCGCCTGAACGGCTTCGGGCCTCATGTCCGTGGCCACAATTTTCCCGCCGGGAGCTTTCCTTGATTGGGTCCTTGCCTTTTTGCGGAGTTCTTTCCAGGTCTCGGCCCTGTAAGCCTTTAGATGCATAAATCCGAAGTTGTTTCTCAAAAGTCCAGGAGCCTTTCCGATGGCAATCCCTGCCGCTTCGATCGCCAGCGTTCCACTGCCACACATGGGGTTAACGAAATTTCCCTCGCCCTTCCACTCCGTGGCTAGAACCACCGCCGCAGCAAGGGTTTCTTGCATGGGCGCTTCGAGAGGAATTTTTCTATATCCCCGTTTTGAGAGGGGCTCGCCAGAAGTATCGAGATAAACAAGGCACCGATCTACTTTCCAATAGAGATGGACTACCACCCCGGTTCTTTCCGGTCCTGAGTCAGGGCGTTTCCCAATTCGCTGCTGGAACCGATCAACAATAGCATCTTTGCACTTCACATTGGCAAACCGTGAATCCCTGATCGTTTCGGTATCGACCGAGGATGTGACGCAGAGGGTACTGTCTTTCGAGAAGTAATCCTCCCACGGGATGTCAATGACTCTCTTATAGAGTTCCTCAGGATGTCTTGCCTTGAATTCTTTTAGTAGGAAGAGGACGCGATGCCCTGTGTGGAGAAAGAGATTAAGCCTCAGAGTATCCTCAAGGGATCCTTCTGTCTCAATATTGGATATCCCTTCAGACAGGATGGGAAGACCCAGCCCGAGGATTTCCTCTCCTAAGTAGGAAGAGATCCCTTTCGCGCAAGTAACAACAATTCTACTTTTTGACACAAGAAAAATCGCCAGATCGATAGATTATTTGCTGCGTTCAACAAACTCGACTACATTTCCGTCTGGGTCCCTGACCATGGCAATGCGGACTCCAGGCCGGAGCTCCTTCTCCGGAACCTCGAAAACGACCCCTTTGCTTCGAAGCTCTTTGCAGATGTCGGAGAGGTTCTTGATTACAAACGTGACGTAACGAAATCCGAGTTGACTCTCCAGCCCGATTAGTCCTTGGGGTGGCCGAGCGCTGGGATCAATCAACTTGAAATCACTGGTGCCGAACCTCAGGCAATACATCGTTCCGAACCAAAGAGGGATCTTTTGTATGAATTTCAACCCCAGAAGTTCCTGGTAGAAATGAAGGCTGGCTTGGATATCACTGACCAGAACACCCAGATCAATAGAATCCTTTGCAGGGTCCATCATAATTCGCTTCTCCTTTTCGCAGGTTCGACCGATTCATAACGGAGTCGCTCTCTATGTAACCTTCTGGCTCAACTGATGTCAACGAAGAAAGGAAGAAGTGAACCTCCCCGTCCACAGGAGCGCACTTCCCGGAAATGAATTGCCTTTTTTATTGTGCCCCTTCATCCCGCCTATCCCGTTAGCCCAACTTCCACAGTTTGGGGGGTCAAATGGGGGGCTAAAAACTTTTTTTCAGGCGATGAGGTTGACCGGGAACCTGTAAATCCCTGATAGGACAAGGCGTCATTTTTCATAGGGTCCAAGAAGGCGATGTAGTGACAACCTACTCCATTGGCATGCTCGTCAAACGCGCGATAATCGGCGTGTGTACATCAGAAAAACGACAATTTACAAGGATGGTAAGGCTCACCACTACTGGGCTTTAGTGGAGTCCTATCGCACCGGGCGTGGTCCAAGGCAACGAGTTGTTGCTTGGCTGGGGGAGATGGACAAGGCAGGCTGGCTGGGAGTGGAGCGTGCTGCCGAAGGGACTTTTGGTTTTCAGCAGAATCTGTTTGAGGAGACTGAACCGAAGTGGGTTGAGGTTGATGTCAAAAGGGTAGTGTTGACGAAAGAATGATGACTAGGGAGAACTTGCTCGCGGTGATTTTTTCAGCCAGATTTTTGAGAAAACATATCAATCTTGGCCCTGTTGTCTATGAGGGGAGCCACTGTATTGACCTGACCACAACCGGTCTGGGAGGCTTCCGCTCCTCGCCATTGCAGGCAGAGGGGAAGCCTCCCAGAAGCAGAAGGTTAGCAAGTTATTTCTTCATCATCCATTCATTCCATCGTTCGAACATCTTCGCCTCGTTCTCTGACCACCACTGAGAATTCATCCAGATCGACTTCTTAATATTCTGAGGAGAAGTCGGAAGAATGGCCAGGATCTCAGGCTTAACGGAGTCATAGGCTGCCTTGTTCGCAACAACCATGGCATACAAATTGACCCATTCGGCTTGACGTTTCGCCCGAGTGATATAATTGATCAACTTCATGGCGGTGGCTTTATGCTTTGTTCCCTTCAGAACCACCCAAAAGCTCTTGTCTATAATGGCCTGGTTCGTTTCAATGGCCACAGGAGCGCCCTCGGCTGCAATGAAATACATTCTCCCATGACCGGCCGCGATGAGATCCACCTCCTGTTGGGACATCAATTGGGCAGCATGAGAATTATTCTTGAACCAAACCAAAATGTGAGGCTTGATCTTGTCCAGGCTCTTAAAGGCTCGGTCCACATCAAGGGGATACAGTTTATCAGAGGGAACCCCATCCGCCATTAGTGCTTGTTCCAATGAAAACGCAGGGTTGTTATACAGCGAACGAGCCCCGGGAAATTTCTCAACATCCCAGAATTCTTTCCAGTCTCTCGGGTGATTCTGGGCCGAAAATTTCTTCGTATTGTAGACGATCGGGTGGGAGTACCCCTCGGAAAAGACCCCATATTCATGGACCGCGTCGGGAAGAAATTCCTTGGTATCGATCACTGAATAATCCAGAGGCTCAAACAGGCCTTCCTTCGCCCCCCTAATCAACCATTTATGCTCAGCGGTTACCAGGTCCCATTCAATATTTCCGCTGGTAACCTGGGCTTTTATCTTGGCAAATTCCGGGAACGAAACCGTCTTAACAGTGATCCCGGTCTCTTTTTCGAAGGGGTCAAAGTAGGCTGTCCGCTCTGTTTTGGTGAATTCTCCTCCCCAAATACAGACAACAATCTCTTCAGCAAAAGCAGTTACCGTTAGACCTAAGACCACCGCAAAACATAGAACTACTCTAATTACCCTTCTCGTTGACATTGTTCTTCCTCCTTTCTCTTGCTCATAAGCCATCCAGAATCTTCGTCACCTTCTCGTCTATTGTTTTCTACGTTCGCAAACAAGTTCACATTTTGAGCAATCCCCCCTTTCTTCGAAAAAGTCTACCGTCTCTGACTTCGGTGTCGGTTACCAAGGCAGAAAAACGAGGCCCAAACAGAAATCTCGGTGTTTCACCATCCATTCGTTCCATCGCTTAAACATCTTTGCCTTATTTCGACCCACCACTGAGAATTGACCGGTTTCATGCTAATGCCCTCAACCATAGGCTGTCATCTGGTCAGGCAGACGCAGTACCTTTCATCAGGAGGCTTTCAAACCTCAAGCAAACTGCTCTTAACTCACGAAGCAGATGCTTTCCGCGATTCTTTGGTGGTGGCACCACTTTTTCCCAGCGCTCCCATTAACATCATCAGAAGAATCGTCACTCCCACGATCAATGAGGCAACCGCAGTGATTGTCGGTTCAATTTCGCGAATCATTCCGTCCCACATCTGTTTTGGAAGCGTCACTGCAGAAGTTCCGCAAATATAGATAGCGATGATCACTTCATCGAAAGACGTCATGAAGGCTAAAATCCCTCCTGATATGATACCAGGCCGAATAACCGGGAGGGTCACCCGAAGATAGGTTTGAAGCCTGTTGGCCCCAAGGCCCATCGCCGCCAATTCGAGAGTTCGATCAAACCCTTTGAGGGCGGCTGAGAGGGTGATAACCACAAAAGGGGTCGCAAGGACTGTGTGGGCTGTAACCAGAGCCACCATGGAACCAATCAACTTCAGACGTGCATAAAAGAAGTAGGCAGCAAGGGCGGTAATGATAAAAGGGATAATTCGGGGAGAGAGCACGAGTGCCTGCAGCAGACTCTTGCCCTTAAACCGGCCCCGGACGATAGCGAAGGCAGCCGGCGTGCCGAGCATGATTGCCAAGAACATGGTGATGGTAGCCACTTGAAGGCTCAGAAACATGGAACCACGCCAGTATCGATCCGTAAAAAAATTGATGTACCACTTAAAAGAAAAGGAACGGGGAGGAAATTCAAAATATTGTGCCTGGCTGAACGACATCGGGATGATGATGAGAATTGGAAGAACCATAAAAAAAATCACGGCTCCGCCAAAAAGATAAGGGAACACGTCAAACCAATTCTTGTTCTTGAAGCTTAAGATTTCACTCATATCCTGTCACTTATCCCCCCCACATTCTCGCCAGGCCAAGGTAACGATTTGAAAGAAAGAAAATGGCGAGCGTAACGACGATCAAGGCGAGCGAGATTGCCGCAGCAAATCCCCAGTTGAGCAGTTGGGTCACCTGGCTATCAATCAAATTGGAAATCATGATCACCTTGCCCCCCCCAAGCAAGGCAGGTGTGATAAAAAAACCCAAAGCAATCACAAAGACAAGAATGCATCCTGCTCCTACGCCGGGCAGGCTTAGAGGAACAAAGACCTTCCAAAAAGCCTTGAAGGGGGTCGCTCCCAAGTTCTGAGCTGCTTTGGGAAGGCTCCGGTCAATCCCCTCCATGACCCCGTAGAGAGGTAGGACCATGTAAGGGAGAAGCACATGAATCATCCCTAAAGTCACTCCGAACAGATTGTACATGAGCCCCAGGGGCTTCGAAATGAGGCCCAATTCGAGAAGGACCGTATTAATTACTCCGGTCCGTTGGAGAAGGATCATCCAGCTATAAGTACGAACCAGAATGCTCGTCCAGAAGCACAAGACGACCATGCCCATCAGCCAGGTGCCCCATTTTCCTTTAACAGAGGAAATTACGTACGCCACAGGGTATCCAAGCAGAAGACAAAGGGCTGTCACAAGCAGACTGATTTCCAGGGTCATCGCAATGACTTTTAGGTAAATAGGTGACTGGAAAATGGCAGCATAATGTTTAAGTGTAAAACCCGGATCAAAAATACTTAACAGCAGAACGCGAAGAAGAGGATAAAAAAGAAAGATCACCATGAATAGGATCATCGGGATGGAAGGAAACGCTCCGCTCCACCCTTTTAGAAGCTGACGGGGGAAAAACATTTCTCTAATCCTCATCATGAATGTACCCCAAAGGTAACTAACCGTCCCCCCTAGAGAGCGCTATTTTTTGACAATCCTCATGTCCTCGTAGTGCCAACCCACGACCACCTGATCTCCCCGCCGATGATTCTTGACTCCCAAACGGTTCTGTTGTTTAAGAATAAACGTTTCTCCCTTCGGCAATTTTACCCGGTACTTCGTAATCTCACCGACATAAACCACATCCTCGATTACCCCCCGGGTCAGGTTGTAATGTTCCCTTTCATGGTGATCAACAAAGAGACATTTTTCAGGTCTCAGGGCAAGGCATACGTTCCTCCCTATCTCAACTTCTTTCTGAAGAGGAATTAGCACTCTAATCTCATTT
>Ga0315279_10008872_pt1 | contig 12092 bp, 15 predicted proteins | sample YL17G06_20_MG_FD_203694 | JGI IMG/M metagenome (GOLD analysis project Ga0315279, IMG submission 203694) | Sediment microbial communities from Yellowstone Lake, YNP, Wyoming, USA - YL17G06_20 | ecosystem: Environmental > Aquatic > Freshwater > Lake > Sediment | place: USA: Wyoming | collected...
GTCCTCGATGGATTGGTCCACGGAGCGGAGCGCCCCCGAGACCAGGAGGAACACGAAGGGGAAGTACTGCACCACGAAGACCAGGAGGATCCCGCGCCAGCCGTAGATGGTGGGGAGACTCCATCCAAAAGTCGAAAGGGCCCGGTTGACCAGCCCCATCCGACCGAACAGCACCACCCAGGAATAGGCCCCGATGAACGGCGGAGACAGGAGGGCCAGGTTGGCCGCCGTCCGGATGAAGGTCTTGCCCGGCAGGGGATAACGGGCGACCGCGAAGGCCAGGGCCGTCCCGACGAAGAGCGCGCCCAACGTGGCCAACGTGCTCAGGTAGAGGCTGTTAATGATGCTGGAGTAGTAGTACCGATGGAAGAAGAACCGGCCGTAGTTTTCTACCAGGATGAAGCGCTTCTCCTCACCGGTGAAGCTGGTGACGAGCACCGTCGCCAGCGGGTACACCAGAAAGAGGGCGACGGTCAGGAAGGCCAGGACCGTCACGCACCACCAGAAATCCCGCCGCCGTCTGGCCATCTCAGGCAGGCCCCGTCTCGTGGGACAGGGGAACCGCCCGGCTGGCAGAAAACCAGAAGGTCAAGGAGTCCCCCACGCCGCAGATGGCGGAGAAGTCCGGGTTGTGAATCTCGGCCGTGACGCTGAGATCCTCCGTCACCTTCACCTGATACCGGACCACCGCCCCCAGGTAGACGACCTCGGTCACCGTCCCCTTGAGCGAGTTCCAGGCTTCGCCGGCATTCGCTCCCGGCGCAAGCTGCAGCGACTCGGGCCGCACGCCGATGCTGATCGGCCGTCCCGGCGAGCCCGTCGCGCGGACCCGCCACCGCTCGCCGAACTCCGTCACCACGGTCAACTCTTCCGATCCCCGCCCTGGGCCCTCGACCTTCCCGTGCAGGACATTCATCGTCCCGATGAAGTCGGCCACGAAGCGGCTGCCCGGGCGCAGGTACAGCTCCCAGGGCTTGCCCACCTGGAGGACGCGGCCGCGATCCATCACCGCGATCGTGTCGGAGATGGCCAGGGCTTCCTCCTGGTCGTGGGTCACGTAGATCGTGGTGATCTGGAGCTTCCGCTGGAGGGCCCGGATGAGCGAACGGATCTGCACCCGCAGCTTGGCGTCCAGGTTGGACAACGGCTCGTCCATCAGGAGGAGCCGCGGCTCGATGGTCAGCGCCCGGGCCAGGACCGCGCGCTGCTGCTGCCCGCCCGAGAGCTGCGAAGGCATCCGGTCGATCAGGCCCTCGAGCTGCACCAGCCGTGCCGCCTCGGCGACTTTGGTGGCGATCTCCCCGGGCGGGACGCGCCGCGCCTTGAGGCCGTAGGCGATGTTCTCGCCCACGGAGAGGTGGGGGAAGATGGCGTAGTTCTGGAACACCACCCCGATGTTGCGGAGGTAGGAGGGGACGTCGTCCATCCGGTCCTCGTTGAAGAGGACGCGTCCCGCATCCTGCTCCAGGAGGCCGGCGATGATGCGAAGGAGGGTCGTCTTGCCGCACCCGCTGGGCCCGACCAGCGTGAAGAGTTCGCCCGGCCGGACGTCCAGGCTGACCCCGTCAATGGCCAGCGTGTCCCCGAACCGCTTGACGATTTTCTCGACGCGGACGCGAGTCATGGGCCTCCGGCCGGGCGCAAAAGAGAAAGCGAGGCGTGAGAACCGCCTCGCTTTCTAGAGGGTGGCAGCATCGGGAATCCGGCCCCGCTCACTGGGTCTTGATCAGCGCATCCTGGAATCGCTTCAGGAGTTGCTCGCGGTTCTTGGCGGCATAGTCCAGGTCGTAGCTGATGGCCTTGATCTTGTCCAGCATCGGCAGGCCGGCCGGGGAGCCCACGTCCTTCCGCACCGAACGGCGGCCGAATTTTTCCACCATCAGCTCTTGCATCTCCTTGGAGACGGTGAAGTCCAGGAACAACTTGGCCGCATTCGGGTGCGGCGCGTTCTTGATGACGGCGCTCCCGTCCAGCGTGATGGCCGTGCCCTCCGACGGGTAGATCAGCCCGATGGGCGCGCCACCCTTCAGGTACTCGAAGGCCGCCTGCTCGAACGTGAGGCCGATGGGGTACTCGCCGTTGGCGACGCCCTGGTAGGTCATGCTGGACTTCGGCAGGATCACGCACTGACGGAGGAGGTCCTCGACGAACTTCCAGCCGGCCTCATTCTTCCCGTAGATAGTGAGCCAGGTGACCAGCAGGGTGTAAGACGACCCGGATTTCGACGCATCGGCGTAGGCCACCTTGCCCTTCCACTTCGCGTCGAGGACGTCCTTCCAGGCCGTGGGCTTCTCCGCCTCACTCACCAGCTTCTTGTTGTACATGATGACGTAAGGCATCGTCGTGAAGGGCGTCCAAACGCGGTCGGCCGGCACCTGGCCGGGGAAGAAGCCCCCCGCCTCCTTGGACAGATAGGGCTCGAACAGGCCCTTCTTGTCCCCGATGGCCTCCGGGCCAAAGCTCCATCCCACATCGCCCAGCGGGCGCTCCTTTTCCGCCTCCATCCGCTTGATGATCTCCCCCGTCCCGGCCACGACGGTGGAGACCTTGATGCCCGGGTATTTCTTCTCGAAGGCCGCGGCCACCGCGTTCACCATATCCGCGTCGGCGGCCGAATAGACCACTACGGAATCCTCCGGCTTGCCTTGCGCCCAGGTCATCCCGGCCGTGACCGCCAGGATGCACGACACGAGGCAAATCCCCCAGACCCATTTCCGTGTCCGTCCCATGACTCGCCTCCTCTCGGTCTGCCGAACTGCCCTCCCGGGAATACGCCTTACTACAGGGGAAGGGAAAAAGCAAGTCCCAAGCCCCGACGATTGCGCCGGTGACGCCGGCCCTGCCCATGACCCTCTTGGTTCTCGGACCACCTGGAGGAGTCGCGCCGGATGGCCGACGTTGACCTCGGGCATGGCTCTCTCCCGGCGCCGCTACAGCAGCCGCCCGACCTCGTCGAAGCTGGCCACGGTGTGCGTGGGCGGCGGGCTCCCGGGCGGCAGGACCTTGGTGCCGTCATCGATCCAGATGACATCCATGCCGACCGCCTGCGCGCCCAGCACGTCCACCTCGGGCGTGTCCCCGACGAAGATCGCATCCGCCGGGCCGATCCCCATCCGCCGGAACGCCTCCAGGAAAATCTCGGGCTTCGGCTTTCGCCAGCCGATGTCGGCCGAGACCACGACGGCCTCGAACCGGTCCCGGATGCCGTGCGCCGTCAGGGCCGCCTCCACCGTGGGGCCGTGATCGAAGTTGGAGACGATGGCCATGCGGTACCGCGGCTTCAAGCGATCCAGGAGGGCACGATGGGATTCGGGAAACTCCATGGCCCGGATGAGTTGCCGCATGTGCTCGGCCATCCCGGTCTCCATGAGGTCCGCGACATTCGGCCCCTCCGGAATCTGGAGTCGCGTGAACAACATTTGAAACCGCTCGCGGACTGTGACCTCGCGGTGCTCCCTGTTCCGGATCTCCTCTGCGGCGCGATAGCTTCCCACGAAGGCGCGGAAGAAATCTTCGAACGGGACGGCGGCGCACAGCGGCTTCAGCACCTCGTACACGAAGGGGCTGGTGGATCGGACCTCGTGCCCGTTCACTCTGACCAACGGCAGGTGAACGTTCCTGAAGTTCACCAGCGTGTCAACCATGTCGAAGATCGCTGCTCTGTACGTGCGCATCAGATTCCTGTCTGTCGCGGACCCTTCATCTTCTTCCTCACCATATTCACGTGGCGGAGAATACTTCTCGCGAGAATCGCCGTCAAGCCGCGAAGTTGGCGCCATTTCATCCGAGAGAATGTTTGCCGAAACGTGACCGTAGATCGGAGCCGGGTTCTCACTTTTTGCCTCCAGCCATTGCCAGACAACTCCAGCCCCGGAGCCCAGCATATTGCGGGGGCTCCCTCCCCCAGCCCTATATCTTGGGCCTTACATGCGAAAAAAGGTTGACATGCTCCGCGAACTTGATATTGTTATGGTGTTTCCGCCCGATGGGGGGCGGACATTCGGCTGGGCGGCCCTATGGCGCTTGCCCGGAAAGGAGACGGTGAATGGCGACAAAGAAGGCGGCATTCGGCGGCTACGCCATCAATTTCAAGGGATGCACTGACACGGTGGAGGCCGTCTTCGGCAGCAAGCCGGTGAGCCCGAGCGACATGACCAAGAAGCTCTGGGCGTACGTGAAGAAGCACAGACTGGCCAAGAAGTAGGTCGCCGTCCACTCTAAGCTACGCGGTCTTCTTCGACGGATGCCCGATTTGCCTGGGTAGTTCGAGGGTTGGAGTGTCACCCACGAGCACCACGGCCCTGCCATCCGGCAGGGCCGTGGTGGTTTTTGAGGGTACCTCTTGACCTTCATGCCCGGACAGTGGCATCCTGTTAGTGGCCAGCCAAAACCGTCCGGCACGTCGGAAACCAATTGCCGAGAGACCAGGACAAGCCTTCCAGGGATTCGCCATGACCACAGGCAGCCAATTCATCGCGATCACCCTGCACCGCATTCCCCGGAAAGAAGTCTGCGGAGTCGTCCTCCTGGCACGACAGGCAGACGAATCCTGGGCCGGGAAATGCAGCAAGTGTGGTGGCGATTTCCGGTTGGACCGCGACCCCAACTTCGAGGCGCAGGTGCGGGCGATGCGAAGTTGAGCCGGATCACGCCTCGGCACATCCGTCTCCGGGGTCCGGTTCAGGGCAGGACACTCGTTCCCTCGGACAAAGACAGAGGTGTTCCGCCACGTCCTTGTCTGTGATAGCATCCCGCCGCACGCCCCTTCGCGCGCGGGAAACGGGAGGGGAGCCCTGGCCGTGGTGATCGCATCGGATCTGCGGACCGGAATGATCGTAGAGGTCGAGGGCCAGCTGTTTCGAGTCCTGTCGAAGGAAGGGGAACTGGTCCGGATCGAGGTGGCCACCGGAAAGTATCTGGAGCGCGTCAAGGAGTCCGGAAAGCGGTAGCGGGCCCGTTCGTCCTCAGTCCCTGGGTGGAGAGGCCACGACGTCCCTCTTCCTCGGGCTGGCCTGCTGGCGGACGACGGGTCTCATCTTCCAACCACGAGAGGAGGAACCATGGCGCGACGGAGCAGGGGCAAGAACCTGGCGGACCTGGAGGGGAAGCTGGGGATCATCCGGCGGGAAGTGCTGAAGGTCTTGCGCAGTCTGAAGCGGGAGATCGCCAGGCGGGAGGAGGAGCTTGGCGGCCTGAAGGCGGAGTACGCGAAGGGCGAGGATCTCGTCCGGGGGCGGAAGCAGCCCGGGCCTGCCCGCGTCCGGCGCCGGGCCAGACGGTCCCGGCAGATCAACTGGAAGGAGGTGTTCCGGTCGCTCCCGGCGCGCTTCACCCTGAAGACGCTGGCTCGCCATCCACTGGTGGGCGGACGGCCCAAGGGCCACCTGTACGCCATCCTCTCGCGGTGGAAGAAGGAGGGGCTGCTGGCCAGGGATCCTGCCGGCGGCTACCGCAAGGCGACCGCGCAACCGAAACCGAAGCGGAGGCCGCGCCGCGCCAAGCCGGTGCCAGCCCGCAGGCTGGCGCCGGCCCGCAAGCCGGCGCGGGCTCAGAAGCCGGCTCAGCAGCCCGAGGGTCAGAGCGCTTGAGCGATCGCGGTCTGTCATGCCGGCCCATGCGACAGGGGAATCGCAGGGCGACGTGGGGATGGCGCCTCGCCTCAGCGACGCTGGGCCAGATCGAATAAGAGAAACGTGACGGCGTACAGGAGGGCGATGGCGGCACCGCCGGCATAGGCGCGGGGGCTCAATCCGGCGGTCGGCGACTGGAGCAGCCACGAGGCATTGGCGATGCCCAGGCTGACCAGTGACGCCACCAAACTCAGGTACGCCAGGCTGATCCACATCCGCATGGCTTCCCTCCTTGGAAAGGAGTATCTCCTCATCCCCGGCGATCGGTCCGCCGGTCGCCGGGGATGAGGGGCCTTCTCTCCCCGGCGCATTTCGAATGCTCTCGCGTCGTCACCCCTCATGTGATGCGGAAACGCTGCGCACTCAGGTGCTCGTTCTTGCACCGGGGGCAACGAGACGGATCGGAGAACCGCGCGCGGTCCTTGAATCGGAACCCGCATTCCTCGCACACCGGCGGGAGGATCTCCAGCCGCTGGCGCGGCGCCACGGAGCGCGCGATATGCTCCAGATCGTCAACGATGATCTTCTTGGCCACGACGTACCGCGCCGCCAGTCCATCCAGGGTCCACGTGCGCTCAGAGAGTAGCTCGCGGATTTCCTGTCGTCGCGTCTTTTCCACCGATTCCCCCATTTCGAAATTCGAATTTCGAAATTCGAAATTGGCATAGCCGTCACGCCTTCGAGCCGCCCACCTGGATTCCGGTCCATTCCTCCCACAACGTGATGAGCACCGGCTGGGCCTTCGGCCCCTTTCCCTGGGCCTTGGCCATGCGGAAGAGCTCGTGGACCAGCGCCGTCACGGGGACCGGCAGATCCAGCGTCCTGGCCATGTTCAAGGCGTAGCCCACGTCCTTGGTCATGATGTCCACGGTCCCGCCGGGAACGAAGTCCCGTTTGAGGAGGCGCGGGATCGTCTCCTCCATCACCCGCGAGCCGGCCCAGCCCCCCTTGATCGCCTCGTGCAGCGTAGCGGGATCCAGGCCGGCCTTGACCGCCAGGGCCCAGCCCTCGCAGACGGCGGCGAAGCCGGCGGCGACGATCAGATTGTTGATGAGCTTGGCCGCCTGCCCCATGCCGCTGCCGCCCATGTGGACGACCGACCGTCCTATGACCGAAAGGATCGGCTTGCAGCGCGCGAAGGCCGCAGCATCCCCGCCCGCCATGATGGACAGGGTGGCGTCAATGGCCCCCTGCTCGCCGCCGCTCACGGGCGCATCCAGGAAGGTGATGCCGCGTGGCGCGCACGCGGCGGCCGCGTCCTGGGCCACCTTGGCCTCCGTCGTGCTCAGATCCACGATGACCAACCCCGACCTCATGACCGCGGTGAGGCCGCCCTCCCCCGTCACCACCTGCCGGACCACGTCTCCGGTGGGGAGAGAGAGGAACACGATCTCGCTGGCCCCGCCAACCTCGGCCGCCGACGGCACCGCCTTCCCTCCGGCGGCGGCGAACCGGCCCAGCCGACCGCGATCCGTGTCGAAGCCGGTGACTGCATACCCCGCCTTGATGAGATTCCGGGCCATCGGCCCACCCATCACGCCGAGTCCGAGGAAGCCAAGCGATGTATCAGGCATGATCCGACCCCTCTCCCCCTCCACCCGTGTGGAATCGACTGGATGCTGTCGGTTCAGCGATTCAAGCCTGCTGCCCTGTTTCGCCTTGCGCCGCTCACCCGGGCACGGACGCGGCCCTGGCGCTCCGGCGCGTGGCCTCCCGTTCGCCCCGGCACCGACCGAGACTCTCAGTGCTCCGGGATCAGGATCGTGCGCAGCGTCGTCCGCTCGCCGACCATCTGGAGCGCCTTGCGCAATTCGGAGAGTGGAAGGCGCGCCGTGATGAGGCGTTCGACCGGGACCTCACCCGCCGCGAGCTGCCGCGCCGCCTCCGCGACATCGGGCGGGGTGTGGTGGTAGATTGGCTGGATGCCGATCTCCTCGTAGTGCATTCGGCCGATGTCCACGGGCAGGATCTGCCCCGCGGCCACGCCCCCGAACGAGACGAGGGTCCCGCCGCGGCCGACTAGACCCAGCGCCTCGCGATGCGCCGCGAGCGAGCCGACCGACTCAACGACCACGTCGGCATCCGGCCGGCCGATGGCCGCCCGGAGCAGCGCCTGGGCGTTGCCGCCACTCGAGTTCAGTCCGTGACTGGCTCCTATGATCTTGGCCACCGCCAGCCGATCATCCTGGTAATCCAGCGAGACGATGACGAGGTCTGGGCCGTGCCGCCGGCGCAGGGTGTTCACCCAGAAGAGGCCCATGGGCCCTGCCCCCAGGATGACGACGGCATCCAGCGGATGAATGGGGACGCGCCGCACAGCCTGGACCACGCAGGCCAGCGGCTCGGTGAAGACCACCTGCTCGGCCGGGACACCCGCAGGGATCTCGTGGAGATTGATCCGGACCAGCCGGGACGGCACCAGGATGTATGGCGCAAAAGCGCCATTGTTGTACTGGATGTTCTCGCACATGCTTGGCCGGCCGCGCCGGCACTGGCGGCAGACGGGACCCTCGTCCGGAAGACAGGGGGCCGAGTTCGCGGCCACCACCCGTTGGCCGGGGCGCCAGCGCGTCTCAGCCCCGGAGCCAACCTCTACGATCGTTCCCGCCCACTCGTGACCGAACAGCCCCGGGATCTTGATCATCGGGTGCTGGCCGCGGAGATAGACCTTGCGGTCCGTGAAGTCTATGGACGCGACATCCACGCGGGCCAGGACCTCACCCGGGCCGGGGACCGGGATGGGGACGTCCTCCATGCGCACGTCCTCGGGGCCGTGCAGGACGGCCGCCCGCATCAGGCGATGGGAGCCGGAACCGACCGAGGAAGTCATGGGTGGAAGATCACCTTGGTGGCCTGGCCGCTCTTCTGAAGCTCGACCCCCTCGTCGAAGGCTGTCAGGGGGAGCCGGTGGCTGATCAGGGGCCCGACCCAGACTCGATTGCTCGCCAGCAGGTCGAACGCCTCGGCTAACGCGGCGGGCGTGGAGGAATAGGTGGAAGACACGGACAGCTCGCGGTGATACAGATCGGCGAAATCCAGGGACAGGCGCGCTCCATCCGACGGCCCGGCGAAGATGTTGATGCGGCCGCCTGGCCGGAGGACGCGCTGCATCTCGGCCAGGATCGCCTGGCTCACGACGGTGAGGATGGCGCCGTCCAGGCCCAGGCCGCCCGTCATCTCGGCCACGGCCTCCTTGACGGCCTCGCGCCTGGGATTGATCGTGCCCTTCACCCTGAGGGCGCGGGCCAGCGCGATCCGCGCCTCGGACACATCCAGGACGATGGGAACTGCGCTCCGAGCGGCCAGGGTCTGGGCGATGAGCAGACCCATGCCGCCGCCCCCAACCACCGCCATGCGGTCGCCAGGCAGGACGTGCGACCGCTCCACGGCGCGGACGGCGCAGGCCAGCGGCTCCGTGAACGAGGCCACGTCGAACGGCATCTCTGCCGGCAGCGGAATGGTCACCCGCTCCACGTGCAGCCGGGGGATGCGGATCAGCTCGGCGAAACCGCAGGGGTCGATGTTCGTGGCCTTGAACTGCGGGCACATGGACTCGCTGCCGTGCCGGCAGGCCCAGCACTCTCCGCAGGGAACGTGATGGGCGGCCATGACGCGGGCCCCCGGCGCGAACCGGGTCACCCCCGCGCCGACCTCGCGGACCACGCCGGCCAGCTCGTGGCCGAGGGAGACGCCCCGGGAGTTCTGCGGCTTGGCCAGCTTCGCCAGGTCCGTCCCGCAGAGGCCGCAGGCCCGCATCTCCACCAGGATCTCGCCGGGCCCGATCGCGGGCGGTTCGACCTCGCACAAGCCGAAGCCGCCCGAAGGCCGCGCCAGGATCGCTTTCATCGCCCGTCACCAACCAGAAGGAACCGCCAAGGCGCCAACCTCTTCCAGACTCTTCCCCTCGGCCTCGGCCATCTGCTGTTCCACCCGGTCCGCGCGGATACGCATCTCGCTTGCCTGTCACGCCCCCGACGGCTTGTCGCGCTGCCCCGCTCTGTGCCCGTTCCCGCCCGGCTTCCGCCGTCCGGCTTCACTCTTCTGCCGTCCGCCGGAGGCTTGAGGCTGATGCTTGGGCTCCACGTCCCGCCCCTTGGCCTCGGACCTGTCCCGAACCTCCTCGGGGTCGAGCTTGCGCTTGCGCAGCCCCTTGAACGGGAGCGACCGCGCCATCACCTTCTCTTTACACTGGGAACAGCGCCACCCCAGACACAGCCCGTACTGCTGCCAGATCCAATCCGCCGGATACATCCGCCCGCCGCATTTCCGGCAGACCTTGGGACCCGACTCCTTGCTCCACCGCGGGCTCGTGGGCTCGACCCGCGGCCGTGGCTTTTCGTGCCGGCGGTCGCGTCGCCGCCGATGCCGGTGCCCTGGCTCGTTTCCTCCCCCTCCCGGTTGACTCATGCTGACCTCACTCGTCCAGTTGTCCTGCCTGCCCTCTCGCTTTCCTCCCCCCAAACTTCAGATCCGAGTCCTGCGCCCCCGCGGCGTGCCGGTGCGCGCGATGGTACTCGGTGAAGGTGCGGTCCGCGCGGTCCTCCGGCACGAGGATGAAATTCCGGTTCTGCACGTCGAGGCGATCGCCGAATTCTCCTTCCAGACGCCGCAGGCGGACCGCCGCGCTGTGGCACCAGGGTCACAGGTAGTCGGAATAGACGGTGATGGCGAGCGTCATCGGTTCACCCATCGAGTCACCTGCCCCCGCGACAGGTCGGGCACGGGCACGCCTCTCGCAGGAAGCCGTAGGAATAGATCCCGCTGTCGTGGCCGTCGCTCCACACGAAGTTGATGGCATAGCGCCCGACCGCCTTGACCTCCGTCACCTGGATCTCCCCCGCCTTGAGGACCGGCCCGCTCAGGAGCGTGAGACTCAGGCCGCCGGTCGCGGACTGCTTGCTCCGCTGGTCGCTGCACAGGGCGCACGGGCACTCCCTGCGGAGGAGATCGAAACCGTACACGCTCTCGTGTCCGTCCTGCCAGCGGACGTGCACTTCCCGCTTCTCGCGGCTGACGGTGATCTCCTTGGGATTTGCGGATGTCGGATCCATGGACGCGCCCCTACGGATACTTCACGAGGGCCAGCCTGAATTGTCCAAGTCGGCGGTTCGGCGGCTCGATTGTCCACAGCCCGCTCGAAGCGGCGATCATCCTTCGAGACCTTTGTGAGTGAGTCTCCGCCTCGCGGGCCGAGGACTTCAACAGGTCGAATGCTACCGCCTCTGCCACGATTGCACAAGGGACGACCGAGCGGCTGCCGGAGAGCCGGCGTGCCACGGACTCCCCCGGGACGCTCAGTACCCGCGCTGGAGCTGAAAGGAGATGGCCATCTCCTCCTCGGCGTCGGGGATCCTCCCCATGTCTCGGTATACGGTGGAGAGACTGGTGTGATACATGGGGTCGTGGGGGTTGACCTCGATCGCCTTCTGGATGGCCTCGACCGCTTCGGGAAGCCGCTTGAGCTTGTGCAGGGCGTGCCCCATCGCCAGGTGCGCGTCGGCGAAAGACGGGTCCAACTCCAGCGCTTTCTTCAGCTCCGTCACGGCCTCCTCGTGCTTGTTCTGGCCGTACAGGCTCAGGCCCCTGCCGAAATATTCTTCTTTCGTCGCCATGCCTCGTCTCCTCAGATTCCACGGACGGTTGCGATCCCCTCTCACTGTTCGCCGATCGGTGGCAGTGGCGTCCCGGCCGGCTTTCGGCGCTTCCGCTTGCGGCGCCGTCGCTTCTCCCCCGGTTCGGCGCCCACGCTGGGAGGCCCCGCAGCGGCGGCGTGCGCGTGATGCCGGTCCCCTTCCGCCTTGGGCGGTTGCCCGCCCCCGGAGCGCCGGCGGGCCGCCACAGGCTCGGCCGGACGGGGAACCGGTTTCAGGAAGAGCGCATCGTCGGCCCATTCGACGGGGATCTTGTGTCCGATGAATTCCTCGATGGCCTCCAGGGACAGGACGTACTGCTCGTCCGCCAGGCTGATCGCCTTGCCCGAGGCGCCGGCGCGCGCGGTGCGGCCGATCCGGTGGACATAGTCCTCGGCGTCCTGCGGCAGGTCGTAGTTGATGACGTGGGTGACCCCTTCGATGTGCAGCCCGCGCGAGGCGACGTCGGTGGCCACCAGGATGTGCAAGCCTCCCTCCTTGAACGCCTGCATGATCTTCAGGCGTTTCGTCTGGTCCACGTTGCCGGTGATGGCCCGGGCGTGGTAGCCGACGCGGACCAGCCGCTCGGCCAGCCGCTCGGCCTCATGCTTCATGTTGGCAAACATCAGGATCCGCTTGCCCTTCTCCCGCGCCAGCAGCCCGAGGAGGAGCGGGAACTTGTCTTCCTTCGTGACGTGGTACAGGACCTCCTCCACGTTCTCGGCGGTGATCTGCTCCGGCGCCACCGACACCATGGTGGGATTGTTCATGGACTCGTAGGCCAGCTCCAGCACCCGGTTCCCCAGCGTGGCGGAAAAGAGGAACGACTGTC
>Ga0315279_10008873_pt1 | contig 12092 bp, 10 predicted proteins | sample YL17G06_20_MG_FD_203694 | JGI IMG/M metagenome (GOLD analysis project Ga0315279, IMG submission 203694) | Sediment microbial communities from Yellowstone Lake, YNP, Wyoming, USA - YL17G06_20 | ecosystem: Environmental > Aquatic > Freshwater > Lake > Sediment | place: USA: Wyoming | collected...
CCAAAATTGTCATCGGAACACGCTCCACGATTTCCTGCAGATTGCCTAATGCAGTTTGGATTTGTTTTTCGTCAGTTTTAAATCCGATTAGATAGGATGGCGGCCCTCCCAACATTATCAGCTGTGGCTTTTCATCGATGATTATCTGAAGTGTTCTGGCCGAAATTGGACCTTGAATGTCTGGAGCGAACATGAATGCTTCTCCTTGGCATTCGACGGTTGTCATTAATACCCACCCCAGAAACGAGTTGTCTGGACCGTGAAAGACTGGTTCTGAGAACTTGATTCTCGTGTCTCCGAAATCAAAGGTCTTTCCATCCGCTATCTCAAGCTTCTCCGCATAGCTGCCACCAGTCCTTCGGAACATCCATCCCCTTTGTCTTTGACTAGAATTGACCATTTCCCGAGGGTTCTTCAGCAAAACAGTTTTTCCTTCGTAGATTTGTCTTGCAGTTTCAGTTTCCTCAGTCCACTGGGTCAACCAGTCCTCGTATGAGGGTGTATGATGGTCGAAATGATAGTGGCTCAATGTTACAATCTCGACATCTTCAGCTGTCTCTGCAATTTTTCTGCGGCACTCATCAATGGCTTTGAACTCCTTAGGATGAGGCGGCAAGCCGAAGCGGTTTGGACAGAGCGAAACACCGGCATCTAGAAGGATCTTCACGCTGGAAGTCTCAACGTACGTACACATGGATCTTACGCCAAGACTCTCTGCAGCCAAAGGAACGACTCGAATGTGCGTGAGCATGTTTCTCAACACAACACTGCCTGAGTGTCATATCTTTTTATTTGGGCCGTCTTCCTAGTTTTAGCTGGTGGGCGATGACGACTCTGACCCCAATGAATCCCAGATGATTTGGATCTTGAGTACTGAGCACCACCATGTACTATTTTCTGTTCGCATTATCCATTCTGAACTTCTCATGCGTCACCCTAAGCTTAAGCTTTCCTTCCACGCGTAGAAAAGAACGCGCGGTCTTGGGACATAAGGCTACAGTCTTAGCCCCATAACAAAGCGTTTTAATTTGCTGCTGTAGTAGGTTCCATTTTCCATCATTTAGCGCGCATGCACGTTCCTAAATAGCTAAAAATGGTTCGAGTCCGCTTCAGGTTCGAGAAGTGTCCGTTGGGACAAAGAAAACAGGAACAAGAGGAAAAAAGGGGAGAATTTGAGTTTTGCAGTTTTAGGGCACCAAGTCTGGCGGCAAAACTATCCGTTATGGTAGCAATTCGATTCTTTCGGCCTCGACGAATTGGACGGATGGGGGCAACCACATGCTCCCATTCCAGGTGGAACTTTCACCATAGGCCATGAAACCTTCTTTGACGACTCCGTAAACCCTTACGGGGGTATTGTCATAATCGGAACGGCCATCAGCTGGACAGTTCCACAACACTCCGACGGTGCCTCCGTTAGTAACAAGTTCGTAGTTCCATGGAGGCATTCCTTCAGGAATGAAGAATAAGGAACCGGTGAGGTTGCCTTCGATTATCACTTCCTGATCCACCCCCGCGGGCCCGACTGAACCAGTGTCTTCGACGAGGGAACTGCTTGATGTCTTGCTCAGGTTCTCATTGAGTGGCTGCCCAGCCGAGTCGAAGAAACGCAGCTCAAGAGAGGCCACTACCATAACCAGAATGCAACTGATCAACACAACCGCTACTTTCCTTCTCATGTTCCTCAATATATAATTGGTTACTTTAGCATATAAGTCTTGAGGTGCTAGTTTCCGTGACACTGAGAAGAAAACCATCATCGGAAAACAACCCAGTACCACAATCGAAGAATCGCTTGCAGGCTCCTTCAAAGAGTCGAAAAGTGCCCTACGGGCTAGCCTCACCGCATCATCCGACAATTTTCCACAGGAGCTTGTTCCACTAACAAGCACCCTGTCGCTCTGAATACATCTCAGCCTTCTCAAGAGGTGTGCCTTGAAGACGCTTAGCAGGTTCCTCAGCGGCCTTCCAACAGAACCCTTCGCATGACAAGATTCATTAAGCACCGTCTCAGCAAAGGACAAGTCGACCTTGCCAAATAAGATCTCAAGAGTCTCGTACCTCTTCATTAATCACCCCAAAAGAGGAGATACGCGACTCACCTATCACAGCTGAAAGACGAATTTAGGAACAGGCATGCGTGTTTCTAAAATGGTTAAAAATGGTATTTATTCCTTTTTAGGGTTTGGGGGCAGTTTTGAGGTGCAAATCTATTTTTGGCGCCCGCGATCTGCGGGAACTTCGGTGATTTACCATCCCTCAACACCGCTAAGATTTGACCATCAAACAAGCCCATATAAAACGCGGACGGGCAAAAGAAGAATAAAAACCATTTCAGACCAATCTAGGAACAGGCACGCGCGCTAACGGACTAAAGGTTAAATGTCGATTAAGATTGCTTCTTTCTGCCGTAAAGCTCCTCTTTCAAATCTGTCTGACCTTTGTCTGCTCTTTCGAGCATTGATTCTTTCCCTCTTTTTGGTATGTAACTCTTGACACATTCGTGTGCTAGAAAGAATAAAGCATACGCTGCATTTTCGTCCTTTTCCAGCTCCCCTATCGAGAAATTCTCTTCAAGACATATCCTCTTCAAAAGGTAATCTTTCACTTCTTTCTGAAATTCTATATCAGTAAGTATTCTTTCATCCAACATTGACACCGCAGCAGCTTCCCTAGCATCCAGTTTTTCTCTATCATTCAGCGTATAACCCCTATCAATAACCTTCCGCAAAGGCAGAAAAGCTATAACCCCATACAACTTCTGTCTCAGCTCTTCCGAGACAAAAACCTCCTTTCCATTCTTGTACACTTTCGCTTCATAACATATCCTTTTAGGTTCAGCAACCGCTTCTTGTTCTTTCTCTTTTTTGCCCCAACCAAAAGGCATCCAATCACCTAGCCCAAAGACGTCTAACCAAGAGAATACGAACATCAAATAACTTAAACTTTTTCTTTTTTCCTCCAGCAGCAAGTACACTGTTCTGCGTAGAGAGAATCAGTTCTGCCTAGAGAATTTATGATATTTTGATTTGTACATGGTGTGTTTGGGTGTAGACCCTAAACTCTTTTAGCAAATAGCTCGAGGATGTATTTTGACAATTCAGAAGGAATGGTTTTGGGAGAACACGAGACGGTCACTGACAAAGGCGATTACTTATAGACTGCTAATCATTGTGCTAGACGTTACGTCCATCTACTTGTTTACTGGAAGACTTGACATCGCACTTGGGTGCGAGAGCTCGCCGCTTTGCCATATTTGCTGCAAATCAAGTTTCATCCGCTGCTTTCTTGGATAAAATGAAGAAAACATGGAGTTTCGTTGATGCTTTTGTATACGAACCATGTTAGTTAGGTCTTTTGGTGCCTCACTAGTTCGTGGAATTTGCTGTATATTGCCTCGCCTCTTGGTCTCAGAGATTCAGGCATGTTGGGGTCATCTTCTAGGACGCACTTATGCTGTTCTAATCGAAATCTGACCTAAGAGTAGTCCTTCTTGAACATGGCGCGTTTAAGCTCCAGTTCCATCACGGTAAAATGAACTTCGTAAATCACGTGTTTCGGCGAACCCACAATCACTCGTTTGTCAATTGGTCTTTTCATCTTCTTCAGATCGTTTATCTCCGACACTTCATGCACCATCAGGAATCCGTTGCCGAGGACATCCTCCAAAGTTGTTTTGTCGTCAGAGAATATTCCATCAGTCATGTAATCATGGAACTCGTTTGCCGAAACATCCTCTGCTGAGTAACCGATTTCTCCAAGATTCCTTCTTGTCTTTTCTATTTTGCCCGCCATCTCCCCGAGCATCGGATGCTTGCCGCCTATTTCTCTTCAGGCGGCTTTTCCCAGATCTCCAGCATCTTCTTCTTGAGTTCCCTACGCTTTCTGTGCAAGAAACGGTAGACCGTGGCATGCAAGCTCCCCTTGACCAGCATTTGTACTGCTTCTCTCGCAACCTCTGCCTCCTCAATTGTTCCGATTATGCTCACCGTATGACCATACACGGCGACATTGGTGCCTGTCAATTCCTCAATTATGTTTCGAGTCTTCCCATTCATCCCTATTATTCTGCCTTTGACTCGTTTGATGTCAGCCTCAGAACGTCCAAAAACAGTTCGAAGATCAATGACGTCCAACATGGTTTCTTCATCCCGTATCAAACGAAATGCATGCTCCGGAGAGAACCCGCGTCCCAATGCTGTTACCACGTCCTTTGCCTTGAAGAGCAATGATGGATCTGTGGCCTCCTCTGCAAGAGTTATTGTAACGTCACCTGATTGACTGTCTATCTCAAGCCCAACCGAGAGCTTACCTTCGATGTTCTTCTTTGTTGTGCCTTCTGGGCCTATCAGAACCCCAACGCGCTCTGCTGGAATTTTTATGAATGTGTTAGGCTTTGCCATGGCCGGTTACTTTCCTGTGACACTCTTCGATCGGAAGAACATCTATACCCATCCGACTAAAAAACCTATTGAGATTGGTCAAATCTCTTCGAAGGAGGAAGTCAGCCATGGGATGCGAAATTGAAACGGCCTGCGAAACGTCAAAAAGCACTGGATGCTTTTTCCAGATCATGATGTTGTATTCGCTCAGGTCTCCATGGACGAGTTCAGCCTTGCAGTAGAGCCTTTCCAGGTAATTCAAGATTTCACCGTAAATCCTTTTTGGCTGTTCAGGCTGCTGCTCCTTCATCGATGGCGCGCTCTTGCCATCCTTGCCGATAAACTCCATTATGAGCACATTGTTTCTGACCACGATGGGTTTGGGCACTCTGACTTCTGCCCATGTGGCCTGTTCCAGGTTTCGGTATTCCTTCCGTGCCCACGTGAAGATCAGTGAGCGCGTATCATGCTTTATGCCCTTAAATCTAGGATCCCCCTCAATGTACGGGAGCATGCCCTTCTTGAACTCTGCTGAAACAGTTAAATAAATTTTGACGGCCAGCTCTTGCCCATCTTTGCTTTTTGCCCAATAGACGCGCGATTCTTTTCCGGCACTGACCACGCCGTAGATGTCGCCCAGCACGCCTTTGTTCAGAAAACCGTATATTACCATGAGCGTGGAACGGTCGAAAACCTCTTCTAAGACCTCTAATTCTTCGCTTCTCTTCTCTTTCATCAACTGCTCAGTTTCGTAGGCTTTTTCTTGTTTGAGAAGTCTCTTGTCCACGTGTTTCCTAAAAGACACTTGTCGTCATCCATCCATAGCTAGACTGAACCTAAGCAACAGTTATGTAGCCTCTTCTGCGAAGATCTTCAGCCTGAGCACGAATGTAGCGCCAAAACACGTCGCCACGTTTGTCTGATTCGAAATCCCATGGAGAAACTAGTACAACGTCTCCGACGCGTATCCAAACGCGCCTCTTCATCTTACCACGTATTCGGCATAAACGTTCATGCCCATCTTGACACTTAACCATAACGCGGTCGAAACCAAGAAGTTTCGTGGCTAGGCCTAGCACGTCATTTGCGGATGGATAAACCATCTCGCTTAGTGCCCCTTCGCTCAGAACTTTCTTCTTGCCCAAACACGCACCTCGAACGTTCGGTTCATAAGGAATGGGTTCTCCTCCTTAAAAGCTATGCTCATCAATGCCAGTTCATAAGGATCAGCAAACAGGAAACCTGAGGAGCAGGTGCCACTCATATCCAGAACCTACGAAAGAAAAGATTACTAGTGGCGTTTCTCAGAAACTGGCGAAGAACCCGTTTATCACGTCCTTAGCAGATTGGATGAGAGGATGCCTTATCTTAACTGGGACCTCGAGTTTCTCCAGTCGACTCACTCTGAAATAGATGGGCGGATGAGGATCTAGGCTCAGCCATTCTTGAAAGCGGTATGAGGGCAATCGTTCATATAGCAATCTTTTGAAGCCTATTTTCTCCAGGGCCTCGGCCAGGATCTTAGGTTTACCCATGACGATCGCGGACATGAGGTCGGCTCTTGCCTCGAAGAATTTTGCGATGAAATATATGAGTGTCATGACCAGCCAGAAATACGCAATGAAAAGATAGGAGAAAAAGATGATTGGAAACAAGGGGAGAAGCACGTAGAATCGAAGAAGAAACTCGGTGCTAGACAATGCGAAGAGAAGAAGGGGATCACGACCTTTTAGGTGACCGAACTCATGCCCCAGAACTCCCAGGATCTCCCCGTCCGAAAGCTGAGCTAGAAGGCCCGTGGTTATCAAAACTACGCCTCGGCTGGGGCTAGGTCCAGAAGCAGCCGCGTTGGGAATAATCGTGTTAGACACTACGATTTCAGGCATGGGAAAGCCAAAGCTGTCGACGGTTTTCTTTACAAGCTGATACACATCTACCTTGTGTGTTGACAAATCCTCTGGTTTGCATGCTAATCCATGATTTGCAAGTATTCCTCGCACGGTTTCGCAGTCGATTTCCCCCTTTTTTGCCAATGTTTCACCGTATATCTCCTTCTTGATGTTCAACAGCACATCTTTCGGATATTTCTGTCTGAAATCCTCATGCTCCTCAAGCGGCAAATGATACTCTACCAAGTGTATGCTCGGGTTGTTCTCAGTTATGCGCCAATCTGCTCCCCTTGCAATGATCTTGTTAGAAAAGAACACAAAAACGAATTGTACGGCCAAGAGCACAACGGGAGCCAGCCATCCTATCACAAAAAACAAGAACATGCCAAGGCTAATGAAAATCACAAAGAGAAGAATCTGCGTTTCTAGGAATATTCGATTAAGGGGTTGTTTCTCTTTTCCTCGAAGCTTTTCGGGCACTATCTCTTCTCCTTCCCTCCACGCGAAAAAGAGGGTGCTGCTTCTCATCTTTTCTTCAAAAAACCCCACGAGGATGATAACGTCCTGTTTAACCTTGTCGACCCTTTCCTCTGGAACCGTATCATCAAGCCGAGTGACATTCAGCCTAATCGGCCTGCTGCCTATGATCTCCGATTTCAGATCCTGTTTTCCCGATGCATCTAAAGAAATGAAGGAAAGCGAAGCATTACCATCAACCGTTTCTTTGGACACGTTTGTGAATTGCTTCTGTTCAGGCAGAATGTATTTCTTTTGAATGAAATCAATCAAGTCCCCCATGTATTCCGAGGGAACTTCAGTCTCGATGGAGTACGAAAGAGTATTGCCAACGTTGTCGACCATTTTTCAGCCTCACTCTCTTCCATCGTTTTCATGCAAAAACTTGCGCTGTGTTAGAGTTTTACTATTTGAGCGTGCGGTATTCCTTCAATTTTCAACACCGCTTCAGGATGCACGTATCCTTTTTCTATCGCTCTGCTGACAACATTCCTTCCAATCATATTCACTATTGTCGAGTTCTCAATCATGCATATTGCTTCATCAATGTTCACTTTCGCACCCTTGTAAAAGTCCTCTTTTACGCAGAATACCATCTTCCCATCACGTAAAGTTTTTCCCAGTATTTCAGCGTCGCATATGGCTAAGAGTACGTTCCTCCCAACTTTCTTCAAGTTCATGTAAGCTTCCAATTTCCTGACCGCTCTTACAGCTGCTTAATCGATGATCTCGCTCCGCACGCCTTACAGATTAGGAACAAAAGGCGTTTTTCTTTGACAATTTTCGTATCTGGACGCTTGCATATCGGGCAGACCACAAAACTCTCCAAATATCTTTGCAGCAACCTTTCGAAAGTATCATGTGGGAATTTGCCTTGGAAAATGGCCCTTGACTCCTGCATGGTCGCCGCCGTGGCCATTTCCCCGGAAAGAAATTTCAGCAAATGTTGAGGGTCACGATCCAAAGCATCTGCTATTTCCTTGAAATTATAGATTATTGTCCGCATGCCTATCACCCTGTGACTAAGCCTGGGAATCCCAAGACGCTCTTGTTTCGAGGCCACCTCAGGGATTTTGGACCTCGCCCTCTTAAGCAAGGACTCGTAATCGTATTCCATGCAATCATTCACCAACAAAAACAAGATACGTTATACTATAAAACACTTTTTTCCAAGATGAATACTCATGCCTTTGCTTCCTCTTTCTGAACAGATCTTTGCCTTTCATATCCATGACGTATTCAAAGCCTAACTCTAAGAGTTTGCATGTCTCTTCTAGGTCTTCTGCCACTTTGATATGATATTCTTGTGTTGACTCGTTGAATACTGCGTGTTAGCGCGCAGGTTTCAGGGTTTTGATTTTTCCTTCCTTAGAGATAACTCATTTTTCGAATATATTTGATCGCACATCCTCTTGATTTTCAGGAGTTTCTCTGAGCCTTCTTTCGTTTCTCTCTCGTAGATGCTGATTTCCCCATCGAAAAGTTCCAGAATTGCCTGGAATTCTTCCGCGGGATGCATCTGGGGATTCATCACGGCTAAGGTGGTGAAGCCTTTTGATCTTAGTTCTGGAATGAGGTCGGTCAGCCATCTTCTGGTTTGAACTGCATGATGCTGCAGCAGAACGTCGGAAACGATTCCCAGGCAAGCCCTTCTAGGGCCACTTAGGGGCTTGTCTAACGTGGAGAAAGCTTTCGTCAAAGCAATAGTGATTTCGGTAAGGTTCTCCACACCTCTCAGTTTGAAAACGTTGGGCAGGTTTTCTGCTATCGTGTCTGCCCGCGGATTACAGATGAAAAGGTAAAAGTTTGACTGAAACTCCTCTGCCAGGGTTTTTGTTCCACTTATCACTGCAGTAACTAAGAACGTGACTTGTTCCTTCGTTATCCCGGACCTGAGAAAACTCTTGATGAGTGAGTCTTTTTCATCGCATGAAGGCGAGGTCAATATGACTGAATAATTCTCTGGTATCCCTCCAAGCAGCAGTTCATCGACATTTTCGAGTCCGATTGGAATGCGTCCTGCAAGAACAACTTGTAGAACGTCAATTGCTACAGGTTTGGGCTCTGAAGACATTCGGTGCCCAGTTTCGTTAACGTAGATGACTCTTGGTTTCATTTCAAAAGTGCCTTTGTCAAACGGTTTCAGTACAAGCTTGATCTTTTCAATCTGCATAGGCTCAAGCCGTTTTCCTCTTAAGTCAAGATGCGTGTCCCGGAGCTGGCTATAATCGGGTTTGACGATTAGCTCGAAGCCCTGCGGAAAGATTTCGTCTATTTCGGCTAGCAGGACAGCCTCTTTTCCCACGTTTGCAATCTGTATTTCCAACGCAAAGTCCTCTCCAAGCCTGACTTCCTTCACGTCGGAGATTAAGCCGGTTTGAACGTTTCCGTGTTCGAATCTTTCAAGGCCTACTGCCTTTTCAAGGGTTGGGTTCGGTGTCAAAAAAGAATCGGTAGTCGAGACGATACTTGGAATGCGTAATGCCTCGGTCAGTGACAGGGCAAGTTCTCGTTCTTCCTGAACACTTTTCAGCAGTCTTCGGACATATTCGCCTTTTTCAGGTTTTTTTGCCCTCTTGTATGAGGCTGCTGAGGCTTGGAGGAGTTTTTCCGATATTTGGTAATACTGGGCCTTCTGAAGCGGGTTTATCTCAGTCTTGGCTTCGTGCATGTACATATGAGCGTCGAAGAAGCGCTGAGTGGCTTTAGCGTATTCTGAGCCTCTTCTGAATCCGGCTTTGAAGTAGTAGCTCGTTGCGCCTTCCAAGTGTCGGGTTGCGGCTAAGTGCAAAGAGTTATCTCCTGTGGCTTCGAATCTTCGTCCTGCCTCTAGGGCCTTGCAGAAGCAACTGTGACCCAAGGCCAGCAATTTGGCCTTCTCATCAAAGCTGTCTTCTTTTGCCTTATCGAAAAGGCGGGAAGCTTTCAGATACAGTCGTGGTGAGGCTTCTGCTTCTGCTCGCATCATCATCTCCCAGGCGTGGCAGAGACAGACAATAGGCTTGAATTCTTGGCGATCCGACTCCAGCTCCAAGGCTTCAACGGCGTTTTGAAATCTTTCCACTGCAGAGCCATATTTTCTGGAACTGGCAGCATACTCACCCTTTCTGTCTAGGACTCTTGCCTCTTCCAAAGCAGTTCTTCCAAAACAGTATTCGTACCTTATGTCTGAGGCTTTAATCAACTCAGCGGCCATCTCCTTCTCCTCTCTGACTTCGATGCTTTCCAGTTCTGTCTCGATAGATTTCTTCGCTTCTGCAAACAGTTTCGCTGCTTGCTGGAAGAGGGTTCTCGCTTCCTCCGATCGTTCTTTTCGACTTAGGTCTTCGCCGTGTTCAAGTTTGGTCCAAGCAAGATAGTTTGGAACGAGATACTTCCACGTCTTCGAAGACTTGTGTAAGCTTGCAGCCTTTTCATAGTGCTTCTTCGCGCCACCGTATTCTTGTTTCACGTGACAGCATCTTGCTTTCTGTATTTCGCTCCATCCCTTCATGTAAGAAGCGTGGTTAAGGTAGAACTCTTTGAGTGAGGGGATTTTGTCAGCGACCATAGTGTATTGTTCATGTGCTGATTCAAAGTTCTCTGCAGATTCTGTGAAGTCACGCAGTCTATTACAAACCTTTCCCAGTTGCCAGTAACTCTCAGCAGCTCTACTGAGGAGGCCAGCTTTCTTGTATGTTTTGACTGCTCCTCTGAAGATCTCCAGTAGCCTGCCAAGAAGCTCATCAGAGCCGGTCATTAGGTGAAGTTGACCAAGAATTTCCCCAAAGTCAGAGTAATATCCTCCCAGTGTAGCGTATTGTCCTTGGCCTAGAGGTTTAGACCTTAAGCAGAGGTTTATACATTTCTCCCCACTTTCAACCGCATTTTCCAAAAGCTTTGCTTTCCGTTCTTCGTCGCTCTCTATTTTCGCGAGTTCAGCCTGTATTGAAGCCAAGTAGTTATGGTACACGCCATGATTCCAGAAATAATATGGCATTGCCTGTTCCAGAGCCTTGATGCTTTCCTCTCTATACTGTAACGATTTTTCAAGGAGTCGTTTTTTCGCGTCTGCCTCTGTCTCCATAGTTGACAACAAAAACAGAGACTTGCTGAGAGGGTGAAGGATGAACCACAAAGCCCAAGTGGAACCTGAGCGTCGGGCATGTTCCAAACCCTTCTTTCCCGCTTCAATAGATTTCTTGAGAAGGGCGCGTTTCTTTTTCGAACTGGTCTCGGCAGATTTGGCCAAAAGACTATAGTTTTCTGCGTACCAATAGTAACTACGCGCAATCTCCTGATCATTGGAGATGGACGTGAAATTGCGTATGGCATCTTGACTATACCTCTCACAGTCTTTTGATTCTTCTCTTGTCTTCTCTGGGTCCTCTTCTACGATCATTTTCCAAGCCATCAGATGCGCGAGCAAGTAGGATGCGCGTCCGATCAGATAATTGTCCCTTGTGTGCTTGCCGCAATCTAATGCGTCTTCAAAGTATCTCGATGCAGAATCAGGGCGGTCGACGAAATTGGCGACGGCGGACCCTGCCCAGATGTTTGACATCCCTAGAAGAAATCGGTCCCCGATTTTCTCAGAAATCTTCACAGCTTTTTTTGAGTAATTCAGAGCTTCCCTCGCGTATTTGCTCTTCTTCTCTAGTTCTAAGCCCGTTGCTGCGGTGTGACAATGAATGCTTGTGGTGTAGTAGGCTCTAGCAAGTTCACCTGTCTCTCCAAACTCAGAAAGCACCTCTATTGCTTTTTCCCCGTAATTCAAAGCCTCCCTCAACATTCTCTGCCGTATCTGTTTATCCCATTCAAGATCCAGCCGATCGACTAGGCACGCGTTCAGTTCAACGTAGGTTCTTCCCAAGCCTGGGCGATCGCCTATCCCTCTGTAGAGTCGTAAGGCCTCTTCTTCGAGTTTCCAACGCTCGTCCAGCAACTCTTTTCGAGAAGCAGAATCGGGCGTAAGCCAAGAATCTGCGTATGCGGCTGTAGCCTTACAGTGTCGTGCCTTGGCTAGCTTTTCTGGTTCTTCAGTTTTTCCAAAAAGTTCAGCCGCTTTGCTGTATGCCTTGGAAGTTTCAAGCATACGACTTCTAAACTCCCGCACATTTCTAGCTTGCATGGCGGCGCGATGATAACAGAAGCCAATTCGCTCACAGATCTTTGCTGCCGAAGAAAGATCGATGTTTTCAATTGCGAGGGCCAAAGCCTTTTCATAAGGCTCTATAGCAGCAACCCAATCATACTTTTTCTCGCGTTCCCTCCCTTCATTCACTAAGAGCTCGTGATCTCGACTTCTAGACACCGTATTCCCTAC
>Ga0315279_10008874_pt1 | contig 12092 bp, 4 predicted proteins | sample YL17G06_20_MG_FD_203694 | JGI IMG/M metagenome (GOLD analysis project Ga0315279, IMG submission 203694) | Sediment microbial communities from Yellowstone Lake, YNP, Wyoming, USA - YL17G06_20 | ecosystem: Environmental > Aquatic > Freshwater > Lake > Sediment | place: USA: Wyoming | collected...
GAAGGTAATAGGAGGGAACCTCAAGGTACGTGTTGCTGCCGAAGTCAAAGGCCAGCCCGACCTTGCCGGGGGAGTAGCCCACACCATAGTTGTACGCGTAGGCGCCACTGACAACGTCGCTGGCATCGTACTCGGCGGGCCACCAGAGAACCAAGCCGGAGGGCGGCGGCGTGCAACCGGGCTGAGCGCCGACGAAGTACACCAGGAATGGCGCGCTATTCGACCATCCGCCCACCGAATCAAAAACCTTCACCTCTGCGGTGGTTGGGGCGGCGATATAATCCTTGCTGATTGTGGCGGTCAGCTTCGTGCTGCTGACATAGCTGGTCGGAACCGGCAAGTCATTCCAGTACACCGTGGAGGAGTTCTGACCGAAGCCGGAGCCGTTGATCGTGAGCGTAAAGGCGGGCCCGCCGGCCACCGCCTTGGAAGGACTCAACGAGACGATTGTGGGCGCGCCTCCGCTGGCCGAGTACACCAGGAATGGCACGCTATTTGACCACGTGGCACCCGCGCCCGCCAAGGGATCGAAGACCTTCACCTGTGCGGTCTTCGGAGCGGCAATGTCTTCGGCGGCGATGTCCGCCCTCAACTGCGTATTGCTGTCCCAAATGGTCGGACGGAACACCTCGTCCCAGTACACCATCGAGTTCTGGCCGAAGCCCGAGCCGTTGATCGTGAGCGTAAAGGCGGGGCCGAGGGCCGCAGCGTTGGGAGGATTCAACGAGCTGATGGTGGGCCCGCCGGCAGCGGCACCAGGCGGCGTGAGCTTGGCGACGAACGCATCGCCGCCCGCAGCCAGCGCGCCCTGCAGAGGAACCGCCGTGGGGAAGTTGACCGATTGGGTCTCGCCGGCGACGTAAGCTGCGCCGGCGCCATCCACGGCAATGGCATTGGCGCTGTCGATGCCCGCGCCGCCCAGGAAGGTCGAAAAAAGCAGCGTCGCGCCGGAAGCACCCAACTTCAGGACGAAAGCGTCCTGCATGCCGTCTTTGGCAGACTGGTAAGCGATGGCGGTCGGGAAGTCGGTGGAAGCGGTCGAGCCCGCGATGTAGGCGTTGCCATTGGAGTCAACGGCGATGCTGTTGCCGACGTCGTAAGCCGCTCCGCCCAGGTACGTCGAGTAAAACGGGGTCGAGCCCGTGGGGTCCAACTTCGTGGCAAAAGCATCAAAGCAGTCACTCCCAGCGCACGAATAGCCACCACCCAGGGAGCCTTGGAATGCGCCGAACGTCGGAAAATCATACGAGGCGGTGAAACCCGTAATGTAGGCGTACCCGGAGGAGTCCACGGCAATAGCCTTGCCGTAGTCGTTGCCAGTGCCACCCAGGTAGGTCGAATAGGCGCGCGCCCCCGTCGCATCTAGCTTGGTGACAAAAGCATCGTAGCCGCCGCGCAGGGAGGTCTGGTATGCACCGAGGGTTGTTGGGAAGTCGCCGGACTGCGTGTAGCCCGTGACGTAGGCGTTGAAGGAGGCGTCCACGGCAATGCCGGCGCCATAGTCGGGGAAAGTGCCGCCCAGGTACGTCGAATAGACCGGGGCCCCCGCCCCGCTCAGCTTGGTGACGAAAGCGTCCCAGCCGCCGCCGTTGCTGGTTTGCGAGGCATATAAGGTCGGGAAATTGATCGAGTTGGTCTCGCCGGTAACGTAGACATTGCCGAGGGAATCCACGGCAATACCCCTGCCAAAGTCTAGGTTTTCGCCGCCCAGGTACGTCGAATACTCCAGTGCCGAACCCGTGGTGTTCAACTTCGCGACAAAAGCATCCTGGGCGCCTTGCCTGGCGGACTGGAAAGCGCCGACGGTTGTCGGGAAGTTGGTGGAGTAGGTCCAGCCGGTGACGTACACGTAGTTGGAGGCGCAGACGGCAATGCCGGCGCCCACGTCGTCGCCACTGCCGCCAAGGTAGGTCGAAAATATTAGACTCGAGCCTGCGGGGTCCAGCTTGGCGACAAACACGTCCAGGGTGTTGGAGGGGTTGGAGGGGCCTAGCCGGGCGTTCAGAGGGCTGGTGGGGAAGTTCGCCGAAAGAGTCTGCCCGGTGATGTAAGCATTCTTGTCCGAATCCACCGCGATGCCCGTGGCGATCTCATTGCCGCTACCACCCAGGTAGGTGGAATAAACCAGGACCGGGTCGATCACCAGCGGCCGGGCCGGATCGTAAGCGCCCAGCTCGAAGCCAAGCTCTGCGGATTGCGGAGTGCGGAGTGCGGAATGCGGAGCGTCGGATTTCGGATTGCGGATTTCGGATTGCGGATTTCCTTCCTGAAGGACGTAGCTTGCGCTGACCCGGCGCCGCGCGCCGTCCACCTCCTGATAGGCTACGGGGGCGCGCAGGCGCACCTCACCGTCCCCGGCCCGCAAAACGGCATCGCCCTGCGCCTCCACTTCCACCCGCTCGGCGCCCTCGATGGCCAACCGGATCTGCTTGGGGTCGGCGCCCGGCGCCACCACGAAGTCGTGCTCGAGCTGCCGCTGGCTGCCGTAGTAAACCAAGTCCACGCCCGCATACACGTTCCGGTAGTGCACCTTGGCGTATGTGGGAATGCCGGTGCGCCAGCGGCTGGGGTCGCTGCCGGTGAAGTAATTGGCCTTGCCCGGCAGTTGGTCGAAGCCCGTGATTTGCGGCTCCGGATTGGCCCCCAGGAGTTTCAGCCGCAGCGCTGCCGAGTGCGGAGTGCGGAGTGCGGAATGCGGAGTGCCAGGGCGACCGTCGCCTGCATTCCGCAATCCGAGACCTGTCCCGGCCGGGCCGGGATCCGCCTTCTGCAGTTGAAGGACCGCCTCGTCGCCGGTGAGAAACAGCGCATAGCCGCTGCCACGCGACAGGAATCTAACCCGCGCATCGGTTTGGCCGCGGTTCTCCTCGAACTGCAGGGGCAACCGCCCATAGTCGCCGCGCAGGCGCGCCCCATTCGGGATCGCCCGATTCGGGCTCGCCCCACTCGGGATCGCCCCACTCGGGCGCGCCCCATTCGGGCGCGCGGCGGGCGCCGGCGCGTGAGTTCGCCCGGCTGCACCGGGCTCATCACCTCGCGGCGGGACGCGGTTGAGCGGAAACACCAACAGACACACCAATCCACACAGAAGAGCCCATGCCGCAAACGCAACGTCTCGAGCCCGCAACTGGCACCTCACATGGCGCAGGGAGCGCGGAAAAAAGGGGGGATTAGTCTTTTTTAACCCTTCGCGACTAACCCCGTGTAACACGTTGAGGCGGCGGTGTCAAACGAAAACAACGGCCAGACGGCTCGGAGGTTTTCGCCTCACTTTCTCCCGATGCCCTTCCAGCCAGAAGGCGCGCGCCGCCGCACGCCCCAGGAATATACTTGAGCGGACCGTCGGACCGCAAATCGTACGAGAACGCCGTTGCCGGGGCGACCCTTGTGGTTGCCCTGCGAGAGGACTGAAATCATGAATTCACCGAATCAAACTGACGCCACCGGGCGCAGGGGTTTTCTGAAAGCGGTGGGAGGCGCCGCCGCCTTCACAACCTCCATCTTCACCGGCCGGGTGCGAGGCGCCACCGAGCGGGTGGCCGTAGGTTTCATCGGCCTGGGCGCCATGGGCATGGGCAACCTGGGCTATGCCATGAAGAACCCGCAGGTGCAGGCCGTCGCGCTGTGCGATGTCTACCAGCCGCACCTGGAGAAAGCGGTGGCCGCAGCCCAGAAAGGCGGGCACCAGCCCCAGGCCGTAAAAGACTTCCGCCAGGTCATCGCCGACAAATCCATCGACGCCGTGTGCATCTCGACGCCGGACCACTGGCACGCCTACATGATGGTGGAGGCCTGCAAGGCGGGCAAGGATGTGTTCGTCGAAAAGCCCGCCTGCGTGTACGTGGAAGAGGGCGTCAAGATGATGCGGGCGGCGCGCAAGTACAACCGCGTAGTGCAGGCGGGAACCATGCAGCGCTCCGGCGGCTTTTTCCGGAAGGCGATGGAAGTGGTGCGCAGCGGGATGCTGGGCGACATCACCTTCTGCCGCACCTGGCAGGCCGGCCTGGCGAAGAAGGAAGGCTTGGGAAATCCGCCCGACGAGGCCCCGCCGGCCGGCCTGGATTGGGAGATGTGGCTGGGGCCGGCGCCCAAGCGCCCCTTCAACCGCAATCGCTGGGGAGTCGCGCCCAAGCGCTTTTCCAGCTTCCGGTACTTCTGGGATTACGCCGGCGGCGCCATGACGGACTGGGGCGTCCACCTGCTGGACCCGCTGCAGTGCGCCTTCCACGAGGCCATGCCCAAAGCGGTGGTGGCCAATGGCGACAAGTTCTACGTCACCGACAATACCGAGACCCCGGACACCATGCTGGCCACCTTCTACTACCCCGGCTTCCTGGCCTGCTACGAGAGCCGCACCTGCAACCCCCTGCGGCTCTACGACCAGGGATACGGCACGGCGTTCCACGGCACCAAGGCCACGCTGGTGGTGAACCGCGGCGGCTACTGGGTGATGCCGGTGAAGGAGTCGGGCGTCGAGGCCATGGAGGGAAAGAGCCCGGAGCTGCGGAACATGAACGGCCCGCACTGGGACAATTTCATCGAGTGCGTCAAGACGCGGCAGAAGCCGATCAGCGAAATCGAGACCTGCGTCCGCTCGACCATCACCTGCCTGCTGGCCAACATCGCCATGCGCTTCAAGATGCGGGTGGATTGGGACGACAAGAGCTACGCGGTGCTCCAGTCGCACGCCAGGCACTACGTGAAGGCCAAGTACCGCGCGCCATGGAAGCTGGAAGTCTGAGCAAACGTACCGGCGGCGTCCCGCCGGCTGCGGGTCGCCCGACGCAGTCGGGCGTCCTTCGCCCCGCCGGGCCGGGGCGACTATTGGCGGGCGAGACGCGGGCGGCGCCACGTTTCTCGGGGCATTCGCTGTGGTGAGAGGCCTCGTGGCCGCTGCGGCTCTACGGGCCGAAGGCCCGTTCGTCCGAGCGGATGCCGCGCCACCGTGAAATTGTTGGGCGCTCGGACACTGATGTGCTAGACTTTTGACGGTAGTTGAATACGACCTTCGGGGCAGGGTGAGGGAGCCTGAGGCTTCCCAATTCCCGATCGGCGGTAAAGCCCGCGAGGGGACGGAACAACAGTGACGAGTGACAAGTGGCGAGGGACGAGCAGAAAAGCCGAGTACATGCGGCGTTGCTTGTCACTCGTTGGCCCTCACTTGTCACTGTAGTTGAAGTCCCCAGGATCCGGTGAGACTCCGGGGCCGACGGTACAGTCCGGACAGGAGAGGGTCGAGGCGGAATTTCACCCAAGGGGGAGATGCGCCCGCTGCGGGCCGCGCCCGTTCTCCGCTTCTCTCGTCCGCTTGATCCCGCCCCTGCCCCGGAAGAGCGGCCGGAAGTTTGCTCAAGACAGCCTATCAGCGCAGACCTCAATTCAAAACCGTGATGGCGGCGGCGCTGTTTTTGCTGCTTCTGCCGCTCACGCTGGTTGCGCAGAATTGGTACAGCAATCTCGAAGGCGTGGCGCTCGACCCCACCGGCTCCGGCGTCCCTGGGGCGACCGTAATTCTGCGGAATCCAGCGACCGGCCTGGTGCGCACGACGCGAACGAATGAACGCGGCCACTACAGCTTTCCTCTTCTCCCGGTTGGGACGTACGAGCTGGAAGTCTCGAAGCAGGGATTCGCCGAGCGGATCATCTCCGGGCTCGTTCTGCAGGTGGCTCAGAGTGCACGCCGCGACCTCACTCTGGAGTTGGCGCGCGAGCAGACGCAAGTCCGGGTGGATGCGTCGCCGCCTTTGGTGGAGACCGCAACGGCGGCAATCGGAGAGGAGATCGACAACTCTCGGGTGAGCCTCTTACCGCTTAATGGAAGGCAATTCTCGCAGCTTGCTCTGCTGGCCGCCGGCGCGGTCCCGCCCTACCCCAATGGGAGCCCGCAGCAATTCAACACGGCCGCCCTGGGCTTGGGATTCTCCGTCAACGGTCAACGCGCCGAACGGAACAATTTCTCGCTCGATGGCATCACGCTGATGGAACCGTTTGCCTACAGCCTGATGGTGAATCCCTCCATCGATGCCATCCGCGAATTCCGCGTTGTGGAAAGCTCCTACTCGGCCGAGCAGGGTCTGACCTCCGGGGCGCAGGTCAACATCGCATCGCGCTCCGGCACGAATCGCCTCTCCGGAACCGCTTACGAATTCCTGCGCAACAGCGCGCTGGACGCCAAGAACTTCTTTGACGATCCCACCCGGCCCATTCCGCCCTTCCGCCAGAGTCAATTCGGCGGCAGCCTCGGCGGACCCCTCAAGCGCAGCCGGACGTTCTTCTTCACCAACTATGAAGGCCTGCGCATCCATGAGAGCATCACCACCACCACGCTGTTGCCTCCGGCCGAGGCCCGGCGGGGCGATTTCAGCGGGATCAACGCGCTGACCGGGGTTGCCTTCCCGGCCATCACCAACCCCAAAACCGGCCGGCCATTTGCCGGCAACATCATCCCGGATTCCGAAGTCAGCCCGCTCTCCCGCGCCATCCTGGGCCGAATTCCTTTTCCCAATCAGCCCCATGCCGCTCCGGGGGCCAACAACAACATCAGCGTCGGCCTGCGCAACATCATGACCGATCAGTTCCTCGCCCGGCTCGACCATCAATTGAATTCACAGCACCAGCTCTTCGGCCGCTTCTTGTTCTTCAACAGCGAGCAACTGTTTCCCTTTGTTCCCAACATTTTCGCGCAGAACCCGCCGGCTCCGCCCGGCTTCGGCACCAATAAGAATGACCGCGGACGGAACATGGGCCTCGGGCTCACCTCGGTCTTCCGGCCGGCGCTGGTCAACGATTTCCGTTTCGGCTATGCCCACTTTTTCGGGACCAAGGCCGCCCAGAACATCAACAGCAACTTCTTGCGGGATCTCGGAATTGCTCGGCCCCCTGGCGCCACCAATCGCGGCATTCCGGCGATCAACGTTCCCGGTTACGCCGACCTGGGCGACAGCGACATCTTCCAGCCGCAGATCCGGCGCAACAGCACATTCCAGTTCTCAGACAATCTCGTTTGGGTCAAAGGGAGGCACATGCTCAAATTCGGCGCCGATGTGCGCCGCTTGCGGCTCTTCTATCTCGTGGAAGATTTCGGCCAAGGAGTTTTTTCGTTCAGCGATGGTTTTGGATCCGCGAGCGGAAATTCACTGGCCGACTTCCTGCTGGGCCGGCCATTCCTCTCCTTCGCGCAGGCGGGAAACTCCGGCGGCAACGATCGGCTAAACTACTTCGGGGCATACTTCTCTGACGAGTTCAGGGCCAACCGTCGGCTCACGCTGACGTACGGTTTGCGCCAGGAATTCTACTCACCTCCGACCAATGCCGACGGGCGCGCGTCCATCCTCGATCCCGCAAACGCCGCACGCTTTATCGTCCGCAACGATCGCGGGCAAGCCGCGACTTTATTGAATGATGCTTTTATTCAAAGGCTTGGGCAGAATTACGGCCTGCTCTTCACAACCTCGCAGCAGGCGGGCCTGCCCCCCTCGCTGATTCGGCCGGACTGGTCGGGCTGGGCCCCGCGATTCGGCTTCGCTTATGACGTCACGGGGAAAGGGACCACTTCCCTGCGCGGAGGTTTTGGCATCTTTAACTCGCTTGGCGAACTCGACTACGCCGCGGAGACTCGCTTGAGCGCGCCGATTACTGAGTTCCTTTTTGGCTTGGACCTGTGCCGATTCTACGGGCCGGGCGCTTGCGGCCAGGCTTGGGCGCCGCCGCAGTTGAGCTACGATGTGGCCTATCAACTCGGGAATTCGCCGCCGGTAGCCGTTTCTTCTCCGCCCCACATCCGCAACGGGTACGCCTGCGAGTGGACGCTCTCAGTCGAGCACATGCTTGCGCCGGCCACGGCCCTTTCCGCCAGCTATGCGGGTACGGCGGCGCACAAGTTGCCGCGCCGCGGATTGCAGAATCAAGGCCTGCCCAATCTCCCCGATGAACGGCGCGGCTATCATCCTCAGGCAGGCTCGAATCAGTTCGTTCGCGCCACGGACGTCAATTCCAACTACAACGCGCTGATCCTGCGCCTGGAGCGGCGCTTCGCGCACGGGCTGTCGTTCGTGGCAGGCTACACACTCGGCAAATCCATCGACACGGCTTCAGGCCTGAACGGAACAAATCTACCTCAGGATAATTACCATCTGGCCGCCGAGCGCGGGCTTTCCGATTTCGACGTCCGCCAGCGCTTCGTTTTCTCCAGCACCTGGGAACTCCCGTTCGGCGCCGGTCGGCGCTGGTTCCGCGATGGCATGGGCAAAAAAGTCCTGGGGAACTGGCGATGGGCCAACATCCTTACGCTGCAAACTGGCCAGCCCATGACCGCGGTCCTTTCCACGGCTTTAAGTGGCACGCAATCCAACGGGAGCGATCGGCCGGACCTGATAGCCAGCCCCAACATTCCCAGCGGCCAACGCGGCCCCAATCGCTGGTTCAACACCGCCGCTTTCCGCACACCGCCAATCTACTTTGACCAATTGGGCGCCTTCAGTATCCCTGGCAATGAAGGCCGCAACATCATCACCGGGCCCGATTTCAAGGTGTGGGACTCAAGCCTGGAACGGCAGGTGCGGCTCAGTGAGCGCGCCAACTTGGTCTTCCGCACTGAGTTGTTCAATTTGACCAATCACCCCAATTTCGACCGCCCCGGTTTGATTTTTGGGACCTCAAATTTCGGCCGCATCAGTTCCGCGCAAAACTCACGCCAGATTCAGTTTTCCCTCCGGCTGAATTGGTAAAGATCTTCCAGTCGGCCGAAGCACTCTCTCATGGTCGCCGGGCGACGACCCTGAGAGCATCAAACAGCGCGCGTCGGACGACTATTCGGTATATCCTGCCGCTGATGCGGATCACGCTGGAATACGGGCGCGCGGGGCTGCCGGTCGATCTGCCCGATGGGGCCACGGTGCTCGAAGCGCGGCAGGCGCCGGGGCTGGCGGACGAAGCGGCGGCGTTGCGCGCGGCTTTGCGCGCGCCCCTGGGCGCGGCGCCGCTCGCCGAGTCGGTGCGCGCCGCGGACCGCGTGGCCATTGTCTTCCCCGACATCACCCGGCCCATGCCGCGCCAGCGCGCGCTTTCCGTATTGCTCGAGGAGCTGCGGCACGTGCCGCGCGAAAACATCACGCTGATCAACGCCGTCGGCACGCACCGGCCCAACACGCCGGAGGAACTGGAAGCCATGCTGGGCCGCGAGATCATCGATGCTTACCGCGTGGTCCAGCACGACCCGCGCGCCGAGGCCGGGATGCGGCAGGTGGGCATCAGCTCGTTCGGCAACGCGGTGCGCATCAACGCCGAGTTCCTCGCCGCCAACGTGAAGATCCTCACCGGTTTCATCGAGCCGCATTTCTTCGCCGGCTTCTCGGGCGGGCCGAAGGCCGTGCTGCTGGGCATGGCCGCCTTCGACAACATTCTGCGCAACCATTCCGCCCCGATGATTGCCAGCCCGCTGGCCACCTACGCCTCCACCGACGGCAATCCGATCTACGAGGAGATGAAGCAGATCGCGGAGATGGTCGGACCCTGCTTCGCGCTGAACGTCACGTTGAACCGGGCGCGGCAGATCACCGGCGTGTTTGCCGGCGACGTCTTCCAGGCGCACCGCCGTGGCGCCGAATTCGCCCGCTCGGTTTCGATGCAGCAGGTCGATGGCCTTTTCGACGTGGTGGTGACGACCAACTCCGGCTTTCCCCTGGACCTGAATCTGTACCAGGCGGTGAAGGGCATGGACACGGCGGCGCGCATCGTGAAGCCGGGCGGCGCGGTGGTGATGGCGGCGGAGTGCTCGCACGGCGTGCCGCCCGAGGGCAATTTCCGCGAGCTGCTGCGCGCCCGCTCCTCGCCGCGCGAGTTGCTGGAAATGATCGAAGGCTTCCAGGCACCCATCCAGGACCAGTGGCAGGTGCAAATCCTGGCCCGCATCCTGCTCAAGACGCGGGTCTACTTTTACTCCTCGCTGCCCGAAGAGGAAGTCCGCGGGGCACACCTGATTCCCACCGGCAACATCGCGGAAACGGTCCAATCGTTGCTGGCCTCGGCTGGCCCCGGCGCGCGCCTGGCCGTCATCCCCGAGGGTCCGCAGGTGATCCCCTGCCTGCCGTAGCCGCACATTGCGCAGATTCCCGCAGATGAATGACGTTCTGCAAATCCGTGAAATCTGCGCCATCCGCGGCTCGCTTCCCTGTGTTAATCTAGCGCTGGTTCGGAGGTGAGGATGAGGGAACTGAGCCGCCGCCAGGTGCTGAGATTGTCCGGGTCGATTGCCGCGGGCGCCTGCCTGCCGCCTGCGCTGCTGCGGGCCGCAAGTCCGCCGGCCGCTCCCGTGGCCATCACGCGCTGCCGCAGCTATGGCAAGGAGATGGCCGCCGCACTCGATGATCTGTTCCAGAAGCTGGGCGGCCTTAAATCCATGGTCAGCGGCAAGACCGTGGCCATCAAGATCAACCTGACCGGCGGCGTGCGCCCGGTGCTGGGGGGCCGCTCGGCCGGCCAGACGTATCACGTCCACCCGGACCTTATCCTCGCTTGTTGCCAGGCGTTTGCCAAGGCGGGCGCGAAGCGCATCCGTTTGCTCGAGGGCTGGCCCCCCAGGGTCTCGGCCGAGAAGTTTCTCGGTGAGTGCGGCTGGAACTTGGGCGCGCTGAAGGCCGCCGGCGATATCGAGTGGGAGAACACCAACAACCGCGGCGCCGCCAAGCAGTACTCGACGCTGAAGGTGCGCCACGCCGGCTACATCTATCCGTCCTTTGCCGTGAACCATTCCTACGTGGACGCGGATTTCTTTGTCTCCCTGGCGAAGATGAAGAACCATTACACGGCGGGGATCACGCTGGCGCTGAAGAACTATTTCGGGATTGCGCCGACGTCACTTTACGGCGACGATGCGGGCAGCGAGACGGCCAGCGCGTCGCGCGGCAAGACCTTCCACCGGGGAAGCGCGCAGCCGGCAGCGCCCGCCGCCCCGGAATTGAATCGCAAGACGCCGCGCGACGACGGCTATCGGGTGCCGCGCGTCGTGGTGGACTTGGTGGGCGCCGCGCCGCCCATCGCCCTTTCCATCATTGACGGAATCCAGTCGGTGCAGGGCGGGGAAGGCCCCTGGATCAAGCCGCTGCGGATTGTCGATCCAGGCCTGCTGGTGGCAGGATTGAACCCGGTTTGCACTGACGCTGTTTGTACCGCCGTCATGGGCTATGATTCGGCCGCCGAGTTCGGCACGCCGCCCCTCTACCACGGTGACAACACCATCAAGCTGGCGGAAGCGGTCGGCCTCGGGAGCGCCGACCTGAAGCAGATCGAAGTCCGCGGCCTGTCCATCAAAGAAGCCCTCTACCCATTCGAGCCAAAAGCCCGGCTGTAGGCTGTAGGCTGTAGGCTGTGGGCCACAGCCGACAGCTTGCAGCCTACAGCCCACAGCCTACAGCCTACAGCCTAGAACTCCACCACCAGTCCGGCGGAAGGAATAATGGGGAACATGCGGTCGAAGCGCACATCGGCGAGGCCGGTGCGGGTATTGTACGAGGCCAGCTCGCTGAAGCGCAGGTTGCGGCGGTTCAACACGTTGACGGCCTCGCCGTAGAGCGTGAACCGGTGCCGCTTGGTGTGGAAGCTCTTGTTGATCCGCAGGTCCAGCCGCTCGTAGGGCTCCAGCTTCACCCCGTTTCTCTGCACCGACAGGGCGAAATTCTGGTTGTACGTGTTGGCGAAGGAGAAATTCGGCCCGCTCTTCTGCAAGAAGCCGGGAACCGGATACCCGCTGCCCACCAGGAATCTCCCGCTCAGGTTGACGGAAGGACGAATGCGATAGCTGGAATAGATATTGAAGGTGTGCTTCTGATCCCAATCGTAAGGGAAGCGCAGACCGGTGTGCGTGTCCTTCAGTCCGCCCACCTGGTAGGAATAGGAGATCCAGCCGGTCAGGCGGTTGGCGCTGCGGCGCTGCAGCAAAAACTCGGCGCCCCGGGCATGGCCGTAAAGGCTGTTCTCCCAGAGCGCATTGCGCGCCGGCGCGAAGATCCTTCCGTCGGCGAGCCGCCGCGGGTCGCCCAGCGGGCGGTAGATGCCGTTGCGGTCCTCGCGGTCGAAGAACTCGATGCGCACCCGGG
>Ga0315279_10008875_pt1 | contig 12092 bp, 12 predicted proteins | sample YL17G06_20_MG_FD_203694 | JGI IMG/M metagenome (GOLD analysis project Ga0315279, IMG submission 203694) | Sediment microbial communities from Yellowstone Lake, YNP, Wyoming, USA - YL17G06_20 | ecosystem: Environmental > Aquatic > Freshwater > Lake > Sediment | place: USA: Wyoming | collected...
AACCATTAAAAATTTAGAAGCCGGATCAATAAAATATATTATAAAAAATACTGGCACAATATTTCCTAAAACTGAAAAAAAGAAAGATTGCCAGAATGATAATTTATAAACACTTAATGCTAAAGGTATTGCCACTCTAAGCTCAGCTATTGGTATCATCGCAATTAAAAAAGTCGCCAATTGTGGCGGAAAATTTTTAAATAATTCTATGTAATTTAAATCAAACATATTTACCATTTGTAATTGAAAAATACCCAATCACTAATTGCTTTCACATCCTGAAACCGGTCAAAATTTGAAGCGCTACCCAAAGCAACAATAATAACTTCCTGATTTTGCTCCCCTTTGATCTTCACGGCTAAACAATAACCAGCAGTCTCTAAAAACCCGGTCTTTCCGCCAATGACATTCAAATAGCTATTCAAAAGATGGTCAGTATTTTTTAATTTAACTGTCCTTTCTTTATTTTTAACTTTATCAAAAACTTGAAATTCATAAGAATCAGTGCTGGTAACCTTTATTATTTCTTCATTTTGTAAAGCAAAATTTAAAAGTTTAGCAATGTCACCAGCCGTTGATTTATTTTCGCTTTTCAAACCAGTGGGATCGACAAATTGAGTATTTAATAAACCCAGAGCCTTTGCCTTTTCATTCATTTTAATAATAAATTCTTCTTCAGCTAAACCAGTAGCTCGCGTCAAAGCCATAATAGCATCATTGTCAGAAGCAACCAAGGCAGTATAAAATAAATTTTTTATGCTCAAAACCTCACCATTATTTAAATAGATGACATTGCCATTTCTGCGATCATTGGCAATGGTATAAAATTCCTTTTGCCAGCCGGGGTTATAATCCGAAAACACCAAAGCTGTCATTAGTTTTGTAATGCTGGCAATTGATCTGATTTCTTCAGAATTTTTTTGGTATAAAATTTTGCCTGAAGCCACATCAATAGCAATAATGCTTTGAGCAGTTGTTTTCACATCTAAATAATCAGTGTAAATTCTTTGCGGCGGTCTTTGCGCCAGAATTTGATTTTGATTAATGCCCAAATTTAAAAAGGCGTCAAAATCAAATTGAGTATTTAAAAGTTGAGGTAATAAGATTAAACTAATAATAATATCTAAGATCATAGAAATCAAAAATCCCGTTAGTTTGGGGGTTTTTTGTTTTATTTTTCAGCTTCAGAAATTTGATCTGGCATTTGATTGAGTAATTTTACCAAAGACTCCTCGCTATTTAATTTATCATAATCTGGCAGTTGTGCTGTCTCTGTTAAACCTGGATGTTTTAAAAAATCAAAAGTTATTTGGTATTTTTGCACCATATTCTTTTTATCTTCTATTTCTTCAATCAAGCCGCGGATCATTAAATTCCTTAAAATAATACTGCAATTGACACCGCGGATCATTTCCAGTTCTGTTTTGGTTATTGGCCCGCGATAAGCTATCACAGTTAAGGTTTCCAAAGAAGCTGGTGTTAATTCTCCTGTTACTTCTTCTTTTAAAAATTCGGATATTAATTTGCTATTTTCAGCATTGGAAACCATTTGATAATTACTGCCTATTTTCTGCAAATTAATGCCCTTTTCTTTTTGATTATATTCAATAAATAAATTATCTAATTCTTTTTTTACTTCTTCTTTATCACCTCCGACTAATTCAGCGATTTTTGCCGCAGATAAAGGCCGCACAGAAATGAATAAAATTGATTCAATTTTTGACTTCAATGACATGATGTAAATAATTAAAAATTTAAAATGTCCGCCTTGGCTCGCCTTTTATATTTTTAGTTCATGCAAATAGCTAAGCCAAGAGAGACAGGCAAAATGCAAAATTGCAAATCAAAATCCAAAATTTTTAACTTTAAATTGCAATTTTTAATTTTTAACTTTGAACTTTAAACTTTTTTCAAAGTAATGTCTTTAAAAAGTTCATCTTGTTCTACCCATAAAATTTTTTGTTTAACAAGTTCTAGCACGGCCAGAAAAGAAACAATTTTTTCAGTTTTTGTCTTTGAATCGCAGATTAATTTATTAAAACTGGTACAAGCCTCTTTCAAAACCAAATCTTTAATTTGCTGAATTCTTTCCGACAGTTTAATAGCTCTTTGAATGACTTTTTGCGGCAAAATAATAATTGGTTTAATGCGCTTCAAAACTTGCTCATAAATTCTCTGCAACTTGGCTGCTGTCAAACTCTTAGGCGCATGGAAGCCAATTATAGTTGCACCTTCTGGAAATTTCTCCTTGCTAAAACAAAATTTATTTTTACGTAAAATTTTATTAATTTTTTTAGAAGCTTCTAAGTATTCCTTATACATCTTTAACTGTTTTTCCAAATCAATGCCCTCTTCTTCAAGTTCTAAAGTCGGCAAAAGCGCTTTTGATTTAATATAAATCAGTTTGGCTGCCACAACTAAAAAATCCGCTGTTTCTTCTGGCTTTAAATTAGGATTTACATTCATGTAGGCAATAAACTGGTCAGCCACTTGAGCCAGCGAAACTTTGGTAATGTCCATTTCCTGGCGCTCAATCAATTGTAATAATAAATCAAGCGGCCCCTGCCAGGTTTCAAGTTGTACTTTGTACGATTCCATACGAAATTACGAATCTATACGAATATACGAATTTTAACCATTCGTGTTTATTCGTGATTAAAAATTAGCCTGCCCTGCATTTGCGAAGCATAGTGCAGGGTGGTTCCGATTTCTTATCTTCTCTTTTTAATTATTTTCTTTACTTTTTTAGCAATTTTCTTCACCGCCTTTTTAGCTGCCTTTTTCGCTACTTTAACAATTTTCTTTTTTCCGCCGAAGGCGGATCCGCCTCTGGCGGAAAACTTCTTGGCTTCAGAAAACATGCCCACGATCGGCTTTTCCAATTTCTCAAATTCCTTCATGGCCATTTCCACACTGTCAGTAAAACTACCTGTTGGGAAAATTGCTTTCTTAACCCTTTGCAAATTTTTATCCATGTAAACTTCCAGTTCGTGCACAGAGCCAAACGCGCCCAGAGCACCTGGTTTAATTTTGAAAATTCTAACCATTACGCCCTCTTTGGGGATTTCTATTTTTTTAATGCCTTTGCCTTTGGCATTCATTAGTTTTTTCAGCTTTTTTAAATCCAATCTCTTGGAAGCAGGCAATAAAACCAGGACAAAACCCTTATTAGTTTTGACCAATAAATTTTTGGCAATTTCATCTAATTTTCTGCGCAAAGTCTGGGCCGCATCATAAGCAGTATAAACTTTCTTGTGGGTGACAATTGCATACTTGGCACCGCGTTTGTCTAAGTAATTAATAATTTGTTTGGGGACTGGCATAAATTTTGTAATTAGTAATTAGTAATTGGTAATTAGGTATATAAATTATTTTTTTAGTCTTAGAGGTAGTTTTTTCTGCTCCCCTAAAAGTTTCTTTGCTTCCGACCTTCCTTCTTTTGTTAAACGTATTTTATTGATAAATGTTTTCTCTTTAGTTAATTCTCCAAAACCCACAATTAATCCTTTTTTAATCAGCCGCTCCAAGCTGCTAGTTATGGAATTAACCATAATTTCCCGGCTGGGCTTCTTTTTATAAGCATTGTAAAAACTAACCAAACCCTTACGGTCCAGCTTGTTTTTGGTGTCAAAACTCTGCAAAAGTATGAATTTCTGCAGTTTAGATAAGCGCATATTCACCTTTTCATTTTAGCGTAAAAACTCTGATGATTCAAGTCGCAGGCGAAAACGCTCTTTGTCATGCCGACCGAAGCGGAGGCATCCCTTTATTACTTAGGGATTTCTCGACTACGCTCGAAATGACACGGACAAAGACCGTTTTCGCCCTCACCCTTTTCCCCAAACTAAAAACCCCGCATCTTCTTTACTAAAATGCGGGGTAATGTGCGAAAATTAATTCCCACTCATGCAGAAACTATAAAACCGGCGTGCACACTAAAAATATATTTAAAATGAGCCGGATAGTTTGGATCAACATATAGCTTCTCACCATCCCGATAAACGCATGGGGTATGACCTTCCAAAACTTGCGAGCCCCTACAAGGGTAGATGATTTTAAAGTTCGGATGCTTGCCAGTCCGCCAATGATAGAAGATATCGAAGAGCAAGCGTTCTTCCAGAGTTATGCCAGAAATACCTTCCCCTACGCAATCATCGGCTACTATATTTTCAATTTGCTCATCAGCTTCAACACGCAACCAAACTGCATATGTCTCAATAGGTTTGCGGATGGACTCAAGTTCTCCAAGATTGAGTCTCAACCAACATCCAGCCCTAACACAAAGTTCGTCTGGGGTCAAACCTTTCAGCATGACAATCAGCCATTTGAAACGTTCCTTCTTCTCCGGAATTGATATATCAGAGAAGTCTGCCTCAATCTTAAAAACCTCTTTGTAGAAGCGAGCCCATTCAGCGAGAGCCAAGTATTTATTTTCTTCCGACTTAACCAAATCACTGACTCTTTTAAATAGCCACTGGTTATGGGCTAAAGCTTTCCAAAACTCTCTACCAACTCCGACTTTTCGGCCAGTAATAATTGCCTCATGGACAAGGCCAATCTCCTTGCCGAATACTTCTTCCTCTGACGCACCATGGTTTTCCATGACACACCTCCTAAAAAATTTTAGACACGCCTCTCGTAAGAGACACGCCTTTTGATTTTCACCTTAGCAAAATAATTCTCAAAAGTCAAGGCCATCCCTCTTCCTCGGCCGAACACTTTAGTGTGAGGCAAAGTCAAGGCGACACTAAAGTGTCTTAGCGAGAAAGAAAAGAGCCCCACGATTATTAATCGCAGGGCAGACATTTTACTTGCCAAAAGCTATTACTGTGATTGCAGTAGTCGCACTAATTATGGCGTAATCGGTAATTCGAGGCATTACCAGCGCAATAAAAGTGGCGACTAGCAAGATAGCAGTAATAGAAATGCTTTTGCCATGTTTATCTACTTTTAACATAAACCTTGCCGCTTTAACCTTCCAGTTTTCCATTTTTTCCTCCTTTAAATTTATTTTTCCAAATCCAACTTAATCTGCAACTCCTTTAATTGCTTGGCTGAAACTTCGCTGGGCGAATCCAGCATTACATCTTCTGCCTGACCATTTTTGGGAAAAGCATAAATATCGCGGATGCTGGGCAATTCCCATAAAACCATTAATAACCGGTCAATGCCTGGCGCAGAACCGCCATGGGGCGGCGCACCATATTCAAAGGCGCGAATCATGTGCCCAAATTTAGCATCAACTTCTGCTTTAGTATAGCCAGCAATTCCAAAGGCCTTGTACATTATTTTGGGTTCATGATTTCTAATTGCGCCAGATGAAATTTCAAAACCATTGCAAACAATATCATATTGATAAGCCAAAACTACCAAAGGATCTTTTTCTTCCAAAGTTTTTAACCCGCCCTGGGGCATGGAAAAAGGATTATGAGAAAAATCAATTTTACCATACTCTAATTCTGAATAATCATACATGGGAAAATCAATTACCCAAAGCCAAGCTGCTTTTTTCGGGTCTTTTAAACCCAAACGCGAACCGCATTCATTTCTAACCGCGCCCAAGGCAGTACAAACTGTTTTCCAATTGTCAGCGCCAAAAAAAATAATATCGCCGGTTTTGGCTTTTACTTCTTTCACAATCTTATTTGCCAAATCATCACCTAAAAATTTCACAATCGGTGATTGCAATTCTCCTTTTTCTTTTATCACAATATAAGCTAAACCTTTAGCGCCTTTGGAAACTGCCAAGCCAGTCAGTTCATCAATTTCTTTGCGGGAAAACTTAGCGCCGCCCTCTATTTTCAAAGCATGAACCACTCCTTTATTTTTCACCACTTCAGCAAAAACAGAAAAACCGCAATCTTTAACCATTTCTGTTATTGGCTTTATTTCCAAATCAAATCTTAAATCTGGCTTATCAGAACCATATTTTTCCATAGCGTCTTTATAGGTAATTCTGGGAAAAGGTTTTTTAATCACTTTTTTATCAGAAAATTTTTCAGTCAGATCAATCATCAATGGTTCAACCACTGCCCAAACATCTTCCTGTTCCACAAATGACATTTCCATATCAATCTGGTAAAACTCACCAGGATGGCGATCAGAACGCGGGTCTTCATCGCGAAAACACGGCGCAATCTGAAAATATTTATCAAAACCAGCGATCATTAAAAGTTGTTTAAATTGCTGCGGTGCTTGAGGCAGGGCATAAAACTTGCCAGGATGTAATCTGGAGGGCACCAAATAATCGCGCGCTCCTTCAGGCGAAGAATTGGCCAAAATGGGGGTTGGAATTTCCAAAAAATCTCTCTTATGAAAATATTCGCGCACATAAGTAATTAATTTGTCGCGGTCAGCAGCAATTTTCTGCAAGCGCTGATGGCGCAAATCTAAAAATCTGTATTTTAAACGCAAGTCCTCATTAACAATTTTGTCCTGATCAATTTCAAAAGGCGGTGTTTTGGCTTGGCTTAAAATTTTAATTTCCGTAATTGCCACTTCAACTTCACCAGTTGCCAAATTTTTATTAATCATGTCCTTGGGCCTGGCTAAAACTTTGCCAGCCACCTGCAAAACCCATTCTGGCCGAACTTTATCAGCTTCATTCCAGCATTCCTGGGAAATTTTAGGGTCAAATTTAATTTGGGTCAAACCATAACGATCGCGTAAATCAATAAAAATCACGCCGCCATGGTCTCTTCTGGAATTTACCCAACCGCAAAGCGTAACTTTTTTGCCAACTGATTTTTTAGTTAATTCACCGCATGTGTTTGTTCTAAGCATATTTTTAGAATTATGAATTATGAAATATGAATTATGAAATTTGCGCCCGAGCTGTCATGGTGAGCCTTCGACAAGCTCAGGCTAAAGCATAATAGTTTACAGTGAGCGTAGTCGAACTGAACCATCAGCGAGGGCGCTTATTTTGGTATTTAAAAAAATCTCGTCTTCAAATCCATTACTACAATAAAAATAAGTAACAGATTCAAGGACGAGTTTTTTTCTCGCGGTGCCACCTTGATTCCCATCGTCCGCCGTAGCCTTGGCGAAGGCGGACTCCGAGCTTCTCAATTTACCTTTAACGCAGGTTCACGCCGAGGTCTACTCCCCTTCTTAGTTAAAATTATATAAAACTTTCAACGGCTTACCCTGAGCGAGCAAAGCGAGTCGAAGGGTTTCTTCCCAGGCCTCGCCTAGTGTTAAGCTAGGGTCAGCGGCTTTGTATACATATTATAACAAGCCAAAACTCGTTGTCAACTTCCTTCCCTCGGTTGGAAACTTTAGTTTCCAATTTGTTTTTTTGAGACTAAAGTCTCAAAGCGAGAGATAAAAAAGCCGCTCATCTTGCGACAAGCGGCTTGTTGTTTTTATATTATTTTGCCATAACGGCCATAAGCTTTGCCCATTCACCTTTGTCTTTGGGCTTCCGGCACACATTGCCGGCTTTGATGTCTTCGGCAACTTCAGGGTCATCCTGTTTACACTGGAAAATCGGCTTGGTCACCAAGCTAATGACAGGCAGAGAGAGCTCGCCATGTTTGAATTCTCTGACTGAATCAACAGAACGATTCAGTAAGGAGACAATGGCTACTGGTTTACCGCCTTTTTCAATAATCTTTAAGACTGTCTTTTCAGTTGAGCTGAAATTATTGGTCACGTCCTCAACAATGGCCACGTGATCAGCAGGCTGGATTTCATGCCGATTAAATTCCAGCTCTGATTCTTCGCGGGAATCTTTTGTAGCCACTGCAATGACTTTCTTTTCCAAATAAACATATCTGGCGTCGCAAACAAGTGCCAACATCTGGGCAAAAGCATTCCCGCCCATGGGCACCCCGCAAAAAACATCCATGGTCTCCAATGCTGGAAAGACCAAACTTTTCAACTGCTGGGCAAAATGCAGTAAAACAATGGGGTATTCTTCGGCTTTGGCAAAGTTGGCATAAATGCGACCAACGAATTGTTTGCCATCATACTTGCCAGCATACCCCACAACTGGACCTGCCCACTTGCCATTTTCGTCTTTCGGACACTCATAGTATCCACCGCAAATTTGCAAAATTCGCATCGGATCATTCGGATACAGTACAAGTGCCTCTTTAACTTCTTTTAGACCCATTTTCATACCTCCTTTTTATTTTTTCCTCACAACTGTGAGTTTTTCTTAACGTACGATTTTCTTTACCTTAGCAAACCCATATAAAAAGTCAACTCATACCCCACTTGGGTAGCCAAGAGCATCTGCTCTTGGCGCGAATGGAGCAGATGATCCATCCTACCTTTTTATAAAAAAAGAGGCCCTCATTTGAGAGCCCCTTTACCATCCGTAGCTTTAAGCGAAGGATGGTTTGTTATTATTTTTTATTTTTTTCCTGAAGCTTTTTCGCTTCTTCCTCCATTTCTTTTTCGGCTTTCTCAATTTCAATACCAATCAGCATTGCAGCATCAACTGGGTAAGGAATTGGCGCTTCGGGCTTGGTAATTGGTCTGCCAATCACCAAGTAATCGACCCCGGCTTTGACTGCTTCGCCTGGGGTCATAACGCGTTTTTGATCACCGACAGATGCTCCAGCAGGCCGAACTCCCGGGGTGACAAAAATCAAACCTTTCAATTCTGCCCGCGCTTTAAGGAGAGAAAGTTCTTGCGGTGAACAGATAATGCCTTGGACTCCGGCCAATTTTGCCCAACGAGCGAATTCCAGCACTTTGGCTTTAGTCGGACCGCCAAAGCATAAATTGCCGTCATTTTCTTCAAACGACGTCAGAACTGTGACAGCCAGTACTTGGCTTTGACCGCGATTTTTAACAGCGGCCATCATCGCATCAATGCTGCATGAAGCATGGACATTGAACATATCCACGCCCAAACCGGAAACAACTTTACTAGCGGCGCCGACAGTATTGGGGATATCATCGAATTTGCCGTCGTAAAAAACCTTACCGCCTTTTTCTTGAATGAATTTAACCACCTGTGGAGCGCCTTCAGCAGTGATTAACTCCAAGCCGACTTTAAAAAGCCCGACATGAGGAGCCAAATTTTTGACCAATTCACCTGCCTTGTCTAGTGATGGCACATCAAGCGCCACAATAATTCTGTTTTTACCTCTTGGACATTCCATTATTCTTTTCCTCCTTTAGTGATTTTCTGCCCCATAAAACTGGGACAAATTTTGAATGCCGTTTTCCAAACAATATTTTCCCAGGCCGTCTTTCAATTCCATCATGACGAGCGGATTGGAAAAATTTGCAGTACCTACTGCTACTCCCTTACAACCTGCCTTGAGGAATTCAATCACGTCAGGCACGTTATAAATTCCTCCCATGCCAATTATAGGCACGGAAACAAACCGCCTGACTATTTTAATTAAATTCAAGGCAGTTTGTTTAATTGGCCGGCCAGAAAGCCCGCCAATTTTTATGTTGCCGACATTTTCCACTTTAACTGTGTTAATCATGGAAATGGCATCCGCGCCAGCTGCTTCAACAGCTTGGGCGATTACACCGATTATCCCTTCATCAACATTAGGAGTTAATTTAACAATAATTGGCAAATCAGTCGCCTCACGCACAGCCGCAGTCACTTGGCCAGCAATTAAGGGATCGCAGCCAAAAGGAATTCTGCCGCCGTGAACATTGGGGCAGGAAATATTTACTTCCAAAGCACTGACTCCTTTGGCCGAGTTTGCTTTTTTTGCCATGATAGCAAATTCTTCAATGGTAAACCCTGAAATGTTTAGTATTACTGGCACACCAAACCAAGCCATAAAAGGCACTTTTTTCTCCACTACTACATCAATCCCAGGATTTTCCAAGCCAATGGAATTAACCATACCGCTCCGATGCTCACAGATTCGGGGTTGAAGATTACCATCTCTGGGCAGTAAAGTTGTGCCTTTGGAAACAATGGCTCCCAGTCGGCTCGGATCAAAACCCTCAATTCTGAAAAATTCCTCGCCATAGCCAAAGCAACCAGAAGCCGGCATAATTGGATTTTGCAGTATAAGGCGAGCAATTTTTACACTTAGATCAACTTGTTTAACCGAGTGCATTCCAATCCACCTCCTCTGCTTTAAATACGGGTCCATCGTGACAAATGCGTTTCATTTCTCCGGATTTCATCTTGATTGAGCAACCCAGACAAGCGCCAATGCCACAGGCCATGATCCGTTCCAAAATGACATAGCAGTCAAATTTCAACAAACCACATAAGCTGGAAATTTGCTCCATCATCTTGTTCGGACCGCAGGTTATGACCAGAATCTTTTTGTCCTTGTACTCTTTAGCTTTGTCAAAAAATAATCCTGTGACAAGGCCATGATAGCCAGCTGAACCATCATCAGTAGCAATTGTCAATTCATCTTCATCCAGCTGCAAATCGATTAATTCATCCTTGGATTTTGCACCATAAAAAACTTTGGCAATTCCTTCCTGGTATTCAGTAATTCCCTTTTTGAAAAAGCACAATGGAGCAATACCAATCCCGCCGCCAACCAACCAGACCTCATCGTAAAAATTTGGCTCTGGGATAAAACCATTGCCCAAAGGCCCCCAAAATTTAATTTGCTGGCCTTCTGGCAATTGGCTTAGCAGTCTGGTATTTTCACCAACTACTTTATACCAAATAGAGAATATCCCTTTAAAAGTTCTGACCATAGAAATGCTAAATGGCCTGGCCATAGCTGACTGTGAATTTAAGGGTTGCAGGCAAATAAACTGACCTGGCAAAATTTGAGTGACATCAAAATCACTAGGTTCAAGAAAAAGTTCCCATGTGTCTTTGGCTATTTGTTCATTTGAAACTATTTTGGCCTGACAAACATGAATGGGATTTTCAGCCATTTTCTCACTCCTTTCAGTTATTTTTTCAATGTTCTGATTTGTAGCCTTTTTAAAAAGGCAAACTTTTTTCATAATTATTAGAATGCGAAATCCTGCACCGACACGCAATGCGGGTCTGGTGCAGGATGTAAAAACCTTAACAAAATTGGATTAAAATGTCAACTTCCTGCTATTTAATTCCTAATCAATTTCAAACCCTTAAATCTCCACCTAAGATTAGGGGGAGATTATAGAGGCCTGCATTGGCACAATTTACTATGATAGCTAAATAATTTCAATATTCAATGCCGAGCCATGGGGTTGAGCTGACAACCTCCCCCGAACCCCTCCTTAGTAAGGAGGGGAGAACATGTAAGTAAAAAAGTGGCTTTACTTAGTATTTTAAAAAGGATGCCCAATTAGAGCATCCTTTGTTTTTTTAAATTGTTAATTCCCCATCCTGCATGAGAATCCGGCCTGACCTAATAGTCATCACTGGCCAGCCCTGACGGCGCTTGCCATTCCAGGGACAATTGCGCGACAAGCTCTGGAATTTATCAGCTTCAACCTTTTTTCTCATTTGCGGGTCAATGACAGTAATATCAGCCGCACTTCCCGGACGTAAAGTTCCTTTGCCTTTGAGTCCGAGAATTTTCGCAGGATTGATTGTCATCTTGCGGATTATCTCCATGAGCGGGATTCTATTGCTTAAAGTTGAGAGAACAACCGGAATTGCTGTTTCCAGGCCAATGATTCCAAATGGTGCTTGTTCAATGCCTCGCGCTTTTTCTTCAGGCGTATGCGGTGCATGATCCGTGGCAATCACATCAATCGTGCCATCAGCCAACCCGAGAATAACTGCCTGACGATCTTTTTCAGAGCGCAAAGGCGGATTCATTTTGGCATTAACGCCGATTTTACGAAAATCTTTTTCAGTCAAAGAAATATAATGCGGTGCTGTTTCAGCCGTAACCAGAACTCCATTCGCTTTTGCTTCACGAATCAGCTGGATCGATTCAGCACAGGAGACATGCTGAATATGTACTGCTGGCAAATTTAATTCCTGATTGATTTTTAAAACAAAGGCGATGTACAGATACTCTGACCTTTTGTCATAAGGCGAAAACCGATAATCCTCGCAATGCAGAAGCAGTGGCTGACCATAATTGGCACACCTTTTCATGGCTTCTACAAGTATTTGAGGATTCTGAATTGCCTTGCCATCATCGCTGAAAGCAATAGCGCGCGCCTTATTATACCAGTCCAATTCTGAT
>Ga0315279_10008876_pt1 | contig 12089 bp, 10 predicted proteins | sample YL17G06_20_MG_FD_203694 | JGI IMG/M metagenome (GOLD analysis project Ga0315279, IMG submission 203694) | Sediment microbial communities from Yellowstone Lake, YNP, Wyoming, USA - YL17G06_20 | ecosystem: Environmental > Aquatic > Freshwater > Lake > Sediment | place: USA: Wyoming | collected...
TCTGCCGGAGACACCACATTTCTCTGCTGCTCTGATTAGCTGCTTTGCCCGCTCCCGTTCCTCAGGGCGATCTAGCACGGCGACGAGAAGTACAACAGATGCCAATTCTCGAACCGTCTCTGATAGCATTTGCACGATGGTGAGCAGAGGAAACCTGCCTTCTTTCAGGCTCCCCATGTAGAGTACAACCTTGGAATCCCGGCTAATGCCAAGGGTCTGCCGAACCTTGGATTTGTCCAAGGGCCTGTACATCGATGTATCCACTGGAGGGTACATCACCTTGACCTTCTGGGCAGGCACACGACATTGCAGTAAGTACTGCCTGAGTGAGTGAGATGAAACAAGAAACCCATCAACATTCTCCGAGAGCCAACTTCCCAAGATTCTACAGGAGGGTTCTCTCATGTAGTAGTGCAGGACAAGAGGGTGTTGAGACCTCGGATCTAGCAATCGCGTGTACCTGAAGCAATTCGTAAGATTCACAATAACGTCCTGCCTCCCTTGGAACGCCTTTCGTTCCGCCCTCGCAAAGTACAGACTCGAGATCGCCTCAAACAAGAGCGTTGCTGCTGTGCGAAAATCGGCTCGCGCTGAAATTGCACTCTCACAGCTAACAAATGGAAAGCGCTGGACCGTTCCCGAGGGCGATCCCCCTGTCGTGTCCGAATTTCCATATTCGAAGTCAAATACCACTGGATGGACGGACAGTGACTCGAGTGCCTTCAAGAACATGCGCACGGCTTGGACATGTCCCTCGGGGTAATTCCTTTGAACGCATCTTGCGTAGAACACAGGAATCATCGTTGCGGCGCCTCTACGGCAGTCATCGTTGATGCCGTCTCCTGACGAGGTATTTGCTACGGAATGGGAAGAACTCTAGAAGCCACATTGTATATCGGCCGCACAAATCTGAATTTCTCCGGAGACAAAGGAACATCACTATGAATGCGAAGCCATGTCGCCAGAACACCTTTCCTTGACAGAGGCAAATAATGCATCTGCAAAGATGCGCCTCTGAATCCGTTCTCCTTCTTGAATGCATCCAGACCCGGCTGATAACCCATCCTTGCGTATGTTAGATAGGAAATTCGCCTGTTGCAGAGTGATTCTATTGCGCCCGCTAACATCGCATTGTTTGTACCACTGCTCATGTGTTCCGTGAGTGATACTAACGACCTTACAGACGCAACCGCGTCTCCCAGAATCAAATGTAGAAAGCCTATCATGCCGTTACGTAGATAGGCTCCCAAGAGCAAGGAGCTTTCCAACTTGCAGAATCTTTTCTCGATGTCCTCCCGCGTCGTCGTATATCCGACGTATTTCCTTCCCTGTCTTACCGGAGTATCGTGATAGATTCGATAAATGCTGTCGATGATGTCCGCATTGATTTGCTTTAGGTCGATCTCTTGGACAACTATCCCCTGCTTTTGGGCCTTTCTAACGGCATTTCGCACATGTTGCATTCGCCTTCCGCCAGCGTTCCACCACTCCTGAAACGTTCCCAACTTTAGGACCGCAATGGTTTCTCTGCCTGTTTTGGCAGAAAAATGACTGCCATGCCAAGACTTGTCAAGCCCTCGTTCAAGAAAGTTTCTGGTCGCCCATGAAACGATGTCTGCCCCCAGGTCGCGAGCCATGTCTACTGTCTCTTCTGATAGATCAACGTCATACAGAGGATAAATTGCAGTGTTAAGGGAAAAATGAGCGATCTTGAAAAAAAATCTCGACCGAACAACAAGGTGGTTTTCATCTTCAGCAGGTCCAAAAGTTGCACATGCAGCTCCTAAGGGACGTGCGATTGCATCAACGGCCTCAGACCGATCGCCGGAGCCGACTGAAGTCGTCATATGCCTAGAACCTGCAAACAAGTCTGCCTTTTCTACGTTTCGTAGTACTCGCGTACTACCAAAGACAGAACTTTGGCCGCGTTCTCGTCGATGTCGCCGTTAGTGTCAATGCAGGTGATCTTCTTGCCCCTCAAGGCAACTAGGTAACGGTCTCGCTCTGGACCTCTTGCTCTAATTGCAGGTGTACCGGAACTCATTAGAAACCGGATACTGGGCTCTGGCAGGCCAGATTCCAGTGACTTTAGAATCCAAAATGAGGGAGTGAATGCGAATTCCGATTCAACATCTACGACTGTGTCCCGCAGAGTTCTGTCGAGGACTTTAACCTCAGTTTTTCGAGCTAGGAATAGCCCAGCCTTGAGCTTCAGAAACTGATTGACGAGGTAGACATATGAAGCGGCAACTCTCGCCTGCCTAAGATTGCTTGCCCACATCTTGTTTCGTTTCTTGGAAACCCCAAGTTTACCGCGCATGGAGTTCCAGACGCGATCGGAGACGAAGGGGGCACCTCTAGTCCATAGGTACCGAGTAGTTATGCCCTTCTCCCCGAGGTTCTTACATAGCAGTAGTGCGTGTGTTGTTTTGCCGGACATATCCGGTCCCGAAAATGATACGACTATCTTGTTGTAGATCTGAGAATTGATTCTTCTCTGCAATATGAGCTTGTCATTATGATATGAAACGGCCAGCTTTTGTTGAATTGGTGCGCTGTCTCTCCAGATCTTGCGCATTAGATTGTAGAATACTCCTGTGACTGGCAGATCTTTGGGCAACGAAGCATCGTCCAGGCTTCTTGGGCTAGACGCGGCCCGTACCCTGGGGGGTAACTTCAAGGCCTCCTGTTCCTCAAGCAGTTCCATTCCGAAGAGGGCCCTGTAAGTCTGGCGAATACGTCGTAGAGTGTCTATGAAGGCCGATTCCCAGTTCGCTGTCCGCGCAGCATCCGAAACGTGGTTCCAGTCGACTTGATACGAAAATACATCCTCGACGGCATAGGCTAAGTCCGAAAGGCGGAACTGGTGGTTTTCGAAATATAGGTGAGCAAACGTCACTAGAAGATTATGGTCGAACGATAGGAATCTCACTTTTCTGCCTCGGAGGCTTACGATCCTCTGTTTGCTCCAGGCGACTTCAGGATCGAGGAACCTTACGCCATCCCATCCTATGTGTGTGTGAAGATGAACAGCTACGAAGGTTTTCGCGCGCTTCACTTCTCTGAACAAGTACTTGTCGGGCTCGACAATTCTAGTGAGGTGCACGAAACCTTCTCGCTTGAGAGCGGTGAAAGCACGGGTCAAGTCTTCTCGTCTTATGAGAACGTCGTAGTTGTCGCTGTCTATTGGGAGATACGAAACGGGTTTTATGAAAATCATATCGATGTTACGCGACTCAAAAAGATCTACGAGGCGAAGCAGCTCCTCGTCGACCTCGCGATAACGTCTGTGCGCACTTCTGAGGAGTGAGGATCTTGCCATTAGTGTCCGAACAATCGCGCCAGTTGCGGATTCTGCGATGTCGGCTTGTCGCACTACCCTTAGAAGGATTCTGTTGGCGGCCAGCACTTGGTAGAAACGGTCCGTGTTGACCTCAACTTCCCCATATTCCTTGCAGTAAGTGTCACCTTGAGGATGCATCAAGGCAGCAGCCAGAAGAGTTTCAGGCATCATGCGTGTTCTTGAATTCCAGTTCTGTGCAATTTACGTTGGCTACTCCTAGGCCTAGCAGCTTAGGGCGCAAATTGAGGACGTGCTGCGGCTTGGCCAGTAATGGTCAACGGTAAAGCACAAACAACAGATCTTCTCTAGCAGTCAAAGTTTCAATATGTGACTTACCCCATTTCCAACAGTTTGCAGTGAATACTTCAGTTCAATTGTTCGTCTTGCTCGTGCTGTGACATCGACAAGCTGCGACGGAGGCTGGGAAATCGCCCACTGGATTTTGTTAGCCAAGTCTTCCTCGTCGTTGGTCTTGAACGTTATTCCGTTGACTCCGTGTTGTATCACTTGCTTGTTGTCCTGGATGTCTGAGACGATGCAAAGACAGCCGCTCGACATTGCCTCAAGGAGTGCAAGAGAAACCCCTTCTCTTACAGATGGCAGGATGAAGATGGCGCTTCTTCGATAAAGTAGATGAATCTCCGAATGAGGCACAGCATCAACGAGAGTAACGAGCCCATATCTATCCGAATTTTGCAGTGTGTCTCGGATTCTCTTTCCCAATGGTCCTTCCCCGACCATGAGGACTTTGACGAAGAGCCCTCTACGACTCAGTATCTCCAGCGCCTTAAGGAGCAAGCCGGGTCGCTTTTCACTGCTTAGTCTTCCAACAAACAGTAATAGTCTGTCTTTTTGTGCCATGGGTACGTACTCAAAGCGAGACGTGTCCACACCGAACGTTGGACAAATCTCAGATTCAGTGCCCAAAGAAATCAATCTGCTCGCCTTCACTCTGTTGAGTGTCGTAACTACAGCTGCCAGTCTGAACGATGCTAGCAGCAAAGGTCGGACCAACAAGTTTCCTAGCAAAACGTCAACATCTCCTCCGTCTGTCATTACAATTGTCCTTCGATGGGTAAGCTGTCCGATCAAGACAGCGACCAGTCCTTGAGGAAATGCGAATATTCCTAGCACAGTAGTCAATCGATGCCGTGCAACGGTGATCACTCCCACTAGAGTTGCCAGTATCAAATATGTCAGTACGTCGAGAAATGAACCAACGCCATGAGGCCCTTCCTCTTCATAGACCGTCGGCACGGGAAGACAAATTGTACTAGTTGCGGAATCTCGCCATTCGCGATGGTTCTTCTTCCGGATCAGGAAACGTCTCGTGATCCCGATGTAGTCCAAGATCTCTGAAAGATTGTCGAGCAGGCCGGATGGATAGTCGCAGATCAATAGAAGACCACGAGGATCTCTATGCTGCGTAACTTGGTTTCCAGATCGCAGATCGATCGCCACGTGTGTAGTCGAGGAATCCGAGTAGTATCCCTTTGAAGGTATCGTAACCATTTCTAACTGTCAGAACGAAGAAGACCACGATAACCGGCAAAAGCGCATAGAGAAATCTGATAAGCGGTGGGGGCTTGATGAATGATAGCGCCTGATAGATTCCTGCAACAGTTCCACGTTTGTAGCCTTCACAGAGAGAGCGCCGAGAACGTTCAGTTCTTCCAGGAACGCGGGCATATCTTCGAGCGTATTATGGGAGATGTGTTCCTGACCTAAGTCGTCGAACGTGAGGGTTGTGCTCAATCGGTCCATAGCTAGAGGACTTTCCAACGGACATCAAGTCACGACGCACTGTCTCATATCGCCTGAGTGGCGCGCAGCTGAGAGCATTCCTATCTGCAGGGCAATCATATCGAACTAGTTTGGTTCGAGATGACCCCGCAAAAGGAGGCATGGATGCACAATTCATATTCTCTATGGAGCCTACCATTTGGTTTGGGATCCCTTGCATGTCACGAGTATTATCCCAATCACCAAGATGGCATTGTACTCAAGAAACGCATACGCAACTGCCAGACCCGTCTTCAATGCGTTTCCGAGGCTTTTGCTTGGCGAGCTCTTCATGGTCATTATGCTTCCAAAGCCAACCGCTAATCCAAGTGGTATGATAGCCGCTGTGACGAAAACAAGCAATTCGTCGTAGACAGCTAGCAATAGCAAAGCTGCAATACTGGACAGAAGCAGCAAAGGTCCCGCAATATGAATGAAGATCTCAAAGGGCAGGACCACCTTCCGGAAAACGGGGGGAAACTCGCTTCTATGCGCCGAAATCAATTTCAGCGCGTGAATGTTGGCTCTTCCACGCCGCAGTTTCTGAGACAACATCCCCCGCCTGCTCAACCTCTGCTGATTCTCAAAAAAGAGTACTCTCGGGTCGTACGTTGCTCGATATCCCCTCGAAATGACTCCGGCAGTCAGTGCAACGTCGTCACACTGCACGTTGTCTGGAAGCTCGATAAGGAGTTCTCTTCGGTAGGCAGCTAGGTTACTTTCACACATTACGACCGAATTCAACTGCGATTCGGCCACGCGCAAGACGTTGTACAGGTTCCTGTACGCGCTCAACTCACTGAATTCGCTCGCAGCTGTTTCCATAGCCGAAACGGCTCCAACTTCGGGAATCTGAAAATTCTCCAACAGTCTCTCAATGGCAGTCGGATCTGTAACTACGTCAACGTCACTAATTATGACAAATCTGTCTCCACATCTCCGAAAGGCCAAGTTAAGCGAGTAGTACTTCCCTCTGTCGGTGTCATCTCGCACTACATCTACGTGCAAATCAGGGCACCTCTGCGATACTTCCTCGACCACCTTTGCAATCGAATCGTCGTGACTGCTGTCGACAACAATCACATCAAGTAGTCGAAGAGGGTAGGTCTGTGAACACAAATTGACCAACTTGAGCCTTAGAAAATCAGTCTCATTCCGAACGGGAACAACGATATTGACCCGTTCATTGTGTGACGTCTCACGCAATATAGGCGATTCATGCATCCAGCCTCGTCTCAGAATGTAGAAGTATCCGAGCCCGTATCCGACGACAACAGCAAGGATGCTCGAGAAATACATTATCAAGATCCAAGATAACAAGGCTCAGACATCAACTCGTCCTGTTTAAACGTGCAAACCCTGTGGTCTCATCTGCCGTCTGAAGAGCCTCATCAGAAGCGATTTCCAGCAGTGACTCCAGCAAATGCCTATATCGAGGCAAATCTCGTGAGAAAGAATAGTCAGGGTGAACCAAGAGCACAATATCCCCATCGAAGGATCGTATTAGTGCTGCTTGGTTTGTCCAAAGGCGAATCGCCTCGGCGGTACTCATGCCGAGGACGTTCAGAACTTGGTGGTCCTGGAACAGAGTCAGTGGGATTTCAACCACGCCATTGATCTCAAATGCCTGGCTGGACTCGATTCCAAAGCCGCTCATAGTCAGCGGGTAGACAGGTTCCCAGCACGGAATTGAGAAGTCCAGCGCATATCCGGCTTCATGTAGCACCGATAAGATCCGGATACTGGACTGCAGCAAGGGAGCTCTGAAACACCTTATGTCTGCGCCAGTGATCTGTTCTAATCTCAACCTGCTTTGCGTCATTCGCTCAATGAGCTCCGCGCGCCTTTTGATATGGATCAACTTGCCGTCGTGCTTGAGGTCATGGGACCCTATCGTGCCTCCGCTTGCCAGCTCTTTGGCAATATCTCTGTCTATTGGATATTCATCCGATGGAAGAAACCACGTGGAATGTATGTTGAACTCTTCCTCCACGCGCTTGAGCGACCCTGCCCTTCGAAGACCTTCTTCGGTCTCAACATCATGAGTAACCAGAAATGCAGGCGGATTCTTTCTCTGCAACCTGAACCCCAGTAGCCTGATTGCTTCAACAAGCATTCTACGCGCGATGTCGGTGGCTAAGTGTCGCGAAAGATCAGAATCAGCCTTGTGCATTACGAGAACCCATTTCCTTGCTGATGAAGGGAATCTGTTGTACTGAATAGGCAACTTTGTGGAAAGGATGTAGGCAAGCGACAAGTTTGGGTTCATTACCATCTCGAACTTGTCTGAACATCTGCTTATCGTCGCTGAGGGAATGTCAACTATGCCATTGCCGTAACACACAGGCTCTTGATTCTGCCTCGTGCCTTCTGAAGTTGTTCGTACCTGAATCACAGGTTTGTTCGGGCCTGAGCACAATCCATTCGAGATCACAAAGTCAGCAACTTCCGCTTCGTGGATGAGCTGTATGCGATAGGGATAAAGCAGGAATCCAAAGATGCGCTCTTCGCCTTTCGAGAATCCATCTAGGCAGACCCTTAATGTCAGCTATTTCCTCACTCCTAGGAAGAGCAGCAGGAGTGGCGAGACTATGGGCCACCAGTCTTTGAGTGGTTGGATCTTTGAATAGCCGCCTCTGTGGTTGAAAGAGTAGGTCTTTGAAACCGGCACCTCTTTCACCTTGTAGCCTAAGGTCAGCGCCTTGTAGTGGAGATAGTACTCAAGGCTGTACCCGTGGAGCCAATCCTGGTCCAGATTTATTCTGTGATCTCTAAGCATGTCAAGCCTGTAGCAGCGGAACCCGTTAGTGACATCCGTGCACTTCCTCTGGGTGAATATCGTCCAGATCAGCGGATACAGGCGGTTGAAAACAATCCTAGTGAGAGGCATTCTGTTTCTCTTTCCGCCGGGGACGTATCTTGAGCCTTGTACATAGTCGCATTCACCTTGAACAATAGGCTCGATCACCCGATCTATCTCGGCTGGATCATCCTTTCCATTACCAGCCATTATGACGGCGACGTCATGCTCGGTGCTCAAGAGGTAAGCGAGGCCCTGCCTCAGCGAGGACCCTACGCCAGTCCTGTGCCTATTCTTGATAATGTGAACGGTGGCCCCGGTTTGCTTTGAGGCTTCTCTTATCTTGTCCATGACTCGTTTCAGGGGAATATCTACGACCAGACAGATGGTGTTCACCAAGCCCTCCTTGAAACGACCGAGCATCCAACAGACAGAATCGCTGTCACCATAGACAGGCATGATCACGCCTATCTTGGGCGCTCCGAGGATGAGTCTTGACTCTGCGAGCTGAGTCGTCATTTGTTCAGAGGCCTGGCAGGGTTTCCGCATACCGTTGCACCGTTTGGGACATTGGCGGTCACTACGGAGCCAGCACCAACTACGGCGCCTCTCCCAATCTCCACGCCAGGGAGGATAACTGAATGAGCCCCTATTGATGCGCCCTGTCTGACAACCGTTTTCAGAAGCCTCCAGTCGCCCTTCACGCGAGGATACTTATCGTTCGTGAAGGTCGTATTTGGGCCTAGGAATACTTCGTCTTCGATAGTGACTCCGCTGGGGATGTACACGTGGGGTTTGATCTTGCAGTTATCCCCGACCGTGACGCCTTCTTCAATATAGACGAATGATTCGATCTTGCAGTTCTTTCCGATCTTGCATTTGTACAGGTTGACATGATCCCTCACAGTTGTTCCTTCGCCTATCTCCGCGTCTACGATCATTGATAAGACTGAGCGACTCTTGGCAACTTGATTCTGCTGTGAAGGGGCGATAGTCTCTGGCTGGAGGTCATCTAGCTCAGAAGGGTCGCTGGCTTCAGGACTGGGAGGCTCAGTACTCATCGTGTAACCTATCCATGTGAGAATGCCGAAAACTCCAACCACAGCAATCTCACCGGTAATCTGGAGAATTAGGGATGTGTAGTAGACTATCGCCAGAGTGTACGCTATTATCACAATCGGGCTTGCGATCAGAAGCGCAATCCCTACAAGCTTGCTGCTAACCAATCTTCAAAGACCACTTGCCACTCGATCTGGAAATACTTCTCTGTAGGTCTGCGAGAACTCATTCTTCACTTGCGAACCGCTCGTGTGACTCCGATTTGCCGCTCAGGCGGTTACGTTTCTCGCTCTCATCAAACGCAATCATGTCGACGATTTTGTCTCCAGGAGGACGGATGATTGGGAAAGGCCGTTCCCAGATGGATGCTCGAATCTTCTCTAGCACGCCTACGGTGTGTGCGCCGATCAGAGCTGACTTGGTCGAAGTATCCCGTTTGGCGACGCAGTCGATGAAGTGCTCGATCTCGGCTTCTATCGTATTGTTTGCGGTAACAGGTATCATCTCCGTTTTGTCACCGGTCGTCTTGGACACGTGCTGTCCGAGACAGTCGATGACGAGCTTCCCTTCTGAGCCCACCACTGTGGCCTCTCGTACTTTTCCAGGCTGAAGCCAGCTCAGTTCCAAGTGTGCAAAGACTCCATCGGCAAATTCAGCAATCCCATATGCCACCTCTGGATTCTCTTCTCCGTTACGGTATGCTCTTGCGAATCCACTCACCTGTGTTGGCCAAGCATTCAAGAGTTGGTTCAGCACGTCAACAGGGTGGGGGCCCAAATCAAATACTATGTCCCTGTCCGGGAAATAGGAGGAATCAGTCCACTGGATCCGAACGTAGAAGACTTTTCCAATGGTTCCGCTTTTCAGAAGTTGACAGGCAATACGCACGGCCGAGTTGTATCTGAATATGTGACCGACGTGAAGCACACACCCGAGTGAGTCTGCAAGATCCACCAGCTCGTAAGCTTCACTGGAGTGAAGCGTCATTGGTTTCTCAATCAGTACGTCCTTGCCGGCCTCCAAGGCCGCCTTGGCTATGGTGTAATGCGTGCGATTTGGAGTGGCTATATGCACTGCCGATATCTCTGGGTCTGCAATCAGACCGTCAACTTTCGTCGTCAGCAGACCATCGAAGAGCGAGAACGGTTCTCTGTGTGCGATGAGAGCTGCGAGAGAGGAGTCACAGACTTTGAGGAGTCCGATATTTCCCTTCTGCTGTGCTGACTTGTACTCTCGTACGAGTTTGGTTCCCCAGTAGCCGGCTCCGATGACAGCTACACCTACTTGATTTGTCATCTGGCTACCTCGCGGGAGACGTTCTATTCTTGCGAGCGTAGAATTCGTGAATGCTCTCGCTTACGTGTTTCACTTCGTCAGTTGTGAGGCCGGGATGCATCGGGATGCTGAGGGCGCCTTTGGAGAGGGTTTCTGAGTTCGGGAACTCTCCTCCAATGTATCCGTACATTTTTCGGTAGATTGGTTGAAGATGGATTGGGGTTGGGTAGTGTATGCCAGTTTCCACTCCTGCCTGATCAAGCCAAGCCTTCAGGTTGTCCCTTTGCTCGCATCTGACAACGTACATGTGATGCACTGGGTTGACGAGCGTGTTTCCTTCTGGCGGTGTGACGAGTTCTTTCACGTCGGATAGGAGTTCATTGTACTTGTATGCGACCTGTTTCCTCTTCTCGTTCCAAGCGTCAAGGTGTTTAAGTTGAACTCGTCCTATGGCGGCTTGGACTGTATTCAGTCTCTCCGTATAGCCTACTAGGTCGTGGAGGTATTTGCTTCCTTTTGCTCTTCCACAGTCTCTGAGGCTGATTACGGATTGAGCAATTGATTCTTTGTCTGTGACAACCATGCCGCCATCACCTCCAACGGTCATGTTCTTTGAAGGAAAGAAGGAGAAGCAACCGGCGTCACCTATCGACCCGGCTTTCCTGCCCTTGTAGGAGGCACCATGGGCCTGACACGCATCCTCAATTATCGCTGTTCCACGATCGGAAACAATTTCGCGAATTTGATCGATCTTGGCAGGATAGCCAAACAGGTGTACAGGAAGGATCGCTTTCGTATCTTTCCCGATCGCCTTGCGAATTTCAGCTGGGTCGATGTTGTAGTCTACAATACTAATGTCGGCGAATTTTGGAGTCGCACCAGCATGTATGATCGAATTAGCGCTAGCGACAAACGACGCTGGGGTGATTAGAACCTGACCGTCTCGCACTCCTACAGCGATAAGCGACAGTGTCAGCGCGGCTGTTCCGGAAGCTGTTGAGACGGCAAACTTCGTACCACAGTATCGAGCGAATTCCTCCTCGAACTTGTGGACGCTTTCTCCCCCGACAAAGCGTTCGTTCTGAAGCGCATGAGTGGCAGCCTCGCTCATCTCTTCGTCAAGGACAGGTCTCGCTAAGGGTATCCTCGCTGCTGTCTGCACTATCCCGACCACCATTCTCCATTCAACTCGAACGGATCCGCTCGACCCTGAGGTTCTGCGTGACTATGAGCACATTGTCGCCGATGTCTAGACTCCGGATCATGAGGCATTCCGCTGCTAGGTATGTCTCGCCGTTGCGGCATCAACGTGTTGTCACCAGACTTCTTATCCGTCGCGGAACGCGTCTCCTTAGAGCTCCTCTAGATGATTGTCACAGATGTTCTAGAGAAGTGAACTCAGCCGGCGCGTGGGCGTGACAGACTCCGTGGACAACGTCCAGCGTAGGGTAGGCTGGCTCCAGGTGTGGTTCAATGTGACGAGTCCGAGGCTTGCTTAGTGACACGAAGGGCTATGCCTGCTTCTCTGCTGTGGTGCTAGGTTCTGGGGACGCGGGTTCGGGTTCGAGTGGGGCTGGTGGTGGCGTCGTTGCCATCGTCCATCCGATCCACGCAGCAATGCCAAGTATGCCAGCTACGGCCACGAATGCTGTAATCTGCAAGACTAGGATCGTGAACGCGTAGATGAGCCACGCGTACGCCAGTATGCCGACCACGCTCGCAACTAGTATGATCACGCCAATCGATTGGTCCTTGTTCATTCTACCCGTTCACTTCCATTACTCCAATATACCATACGAAGCTTGGGCTGTGTAGCCATTCCCTCATCCG
>Ga0315279_10008879_pt1 | contig 12089 bp, 6 predicted proteins | sample YL17G06_20_MG_FD_203694 | JGI IMG/M metagenome (GOLD analysis project Ga0315279, IMG submission 203694) | Sediment microbial communities from Yellowstone Lake, YNP, Wyoming, USA - YL17G06_20 | ecosystem: Environmental > Aquatic > Freshwater > Lake > Sediment | place: USA: Wyoming | collected...
TCCACGAAGGAAACCTTCTGCCCCTCGTGCAGGTCTTCGTATTGCACTCCTTCCAGACTCGACGAATGGAAGAAGATGTCCTTCCCCCCCGGCAATGCAATAAATCCGAATCCTTTGTCCGTCAGCTTCTTGATCGTACCTTCTGGCATGACCCGTCCGTTCGTTGTAGAGCCTCTGGTTGAGATGTCACCTGCGTAACAAAGCAGGTCGCCCAACGCCACCAGATTGAGGAAGTGTACCAGAACGCCCTGCCTTCGGCAACAGCCCGAGCTTGGGCCTCTTGAAGACGCTGGAGGTTGTTCCGCTACGGCCTTGCCAACTGGCCGACGAGATACTGGTAAACGACTTCAGTTCTCGCTGAACCAGCCCTCTCCAAATCGTTCGTGGGGGGAGACCTCGATCTTCAGAATGGACTCAGGCGGGAAGAAAGCGCCGGTTGCAGGATCGAGATAGCCGGTGGCAGCCACCTGCTCACTGAAACTCCTCGCCTCCGGGAGCGGCTTCTCAATCTCGACGGGGCCGCCGTTGGCGACTTGGATTCGGATGACAACCGTATGGTCCACAGCACCGGTCTCTGCAACAGAATCACACCACGATGCCACTGTGGGCCGTTGGGGATTGCGGTAGCTGCCCTGCCAACGTCCGCTGCGAGCATCCTGCTACGAAAGCCTGTCACCTCGGCTTCCTGCGGGCCAGCTTGCGGACCCTCCTGGCCCCCCGCTGTTTCTTGGCCTTCAGCACCTCCAACTTTGCCAGGGCCTCCCGCTTGCCGATGCCTCGAACGGCGACCAGGGCAGCAAGCTGAGCTTTCCGGGGGCGTCGATTACCGTGCTCCCAACTGTAGATCGTCAGCCCGGAAACACCAACCAGCTTGCCGTAGTCCGCAGCCGGAAGCTTCAGGCGTTTGCGCTGAGCCCGGACGGATCGGGCGGAGAAGCGAACCTTCTCCTGTGGCTCTTCGACCGTTGGTCGCTGGCCCAGCCGCTTCTGCTCTTGGGCCTTCAGGAAGGCGATTTCCTTCCGCTGCGATTGGACCTCCCGCTTGAGACGGGCGATATCCCTGCGGTACTGGGCCACAGCCTGTTTTGTCTTGCCCGTCTCGGCTCTGATCTCCTTCCTGGCCAAACGGCGCATCGCATCTTTCAGGATTCCAGCGATGTTCATCGGTGGGGGACTCCTCAAGTGATGGTGGGGTAGGCACTTCGATATCATACTTCAGATTCCTCCAGGAGGTCAGAATCAATCCACCCGGTTGGCGCAGGGCAAAAGGAGAAGTCAGTACGGCGGGATCGACATACGAACGGAGGAACGAAACGAACTCGTCTGAAGAAAGGAAAGGAGAATGGAAATCACGAAAGGCACTTTGGTCCTGGCGTTTGGGGCCAACATCGATGCCCAGGTGCATGTAAGGCATCCTGCCAAAGGTGACTTGTTGGGGATCGTAAAGGAGTGCGACCGTCATAGAAACGTCGTGCTAGTGCTGGACATAATCTCTCTCGAACCCCAGTCAGTTTCGGAAGACTCCCTACTTCCCTTGATTCAGACCGATATCGATCCCGAAAGGGTGCCCGTCGAGGATTTGAAAGTGTTTCTCAAATCGGTTCTACGAGAACAGCCAGAGCAAATAATCTTCAACCTTGGCGTTGGCCTTGGCAGGAAAATCCTGGACTTGGAGCGGAAACTGCGAGATCTTGACCGCGAAGTGCGATCTCGGCTCTGAGCAAGAAGTGGGCGTGCGATCCCCCCTTCGGACTGACCCAGAGAACGAAGCCCGAACAGAGGAGAGAAAGCCGCACCGTCAGGCCGCCTTCCTTGTGTTCTCCGCAACCAGGCTAGCCGACCTCACCAGATTCCCCGCTGCGTCATAGAACTCGACCGTTTCACCGCCAAGGTGTCACGGGGCACTTCAAAACCAGCCGCCGGGAGGCGCTTCAAAACCAGCCATCCTGAACGTCGGGGGCTTCTCGGACGCTGTGTTCAGCGTGATCCCAGCCCTCCTGTCCGGCGATAGCGGGCGCTCTGTGGCAGAACTCGAATCGGTCGAGGTTTAGGGCTGGCCGGTTTGGGGCGACTTCTTCCTAGCCGAGGACTCGACAAGTGGCCGCAGTTCGACTTCGCTCGCCCAGTACGGAGACGCCCCCAGGCTGGAAATGTAAGAATCCCCCTCTCGCCAAGCCCCGATTCATCTTGATGAAAGCATGGGACACCACCCTGATTTTTTACAGCCGGCGGCCGACGGGTGAATGGATCCCCTACGGCCTGCCAACGCCCTCGCTACAGGCAGGACCCGCTACACCTGAAGGCCGCCCCCCCCGTCCAAGACCGACTCGCGTCTCGACAGGGGTTTCGCCCAACCAACAGCCAGCAGCGCCGCAACGTCGCCAGACGCGCGCAAGTCAGCTTGACGGCTCCTGCGTCGGGTCGGTAGCTCGCAGGCGATTCTGATCCGTTTTCCGGCGCGCCAACGTTGGGTTCCAGACGCCCCAGGCCGGCCGTGCGCCAGCAACTGACTCTCCACTGTCGGCCCACAAGTCGCCTGAAAGCGACCGCAAGTAGTCCGCTCCATGTGCCCACCGGGGTGGGCGGTTTCGTCGGAGACCGCTCTGCCCCGGGTATGGGCACACTCAATGAGGTAGTTGCAATCTCCGACTTGTCAGGTAAGATGCAGAGCACATCGGCCCCCCGGAAACTAGGGTGGACCCTATGCACGAGGTCACCCGAATCCTCTCTGCCATCGAGCAAGGCGAGCCCCAAGCGGCCGAGCAGCTTCTGCCGCTGGTCTATGACCAACTGCGCCGCCTGGCTGCCGAGAAGATGGCCGGCGAAAAGCCCGGGCAAACGCTTCAGGCCACCGCCCTGGTCCACGAGGCGTATATTCGGCTTGTGGACGTGGAAAAGGCCCAGCACTGGGAGAGCCGGCGCCACTTCTTTGCCGCCGCGGCCGAGGCCATGCGGCGGATTCTTGTGGAGCAGGCACGCCGGAGGTTTAGCCGGATACACGGCGGCCAGCAACTTCGGCAGGGAATCGACGGCGAGGACTCGGCGGCCGACGCCCCCCCGCAAGAGGTCATCGCGGTCCACGATGCCCTCGACGCCCTCGAAGCGGAAGACGGCCTAGCCGCCGCCGTGGTCAGGCTGCGATACTTCGGCGGGTTTTCCATCGAAGAGGCCGCGGAAATCTCCGGCATCTCCCGTGCGACTGCTTATCGGCTCTGGACTTACGCTCGTGCTTGGCTCCGTGCAGCGATGACCGAAGACCGCGAGTAACCCAAGAATCGCCCCATTTTTGAGACGATTGCGGGGCAATTTGCGCATGGTCTTATGGAGCCCCAATAGGGTAACGGTCATGAGTCGCGACCTCCGAGACGCCCAATCGATCTTCTTTGAGGCCGTCGAGCAAGTCCCGCCCGAGCAATGGCCCGAGTTCCTCCGCAGGGTCTGCGGCGACGACCAGGCTCTGCTCGATCGCGTGCAGAGATTGCTCGACGCCCATCGAAAAAGCGGGAGTTTCATGGCAAGGCCAGCAGCACCAGTCTCCGGTGAGTCGATCGCCCCGTACGGGCCAATCGCCGAGCGGCCGGGGCAGACCATCGGGCACTACAAGCTCTTGGAGGAGATCGCCGAGGGGGGCATGGGCGTGGTCTACATGGCCGAGCAGCTCGAGCCGGTCCGCCGCAAGGTGGCCCTGAAGATCATCAAGCCGGGCATGGACACGCGGGAGGTGATCGCCCGCTTCGAGGCCGAGCGCCAGGCCCTGGCCATGATGGACCACCCCAACATCGCCAAGGTGTTTGACGCGGGGGCGACCGACTCGGGCAGGTCCTACTTCGTTATGGAACTGGTCCACGGCATCCCCCTGACGGACTACTGCGACCAGAACCAACTCACCACCCGCGAGCGGCTGGAGTTGTTCGTCCAGGTCTGCCAGGCGGTGCAACATGCCCATCAGAAGGGGGTCATCCATCGCGACCTCAAGCCGTCCAACGTGATGGTCACGCTCTACGACGGCGTGCCGGTCCCCAAGATCATCGACTTCGGCGTCGCCAAGGCGACCAACCGGCAGCTTACCGAGAGGACGGTATTCACCAGCTACGGCCAGATGATCGGCACGCCCCTGTACATGAGCCCGGAGCAGGCCGAGATGAGCGGCCTGGATGTGGACACCCGCAGCGACATCTACTCGCTGGGCGTGCTGCTCTACGAGCTTCTGACCGGGAGCACGCCGTTCGACGGGGAGCGGGTGCAAAAAGCGGGCTACGACGAGATCCGCCGCATGATCCGCGAGGACGAGCCGCCGCGGCCAAGCACCCGGATCAGCACGTTGGGCGCGGCGGCCACGACGGTCTCGGCCCACCGCAAGACGGACCCGGCAAAACTCAGCCGGGCGCTCCGCCGGGAGTTGGACTGGATCGTGATAAAGGCCCTCGAAAAAGACCGCACTCGCCGCTACCAGACGGCGAGCGATTTCGCACGGGACATCCAGCGCTACTTGGACGACGAGCCGATCGAGGCCCGGCCGCCGACGCTCTTTGACCGCGCCGCCAAGTGGGCCCGCCGCCACCGGCCGGTCGTCTGGTCGGCGATCGCAATTCTGTTCATTGGCGTCGCCGCTTTGGCCCTGAGCACGTTTCTCATCGCGGGAGCTTACGAAGGGGAGAAAGACGCTCGCGCGTTGGCCGACGAGCAAAGGCGGGTTGCAGAGAGCCAAGAGGCCCTGGCGCGACAACAGAAGGAGTTGGCCGAATCGGCCGAGAAGCATAGCCGTCGCAGGCTTTACGCGGCCAACATGAACTTAGCCCATGCCGCTTGGGAAAGCGGGCACGCTGCGCGTGCCCTAGAGCTTCTGGAGGCTCATTGGCCTCAGCCGGGCCAGGACGACCTACGGGGGTTTGAATGGTACTATCTCTGGCGGCTCTGCCACAGCGACCCTTCCCTTCTCCTGGGACACAAAGGGTGGGTCAACTCCGTGGCGGTTTCCCCAGACGGCGAAACGTTAGCCACCGGGAGTTTCGACAGGACAGTCCGGCTTTGGGACCTGACTGCGGCCAAGACGCGGATCATTCTGGAGGGGCATACGGGGCCCGTGATGTGCGTCGCGTTTGCCGCCGGCGGCCGGATCTTGGCCTCGGGAAGCGGGGACAATACCGCCAAGCTTTGGGACGTCTCGTCAGGAAAGGAACTGGCGACGTTCCGTGGGCATACCCAGTCGGTCTGGTCCCTTGCCATCAACGTCGACGGCACCTGGTTGGCCACCGCAAGTCACGACAGCACGATCAAACTCTGGGACGTAAAGACGGGCCGCCTGCAGGCGACGCTCGCGGGACACACGGCGCCGGTCTCGTGCGTGGCCTTCTCCCCGGATGGCAAGCGCCTCGCTTCCAGCGGATACGACTGTACGGTCAGACTCTGGAACGTGACGACGGCAACGGAGGAAACGAGACTCCAAGGCCACACGAACTGGGTCTACGCCGTGAGTTTCGCGCCGGACGGCAAGACCCTGGCAAGCGGCGATGTCGCCGGCAACCTGAAGCTTTGGGACGTCGCCAAGGCCCAAGAGCGGTCCAGCGTCCAAGCCCATGTCGATGCGATCATGGCTACTGCCTTCGCGCCCGATGGAAAGAAGCTGGCCACAGCGGGCGCGTATGGCGACGTTTCCTTATGGGACGCGGCGACTGGCCAACGGCGTGTGACCCTCACCAGTCAGGCATACGCGACGAGCCTGGCATGGACCCCCGATGGCAGAATCCTGGTCACGGGATGGGTCGACAAAGCGGTCAGGCTCTGGGACGTGAAGACTCTGTGGTCGTCCACACGCCCCTCACACACCGCCACGGCCGTCTCGCCGGGTGCTCAACGGGGGATCTTCCTCAAACTGCAAACAGATTGGATTCATAGCATCGCTTTCGCGCCCGACGGAAAAACGCTGGCCACGGGAGGCGGCGTGCCGGGACAGCATCCCGAATTGAAGCTCTGGGACCTGCGGACCGGCAAGGAGCAGGCCACGCTGAAAGGACATACCGACACCATCAATTCCGTCGCTTTCGCCCCCAATGGCCGGTTGCTGGCCACGGCGAGTCTGGACGGCACCGTCAGGCTATGGGACGCACGTGGAGGTCAGCAACGGGCTGCCCTCATGGAGCACGCCGGTCATGTCTTCTGTGCCGCCTTTTCACCCGACGGCGGGACTTTGGCCTCCGCCGGTGAGGACAGCGCCGTCCGTCTTTGGGACATGGCGACGGGCAAGGTACGAGATACCCTACGGGGGCACACGGCCGCCGTCTGGTCCGCCGCCTTTACCCCCGACGGAAAGACGCTGGCCACCGGCAGCTTCGACGGCACGGTGAAGCTTTGGGATCTGGAAGCACGCCGGGAGCGGGCCACGCTCCGGGGACATGCAACGACTGTGATGAGTGTGACGTTCGCTCCCGACGCTAGGACCCTCGCAACGGGAAGCTTGGACGGCGCCGTAAAGCTCTGGGACATCGACACTCAGCAGGAACGGATGATCCTTCAGGGACATGCAGGAGGCGTCACGAGCATTGCTTACACCCCCAACGGCAGAACGCTGGCCAGCGCGGGCATTGACCGAAACGTGAAGCTGTGGGATCCGATCACGGGCCAGGAACGGGCGACCCTTCGGGGACACACCCAGGGGGCGTATTCGGTAGCGTTCTCCCCGGACGGCAAAACCTTGGCCGCCGGAAGCGCCGACAAGTCCGTCACTCTGTGGCAGGCAGCCGACGAAGAGGAGGTATTGACGACAGTGCGGTACCGGGACGGCAAACTTCGCCGAGAAGGGCTGACCCCATGAGACCAGCGGCCAAAAAAGGTTTTACGTTGGTGGAAGTGCTGGTGGTGATCGCCATCATGGGAATCCTGATGGCGCTCTTGTTGCCGGCGGTGCAGGCGGCCCGGGAATCCGCCCGGCGTGTGCAGTGCCGCAACAACCTCAAGCAGTTCGGCCTCGCGCTTCACGTCTACCACTCCAGCGGAAACTGCTTCCCGCCGGGTTTGATTAGCTCCGACGATGGCTTCTCCGTGTTTGCCAACGCCAACACGATGCTGCTTCCCTATTTTGAGCAAGGCAACCTGCAGAGGCTCTACGACCCGCAGAAGCCCTTCGCAGCCCAGTCGTCGGCCGTGGCCCAGACGGTCATCCCAATCTTCGTTTGCCCCTCGAATTCCAAGGAAAACCCTTTCACCATTCCCCAACTGGCCGCGTGGGCGATGCCCATCGGCACGACGTTCGGCACGACCGATTACGTTTACTCCAAAGGGCCAAACGACGCCTGGTGTCTCCCTTGGGGCGCGATCCCTATCTCCCAGCGCGGGATGTTTTACGTCAACTGGCCATGCCGCGTGGCCGACATCAAGGACGGCAGCAGTGAGACGATAGCGATGGGTGAGGGTGCCGGCGGCCCGCGCTGGCCGCTCTGCCACGGAGCCGGGTGTGCGACGCCCTATATTGGTCCGTACGGTCCCATCCCGGCAACCAACGCCTGGATCATCGGTGCGATCGGTAGCCAAATGACTGAGTCGGTCGGGTTCATCACAGGGAGCATCTGGGGTTCGACGGCGGAGCGGCCCAACAAGTGCCCTGTCACGGACACCTACGGCTCTATTGTCAATATGTCGAATTGCACCAGCAGCCTTAGCGGCGGGCCGCACACCACGGCCAACTTCCGAAGCGATCACCCGGGCGGAGTCCAGTTCCTCTTGGCTGACGGATCGGTGCAGTTCCTGGCAGAAACGATCGACGTGCAAGTGTACCGTTGCCTCTCCACCATCGCCGAGCGCATCCCGGCTGAGATACCGTAAGTGGAGGTTGCCTGCGCACGCCAGTGACGACCCGCCTCACCGCAACAGAAGGACCATACCGCCGGCGAACCGCAGACCACACAGAAACGGGCGAGAAATGAGAGAACGAATACCGACCACCGCCACCTGAACATTGACCAAGAACAAACCGCAGAGGACGCAAAGGACGCAGAGGGAAGGACGAGGGAGAAGAAAGGATGTGCGGCAAACCCCATTCATCCTTCATCCCTCATCCTTCATCCTTGACAAAAGCGGCCGGTGAGGCCCCGCTCGCAACGTGACACTCACCGGCCTGGCATCTCCCGGGCGGCTGGCTTGCGCGCCCGGGGCGATGACCCTTTTATTGTACCGCAGGCCGCCCCCAATCGGGAGACGAAATCATGTGGTCCTCACTCGCTCGCACTGGCAACTCCGCATCCGCACGTCCCTGGGCAAAGCGTGCCCGCCGCCGCGTCCCGCGCGCCGCGCGGCGCACCCATCCGTTGGCGTTTGAGCCACTGGAAGACCGAAGGCTGTTGAGTATGTCGGCACCGGGGGACGAGGACTCTTGCTTCGGCCCGGCCAGTAACATCGCGTCACCGTCCTACAATGGTGAGCTCGTCGTGCCCCTCGAAGCAAAGGTAAACCTCAAGGGTGCTGAGGCCGCTGACACGATCACAGAACCGGCTACGACCGATTCTTGGACAGGCTCTAGGGCGAACATTGAGCCCTACCCCGTACCTGGCGAATGGCTCGTTCGTTTCAAGGGCGTTTTGGGGACGCCCGAGGAACAGATCCAAGGCGTTGAGGAACTGGTGCAGGGATCAGGCTTGGGACTGACTGTTGCAGATTACCTGGGGCTCGACGGGCTGGTGCTCCTTCAGGCTCCTCCGAACCTGAGCGGTCAGCAACTGTCGGCCTCGCTTGAAAGCCTACGCGGCTTTCAGTACGCGGAGCCCAACATGATGAGCTTGTCCATCGGGGCCAGGTACCCGAACGACCCCATGTTCACCGAACTGTGGGGGCTCCACAACACGGGGCAGACTGGTGGGACCCCGGATGCCGATATCGACGCCCCCGAGGCGTGGGACATCACCACCGGCAGCAGGAGCGTCGTGGTGGGCGTGATCGACACCGGCGTGGACTATAACCATCCCGACCTGGCTGCAAACATCTGGACCAATCCGGGCGAGATCGCGGGCGACGGGATTGACAACGACGGCAACGGCTATATCGACGACATTCACGGCTACGACTTCGTCAACAACGACGGCGACCCGATGGACGACAACGGCCACGGCACGCACACCTCCGGGACGATTGGTGCGGTCGGGAACAACGGCATCGGCGTGGTGGGCGTCAACTGGGACGTCCAGATCATGGCCCTGAAATTCCTCGACGCCGGGGGCTGGGGTTCGACTGACAACGCCGTCAGAGCCATGAACTACGCTACCTGGATGAGGGCACACGGCGTAAACGTGCCATTGACCAGCAACAGTTGGGGGGGTTACGGGTATTCCCAGGCGTTGAAGGATGCAATCCAGGCCAGCGGCCAGGCGGGCATGCTCTGCATTGCCGCCGCGGGGAACGAGAACAACAACAACGATTCGAATCCGAGTTACCCTGCAAGCTATGATCTCGACAACATCATTTCCGTTGCTGCCACCGACCTGAATGACCTGAAGGCAGGGTTTTCCAACTACGGCGCCGTTTCGGTCGATCTGGGCGCGCCGGGCGTGGGGATCACCAGCACAACTCCGGGAAACAGCTATTCGACGTGGAGCGGCACGTCGATGGCTACGCCGCACGTTTCCGGCGTGGCGGCGCTTGCGTGGAGCCTAGCCCCCGGTGCAGACCCCCAGCAAATCCGCAACGCCATCCTCGCGGGCGTGGATCCTGTGCCTTCACTGGCGGGCATAACCGTGACCGGCGGCCGCCTGAACGCTTTCAATACGCTGCGCGGAGTGAGCATGTTCGTGGTGGGCAGCAGCCCGGCTGCTGGCCAGACGTCTAATACGCCGCCGACCAATTTTGTGATTGACTTCTCCCGGGCCTATGATCCGGGCACCGTCGACGCAAGTGACCTGACGGTCAATGGGATCCCGGCCGATTCATGGTCGTCGACCGATGCCGACACGGTGACGTTCCGCTATACGAATAGCCCAGTCACGAACCAGGGGCTTCAGACCATGCACATGTCCGCTGGGGTGCTCCGAGCGGACCCGAGCCTGGGCCTGGCGGCACCGGTGCGGGAGTTCAGCGCCGACTTCTACTACGACGCGATATCGATGGCGGTTAGCTCCACCGTACCGGCCAGTGGCTCGGGGCTCAAACTGCCGTTTACGAGCTTACAGGTTGATTTCAACGAGCCCTATGACCCGGCCTCTGTTGACACGGCTGATCTGTTACTCAGCCAGGGCTCGGCATACAAGGTCGAGGTGATCGACGCTGACTCGGTTCGGTTCTTGCTGGAAGGCATCGAAAACGAGGGCACGCTGACGGCGAGGATTCCGGCCGGCAGCGTGCTCGACCAGTACGGCTTTGCCAACGTGGAATTCGTGGGCACTTACGAGCTGGACTTCGATACATTCGCCTACCCGGTGCCATTGGTGCCGGTCGAGCCGCTGGGGTCGCTCATCTATGACCCGATCCGGGAGGGGCGGATCGCGCCTGTGGCCGATACCGACAGCTTCACGATCTCCGTCGACCCCGGCCAGACCATCACGGTCCTCGCCAAATCGTCCTCGTCTCTTCAGGCCACCGTTTCGATCACCGAGGCCGGCAGCACCCTCGCCAGCGTCACGGCGCAACAACCCGGCTCGGACGTCGTGCTGCAGACGATTCGCACTCCGGGCAGCCTCGCCGGAGAAGAGCCCGGCCCACGCACCTACATGATCACTGTCGGTGGCGCCAACGAGACGACTGGGAACTACACGATCGAAATCATCCTCAATGCGGCGATCGAGTTGGAGGCACACGGTGGGCCGTTCAATGACACGGCGGCTACCGCCGAGGACCTGGAAGGGTCGTTCATCGCGCTGCACAACAACGACGGCAGTGGGCCTCAGCCCGAGCGCGGGGCGGTGCTGGGCAGCCTGCAGTACAACATCTTGAGCACAGTGTACTTCGAGGATTTCGAAAACGGCGCGCAGGGATTCACCGTCAACAACACTCCGCCCTACTCGCAGTATTTGCCCGGCCTGTGGCACCTCTCGGCGGGCCGCGGCGCCCAGGAGGGCCATTCAGCCAACACTAGCTTTTACTACGGCCAGGGCGAGGGTCCCGATGGCGGCGGGACATATCACGTGGATTACACGCGGCGAGGGACCACCGGCACAGTCACCTCGCCGCCGATCGCGCTCCCGTCCGAAGGGATCTGCCTGCTCGACTTCAATTATGTCCTCCAGACCCGCGTCTATCCGGACGACGTGGATTCTGCGGAACTGCAGGTCGACGCCGGCAGCGGCTGGACGTCGCTCCGCCGATTCGACCGTGTCGCCGAGAGCTCGAGCTGGAGGACGTCTGATCCAGTAGACCTCTCGGCCTATGCCGGGCAGACGATTCAACTCCGGTGGTCGTTCGACACCGTCCACGGGCCTGTTGGCCGTTCCCCCGAGGGCTGGTACATCGACGACGTCCGGATTCGACAGGTTAGTACGTTGGAGTTGAAGGACTACTACAAGTTGACTCTGGCGGCTGGTCAAAGCTCGACGATCGCCTTGAAGTCTCTGAACGCGGGCAATGTTGACCTCGCACTGGTCGGCCCGGACGGCACGACCCTGGCCGTTGGGAGCGCCGACGCTGCGACCAACGCGGATAGGATCATCAGCAACTTCGTCGCAACGGTCTCCGGGGAATATTACCTTAAGGTCACCGGCGATCTCGGTACGAACTACAGTCTGGTCGCGACCCGCAATGCCGACTTTGACGCTGAACCCAACAGTCACTTGGCCACGGCGAGGGCCTTGATTGCCACCGAGGCCGCCGGGCGGCGATGGATGCTGGGCTACCTTGGCGACGATGCCTACGAGGCCAGCGCGGTCCCGTTCACCTTTGAGGACATCAGCGCCACGGGCACCCCAGTCTTGTCGAACACGGACGAGGGGATTACGGAGCTTAGCGCCGCGGACCTGGCTGGTTTCCAGTTCGAGTTTTACGACACGACGTACACTGACCTGTTCATAGGCGTCAACGGCTTGATCACTCTCGGGTCTGCTGACGGCGCGGATGCGTACGACAACACCGACTTGACCACTTTTCCTCCTGCAGCGGCGATCGTGCCTTACTGGGAT
>Ga0315279_10008881_pt1 | contig 12087 bp, 9 predicted proteins | sample YL17G06_20_MG_FD_203694 | JGI IMG/M metagenome (GOLD analysis project Ga0315279, IMG submission 203694) | Sediment microbial communities from Yellowstone Lake, YNP, Wyoming, USA - YL17G06_20 | ecosystem: Environmental > Aquatic > Freshwater > Lake > Sediment | place: USA: Wyoming | collected...
CGTCATTCTCCAAGACGGCCGGGCGTCCCAGCGCTTTCTCGATCCGCTCCACCAGAGGCACCCGGACCCAGCCCGGAAGGTTCGGAGGATTCAGGATCAGGCCCGCCTGGCGGTCCACCGGGCCGGCACAGCCGATCCCGATCCGCCGAACCGCATCGGCGGAACCCCCGGGCGCGCCCAGCACGTCGTTGGCAAGCCGAACGATGCGATCCAGGACGCGCTCCGGCCCCTCGGCAGCTAAGGTCGGCACCTCGCCCCGCGCCAGGATGCTGCCGGAGCCGTCCACGATCCCGGCCGCCAGCTTCGTCCCCCCGATGTCGATCGCAAGCACGGTCGTGGTCACGGCACCTCCGCACGCCTCGACATCAAGCTTACCCGTGACGATCGAGATGGGCAAGAGAAGTCTCACCGAACGGGCCGCAGCCCGGCGTCCCGAGGGGTGCCCCCGGGGGCGGGACGCGACGCATGGCCAGAGCCGTCAAGGAATCCGACTCGTTACAGCTTAACTTACATCGCCGCTGAGTTAACTCGCAATCCTTTGAATTCATTTGGCGTTTCAGTCTCGCTTTGCCTCCCGCCCCTGGGGGTCCCCCTCGGGTGGCGGGTCCGCGACGGCACCCCGTCCGCGGGGACGGGGTGGGGCGGGCTTGCTCCGGGTCGGCCCGCGGTGGGGCGGGCCTCCCGCCGGGGCGAGGGGCTGTCCCTCTCGCGGAGCCTCGGCCGGCCCAGGGGGCTCGCACGGACTGTCGCACGCGCCGTCCGGCGACCGGACCCGCCGCCCCCGCACGGCCCGCCTGCTCGGGGAACCCCCAGAGGCGGGGTCGAATTATCTTAGCGGCGATGAGCTTAACTTAGCGGCGATGACTCTGAGGCGCAGAGCGTGGCGAAGCGGGCGGCGCCGAGGAGAGCCGTCTTGTCATTCAGGATCACGCGGACGGGCATCGCCTGGAGCAGCGGCTTCATCCGGCCCTTGGCGGTGAAGGCGTTCAGGAAGACGGGGTCCTTCAGCCTCTGGATGATCTTGGGGGCGATCCCGCCTCCCAGGAACACGCCGCCGGTCGCCATGACTTTCAGCGCCAGGTTTCCGGCCTCCGCCCCGTACAGCGAGACGAAGAGGTCCAGGGCCTGTGTGCAGAGCTCGCTTCTGCCGCTCAGCGCCGCCTGGGAGATGACGGCTCCGGGCTCCGCCTGGCGCATCTGCTCTGCCAGCCACGGCGGTTCTTCGCTGCGGCCGCTGTCCCTGAGGAAACGATAAATGTTCAGCAGGCCCGGCCCCGACACGATGCGCTCGTAACTCACCCGCTGAAACTGCTTCAGGAGGTACTCCAGCAGCTCCACCTCCAGCCGGTTGCGCGGCGCAAAGTCCGTATGGCCCCCTTCCGTCGCGAAGGGACGGTGCCGTTTGCCATCCCAGTACAGGCCGGCCTCGCCCAGGCCGGTCCCCGCGGAGATGATGGCCGCATTTCCCGAGGCGCCCGCGGCCCCCTCGTTGAGGACGACGAAATCCTTTGTCTCCAAGACCGCGACGCCCCAGGCATTCGCCTCGAGGTCGTTGATCAACCCCACGCTCTTCAGGCCAAGCTCGCGGGCCACCAGGCTGGAGTCCACCACCCAGGGGAGGTTTGTCGCGTCGCAGCGTCCGTGCCCCACCGGTCCCGCGATGCCGAAACAGGCGCAGGTGATGGGGAATGAATGGGCCGCGATGAACTTTTGAAGGACCGCTTCGAGGCTGGCGTGCTCACGGCTGGGGAAGGTCTCTTCCGCGACCGCCGTCAGGCCGCCGCCCCTCTCCTGAAGGAATGCCAGCCGGGTGTGGGTGCCGCCGATGTCTCCCGCCAGGATCACGTCTCGATCCCCCGCCACTGGCGGCCGTCGCGCTCCATCAGCTCGTCGGCTTCTTTCGGCCCCCACGACCCCGCGGGGTAATTCGGGAAGCTCCGGGGCGGCAGCGCCTTCCACACGTCGAAGATCGGGGCCACCACGCTCCAGCCCGCTTCCACCATGTCGGCGCGCTGGAAGAGCGTCGCATCCCCGGTCATGCAGTCATAGAGCAACCGTTCGTAGCCGGTGCTGGGGGTGCTGCCGAAATAGTCCTTGTAGTGGAAGTGCATGTGGACCGTCCCCAGCCGGACGAGCGGCCCGGGAACCTTGGCGCCGAAGAAGAGGTCGATGCCCTCCTCGGGCTGGATGTGGACGACGAGCTGATTGGGAGTCAGGTGTTCCACGGGGGTCTTGCGGAAGAGAATGAACGGCGCGCGCTTGAACTGGATCGCGATTTCCGTGACCCGCTCGGGGAGGCACTTGCCGGTCCGCAGGTAGAACGGCACGTCGGCCCAGCGCCAGTTGTCGATGGACAGCTTGAGCGCCACGAACGTCTCCGTCCGGGAATCAGGGGCGACCTTCGGCTCTGCGCGGTAGGCCGGCACCCGCTGCCCGCCGATCGCGCCCTCGCCGTACTGGCCGCGGACCGTGCGCGTGAGCACCTCCTCGGGCGTCGGGGGCTGGATGGCCCTCAGGATCTTGGCCTGCTCGTCCCGGACGGCGTTGGCCTCGAAGGAGATGGGCGGCTCCATCGCCGTGAGAGAGATGAGCTGGAAGATGTGGTTCGGCACCATGTCGCGGAGCGCGCCTGCCTCCTCGTAATAATTGCCGCGCTGCTCCACACCCACGGTCTCGGCCACGGTGATCTGCACGTTGTCCACGTAGCGGCGGTTCCAGATGGGTTCGAAGATCCCGTTGGCGAATCGGAAGACCAGGATGTTCTGGACCGTCTCCTTGCCGAGGTAGTGGTCGATCCGGTAGATCTGGCGCTCGGCCAGGACCGTGCCGATCTCCCGATTGAGCGCGCGGGCGGACTCGAGGCCGCACCCGAACGGTTTCTCGATGATGACCCGGCGCCAGCGGCCGTTCTCTTCCTGGATGAGGCCGACGGCGCTGAGACGGCGCACCACGTCGGCGAAGAAGCTCGGGCCCGTGGCCAGGTAGTAGAAATAATTCCCGCGCGTCCCATGCTCCTTGTCCACGACCTGCAGCGTCTTCCGGAGCTCCGGGTACACGTTCGGGTCCTCGAAGTTCCCTTGCAGGTAATGCAACCGCTGGGCGAACCACTCCCAGAGGCCGGGCTCGACCTTTTCGGTGGCAAACTCGCGAATGTCACGGGTCATCCTCTGGCGGAAATCCTCCGTGGTCATCGGGGCCCGGGCGACGCCCACGATGGCGAACTCTTGGGGCAGGAGTCCGCCCTTGGCGAGATTATAGAGCGCGGGAATCAGCTTGCGCTTGGTCAGGTCGCCCGCCGCACCAAAGATCACCATGGCGCAGGGGCCGGCCGGCTGCCCGGACAGGGTGTCTGGCGCGCTGATCGTCTTGTCGTCCGCCATGGCCGTCACCTCCTGGGCACATCATACGCGATCAGCCATCCGCTGTCAGCCCTTGGCATTGGGCCGGGGGGTGCGACCCGCTTGCCCCCACGCCCCGCCTCATCGCCCGCGAAGTTTCCGCGCCGCCTCCGCCCGCATCTGCTGCATGGCGCGGGTCTCCTGGCTCGAGTACCGCTCCTCCGTCCAGGGGTCGGCATGCATGTGGTACCCGTTCTCCTCCCAGAAGCCTGGCGCGTTCACATCCATGAACTCGAATGACCGCACCCACTTGGCGCTCTTCCAGAAGTAGAGCTTGGGAACCACCAGGCGGCAGGGGCCCCCATGGTCGGGCTCGAGGTCCCGGCCGTTGTGCTTCAGCGCCAGGAAGACGTCGTCGATCAGCTCCTGGAGCAGCAGGTTGGTGGTGTAGTCCGGGTCGGCGTGGATCATGACCGCGATCGCCTCGGGCTTGATCCGCACGTGCTTCAGGAGCTCGCGGATGTGCACCCCCTCCCACCGGTTGTCCAAGAGCGACCAGTGGGTGACGCAATGGACGTCGGAGACGATCTCCACCCGGGGGAGCCGCAGGAACTCCTCCCAGGTCCAGGCGACCTCCTGCTCCACCAGGCCGAAGCAGCGAAACGTCCACGTCCGCGGGTCGAAGCGCGGCGTCCCCCCGTAGGTCAGGACCGGCCACTTCTCCGTCAGGTGCTGCCCCGGCGGGATCCGCTGCGCCGGAGTCTTCTCACCCTCTCCCATCCTCCGCCTCCCCCGTGTCGAGTCGGGCCTGAACACCCCACATCCTTTGTCCGCCAGGACAGATCATACACCGCCTAGCCATCCTCGTCTCCAATAACCGCCCGGCCCCCTCGGCCGACTCCCCCAGCCTGTCCGCAGGACGCAGGGCCCGGTGGACCCTCTCCGCCTGGGCAGTCCTCCCAACCACGCCCACTTGCCGCTCCGGAGTTGGGCCCAGGCGCCGCAGACGTCGGCGGGGGAATCAAAGCAAGTTAACGTAGCCAGCAACGGCCCAGTCCCCCATTACGGTACTTTTTGCTTGGAGAGTCAGCCCGTCTAGGCTACATTACCTCCATGCCGAGCGAGCCGCCTCTCTTGGAGCGCATCGCCGCGCTGGCTGGATTCGGGCGGTATCGTTTGCGGCTCCATGCGGCCCGGCACATGCTTGAGGAGGGATTCGAAGAGAGGAATATCATCGAGGCACTGACTGGCCGTGGCCGAAAGATTCTCGAAGAGTATCCGGAGCAGCATCGCTGTCTGGTCCTCGGTTCCTGTGCTATGGGGCGAAAGTCTCGGATTCACCTGCACGTGGTCTGCGATCTGTCGGATGAAGAGGTGCTCGACATTGTGACGGCCTACATCCCCCAAGCACCATGGTGGGTGGCACCGTCTAGGCGTGGACAGAGACGATGATCGAATTGGCAAAGAAGCCGTGTTCCGAGTGCGGAGGCCGCCTTCGGCCCCGCAAGATCGCTCAGGAGTTCGAAAGGGAAGGGGTTCGCATCCGGCTGGCTGGGATCCAGGCCTGGGTCTGCGGTCGGTGCGGCGAGGTGTATTTCCTGCCGGGCGGTGCGGATCGGCTGGCGAGAGCTGCCCGGTCCCTCTTCGAGTTGGCGCTGGCGGGCCGCCAGCATCGGGGAAAGCTTACGGCTCGCGTTTCGTAAACATTCCGAGCCCGGAAAAACTCTACCTCCCACGATCCTTCTTCGCTCGTCCCCCGTGCAGTTTTCTGCATTCCCCCGTTGCCGTCCCTAGGGATGCAGTTCCAGACCGCAACCACAGCCGAATTCCCCTCCCGCCGCCCTGGTCCCTCTGCTGCCCTTGGGTCTTGGCCTCCTCCCCCTGTCTCCCACTCTCCCGTGCTCCCTGGCCCCCTCGTTCCCCTCGTATTTGATTTCCTGCTCTCCTTCAGTTCCCTCCATTCCGCATTCCGCACTCCGCATTCCCCAATTCTCCCCTGCCCCCTTGCCCCCCTGCGCCCCTGCCGTGATTCGGCTCTTGTTGCTCGCCTCTCGGCCCCCGGCTCTCAGTTCCCTCTGCCCGCTGCCTGCTGCTCGCTGCCAGCTGTTTTCTGCCTCCTGCCCCCTTGCCCCCCTGCCGTTATTCGGCTCTTATTGCTCCCCCCTCACCTGGGCGCTCGGCGCTCGCTGCTCGGTCCTCCGATTCCCCTTGACTCCCCCCGCCCGTTGGCGGTACGTTCGCGCCGGTGTGTCCGCCCCGCATGCAAGTGGAGGGGACCCATGGCTGTCACCGGCAAGCATCTCTAACAGAAATCCGCGGCCCTTCGGGGACTCATCCCCGAGGGGCCGTTGTGCTTTCGTCGAGCCCGCCGTGCGAGGGGCAGATCCGGGGGATCGGCTCACACCGCCGCCAGCGAGGAAGAGCAAGTTAACGTAGGCAACAACGTCCCCCATTACCATTACATTCGTCCCTTGCCGAGGCGGCGCAGCAGCTTGCGATCTGCACGGCGGAGGTCGCGAAAGCGCTCGGGACAGCGGAGGGGCGGAACGTCCACTGAGTCAACAACATCCCGCATCATAGCAACCGGAGCCCGGCCGCGGAGGGTAGCAAAGAATGAGAATTCGGTCAATTCATGTTCGACGCTTTCGGAGCGTGTCCGCTGCATCACTAGCTGAATGTGGACAACTGAATGTGCTCATCGGCAAGAACAATGCTGGCAAATCCAATCTGCTTGCAACCGTTGACTTGATGTTGAGCCATCTGAAGAGGGGAACCGTGGGGGCTCCGTGGTCCGTCGAGCGTCCGCTTGATGAATTCACTGATCGCGACCCAACGACGGCGATCGAAATCGGCATTGAATTTGAGCTTCCAATCACCATAAACAATCTCTTGCGCGAGCGATTAACGAAGGAGGCCCCCCACCTCGACCGGGCTATCGACCAGCTCCGAGCTCACAACACAATCGCATTTATTCTGGCCTGTTCCTTTGACGATTCATTGCCCTTCATGTTCATCAAACACCTCGGTGCAGGTAGGATCAACGCGTCTGGGAAACACTTAACTGTTGACGGACTGAAGCTGCTAGAGGTTGCAGAACCTGTTGGACGTGAACTGAGCCTCATCCAGGATAGTGTGGGCGCTCTCCGGTCGGATCTCAATGCTCTTACCCACGCCAAGAGCGCGAGCAGAGAACTAGATTACATCTTCGCACCGGATCGAAAGGAGCGACCGCCAATTCGGTTTTACATGGATCAGCTGTTCGGGCGATTCCGCGTCCGCTCAAGTACCGCCCAGGCTGTTCATGAACTCATTCGCGCTGCGAAGGGCTCGGAGGAGTTCGGTACCGGTGTCTCTCAGCTGATCGCCGAGACCGAGGACAATATTCGAAATGCAGAACAGCGTCAGACCGAAGGAACGATCTCGGCCTTTGCGGGAGACACGAAAATACCACCCGCTTACGCGTCATGGTTGATGCAGCAGTACGGTGGGATTTCAAGCCTCCATCTTCGTGAAACAAAACGCCCAATTGGACGGCCAGAGGCAGAAGCCCTCCTGAGCCTCAAGATCCAGCGTGGGGGGCCCGAACGCCTAGCGCTGATTCAGCGGACCGTCAGGGCACTTCTCGGTGTCCACGTTGACGCCTTCCAGGGCGCTGCCCACGGAGAGCGCAGCGCCGAAATGGACATCGACGAATTCCTAATGGAGGCGAACGGCGCGGGCGTCCGGGAGGCGCTCAGGCTGATCCTGGATCTCGAACTCAATGGTCCGGTGCTGGCGCTGATCGAGGAACCTGAGGTCCATCTACATCCCGGGATGGAACACGCGATTGAGAGCTATCTGAGGCAAAAGGGACGGGAGAGTCAGATGTTCATAACCACACACTCCACGAACTTTGTCGACTCTGTCTCATTTCAAAACGTGTATCTCGTGTCTCGGGACGGGTCGAACAAGACCGTGTGCGAGGCGGTGGACGCTGGCGATGCCGCGTTTCGCATACAGGCCGAGCTGGGGTTGCGGCTCAGTAGCGTGTTCATGTTCGACCGACTGGTATTTGTCGAGGGCCCGTCTGACGAGGCAGTGTTGAGGGAACTCGCCACGATTTTGAATATCGACACTGGAAAGGAGAATGTTGGATTTGTTCGCATGGGAGGGGTTCGAAACTTTGCCTATTATGCTGCAGAACATACTCTGGATTTGTTGGCTCGCCGTCGGATAAGGATGTGGTTCATTGTTGACAGAGATGAATCGGCTGACGATGAGGTTGCACGTATGGTCTCTCGGCTCGGAGGACGCGCACGGTTGATAGTGCTGGAACGGCGCGAGATGGAGAATTACCTCCTGGATGCAGAAGCCGTTGATGCCTTCATCGTCGAGAAGCGAAAGGCATCCGGCAGAGTAAATTGTGACGTGGGGGTTGCGGAAGTCGACAGGGCAATTCGTGAGCATGCGGAAGCGCTCAAGGACGAGGTCATTCGCCTCCGGCTCGAGAAGCGGCTCTTGGTTCCTGTACACCTTCAGCGTCGGGGACTGGTCGGGAGTCCCGTAGAACGCATAGAGCAAGCTATTGAGAGTCTCAAGGATAGACTGGGGAAATGTGATGAGGAAATGACCCGGGTAGTGAAGGAGGTGGCGACGGAGTGGCCGCGTCGGGCACTTGAGCTTGCGCCCGGTTCGGTAGTTCTGCAGAGCGTGGCTGGACAATTTGGGGTGAGATTCGACAGGAAGTCAGGCGACAGCGCCCGACTTGCGCGCCTAATGAAGGAGCGGGCCGTGTCAGAGGAAGTGCGTAGACTGCTCTCGGAGATTTGGGGAACATCATAATAAGTAGTAGAAGATAGTAGGACGGGACACAGCGCAGTTATCGCAGTTAATTGGTTTCGGTCTGTCTCCTGCTCGCGCCATCCGTCCGGATTCAATCGCGCGCGGGGATCCTCCTCGACAGACCTTACCGGCGGGATGATCGCCCGGTTATGCACTTTCCTCCAGCCACCGTCCCAGCCTGCGCAGCGTTTCCTCAAAGGCTTGAAGGTACTTCTCGCCAGGGTAGTCCCCGGGGCTCGGGATCTTGATCTGATTCCGCGCGAATGTAATGGGGGACCTTCGAGTCTTCGTCGCCTTGGCTGCGTCCCCCAGGAGTACGTCAGTGCTGGGTTAGAGCGAGCAAGTCTCGCTCGGATACGTCGTCAGCACGTCCACGCCGTCTGGCACGATTCAGTCGCCCCGCCTTGCTGTCCCTGCTTCTGTCACAATACCGGCCGCCTTTACACTTGGCCTTGGGTCGAGGTATTCTTCGACCGGCCCTGGACACACCGGGGCCATCCTGCCGGCAGGAACTTCCAGAGGCGCGGAGGTCTCACGCCTCCTTTTCCCGTTGGACTGACTGCGAGGTGCGATCGTGGTGTGTCCGTCGCATGCCGACCGTCACTCCCTTCGCGGCAAGCTGCCGGCAGCCACGGCTGTCCTGCTCTTGACCGGTCTGCTCGCCTGTTCGGTCGCCTTCGGGCAGGAGGTGACGACGGTCTTCGTCGTGCCATCCGAGGCGGTACCTGCGGGTGGAACGGTGAGCGTCTGGCTGGTCGTCCTCAATGCCTCGGATCGCCCCGCGTCGCGCTCCTTCCGGACGCAGCTTGACGGCCGGCTGCAGGGTGGGGGTGTCGTTCAGCCCGCGGTCGTCACGTTGCGCGATCCGGCCGAAGCGGGAGAGACCGTCATCCCTCCGGGGGGGTATGCCCGCCGGGAATACGTGCTGACGGTGCCCGAGGGATTGGAGGGACAACTGCTGTTCAGCGCGCCGGGCATCCGCGCCAATGCGGTGGTGCTGGAGGTGCAACGTCCGGAAGCGTACGCCAAGGCGGGTGAGCCAGCCCCCACCGAGCCTGCGCGTGAACCCACGGAAGAAGGGGAGGATTCCGGCCCGCAGGATTTCTTCAAGGCCCACTTCTTCGGCTACGAGCCCTTCTACTTCATCGCGGGGGCGGACTCGCCAAACGCCAAGTTCCAGATCAGCTTCAAATATCGACTTCTGAACGTCAAGGGGCCGTTGGCCCAACGGTATCCTGCCCTGCAGGGGCTCCACCTTGCCTACACGCAGACCTCGCTCTGGGACTGGAAGCAAGCGTCCGCGCCATTCCTGGACAGCAGCTATAAGCCGGAGTTCTTCTACTCGATGGAGCGCTTTGACCAGGGCCGTTGGGCGGACTGGTTCCGCCTGGACCTGCAGGCCGGACTCCAGCATGAATCAAACGGCAAGGGAGGAGCGGATTCAAGGAGCCTCAGTCCGGTTTACTTCCAGCCCACCGTCGTGCTTGGGAAAGAGGACAACCTCCAACTGACCCTCTCCCCCCGCGTGTGGGCCTATGTCGGAAGCCTGAGCGACAATCCCGACCTCGCGCACTATCGCGGGTACGTCAGCATGCGGGCCATCCTTGGATGGGCCAAGGGCCTGCAGCTCTCCGCTATCAGCCGGCTGGGCGACGACGCAAACCGGGGCAGTCTCCAATTGGATCTCTCGTATCCCATGATGCGGCTGGGCTGGGGCAACTTCAGCCTCTATCTCCAGGCGCAGTTATTCACCGGGTACGGGGAGAGTCTCCTGCTGTACAACCAGCGGAGCACCGCGCTCCGCGTTGGCTTCTCCCTCTACCGCTAGGAAATAGGGGACGGCCATGAAATTATGAGTTTCTCCGTTCGCGTGACGCGGGATGTTGTTGACGGAGTGGACTTCCCGGTTCGTCCCGCACGCGGGTGGTTTTCCGACGGCCCCGGGTTCATGACGACGTGGACAGGGGGAATCCCTTCTTCTGCCAACCCACGATCCCTTCGAACATGTGGTACACCGACCGGAAGCCCAGCCGCCCCATGGTCCGAACCCCGATTTTTCACCGCAGAGATCGCCGAGATCGCAGAGTCAGACACGATGAGGCCTTTCTTCGGGCAGGCCGGAAAAAAAGTGAGGGAAAAGGGGCCGTGACCAACGCCAAGCGGGAGGTATTGGCCGAAGCCAGCGTCCTCGACGATCCGGTGAGCCAACTCATCCAGGTACGAAAGGGTGACGCTGTTCCGGCACAAGAGGAGCTAGGCACCACCTCGCCCCATCCGATCAGCATTCACTTGACGTGACAGGGCCTCCTGCGGCATCCTCGGGGTGGTCGCTGTGCAGACAGACGAACCCACCACGGGGAAGAGGCGATCGTGGATTTCGCCAAGGTCCTGGATGCCGTGTCGCGCTTCTTGGACGAGCGTGGCTTCCGCTACGCCCTGGTGGGCGCTTTTGCGCTCTCCTCATACGGACTCAGCCGGGCAACCCGTGATATCGATTTCGCCGTGGATGCCAGGGCCCAACGCGACCTGATCGCCTTCCTGGAGTCCCTCGGCTACGAGACCATCTATCGTTCCGAGGGGTACTCGAACCATGTCCATGGCCTCCCGGAGCCAGGTCGTGTGGATTGCATCTACGTTGTGGAACCAACGGCGACGAAGCTCTTTGAGGGCGCCAGGGTCGTGCCGTTATTCGGCAAGACCATCCGTGTGCCTAGACCGGAGCACTTGGCGGCCATGAAAATCCTGGCCATGAAGAACGACCCAACTCGCACCTTTCAAGAGATGGCCGATATCCAGCACATCCTCGGATTGCCCGGGCTGGATGTGAGCGAAGTCCAAGGCTACTTCGCGCAATATGGACTTCCGGAGAAGTTCGATGAACTCCGCAGGATCCTCGACTCCGATCGATCTTGAAGCGGGGCTTCGCATCGGGCGAGAGGAAGTCATGGCCCTTCGCCAGTCGCGGAGCGGGACGGCGATGTCTCTTGAGGAATATCTCGACTTCCTCCAGGGGCTAGAGAATCCTTCGATCGCCGCCCTGAGGGCGCGCCGGGTCCCCCGAGGAGACAGCCCCTTCGAGCTCTGAGACCGCGATCCCATAGAGGTTCGAATTAGAAATAGGGGACGGCCATGAAATTATGAGTTTCTCCGTTCGCGTGACGCGGGATGTTGTTGACGGAGTGGACTTCCGGGTTCGTCCCTCCGAGCGAGTGGTTTCCCGGCGGCGCGGAGGTCACGACGACGTGGACAGGGGGAAGCCCTTCTTCTGCCAGCCCACGATGCCCTCGAACATGTGGTACACCGACCGAAAGCCCAGCCGCCCCATGGCCTGAATCGCCTTCACCGAGCGGTTCCCCGTCCGGCAATAGACGAGATAGGTCTTGCCACGATCCAGCGCGCCCAGCCGGCGCTCGAAGTCCGGGGCCATCAGGTTCACATTCACCGCGCCGGACAGGTGCCCCTGGGCGAATTCCTCGGGCGTCCGCACATCCAGGATGACGAACTGGGCGTTCCTGGCGCGCTGCTGGATCAACTCCCGGGCCTGACTGACTGTCACCTCTTGGAACCGGGTGCCCGCCGCGAGCGGCGCTGTCGCGCTCAGGGACAGCACCAGCACCGTCGCCCAAACAACGGCTCTCCTCGTGCGCATCTGCATCAGGTCTTCCCTCCAGCGCGGCGCATCGCTCCTGCCGGGCAATGGGTGCACCGGCAGCCGGATGCCCCATTGGACGGCACTGTAATGCCGCAACGGCCAACAGGGGGAATTCTCCTCCCGCCGACTCATCCCAAACAGTTCAGTTCAACCGCCAAGCGACTGTGTTCGGTGTCAAGGAGAATCTCAGACCTCGCCGATGCACGGCGCCCACGGCGTTTGGGACTTCACCATCGCGTTCAGGATGGTGAGCAGTTTCCGCATGCAGGCGACGAG
>Ga0315279_10008882_pt1 | contig 12085 bp, 10 predicted proteins | sample YL17G06_20_MG_FD_203694 | JGI IMG/M metagenome (GOLD analysis project Ga0315279, IMG submission 203694) | Sediment microbial communities from Yellowstone Lake, YNP, Wyoming, USA - YL17G06_20 | ecosystem: Environmental > Aquatic > Freshwater > Lake > Sediment | place: USA: Wyoming | collected...
ACTGCTCCCCGTAGTAACTCAAGCGATATCTGCTATATCTGTGATAAACCTATTTCCTATTAGGTTTCCCAAGTTTCGTCTCAAAAGAATCGGCATTTTTACCCTCTGGGCGAGCCGATCCGGCCGCATCTGCTTTGTTGCGAAGGGTTCGCAGTACCGGGAGTACAGCTTCACCCTCCGCGCCTCGCATCTGCAGCCGCCTCGACTCGTGAATAGGCCAGGCTAGAGATCAACCGGGTCCGCGGCCTCAGAAGACGAAGCGGATGGCCAGGCCGGCCCGGAGATAGGACGGGTTGACGCGCAGTGTCCCGAGCCCGATCGTCGTCTCGATCTCGTCGACGGGTTTGGTGATGACGTCGTCTTCGACGATGTGCATCTGAAGGTCGCTCTTTGGGGCGCCGTGCCAACGGACGTCGAAGGCCAGGATAACGTTCTGGAAGGCTTCGTAGGCCGCCTCGACCCCCGCGTTGAATCCGTATTTCGTCTGCGGGCCGAAGCTGGCGACCATCTGATAAGTCGCTCCGCTCGGCACGTACCGGTCGTCGATAAAGTCGAGGTTGAAGAACGTGTAGCCGATGTAACCGGCCTTGCCTTCGAAGTAGAAGACGCTCGGGCCGGCCGAGACGCTGAGGGAGAGGTTGTCGGCGATACGGAAACGGGCCAGGGCGTTGAGGCTGAAGGTCGTCTCGGTGAGGTTGCCGGCCGAAGCCGGCCAATCGACCTCCCGGGAGTACGTTTCGGGCTCGAAGGCCAGGAACTGCATTTCGATATTGTAGGGGGTATTCGATCCGCCCAGGCCCGGACGGCGGTAGTCGGCCAGAACCTGAAGGCCGATTTTCTCCGTGAACAGGGCGTTGAAGTACCCGCTCATTCCGTAGCCGCTCTTGCCCTTGAATGAAATCGTCTGCCCGGCCGAGCTGGAGATGTAGCGGTCCGGGGGAGGGGGCACTGTTGGGCCACCTGTCAGCGGCGGGGCATACTGGTTGACGTAGCTGGCGTTCATGGCCGGTCCAACCAGGGCCCAGCCGAAGCCGAGCTCGAATCGGATGTCCGCCGCGAGGGGGGCGGCAGCCCCGAGGATGAAAAGAAGAAGGAAGGGTCTGAGCCTCCTGTTCATGACCTTGGCGCCTCCCAACTCTTTTAAGATCAACCCGTTTCGGGGCGGGGCCCCTAGCCGGAAAAAACCTTGGCGATGTCGTAGAGCTCCGCGTCGACGGTCTTAGGTTCGGCCAGCGCCTCCCGGAGCGGGACGGGGACGATGTGGTTTCCCCGGAGGCCGACCATGTAGCCGAATTTCTCTTCCTTGACCAGATCGATCGCGGCGACGCCGAAGCGGGTGGCCAGGATGCGGTCGAAGGCGGTCGGCGACCCGCCGCGCTGGACATAGCCGAGGACGGTGACCCGGGTCTCGATCCCGGTGAGCTTTTCGATTTCTAGGGCGATGATGTTGCCGATCCCCCCCAACCGGACATGGCCGAAGGCGTCCTTCTTGGTCGACTGTATGATCAGGCTGGCGTCCTTGGGCTTGGCCCCCTCGGCCACAACGACGATGCTGAAGAGCTTTCCCCGCTCCCGGCGTTTTTGGATCAGGGCGCAGATCTCGCCCATGTCGAAGGGGAACTCCGGGATGAGGATGATGTCGGCGCCGCCGGCAAGGCCTCCCTCGATGGCGATCCAGCCGGCGTGACGGCCCATGACCTCGACGACCATGACCCGGTGATGCGCCTCGGCCGTCGTGTGGAGTCGGTCGAGCGCCTCGGTGACGATCGAAACGGCCGTATCGAAACCGAACGTGTAGTCGGTTCCGGACAGGTCGTTGTCGATCGTCTTGGGGATGCCCACGCACCGGAGGCCCTTCTCATGGAGTCTATTGGCGACGCCCAGCGTGTCCTCGCCGCCGACGGCGACGACGGCGTCGAGTTCGAATTTTTCAACCTGGGAAAAGATCTTGCCCACCCCGTCCTCGACCTTGAAGGGGTTGGTCCGGCTCGTGCCGAGGATCGTCCCGCCCCGCGGCAGGATGCCCGAGATGAAGCTCAGGTCGAGGGGGAATATCTTGCCCTCGATGAGGCCCAGCCAGCCGTTCTTGATGCCCAGGATGTCGAAGCCGTAATGGACGATGCCCTTCCGGGTCACGGCCCGGATGACGGCATTGAGCCCCGGGCAATCGCCCCCGCCGGTCAGGATTCCGACTCTCATGGTTGTGACCTCCGATAGTCGCTCGCCCTAGCCCCCAAGTCGTCGGAGATTATACCCGGGACCCCTTGTCAATTCAAGAACATTCGTCCCAAGCTCGCAAAAGAGAGGATTATCTCTATTGACCCCACAAGCGCATTTAATTATGGTAGGGACGATGTCATTGACGACCGAAAAGGAGGAGAGGATGCCGGCGAAAATCATCAGCGGCAAGGACGTGTCCTGCCAGATCCGGGAGGAGCTCAAGGGCCGCGCGGCCAAGCTCAAGGAGAAAGGCGTCGTCCCGGGGCTGGGCGTCGTTCTGGTGGGGGAGGACCCCGCGTCCATCTCGTACGTGACGGCCAAGGCCAAGGCGGCCGAGGAGATCGGCATCTTCGAAACGACGATCATCATGCCGCCCGGGTCCTCGGAGGAGGAGATCCTGCGGACGGTCGATGGCTTCAACCGGGACGGCCGCTACAACGGCGTCCTCGTCCAGTTGCCCCTGCCGAAGTACGTCAGCGCCGACAAGGTCATCAACTTCATTTCCCCGGAGAAGGACGTCGACGGGTTCCATCCCATCAACGTCGGCAAGCTCCTCCGGGGCGAGCCGTGCCCTCTGCCGTGCACGCCCTACGGGGTCGTCCAGCTGCTCGTCCGGGGCGGCTATAGCCCCGAGGGGAAGCATGTCGTCGTCTGCGGCCGGAGCAACATCGTCGGCAAGCCCCTGGCCGCGCTCCTCATCCAGAAGAAAAAGGGGGCTAACGCGACGGTCACGATCTGTCACACAGGTACGCCCGACATCACCCGGTTCACGCTTCAGGCGGACATTCTCGTCGCGGCCATGGGCGTGCCGCGCATCATTAAGGCGGAGATGGTCCGCGACGGGTGCGTCGTCATCGACGTCGGCGTCAATAGGGTGCCGGACGCCACGTCGCCCAGGGGCTTCCGCCTCGTCGGGGACTGCGATTTCGAGGCCATCAAGGAAAAGGCCGAGGCCATCACTCCTGTGCCGGGCGGCGTCGGCCCCATGACCGTCACCATGCTCATGATGAACACCATCGAAGCCGCTGAACGCAAGACCGGCCTGGCTCCTTAGGCGAGGGGAGGGGGCCGTCCGATAAGGATTCGCCGGGGGCTATCCGGAAGGAAGAGCGGGGGGCTGCGAGAGCGGCGTCGGCCTTAGCGGGCCTTGGGTTTGCCCGGCTTGGCCTTTTTTTCGGCCATCTCGACGATGTCCTTGAGGGTGAGGCTGTCGAAATAGCCCTTCAGGATGTCGGTCGCGTTCTTCCAGATGGGGAAGGTCGGGCAGGTGTCGACGAAATCGCAGAACGATTCGTCCTCGACGCACTCGACGAGGCAGCAGTTTCCCTCGAGGGCGTGGAGGATCTCGCTCAGCCTGATCTCCTCGGGCTTGCGGGCGAGGGTGTAGCCCCCGCCGGCGCCGCGGATGCTTTTGACCAGACGGCTGATCTTCAAGGGGATGATGATCTGTTCGAGGTAGCGGATCGAGATACTCTCGTCTTCCGAGATGTTTTTGAGGATGACGGTCTTATGTCCGTCCCCGCTCCCGTGATGCCGGGCCAGGTTGAGCATCAGTCTCGTCCCGTAGCGTCCCTTGGTCGAAAGTCTGATCATGGCATGCTCCTCGACATTAATATTATACGGCTTTTCCCCTAATATCAACATTAATTTATAGGAATTATCAGTTTACTCAAATCGCGGAAGCCAGTGCCGGCGGCTTGACACCCTCCGCTGGCCTTGAGTATCCTACCTCCTTGACCGATGGGTTGCACGTCTCTTCACCGTGTCTTCCGGGCGTCGGTCCGTTGAAATACCGTCGAAAGAAGGATGCCCATGTCCCATCAAATCCTGCTCGGTGACGAAGCGATCGCCCTGGGGGCCGTCCACGCGGGCCTCTCGGCCGGATACTCCTATCCCGGAACGCCCGCTTCCGAGATCATGGAGTACCTCATCCGCCTGGCCGGCGAGACCAAGGCGTTCACCGCGGTCTGGTCGGTGAACGAGAAGGTCGCCTACGAGGAGGCCCTGGGCGCCTCGTTCGCCGGGAAGCGAGCCCTGGTTTCGTTCAAGCACGTCGGGCTCAACGTCGCCGCCGATCCCTTCATGAACTCCGCCGTGACCGGGGCCAACGGCGGCCTCCTCGTCGTCAGCGCCGACGACCCCGGCATGCACAGCTCGCAGAACGAGCAGGACAGCCGGTACTACGTTCAGTTCGCCCAGATCTTCGCCTACGAGCCCTCCGACCACCAGGAGGCCTACGACATGGCCCGGGAGGCCTTCGACGTCTCCGAGCGTTTCGGTCTGCCCGTCCTCATGCGCATGGTCACCCGCCTGGCCCATAGCCGGTCGCCTGTCCAAACCCGCGAGCCCCGCGGTCCGAACGAGCTGAAAACGGGGGCGGCGAAGGACTGGACGCTCCTTCCCGTGAACGCCCGGCGCAGGTTCGCCCTGCTTCTCGACCGTCAGCCGGAAATGGTCCGCTTCTCCGAGGAATCGCCCTTCAATGTCCTGAAGCTCAACGAGAGCGACAGATCCCTCGGCGTCATAGCCTCCGGCGTCGGCTACAACTATTTCCGCGAGGCCATGAAGGGTGAAGACGCGCTCCCGTCCTTCCTCAAGGTTTCAACCTACCCGATTCCCGAGGGGCTCATCCGCAAGCTCGTCGGCCACGTCGATGCCGTCCTCGTCGTCGAAGACGGCTATCCTTTCATCGAACGGCAGCTGAAGGGGCTCTTCGGGATCGCCGGCAAGACCGTCCTGGGAAAGCTCAGCGGCGCCTTCCCGGCGACCGGCGAACTCTCCCCGGACATCGTCCTCCGGGCGCTCGGCCGGGACCCTCTCCCGGCCGTCGCGGCGAGCGGGCTCCCGCTTTCCGGCCGTCCGCCCCAACTCTGTGTCGGGTGTTCCCACGCCGACACCTTCAAGGCCCTCAACAAGGCCCTCGAAAACTACCCCGGCTCGAACGTGTTCAGCGACATCGGCTGCTACACCCTGGGTGCCCTGCCTCCCTACAACGCCGTCCAAACATGCGTCTGCATGGGGGCGAGCATCAGCATGGCCCGGGGCGCGTCCGACGTCGGCCTCCACCCGGTCGTCTCGGTCATCGGCGATTCGACCTTCGCCCATTCGGGCATCACCCCCCTCCTCGGCGCGGCCTTCGCCGACACCGACATGACCGTCATCGTCCTCGACAACGCGACGACGGCCATGACGGGGGGACAGCCGAGCTACGGGACCGGCGAACGCCTTCTCCGCATCATCGAAGGCGTGGGCGTGCCCAAGGAGCATATCCGGACGATCGAGCCGCTGCCGAAGAACCACGAAAAGAACATCCAGGTCATGAAGGAAGAGCTCGACCACCGCGGGCTATCCGTCATTGTCGCCGTCCGGGAGTGCGTCCAGGAACAGCGGAAGAAAAGGAGGTAGGTCATGAAGCAGGACATCATTCTCGCGGGTGTCGGCGGCCAGGGCATCCTGTCCATCGCCTACGTCATCGACAACGCGGCCCTTGCCGACGGGCTCTTTTTCAAGCAGGCCGAGGTCCACGGCATGGCCCAGCGGGGAGGGGCCGTCCAGTCGCACATGCGTCTCTCGAACGATGCGATCTGGAGCGACCTCATCCCCAAGGGCGAGGCCGACATGATCCTGAGCGTCGAGCCGCTCGAAGCCCTGCGCTACTTCGAATACCTTCGGCCGGGCGGGATCGTCGTGACGAGCTCGACGCCGTACCGGAATATCCCCGACTATCCGGACATCGACCGGGTCCTGGAGGCGGTCCGCAAGGCGCCGAGGAGCATCGTCGTCGACTCGGAAAAGCTGGCCCGGGAAGCCGGTACGGTCAAGGCCCAGAATATCGTCCTCCTCGGGGCGGCCGCGGGCTCCCTGATCCTGAAGGAAGCGAGCCTGCTCGCGACCATCGACACCTTTTTTCGCGGCCGCGGGGCCGCCGTCCTCGAGGCCAACCTCAAGGCCTACGAGCTTGGGAAGAAAGCGGCCCTCGGCGCATGAAAACGGACTGGAAACGGATCCAGCGGATGCTCGAGGCGGCGGAGCGGGACGGCCGGAATTTCCTGCTCGAACCCGAAGTCTACGAAGTCCTCAAGGAGGCCGGCATCCCCGCGCCCCGCCATGTCTTCGTCCCGGCCGGTCAGGCCGTCGGCCGGAGGGACTTGATCGGCCTCGGGGCCGGGACCGACGCCGTCGTCCTTAAAGTCGTTTCTCCGCTCATCATCCACAAGTCCGACGTCGGGGGCGTCGCCTTCGTCAAGTCCGACGCCGCGTCGGTGAACACGGCCTGCGCTTCGATGCTCAGGACCGTGCCCCTTCGCTATGTTGAATGGGAGAAAAGGGGACGAGACCCCGTCGCCGCCGGAGAGCCTTCGTCCGTGAAGGCCGTCCGGGAATCCATCCGGGGTTTCCTCGTCGCCGAGAAAGTCGCCTTCGACAACGCCGGCTTCGGCTCGGAGATCCTCCTCGGCCTGAGGAACTCTCGTGACTTCGGGCCCGTGCTGACCATGGGGAGTGGCGGGCTCGACGTCGAGTACATGAACGACCATCTCCGCGAGGGGAGGGCCGCGGCCATCGCCTCCGCCCACCTCCTCGCCGGCGGGAAGGCCCAGGGCCTTCTCGAGCCGCTGACCTTCTACGGCAAGTTGGCCGCCGAATTCCGGGGACGGAAAGCGCTCGTCTCCCCCAAGGTCCTGGCCGAAACCATCCTCCGCTTCCGCGACCTGGCCGTCGCCTTCTCGCCCTTTTCCGCCGCCTCTCCTTTCGTCCTCGAGGAAGCCGAGGTCAACCCCTTCGTCGTCCGCCGCGGCCGGCTCGTCCCCCTGGACGGGGTCTGCCGATTTTCCCGCGACAAAGCGGGCGTATCCGTCCGGCCTGTCGCCGCCATCGGGCCGCTCCTCAAGCCGGCGTCGATCGGCATCATCGGCGTCTCGGAGAAGATGAACATCGGCCACCTCATCCTCAACAATACCCTGCAGAACGGTTTTCCGGCGGAGAACGTTGTCGTGGTCAAGCCCGGGCTCGAGTCGATCGAAGGCTGCCGCTGCGTCCCGTCGGTCGAGGCCATGCCCCGGACGGTCGACCTCTTCGTCCTGACGCTCGCCGCCGATCAGTGCTACGACGTGATGAAGGACCTCGTCGAACACGAGAAGGCGCGCTCGGTCATCCTCATCGCCGGCGGCATGGGCGAGAAGGAGGGCGGGGCGACGATCGAGGAAAAGATCCGAGAACTTCTCTGCGAAAGCCGCCGGAGCGCGAAGACGACGCCCGTCATCAACGGCGGCAACTGCCTGGGTATCGCCTCCAAGCCCGGCCGCTACGACACGACCTTCATCCCCAATTACAAGCTGCCCCGGCCGAAGAGCATCCGCTCGGACATGGCCGTCATCAGCCAGAGCGGCGCCTTCATGATCTGCCGGATGAGCAAGCTGCCGGAGGTCGAGCCGCTCTACGCCATCTCCCTGGGGAATCAGCTCGACCTCACCGCCTCGGATTATCTGACGTTCCTCAAGGACGACCCCGACGTCAAGCTGTTCGCCGTCTACATGGAAGGCTTCAAGCCGGGTGACGGATTGGCTTTCGCCCGGGCCGTCGGCGAACTTACGGCCGCGGGCCGGACCGTCCTCGTCTACAAGGCCGGCCGGAGCCCCGAAGGCCGGGCGGCGACGTCGAGCCACACGGCTTCCGTCGCCGGCGATTACGGCGTCTTCCGGGCCGTCCTTGAACAGGCCGGAGCGATCGTCGCCGGGGATATTTTCGAGTTCGAGAGCTTCATGAAGGGGCTGTCATTCCTCGAAGGCCGGAAGGTCCGCGGCCGCCGGGTCGGGCTCATCAGCAACGCCGGGTTCGAGTGCGTCGTCCTGGCCGACAACCTGAAAAACGGGGCGGGCCTGGACCTCGTCCCGTTCAATCCGGAGACGCAGAAGCGCATCGTGGCCATCCTCCAACCGCTCGGCATCGACCGCCTCCAGGACGTCCACAATCCCCTCGACGTGACCCCGGTCGCCGACGACGCCGTGTTCGTGGAGTGCGCGCGGGCCATCCTGGAAGACCCGGATGTGGACTGTGCGGTCGTCTCGAACGTTCCCATGACCCCGGCCCAGAACACCCTGCCGCCAGGGGAGGGGCAGGGCGAGGATCTTGCTCGGCCGGGGAGCTTCGCTTTGCGGATGATCGAGCTCTTCCGCGCGACGGACAAGCCGGTCGTCGTCAACATCGACGCCGGAGAACTCTATACCCCTCTGGCCGGATGTCTCGAGCGCGCCGGGATCCCTGTCTTCAGGCGGGCCGACGAAGCCGTCCGCTTCCTGCGGACTTACGTCGGGCACATGTCGCGGGTCACGGAAAAATAGGGCGGTTTCAGCGGCTTCTTTGCTGGAACCTGTGGGGGAACTCCAGCGGATTGTTCGTGGAGATGGGCCCCGTATGGCAGACCATGCACGACGTCGGCTGGCTGCCGCCGTGAGCCTCCACGATCCCTGTAAGGCCTCTGCCCTTCGAGCTGCCGTGACAGACTTTGCAGCTGCCGAGAGGCAGGGCTTTGTTCTGATAATGAAGGGCCTGGTAGTTGTCCGCGGCCTTGTCCGACGGGACTTGGGCGTGGGGGCTGCCGTGGCAGGCGGGGCAGGAAAGGCCGTCATGGGCGTTGGCGTTGCGGTAAAGCGTTGAGCCTGTGTCGACTTCGGCGACGAAGGTGTGACAGTTGACGCATTTCGGCTCGCTCACCCAAGGGACCCGGCCGTTGGTGATCGTGGAGGTGATGTCGGCCAGAGCGCCGTGGCAGGCCGTGCAGTTGCCGTCCGTCGCCGTATGGGCCATGCTCCGGTTGCCTTTCGTCGTTGCCCCGGGATGGCAGTCGTAACAGGCCGCGCTCGTGGTGCTGTGGAAGCCGTGGATGACCTGGGATAGATATAATTCCGACGACCCCGGACCGGTCTGCCCGAGGGCGGGGCTGCCGTGGCAGTCGGCGCAGAGGACGGGGACGCCGTCGGCGACGAAGGTCGTCTCCTCGAGCTTGTCGTGTTCTGCCAGAACCGACAGGATCGCAACAGTGCCGATCGTCTGGCCGTGGCACTTGGCGCAGTTGATCTCGTCGGAAGCGGGGACAGTCGCCTGGGTCCGGGCCAACTCGGCGCTAGTCGCGGCGTTGCGGACGACGATCTCTGCGATTTGGTAGGGGTCCCACGTCCCGGCGTCGTTGATGGGGACGACGGGTACACCGTCGACCTCGAAGTGATTGCCCTTGAGAAGCATCGTTCCCGAGAGCCCGTTGTGGATATTCGGGTCGACCAGGTTGAGGCCCGTGTCGTGGGCGAGGGATACGCCGAAGAGATCGAAGGAATTGTCCCAGAACTGTCCGTAGATGCGAAGCGGCAACCCCGTCCCCTTGCCGTAGGAATAGGTGTTGTCGACGATCCGGTATTCCAAGGTGACGCCCGTCGTCACGATCTCGGGCGGGTTGCCGCGCTTGATCACCTGGGCCCAGATAGTATTGTAGGGCGGCAGGATGACTTCCTTGTTGTAGGTCGGGTTGAGGTCGTGCATGCCCAGATCGTTCCAAGCGAGCACGATATAAGACAGGGAGGCCGCGGGGATCTCGACGGGGGTGACGCCGCCGTTTTCGGACGTCGTGGAACAAGCGGCCAGGAAGCCGGCCAGGACCAGGCCGAGGAGGGCGGGGACCTTCAGGCGGCGCTCAGTCATGCGGACTCTCCTTTGGTCGGGCGTTGGAACGTAATGGGATCACGCGAACCGCTCTATTATTCCCCGAAACGCCGAAATTTGCAAACGCCCCCGCCCGTCCGCCCCGTTCTCTTGTACCGACGTAAACGGCATGATACAATTAGCGAGAATGAAGAGGGTTGCCGTTTCCGCCGCCGTCCTCGCCCTCCTGGGAGCACTCGTCCTGATGACCGAACCGATCGTGCCCGGCGTCCAAAAACTCGCCGCATTCATCCCCCCGACGATCGGCTCCTATGTTTCCGAGGCCGGCCAGACCTTCGACGCCGAATCGATCTTCGACTACATCGACGGCGCGGGCGAGGTCTACAGGTCCTACAACATGAAGCTCCTCGTCTCGCGCCGCTTCCACAAGGACGGCAAGCCCGACCTCGTCGTCGACCTCTTCGACATGGGGTCTCCCGAGGACGCCTTCGGCGTCTTCACCCACGACCTCGACGGAGAGGACGCCCGGGTCGGCCAGGGATCGAACTACAAAGCGGGGCTCCTCTCTTTCTGGAAGGACCGCTATTTCGGCTCCGTTTACGCCGAAGAGGAGACGGCCGAGACGAAGGGACTCGTTTTCGAGCTCGGACGCCGGATCGACGGTGCCATCCCGGGCCTGGGGGAGAGGCCCGGCCTCTTGCGGTTCCTCCCCCCCGACGGCCTGGACGCCGGGCGGGTGCGCTTCTTTCACAACCAGTTTGTCCTCAACTATCATTTTTTCGTCGCCGACACAAACATCCTGCTTCTTGACCAGAAGACCGATGCGGTTCTTGCGGACTACGGCAGCAAGGACGACCGGAGCAAAGTCCTCCTGGCCGCCTACGAGGACGGCGGGTCCGCCGCCAAGGCCGGGGCATCGTTCGCTCGGGCCTACATGCCTGAAGCCGCGGAGAAGGGCATCGTCAAGGCGGAGAACGGCAAGTGGACGGCCGTCCGCGTCTACGACAGGTACGTTGTCATCGTTTTCGACATGATCGCAGAGCGAGCGGCCACGGACAGGCTGGATGCCGTCGTGGCCCTGATGAAAGGCCGCGCCGACCGACTGAAGGAGAAGTGAGAATATGAGCCGGAAACCGATCACTCGAAGGGATTTTCTGAAAGCCGCTTCCGTGGCGCCTTTCGCCGGGGCCCTGATCCCCGTCGCGGCCCGGACGGGGCGAGCATCGCTTCCTGGCCGTGCCGAAGAGAAGGTCCGGGTCGTCCTCGTGCGCGACCCGAGCCCGCTCGGGCCGGGCGGCGCGCCGCCGGCCGAGGTCGTCCAGCGGATGCTCGATGACGCAGTCCGCGCCTTGCTCGGCGAGGGCGACGCCATCAAAGCCTGGAAGACGCTCGTCCGCGCCGAGGACGTCGTCGGTATCAAGACCAACGCCTGGCGCTACATCCCGACGACCCCGGAGGTCGAGCAGGCCATTAAAAAGAGGGTCATGGACGCGGGCGTCTCCGAGGACAGGATCGCCATCGACGACCGGGGCGTCCTGCGTAACCCGGTCTTCCAGAACGCCACGGCCCTCGTCAACGCCCGCCCCATGCGGAGCCATCACTGGTCGGGCGTCGGGAGTTTGATCAAGAATTACATCATGTTCGTCCCCAGGCCATCGGACTATCACGGCGACACGTGCGCCGATCTGGCCACGCTCTGGGACCTCCCGGCCGTCAAGGGCAAGACCCGGCTCAACGTCCTGGTCATGTTCACGCCGCTTTTCCACGGCGTCGGGCCGCATCATTACGCCAAGGAATACACCTGGGAATACAAGGGGCTCATCGTCAGCCGCGACCCCGTCGCCGCCGACGCCACCGGGCTGCGCATCATCCAGGCGAAAAGGCGCGCATTTTTCGGCGATGACCGGCCGTTCCAAATGACGCCGCACCACATCCAGCTGGCCGACACGCGCCATCATCTGGGCGTCAGCGACCCGCACCGGATCGAGCTCGTCAAGCTCGGCTTCGAAGAAGGGATACTGATCTAGCCTGACTTATTCATAAAAATGCCGATGTGTTGTTTAACTCAAGCGATATCTGCTATATCTGTGATAAACCTATTTCCTATTAGGTTTCCCAAGTTTCGTCTCAAAAGAACCGGCATTTTTACCCTCTGGGCGAGCCGATCCGGCCGCATCTGCTTTGTTGCGAAGGGTTCGCAGTACCGGGAGTACAG
>Ga0315279_10008884_pt1 | contig 12085 bp, 10 predicted proteins | sample YL17G06_20_MG_FD_203694 | JGI IMG/M metagenome (GOLD analysis project Ga0315279, IMG submission 203694) | Sediment microbial communities from Yellowstone Lake, YNP, Wyoming, USA - YL17G06_20 | ecosystem: Environmental > Aquatic > Freshwater > Lake > Sediment | place: USA: Wyoming | collected...
TTACAATTAGGGCGCTGCTCATAGGAGATAACACGTTCATAGGCGTCAGTCACCTATCACAGGAACGCGCAAGAGACAGAACAGACAAACTGAATGTCGAGTCCATCGTCGAAGTGATTTGCAGCGCCCTGTCATGCGGTGCGACGGGCTACACGTTCTCAACTCATCCGATAAACTCGCAGATTCTCGAAGCTCTGGGCGCTTCAGATAAGGTTCCTGGTCAGTTTGACTTGTACCCTATCTTGCCCTATGCAGAGGGATATGTACGACTAGCGAATGAGAAGGGCATGACAGGTTTGGTGAATGAGGTCTTGTCTAGACTGTCTCTGGCAGACAAAGCGAGGCTTCTTGTTGACGGCGGCTTCTCTGCACTGAGACAAGACCCCGTTGGAATGATGAAGACCTATCTGGATGCTGAGTTGAAAGGCTACCTCAGCATGAAACCAAAGAACGCCACTCTACGAAGTGTGCTACTGCACGAAGTGATTACGGATCTCTGCCTCGGACTCCAAGGAACTGACTTGCTGAACCTGTTCGCTCAGCATGTGCGCGAAAACTACCATGTTAGTCCCGGATTCGTGACCTACAATTTTCCTAGGTTCATGAAGCTCTTTGAAGAAGAAAGGTTCTCCTTGAGTGACGTAGTCATTATGACCCCTTTCAATAGTGTTGGCTACCAAATGAGCCCTTCAAGGGATTCCTGCGAGGCCGGTCTTTCGAACCTCCGAGAGGGAGATGTAATCGCAATGAGCATAATGGCTGGTGGATACCTAGGGCTAGACCAAGCTTCTGAATATGTCAGGACTCTACCGAAACTTTCAGGGGTGGCTGTGGGCGTCTCGAGTCGGGAGCATGCACAGACGACCTTTGCGAAACTCAGAGAAATAAGGTGACGAACAGTTTCATTCGCATTCCCATGTAGGGTGCAAACCTTGAAGTTTGTGTCGAAAAGCCGTTGCCGGTAGAATTATGAGAATAGCCTACCTGAACACCTTTGGTATACCTGCCCAATATCGCGGCTTCGAGACTTGTGTAGAGGAGATCGCTACCCGGTTAGTGAAGAAAGGACATAGCGTCACCGTATACTGCGCTTCTGATTCGACGAATCGGACATCATCTTATCGAGGCGTGCGTCTGATCAACGTCCCCCGAAGCAGAAACAAGTTCCTAGACTATCCAATTCGATCGCTAATCTCAACACTCGATGCCATGTCGAGAGACTTCGACATCCTGCACTACTACGGCACTGACAGTGCCATCTTTACGATCATTCCGAGGGTCTTGTCGAGAAAAGTAGTGATGTCGCTAGATGGTCGTGCGTGGAACCGATTTAGTTATCCGATATGGGTTCGAGCAGCGCTGTGGCTTTCTTCGTGGCCGGCACTATACTTGCCACAGGCAACCACTGTGGACTCGAGATGCGTTGGAGAGTGGTACCGCAGCAGGTGTGGCAAGGCGCCAATCTTTGTTCCGTACGGTGCGAAAGTCTCGCCACGTGGAGCGGACCCAAACGTGCTTCGTAGATTCGGCCTTGAAACAGACAAATACCTGTTGTTCGTGGGGGCGTTGATCCCGGAAAAGGGGGTGCACTACATCATTCAGGCTTTCAACAATATCGAATCGGCTTTTCAACTTGTCATAGTCGGAGGTAACCCCTACGACTCATCGTACGAGCGATGGCTAAGAAAGCTAGCAGGAAGTCACGTGAAGTTTCTGGGCACCGTGTGGGGATCAGACATGGAAAACCTCTTTATGGGAGCCTACCTGTGTGTGAATGCTTCTGAAACAGAGGGGACCTCGCCCGCGCTCCTTTCAGCAATGGGATGCGGCAACTGTGCTGTTGTTAGCGATATCCCCGAGAACTTGGAAACGATTGGGAATGCCGGATTATCCTTCAGAAACAAGGACCCAGATGACTTGCGTAACAAGATTCGTCTGCTTCTTTCGAACGCAGATATAGTGGAAGATCACAGAAAGAAGGCTGTGGATCGAGTCACGAGGTTGTATTCGTGGGACTCTATCGCGAATCATATGGAAAGAGTGTACTTGTCGCTCTGTCCGTGATGTCCAAGATGATTGAAGATGTTTGAAGCTAAATCAGTGGTGATAACGGGAGGCACAGGGAGCTTCGGTCATCATATAGTAGGAGAGTTGCTCAAGTCAAATGTGTCAACGATTACAATATTCAGCAGAGACGAAGAAAAGCAATGGGAAATGAGCAGAGAATTTCCGGATGAGCGAATGAGGTTTGTCATAGGCGATGTGAGGGACCGCGAAAGAGTATTTGAGGTGTTGAACGCTGATTACTTGTACCATGCGGCTGCGCTCAAGATCATCCCAACTTGCGAGACAAATCCAACCGAGGCTTACAAGACCAATCTAGTCGGGACTCTGAACGTACGCGACGCATGCGTCGCCAACAAAGTGAAAAGGGCGACTTTGATCAGCACAGACAAAGCAGTGAAACCTGTCAATGCGTATGGGATGTCAAAGGCTCTTGCAGAGAAAGTTTGGCTGATGCGTCATCCAGTGACAGTGTTCACAGTCGTACGCTACGGAAACGTACTTGGATCGAGAGGGTCTGTAGTGCCCTATTTCAAGGGTTTGCTCAAGGAAAAGAAACCTCTCCCGGTAACGCATACCTCTATGAGCAGATTCCTTCTCACCTTACAGCAGGGAATACAGCTTGTGTTCCACGCGACCTTGACAGGTTCAGGTGGCGAGGTGTTCGTTCACAAGAGCCCCGCCTGCAAAATTACAGACCTAGCAAAAGCAATGGCCGGTCCTGACTATCCAACTGTTGAGATTGGCGTGCGGCCAGGAGAGAAGATCGCTGAGGTTCTGATTTCAGAGGAAGAAATCAGAAGAACAGAGGAGCAGAACGAGTACTACGTTGTTCATCCGTATGGCTCATACCGTTCTTCTATGAGAGAGGAGTTTACAAGTGACACCACAAGACAACTCAGCGTAAGTGAGATCGCTTCCATACTGAAGCAAGCGGACCTTTGAGTGCCGATGACCCGCTCTCATCCAACAAGACCCCAGCTTCAGGGAAGAGAGACCTTACAAAACCCTTTCCTGAGAATTTGACAAACTGCAGGAACGCGACTTTCTTAGCTGATGGTATCATATGTTCAGCAGATAGTTGCATACATGAGTGAATGTGTCGTTGACCGTCTTGATAACGGGAGGCAGCGGCAACCTAGGGCGAGAGCTAATAAAGATCTACCCTGACAGCATCCACCCTTCTCACAAAGAGCTGGACATAACGAATGAGAAAGGAGTACTAGAATACGTTAGCAAGGTCAGTATAGACAAACTGATCCACTGCGCAGCGCTTACCAGCATTAGGCAATGCGAAGAGGACAAGGAAGGCGCCTATCGAACTAATGTTGAAGGAACAAGAAACCTAGTCAGATCAGTATCCAGACTCAATCCCGGCTGCTTATTCGTGTATGTCTCAACTGCTTCAGTCTTCTACGGGGACAAAGCGTACCGCACCGAGCTCGACATTCCATATCCCAAGAATTTCTACAACTTGACTAAGCTCCTAGGAGAACTGGTTGTCACTGAATCTGGTCTGGCCAAGTATCTGATAGTCAGATCAAACTTTGCACCATGTAGGAAATGGGTCTACCCTAAGGCATTCACTGATAGATTTGGAACCTACCTATTTGCGGATGATCTGGCTCTGGCTATGAGACACGTCATGGATCAAGGTCTTCGCGGCACCGTTCATGTCTGCGGAGAAGAGAGACTCTCGATGTTCGAGTTCGCTAAGATAACCACACCAGAGATCTCTCCTATGACCATGAGCGAATATGATGGACCTCCGCTGCCTATGGACATGAGCCTCAAATCGGTTAGGATCCCGAGTTTTCCACTAAGCCGAGAGAGAAGAGAAGCAGCAAAGTAGAAAATCTTCGGTGTCTAGTTAGCTGACTAGGTAGACGCAAGATGCGAGATGCATCACAATGTCGGGCCTTTTCATTCTCACAACAATATTGATCTGCGAGTTAATGCGAACATCCGATTTCTTACCCGGCCCTCCGCCTTGATGTCGGTCAGGGATACATCAAAACTCTCCTCGGCGAGTGCGTGCCTCGTATCGCTACCAAGGACACCACTTCCTCCCTCAACCACCACTTGCATCGCATTTCCCTCGACCGTGCGCGACTGCGGAGCTAGTAATACCTCGTCAACTTAGCAAATCCTTTTTTATTGCGTTGTTACTTGCTACAACGAATTACGCTCTCTTATGTAGATGTAGAGCAGGCAGACATGACGTGTACATCCGGCGATAACGTTAGACAACGCTGGCTGCCAAAATTGCATAATGAACCGCTGACAACCGTTGCGATAATTACTCGGAACAGACCTCGCCTTCTTGAGGAGTGTTTGTATTCGATAAGCACGGCCACATATCCAAGGAAGGAAATCCTAGTTGTAGATAGCAGCTCTCCAAGATTAGCTCGGAAGATGGAGAATCTGGCTAGGGAATATCAGTGTCGCTACGTACACGAATCCCGCAGGGGAAGGGTCATTGCGAGGAATACAGCCTTGAGGGAATCAAAAGGCGAAATCATTGCATTCGTAGATGACGATTGCGTTGTGCACCCCGAGTGGCTCGGTCGGCTTGTTAGAAACTATACTACTCCGAGCATAGCCTGTGTGACTGGCCGCATACTCCCAAAGTCGACTAAGAAGGTCACCGCGCTTGGGGATTTCTTCGACATGGACTTTGGTCCTAATCGACATGTGTACACGAAGCATTCCACGTCGAAGACGATCCTTAAGCTCGTCTCAATTGGGATGACAACTGGACCTCTTGGGCAACGCGCTCCGTTCCCGTGGGGCATGGGGTCCGGTGCCAACATGTCAATCCGCAAGGAAATCCTCAAGGCAACAGGGCTGTTTGACTTGAATCTGTGGCCGGACTACCCTGGAGAAGATCTGGACATGCACATACGCATATTGGACACGGGTTTTCAGCTGGTTTACGAACCCACCGCATTGGTCTACCATGAGTACGGATTAAGTGACAAGAGAACATGGCCTGGGGAACTCGCGTACAGGCATGGCGTAGGCACTGGGACATTGCTGCTGAAATATGTCTCAGATCCCTATTTCTTCGCGCTATATTTCGGACGCATATTCAACGTACTGTACCAGATCGTGCGAGGGATATTCAGACGGGACAAGGAGTATTGCGTGATTCGTTGTAGCTACTTGCGCGGTCTTTTGTACGGCCTGCGACTATGGCTGTCGGATATCTGAGGAACGCTGAGAGCATGTTTCGTCAAGGATCTGGGGGCGCATCAACTGAAGTCAGCAGGTGCATGAGGACATCGGTGATATTCGCTATCGCACTTGCTTCTCTTGGAGCTTATCTGGTGGCTGTCAACTGGGGTTTTGATCTTAATCTCTCCGTGTTCTGGCTCTCCGTCTTGCTTCTTTCCGCCGTTCCCATTTACCAGATTGCCGAGTCCGATGTTGTGACTGGGTCTTCGGAGAAGATCATCCTTATTGAGATCATTTTGATGACGCTTGCTTTCCGGCTCATATGGGTTCTCCCGTTTGCGACTAGTCTGCGAGAAGCCGATCCGCATTATGACTACTACGCGACGACGCTGATCATGAGATACGGCTGGTCCGGGTCGCTGGAATTCTTATCGCTGTGGAGGACCGGAATCTACTTGGAATGGCCTATGCTACACATCTTAACCGCGATGACATCCAATATAACAGGGATCGATCTCCTTGAGTTGGTCAGGTACTTTCCTCTGATGTACGGCCCCTTTTCGCTACCGCTTTTCTATCTGTTTGCGAAAGCGACATATAACGATACTAGGACGGGGCTGCTTGCGAGCTATGGGATGTCAGCTCTCTTCCAGTACGTAGCCTGGGATTCCAAATTCCTAAGGGAGTCTCTGGCGACCGGCATATTTTGGCTTGTGCTCTATGTTTCGCTGAAAGTTCAAGGAAGTTCGAAGAATCGCGGATTCGGCATCCTTGCTATCATAGGAGTAGTCTCCTTGGTCCTTTGCCATCACCTTACAACTGTGATGCTGATTCTTTTTGGGCTTGTATCGCTGGGAATCGGATGGCTGTCCCGAAGAAGGCGTGTGGCGCACTTCCTCCGCCTCGAAAGACCGGAGCACAGGCTGAGATACTTGAGCCTACTTTTCGTTGTGCTGGCCATGGTGACAACGATTGTACAATGGCGGTTGGCAGGGGGGCAAATGGGAGTGGGCGATTGGCTATTAGTATCGCTTGCAGATCTTGCAGAGCAGTTTACGTCGAGCACGTACGGAAGGATGTATGTCTATGGACTAATTTCACCACGCGTAGCCGTCTCCTTGTACGGCAACGTGGTGTTCGTGTTCATTGCAGGATGTATCTTTCTATACCATGTGCGTCAGCACAGGTGCATCAATGCGTACACCGACTTCGCATTGGGGATTTGGGGCTTTCTTGTAGCGGCACTGGGTGTGTTCTTCGTCTCTGTGCAGGCTCTTGCCAACTACATGGAAGTGAACCGGCTGCAGAAATTCGGATGGCCCTTTATCTTGATCATAACTGCACACGGGGTGCTAACGTTCCGGAGGAAGAAGATATGTCTCGTTCTTCTTTTCACCCTGTTCGTCATTCTACAGGTATTTACGATTCCACCCAACTACTATACCCGTTCGATTGGTCCGGATTACGACTATGGGAGAGTAAGAGGTTACTATGTGGCAGAGGAATACGCGGCGGTGGATTGGTTGAACTCAGACAAAGTAGTCGGCGATCAAGCTGTGAACGAACTGCTCGGAGGACTGAAACAGGTTCCCGTGCAGAATGTGGACCTCAAAGATGATCAGTTGCACTTCCCTCCTGATTATCTGTTCTTCTATCGAATGGAGGACTCTCGCAGTATGCTGCTGATCGGACGGAAGTCGATAATGCTCACGCGGGTTGTGATTGTTCGGTCTGAAGCGCTTGACGGCGTCGCAAATAGACTGTATGCTAGTTCCGAGGTGACCATATACGGCTTCTTTGGTTCATCCTGCGTGAGAACTGGCGTGACTGGGTCCTGCTAGAAAAAGTATCCCATAGTCAAGTCAAGCTTCGGTTATGAAGACTGCTCTCTCAAAGAGGTGCGACTATGCCAAGCAAACCTCTCACACTCGGCATTTCATGTTTCTACCATGATGCAGCGGCTGCCCTTGTCAGCAATGGCGAAATCATTGCTGCCGCTCAAGAAGAGCACTTCACGCGACGGAAATATAATCCTTCATTTCCTACGAATGCCATTTCGTACTGTCTTGAGGAAGGCGACATTTCACCAGATGATTTGGATACAGTTGTCTTTTGTGACCAGCCTGCGCTGACTTTTGATCGTCTCATCAATTCCTACCTGGCCGTGGCTCCTCGTGGGTTGGGGTCTTGGCTTGCATCAATTCCACGATGGATATCACGGAAATTGCACATCCCGGCGATTATTCGAGACTCACTTGGCTACGACGGCCCAATTTCGTACACACCGCACCATCTCGCCCACGCTGCCAGCGCATTCTTTCCTTCTCCATATCGCCGGGTCAAGAAATCGGTCAACGTGGATGAGGAAGACAGTTCGCTCGTAGTATAAGTAAAAGGAGATTCGCAAACCGTTGATGAGTATGATCCAGCTGAAGAACATGGCGAACGCAACTGAAGCCGGCACAAGCAAGCCCAGTAGAGTTTCAAACCGCGAATAGTGTCTTGCAATCGCTATCTCCAATCCGAAGCGCCATCGTTATCTAGGTTAGATGTCAGATCGCCAGAGTGCTCGTAGATCCTGGGCCGCCGATTGGCGCTTGTGGAACGAGGCCTGGGCTTACGGACAGCTTCATCGGCGACCAGAAATGGAGCGCCCGAACCTCTATGATGAGAATCCTCTAATCATAAAAACCCGAAGAGCAACTTGAAGAGAGACTAAGAAGGCTAGGTTATCTGGGCTACCTCCAGTAGGTTCGATGCATGTCGGTCAAGATACTTCTCACGGGGCTATACGATTCCCGCCACAGAGGTGAGATGGCGATTGCCATAAGTACGATGAAGGTGCTGAATGAATTCGTAAGACACGCACGTTTTGTGATACTGTCTAGCTCTCCGCAGATAGATTCCAGAGCCTATGAAGTCCCGGTCGTAGAACGGTTGTGGCGGAGAGAGGAGCGGAACAGGACGGTAAGCCTCCTGCGGGTCGTTCTTTTTGGATCGCTCGCCCTATTCAGCTATGCTTTGTGGAAGGTTCTAAGAGCGTTCGGGATAGACCTTCGAGGACTGAAGAGAGGGCTAGGGGATTTTGACCTACTCGTCGACGTCAGCGGCGACGGCCTGAGTGAGTATTATGGAATCTTTCATTTTACGAGCGCTCTTTTCGCAATATTGCTGGGTTTGATGGAAGGCAAACCAGTTGTAATATTCGCGCAGTCGATCGGACCTTTTGAGAACACATTCACAAGATTTCTCGCAACATTCATCCTCCGTAGAGTAAACCTCATAACGGCGAGGGAGAAGATAACGTACGACTATCTTCACCGTCTGGTCGGGGGGCGGAGAATCCGCCTGACAGCTGATCCGGCCTTTCTGTTGGAGTCTTCGCCTTCCAAGACAGTGGATGAGATTCTGGCAAGAGAGAACCTGTGGCATGCTGACGGTCCACTCATAGCGGTTTCTCCCAGCAAGATCATACATCAATACATCAAGGGAAGCAAGAAAGGATCGAGGAAGAGTCATGAAGACTATGTAGACCTCACGTCGAGGATAACTGATCACCTCACGGAAGAACTGGGAGCAAGGGTGATACTGCTTAGTCACGTCTTCTTGCCGAAGAATGACGACAGAACTGTATGTCGGGAAATATATCGATGGGTGAAGAACAAGGACAGAGTGACAGTGCTTAGCGAAGAGTATACAGCCGGTGAATTGAAGGGGATCATTGGCAGGTGCGATATGTTCATTGGCTGTAGGATGCACCCAGCTGTCGCGTCAACTTCAATGTGCATCCCTACTATCGCGATTGCGTACAGTGACAAGTTCCACGGCATAATTGGAAAGATGTTAGGCCAAGAGGAATATGTGATAGACGTGAGGAATTTGGACTGCGACGAGCTGTTTCGCATCCTACAATCAAAGATAGAGAGCTTGTGGAGAAACAGAAGCTTGGTTAGAGATCAACTCCGAGTCAGGATCAAGGCAGTCCGAGCGCTGGCACTGCTCAACGGGGATTTGGTTAGTGATCTGCTGAAGGCGGCCGGATGATTGCAGCATGGTCCGGCCGGCAGAAAAGAAGCACCATAGCACAGGACAATGACCGCGACTATCCACTGGTTTCGATAATTGTGATCGCATACAACATGGGACGTACCATTGGAAGGTGCCCAGCGGCACTTTTCAAGCTTGAGGACTTCGCAAGTCAGAGCCTGGAACGCCGAGCGTAAGATCATCTACGACGGCCGATGAATCGGTCGGAGTTCTGGAAGAAGGCGGGAACATGCGGTTTCGTGGGACTGACGGACAGGCCGATGCTCAAGAGGATATCCTATGCGATGGCCCATCGAGGGAGCAAGCCAAGTATGCGCCATAGCGACGGCAGACAAGCCAAATTAGCAGCGAAGAGGACAGGTAGTTATACTCCAGTAGCCTCAACGCCATCAGCATCAAGTATCGGAATCTAGGCACATACCCCTTATCCAAGCGTCCTAGTGCCACACAAACACTAGAGCAACCCGGGGGGCCTCGGGTCCATTCACAATCACTTCTCCGCGAATCGTCCCATGGGGCGAGCTGAGGTATCTCCGACCCTTGTCTGATGCCTCATCTGTGAGCAGAAACGTAGAGACTCAGCGACAAGCTGCAATAAACGCCATTTAGCGTGGGGAAATCATTGAGGTCGTTGAAGGATGATGCCATGTCATTTTCAGATGGTGGTGCTTTGCTTTCATAGAACCATGTTATCAGGTAGTATTTGTGGGAGAGGTGGACCTCGTTGACTAGAAGGTATACGGGTCGGTTCAAACTGGTCAAGCGAGGGAACGGCTGTGAGGTCATGTTGCTGCCATAGTAGAGCATTCCGTCTGGCAGGAGTTGAGGGTTCAGACTTTCGACAGAGTGGTTGCAGGAGCTGCAGCTGCTGAGGTCATAATAGAATCACCCGCGAGCAACGTGTTCTTGTCGCCATGGCTCCGCATCCAAGAAGATAGAGTTCTCACTTCCGCATCGTCTAGTATTGCTCGGCCTTCCATGTGCGAAGGCAACAGCAACTAAGTCGAGGCACCTCAAGAATCCCCACTCCTCTGCAAACGAGTCGACACCTTGCTTGATTTGACCTAAGCACCTCGAAAAGACCCACGAAGGTGCTTCACTGCTCTTCCCAAATTCCAGAGACCCACATGGAAGTCCACAAGGAAGTCCGAGATTCGTGAAGACTCTTTGCTCAAGGAATTGCTCAAGGTAAAATGAAGAGCCTCCAGCAGGTCAACGTAGTTTGCATGAGTTGTGGCTCTGCGGTACGGTGACGAGTTGTAAACAGGAGATGACCTGCCAAAAAGCTCCAGGATGAATCTCCTCGCTGCCTCTTTTCGGATAACCTCTTCCATTCCCATTGCTTGGATGATCTTGCTCGCCCCTATAGGCTGCAACTCCACAACTCCAGCCTCTATAGCTTTCCTCACAAGCTCATCTCCTCTCTGACTCCTCACGACGATTAGGGATGTTCCAAGCCTGTCTGAGGAGAACTCAGGCAGCCATGCATCCATGAAACTGATGTCTGCAAGCTCACAAAGCTTGTCCTCACACACCATGCACCGATGTTGCCAGAAGAACCTTGGAAAGACCATTCCCCAGTAACATGGAGAAAAATGTGGAATGTAACTCTCAGCTGAAGACCTTAGGATCACATTCATGCCACCTGGCCATCCTTTGGCTCTGTACTCCAGTTTGGCTATCGTCCTAGGATGAATTGCCATTTTCCTCAACAGATACTTCGTTGCGTTGAACGAAGGAGTGTGACCACAGACTAGTCCAAAGCAATACTGTATGCGATCTCGCACTCGCTTATTCAGCATCTCAGCTTTTCTGACGCCCTCGATCTGACACGGCAATCCTACCACAACGTAGCGACGATCCTTGTTCAATACTTCCTTCAGCGCGACGTTAGCAGGAACAGGACAGTATTTGGATGAGGCTGCTGAGACAACCTCTGACACGCTATCTGCAATGAACGGCTGAGGTTCCAAAGGTCTATTCATGTTCATTCTGGTTACCATCGCTGCGTCAATTACCCCTCCCTGTAGAGCGAATGTGATCAACGTCGTGACCAATCCGCCGGAGGCGGAATCTCGCCGGACATCCTTATCTGTTGCATGGCCAGCATAACAGCTCAAATGATTCCCAATGATCGTGTTCGGTGGCTCCTTCCCGAACACACTCAGATTCAGCTTCTTGAAATCTAAACCAAGCCCTGGACACACAATTAAGCAAATGCCGCACTCATCGCATTTCTCTTCATCGACTGCAGGACGATAGGATGCCTCTCGCCTGTCTTCGGTTATCACTAGCGCCCCCGTTGGGCACATAGGAACGCAGGTCCCGCATCCAATGCACAGGCCTTGCCCAACTACCTTCCCAACTACGTTCTTCCTTCGGGCCCCAGCGTAACTGCTGTCATAGAGCAGTGTCTCAGTCGTCATGTCTCGATCCACTCAAAATGCCCCTGACCTCCAAGAAACGGCAAACCAATCTCGCGGCGCGCAGTGCATCATTAATAGTCTTCACCCGAACCGACCGGAGTTCAGATCGCAGTTCCTAATGCTTGAACCAGACTGTGTCGACCTTGGCTCTTAATTCATCTGGTGACATAGACCGGAAGTCAACGACGAAAGCTGCACAAGGTCGAAAGGGTCGACCTGTCGCGGGCGATAAGGTGGTTTCTGACTGTAGCAGACTCAGAAAGGGTGTTTCGCACCAATTTTGCCGAAATGAGGCTCTGTTTCAGAACTCGGACTCTAATGGATCTTATTCCGGTCTCGTTGTTGGAGGACAGTTCTGAGGCTCGCAACGC
>Ga0315279_10008885_pt1 | contig 12084 bp, 12 predicted proteins | sample YL17G06_20_MG_FD_203694 | JGI IMG/M metagenome (GOLD analysis project Ga0315279, IMG submission 203694) | Sediment microbial communities from Yellowstone Lake, YNP, Wyoming, USA - YL17G06_20 | ecosystem: Environmental > Aquatic > Freshwater > Lake > Sediment | place: USA: Wyoming | collected...
AACGGCTGCAACCTGCCGATTTCCAATTCCGGGAACTTTACGAACAGGCCGCGATTTCGCGCGAATCGCTCAAGGTCGTTGTGGCTCTGCAGATACAGATTAGGACTCATCTTATCGACCTGAAAATCTGTCATATAACTTATCCCGCGGCTCAAGGTGCATTTATGACTGCGAGGGCCTCGGAACTGGAAACGCTCAATCAGCCCTCGATGCGGAAGCAACTGGCCGGGCGTGCTTACAACTTCACTAAGGCAGGCATCGTCGGCGAAAACACTGACAACGTGAGTGCAGCCAGTAACCCAGATAATCGCCTCGTATTTTTCTGTCCGCAAGTGCCGGCTGGCATAAATCTGGAAAAGCTCCGGATGCAACGGTCTTTGAAAAAGGCTGAATATCAATTCTTCAACAGCTACATTGATTTGCGGTAATTCCATCACGAATATCCCGATACAAAAACTGCTTTGCTAATCTTGCCCTTATTATACTAAAATCGCCGCATATATTCAAGACCAATATCAGTATTGATAAGCCCCATTACTTGCCTTATAGGACGATTATTTTGCAAACTCCGCAACTGGAAAGACTAATAGTAACGAAGTTTTTTTGAAAAAAGTTCAAAAAAATTGCCCTGACCCATTGATTTCAATACTGAAAAAAGGCTGCGTTCACAATGGTTGCGATAATATCATAAAAGGCATGAGTGCCGGCTGTGATTGCGAATCCGCGAATCGCAAAAAGTATCGCAAAGTAAACTCCTGCAATCGTTCGGAAACCGAACCCCGTCCAGTCAAAGGCCGCTGTTCGACCGAATTGTCCCTCCACAAAGACGATGTGATGATGGGCGCTGAATAACGCTGCAGAAATGAGAACCGAAAGTATGATTGAGTTCTTACGAGTAAGCCGCAGCACATCCTGGAAAAACAGCATCAGAAGGCAAATCAAAATCAGCCGAAAAACAAGCTCCTCGTAAATGCCGGCTCCGATGCCAGTAACAATATCGGCTAATAGCGATTTACTTTTCACTGTTCGGTGTGGGGGTCCTGTGGCTGCCAACAATAAGCTATCCCCTCCGCCTAAAGAGTGTATCGGTGCTGCCTCAACTTGTATTTGTGCTGCGCTATCAGCAAATTGCCTGATATTGTCCTGTGGTCCGGCTGGTCTATTCAGGAATAAACTCAACACAATCAACGGTACCGCAAGCAAGATGCACTCGACTGCCATTGGCAAAAAATCGCCAGCGTCGAAATGCCATTGCTTGCCCGACGCTACCTGCAGCCCTACCAAGATAATCACAACTACTAAAGGTGGCGCCATCCACGCTAATCTGCTGCTGCCGCCAATGTATTCGAGCAGGTGCTGCAGCCATACAAATGCCACCACGCGAACCTGAGACTGGTTAAGGACGTCTGTATTTATTAAAAACGTCCCGACCTCATATAAAATGATAAACGGCAGCAGAAAAACTATGGCGTAAACCGGCCGACTCGTCCGCTCGAGATAGGAGTTTCGAGCGAAATTAAAGAATTGACTTGTGTCGTACCTGCGTCTGCCTTCCATTAGCGGAGGTTACCTGCCTGACCGTTCTGGCTTTTTGTCTCTAAACCCCCTTAGAAAAACGACTTTCTCTTCTTACGGGGTGAACATCAAAAATCAGTTGACCACATCGCTCAAATTTTGCAGAGTTTACTTTAATGGGCCTCAAATTACAATAGTTAAAAGTAAAAGTAGCCGCTTTTGGCAGGCCGTTATGAGTTCATAGTTCATCGATGAACTATGATTGCCATAGATTAAGTTCTGGCATAGTAATAGTTGTGAAGAGTTTGGCGAAAAGGAGTAGATTTTCTGCTTAAGAAACTGCCGAAATGATAGCTGAACAACTGAACGAAATTTATCAACTGCTTTTCGAGCGATTTGGCCCACAACACTGGTGGCCGGGCGAGACCCAATTCGAGATAATCACAGGCGCGATACTTACTCAGAATACCAACTGGGGCAATGTCGAGAAGGCAATAGCGAATCTAAAATCCGCCGGCCGCTTGACTTTTGAGGAACTCTATCACCTTGACCTTTCGCAGCTTGCCGAGCTTATTCGACCAGCCGGCTATTACAATATAAAAGCCAGGCGGCTCAAAAACTTTATAAACTGGCTCTTTGACAGTTACGCCGGCAACCTGATGAACCTCGAAAGCATCGACACCGATAAGTTAAGAACGGAACTTTTGGCCATAAAAGGTATTGGCTGTGAAACTGCCGACTCGATTCTACTTTACGCCCTCAATAGACCTGTTTTCGTCGTGGATGCCTATACCGCACGAGTAGCTGTCCGTCACGAGCTCATTGAGCCGAATGCTGATTACGAGCAGTTGCAAGAATTGTTTCAATCAAATCTGCCGCAGGACACCCGGCTTTTCAACGAGTACCACGCACTTCTGGTTCGACTCGGCAAAGAATTTTGCAGGCCGATGGCCAAATGTCCCGCCTGCCTGCTGGAAAAGCTCCCGCACACGCTCAAGCACGAATATTTTTAACCTCCTTCCCTTACAACAGAATTATCTGGCCGAATTAAGAAATTCTTGACGGCCTGACCTTTATAGCCGAAAATTTCAAGCAGTCCACCGACATTTTCGGCATACTTAAAAAAGAAATCCTCTGGATAAAGGAATACTTTATGACGAAAAAGATACTTTTCTTATTTCTGTTAGTGGCCGGCCAGGGCGTTCTATCCCACGCCAGTGATTATTTTAATCTTCCATACGGTCAGTGCCTTTCTGCCTCCACCGAGCGGGTCGGTCTGTGGTGGGCATCATCCGGATGGAAAATAAGTCAGGATAAGCCCTTGCCTGAGACAACTGCTCCGGCCATAACGATACGTGCCGCCCGAAATGAAGCCGAGGCAGCGCAGTTGGTAATTCAGCCAAAAAGTGCCTTAAACGGTTTTGTCATCAGCCCCAAAGCATTGGCCGGGCCAAGCGGCGCCATTATTCCCGCAGAGAATATCGAAGTGTTCAAAGTGCAATACGTCAATGTCACACAGCCCACCGACAAAAGTTCAGTGGCTGGTCTCTGGCCGGATCCATTATTACCGTTAAAGGGTTCCATTGATGTCGAAGCCAACAAGAATCAGCCGTTCTGGATTCGTGTGAAAGTTCCACGTGATATTCCCGCCGGAATATACACGGGCAAGATTCATCTTGCGGCACAGAATTACGGTGCCGATGTTACCCTGCAAGTGGAGGTGTATGATTTTGTCCTTCCTGACCGGATGACGTGCACAACCGCTTTTGGGTTCTCGCCTGATGAAGTATTCCGTTATCAGAAGCTCTCAGACCGCCAGCAGAAGCAGCAGGTGCTGGATAAGTATTGGGCCAGCTTCAGTGCCCATCACGTTTCGCCTTACGACCCTGCGCCACTTGACCCCATCAATGTCACCTGGCCCGACATCCGACCACCTCAGTCCAAATGGGAAGGCGGGCTGGTCGTGACAAACGAGAAGCACAACGGCCAGCGCTGCCTGCTTATCTTTGACGACCGCCGCGACGATAATGTAACCGTAACTTACTCGCCGCTGATTGAAATTCCTAAGGGCGGCCTGCGGATTAGTTTCTATCATCGCACCGCCATGCCTAATCAGATGTTCCAAGTGTCACTTAATCATTACGCCGCCTCCGGCAACTGGATATCCGGCAATAATAACGACCTTGTCGTCGAAGGCACAGGTAACTGGCAGCAGTTTGAACAACTCATTGAAAAATTTCCGCCGGCTGCTAAGTCCATTCGCCTTCATCTGCGCGCGACCCCTTGGACCGAGGCGGGCGAACGCACAGGTCTTGTATGGTTCGACGATGTGTCGCTATCCGACGCTGCCACTGGCAAAGGGCTTATTGAGGGCGGTGACTTTGAACTCCAAACATTGCCACCGGCCGAGCAGGAAAAGCTCCAGGTCAGATTCGACTTTGCCGGCTGGGACAATGCGATGCAGCGGGCAATTGATTACTACCATTTCAATTCCTTCCAGATACATATCTCCGGTCTGGGCGGCGGTACCTTTCATGCACGCAGCGAGCCGGAGCTGCTCGGCTTTACCGAAGACACGCCCCACTACAAAGTTCTCTTTGCCTCCTATTGCCGCCAAATCCAGGAACACCTCCGCAGAAAAGACTGGCTGGATGAGGCCTTCGTATATTGGTTCGATGAACCAGACCCCAAGGATTACAAGTTCGTTGCCAACGGCTTTGCCAAACTCAAAGGCGCAGCCCCGGATATCAATCGTATGCTGACCGAGCAGGTCGAGCCGGAGCTGGTTGGCGGACCAAATATATGGTGTCCTGTTACCCCCAACTACAACTACCAAGCCGCCGAAGAGCGCCGCAAGAGTGGTGAAAAATTCTGGTGGTATATCTGCTGCGGCCCCAAGGCCCCCTACTGCACGCTCTTTATCGACCATCCGGGCACCGAACTGCGGGTATGGCTGTGGCAAACCTGGCAGCGAAAAATCGACGGTATCCTCGTGTGGCAAACGAATTACTGGACAAGCTCCGCCGCCTATCCTAAACCTAATCAGCCACAGAACCCTTACGAGGACCCTATGAGCTGGGTTAGCGGCTACAGCACTCCTGAGGGGAAAAAGGAACCCTGGGGCAACGGCGACGGCCGCTTTATCTATCCGCCGCAAGCCGCTGCAGATGCTCACCCTGCCGAACCTGTTCTCGACGGGCCGGTCGAAAGCATCCGCTGGGAAATGCTTCGAGATGGTATCGAGGACTACGAGTACTTATCTATCTTGAGTAACCTCCTCAAAGATAAAAAAGATAAACTGACCGCCCAGCAACACGAGGAATACACGGCTTTGGTTGAGGTGCCTGAAGATATTACAAAGGATATGACGACTTTCACCAAAGACCCGGCACCTATTGAGGCACGCCGCGACCAGATGGCTCGCGCCATAGCTAATCTCAAAAAATTATGAGATTATGATTTCGTTGTAGGTTGCAAAGGATTTATAAAAAATTCGCTTGTGAAAGAGATACACATTCGCTAAACTACAAACTTAATATTCGTAGCAGCGTTGTCGGTTGACTTAATTTCTTAAGCTGATTGAAAGGGGAAAATATGGAATCTTGTTCTTGTGTTTGGGCCCAGCGATTTCCGGAAGTGAGACCAGTGTTTGCAATCGTATTCGCTTTTCTTGTAGCATTTGTTGTCCTGGTTGTGGTTGCAATAAAGCTATTGATTTGCTGCAAGATTTTCTCGAAGGCCGGCTATAGCTGGGCCCTCGGCCTGCTGATGCTCATCCCGATAGTGAATATAATTATGGCCTTTTTCCTGGCTTTTGCGGACTGGCCGGTCCAGAAGGAACTACGCCGTCTCAAACAGCAGCAATCGCAATCCTAAACCGCGGGTCGTGAGCTGCGGTTAGTGAACAAGAAGGCAAAACGACAACTGCAGGTTGCAAAAAACCAAATGCCGGAGACATATATAAGCACAAACCATCCGTGTCGGCTCAGTTGGCATCTGCGCCAGCCCGGGGCTTTTCAGGGAAGCCAAAAAGTGCAGCACAAAATAATTCTCGTCGCTTGTGTCGTTATTCTGTCGGGGGCGGCACTGCTCCACATCAGCGCCAACGACCTTTATCTCTTCGGGTACAAATGGCCTGTGAACTGCTTATTGTATCAAACTTTTGGAATAAAATGTTCGCTCTGCGGCCTGACACGCTCTTTCTGCTCACTGGCGCACGGTGATTTCCGGGCAAGTGTAAAGTTTCACCTCCTTGGACCGGCAATTTTTGCCTTTATTTGTCTTCAGATTCCATATAGAATTTACCACATAATCATTAAACCTGATGGAGTGAATAGAGTACTAACACGGCTAAACGTGGGTTTAGTCGTGATGCTTGCGATAGCGATTTTCGTTAACTGGTTTATCTACCTTGGAGGGCTTATTTATGACCTCGCAATACGCTAAAATAAGTGTGCTTGACCCCATTGCACCTGCTCTCGAAAGGGTAAAGACAATCCTTTTCAAACCCTTCGATTTGGGCAAGTGGTTTGTTATCGGTTTTTGCGCCTGGCTGGCATACCTGGGAAAGGGTGGGGGTGGCGGCGGAAACGGTTTTAACTTTCGACACGATGTTAAGCTGAACCAGGCCATCGAGCAGGCAAGACACTTCATAATTGAAAACCTCGTCTGGATTGTCCCCGTAGCCATCCTCGTGGTGATGCTGATAATAGTTCTATGGCTTGTCTTGACCTGGCTCAGCAGCCGCGGCAGATTTATGTTCCTTCACTGCGTTGCCGAGAACAAAGCCGAGGTCAAAAACCCCTGGACAAAATTCCGGCAGCACGCCAATAGTCTGTTTCTGTTCAGAATCGTGCTCGGCCTGATTAGCTTTTTCGCAGTCGCCTTGCCCATCCTGCTCGGCCTCGTTGCTTTAATCGCAGCGTTCAGCGTCGTCCCGCGTATCAGCTTTATCCTGGGACGGGTGACACTCGCTTTGGTTCTGTTTGTTGTCTCAATCGTGCTGCTGCTTATATCCAAATTCACAACAGACTTTGTCGTTCCTATAATGTTTTTACGAACGACAAGCTGCACCGCTGGCTGGCGTGAATTCCTCACTCTGTTGTCGGCAAACAAGGCCCACTTTGTGCTATACATCCTTTTCCAAATCGTTATAGGAATGTGTATCTGCGTAATTCTTTTTGCGGTTATGTGCCTTACGTGCTGCTGTGCCTGCTGTATCTTGTTGATACCCTATATCGGAACCGTTCTGCTTCTGCCCATCTTTGTCTTCAAACTTGCTTATTCTCTATGTTACCTGCGTCAGTTCGGCCCGCCGTTTGATGTTTTTGGCGACGAAACCGCCTGACCTGACGTGGGACCGCGAAGATTTTTACTTAAGCAGTCCTCCGTACAGAGCAGCGCCGATGATGATAAGAGCAGGATGCACCTTTGTTAGAGTAAACAGCACAAACGAAACGGCAATAAGGGACAGATATTTGAACTGGAGAAAGTGGCTTTTGTCCACTAACCTGATTGCGACGGCCAAAACAAGCGCAAAAACAGCGTATTGGACCATCTCAAAGGCAGCTTTTATCGACGGGATGCTCCGGTATCTTGAATAAGCCAGTGAAGCAACTATCATAAAAAACACGGGCGGCAGCAGATTGGCAATGTTGGCCACTATGGCGCCGCTAACACCGGCAACCTTGTAACCAGTGTAAGTTGCGAATTTAATCGAGGTTTTGTGTGGCCTGTGGAACCGATTCGGGAACATACGTGGCCACGATTGTTGAGGTTCAGGTAGATAAGGAAAAAGGGCACGTTCAGGTAAAGCGAGTGGTATGTGATCAGGATATGGGTATAGTGGTTAATCCTGAGGAGCCAAGTTGCAGATGGAAGGTTGTATCACAATGGGGCTCGGCTATGCCCTGTCCGAAGGTATTCATTTCAAAGGCGGAAAGGTCCTCGACCTAAACTTCGATACCTACAAGCTTCCTCGTTTTTCATGGGTGCCGGAAATCGAACCGGTCCTCGTAAAGGCAGAAGACATATCTCCTCAAGGGGGCGGAGAGCCCGCCATTATTTGTATGGGTGCCGTGATTGCCAACGCTATTTACGATGCAACAGGCGCCAGAGTAATTCAGTTGCCCATGACGCCGGAGCGTGTAAAAAAAGTGTTCGCAAGCCGTTCCGAACAGGCAGTTCCAATGACTTAAAATGGCTTAAGATGACGTTGAGAATCTTTAGTGACTTTCAAAGCAACCTGTATTTGTGAAGTTTTCGAGAGCAAATATTCGATATATTGTGTATAATCTGAAGTTAAAAGAAGAATCGCTATAACGTAATTTGTTAACATAGTAATCAGAGTTTGAATAAGGAAATGTGGTACCGAACATAGCAAATTTTAGGATACAAATAAGAGATAAAGAGGTGGTTGTTCTAAGTTGATTTTCTCCTCGTCCGACTCCTTTAACTGCTCTGCGTCAAAAAACCAAGCGGTCTAATCACTTTATTAGGTTCTCTGTTGACGCTGATATTTGCAAGGAACGAACCGGCCTCCTTTCCGTTATTTAGATATTTGGCTATGGGAATATTGTTATGAAAATACTGCTTGTTAACCCAGATGCACCGGTTACGTTCTGGAGTTTCAAGAACGCATTGAGATTTGTCTCCAAGAAATCGCTTTTACCGCCGTTGGGATTATTGACCGTAGCTGCGATGCTCCCGAAGGATTGGGAAAAAAGGATGGTCGATATGACTGTAACAAAACTGCGGGACCGAGACATTCAATGGGCCGACTATGTATTCCTAACCGCCATGGTCATCCAGAAAGAATCTGTGCGGCGGGTAATAGACAGATGCAGGAAAATCGGGACTAGGGTGGTTGCAGGCGGCCCCCTATTTACGGCTGCGCCGGAAGACTATCAGGATGTTGACCACCTTGTGCTTAATGAAGCGGAAATTACTCTGCCACAATTCATAAAAGATTTGAAAAACGGCTGTCCAAAACCTGTGTACAAATCGGAACAATGGGCTAATTTGAGTGATACTCCGATTCCGCTTTGGGGATTAATTGGCAGTAAAAATTACGCCTTGCTGTGTATTCAGTACTCGCGGGGGTGCCCGTACAACTGTGACTTTTGTGATGTCACGATACTGTTTGGACATCGAATACGGACAAAAACCAAGGCTCAGATACTGGAGGAGCTGCAAAGTCTGTATTCTATTGGATGGAGGGGGCAGGTGTTTGTTGTTGACGACAACTTTATCGGAAACAAGGAAAAACTAAAAAAGGAAGTTCTTCCTGCCATCATCAGTTGGATGGAAGAGCGAGAATATCCATTCTCTTTTAATACCCAGGCTTCCATCGACCTTGCTGACGATGAAGAGCTTATGCGGTTAATGGTTGAAGCAGGTTTTGACGGCGTATTCATCGGCATCGAAACAGCCAACCAGGATAGTCTCATCGAATGCAATAAGGTTCAGAACAAAGGCCGTGACCTGATTGCCTGTGTCAGGAAAATCCAGGAATCCGGCATGCAGGTTCAAGGAGGATTTATTGTAGGATTTGACAGCGACCCGTCCTCAGTATTCGAGAGTCTGATTCAATTTATTCAGCAAAGCGGAATCGTAACAGCTATGGTCGGATTGTTAAACGCTCCCCGAGGCACGAAGCTTTATCGGCGGCTCAAGAACGAGAACAGGTTGTTAAATTACGTTTCGGGCAATAACACTGATTTTTCAATGAATTTCATTCCCAAAATGAATCTTGAAGACCTTCTCAAGGGCTACCAAAAAGTTGTAAGGACAATTTATTCGCAGAAGTATTACTATGAACGCGTCCTGACATTTCTTAAAAACTACAAACCTCTTGGAAAAACGAACATCAAAATTCATTTATGCGACCTTGCGGCATTTATCAAATCTATATGGCGTATAGGAATAATTGACAAAGGCAGGATTTATTATTGGAAACTAATCTTCTGGGCGATTAGACGCCCGCGACATTTTCATTTGGCTGTAACGCTTGCCATTTATGGATTTCATTTCCGCAAGATGTTCGAAAGCTATCGCAACGTATAACTGACTTTTGGCGGTTGTCCATCGCTTCGTGGTGACCAGGGCGATATTCCGCACCTTGTTATGATTTGATAGTTCGTTGTTCATCGAAAAACTACGAACCATGAACAATGAACTAAGAAGGGCCGATAAGGTCTGCAATAGCACTGCGTAATCGTTGTTGTCCAAAAAGATTTGCGGTTGGTGGGTCCATCCAAAAAAGTGCCGGTTGATTTTTACCGATGTTCCAGTGTGACCCTGTTTTTAGAAAGGGCTATGGCTACCGGCGAAAAGTAATTATGAACTATTCGTGGTCTTTCAGAGGATAATTAAATGGACAATATGGTCGCTGAGATTAAACGGACCGACTATACGCTGCGGCATCTGGTAATGATTGCCGAACAGGCGGTCGAAGGGATTGTCGTGGTTGACCTCAAAGGGATACTCTGGTTTGTCAATACGGCATGGGCCAGGATGCATGGGTACGAGAGCAGTAACGAGCTGGTTGGTAAACCGATCAGCATGTTCCATACTGAAGGTCAGATGAAAACCGATGTGTTTCCTTTCATCGAGGAGACTAAACATAGAGGCCGGCTGGAGGGTCCGGTAGAACACTCGCGAAGAGATGGAGCGGTATTCCCCACGCAGACTAAAATGACCGCGGTGAGGGATGAAGCAGGCAGAACCATTGGACTCATTGTTTTTGTTACAGATGTCAGTGCAGGCAAGCAAACCAAGGAGCTCCTCAGGCAGCAGGCCGTCGGACTGAAGGCAGCTAATGAACAGCTCCAGAGTCAAATCAGCGAACATAAGCGGATGGAGAACCAATTACAGGAACTCCGTAACCGGCTTGAGCAGCGGACTGCCGAACTGACGGCAGCCAACGAAGAGTTCCAAAGACAGACCGCTGAACACGAGCAGACAGAGAATGAATTGCAGGAATACTGCGATGGCATCGAGCAGCAAATTGCCGAGTTAGCTGCAGCGGTCAATAAGGTCATCCAATTCAGTGCATCGGCTCCTCAGTTGTTTTGCCACAAGACCCAGTAAAATGTGGGGTGTTTGGAATCATCTTTTGTGTGCATTATTACCCTGCCCAAGAGTCGCATAAAATCTTTTCGCTTGCAATTCGGCCAGGCGAATCTTAGCATAAATTACAAACGGAGTTGTTTGGAAAGATTAGGCCTATGGGATGGGCATTCTTATTTTTTCTGGTCGTGGCTGTCGCGTGTGTGGTCGGGGCCATCGGCTTTCGTGCCCAGCGCATTAATTTCTTTTTCCAGCCGACTGCCCCTGTTGGAATGACACCTGCACAACGTCCGTTTGCAATTGAACCCCCGGAGCAGGATGATGTTTTTCAATGTGGCCCGTATAGAAGCGTTCTGGCCAGGAGATGGGTAATGATATGGGATTACCGAGACAAAGCAGGCAGATTGCATTCGGGCATAGCTGAATCCTATGAGCAAGCGGTCGAAGCCGCAAAAAGATTTGGGTATCAACCCGGCAAAGAAAACGGCAGCCCGATGCCGGTTGTGTCACTGACAAAACGAGCAACCTCACAAAATCCTGCTCGTATAAACTTATAACAACTGGTATTACTACGGCGTATCAGTGCAGAGAACAGACTGAAGGTTTTTCGACCAGTTCTTTGATTGAACCCGGTCAGCCAGCTCGCAGACCGCCGCCTGCATAAAGAGCGTGATAGGCGGGCCTTCGGGCTCCAGATGGTCGCTATTCTGCACCTATTTCCATAACGACCACCAAATGCCTGCGGGCGATGGCGTTTAAGCCCGGCTTGCATCTTATTAGGAGGCCGAATTCAGTCTGAACAGGAGAGAGCAGCTCACTTTCTCCTGTTATTCGCCAAAGGTCTGTTTCTCTCGAAGGTATGCGTTTGTATTAAATCTGCAAGGTCCTGGCCTCTGTTATATCTATAGCCACCCATAATGTAGCCACTGACACCAGGGCTTGTTGGTGTCCTAATTCTTCCCATGTTGGTTCTGTAGCCGCCCGTCATAAGAGGTCCCCCATAACCTCCATAAGGCATCCCGTATCCGGCTCCGTAAGGTCCTCCATAGCCACCATAGCCGCCGTAAGACGTTCCATACCCTCCACCATAAAGCCCGGATAATCCAAGTCCGGGTGTGGGAAAATAATTGGCAGGTGCGCTTACTAAATCAGTAATATCATAAACACGAGTATTTCTTTTGCTGGGTAAAGAATCTTTTGTTCCAATGAGAATTACTCCATTTTCAACGACGTAACCTAATTTCTTTGGGTTGCTCGAAACCGACATTAATAAAAGTTCCAGATTCTTGCTCAGAGAAATCCCCGGTATAGCTTCCATACCAACAGGAGTGTCCCTTGTCACATCTGAATTTTCTTCTATATCCTTCCACAAAACTACTATATTTAATGGCGGTCTGGTCGAATTGCGGAGAATCTCAATTGCCTCGCTAAAAGGCGTATCAGCCAGTAGAGCAGAGAGGCCAGCGGTCTTTTGTAATTGTTTATCTGGTTTGACTGTAT
>Ga0315279_10008886_pt1 | contig 12079 bp, 9 predicted proteins | sample YL17G06_20_MG_FD_203694 | JGI IMG/M metagenome (GOLD analysis project Ga0315279, IMG submission 203694) | Sediment microbial communities from Yellowstone Lake, YNP, Wyoming, USA - YL17G06_20 | ecosystem: Environmental > Aquatic > Freshwater > Lake > Sediment | place: USA: Wyoming | collected...
CGCGACATGGGAGTCCTTCCAATACCGATGGATTTTCTTCCTCTGGATGACGTAACGATCAGCAACCAGTGGCCCAATATGTACTGGAGATACGGCCAGAAGATTCTGTCGGCTGCCGAAATCATCGCCAACGATCCCAAGCTCATCGCGCTTTACATTACCAACTTTGGGTGCGGACCGGATTCTTTCGTCTCGCGCTTCTTCAGGCAAAGAATGGGTGACAAGCCGTTCCTGCAAATTGAAGTCGACGAGCACAGTGCCGACGCGGGTATTATCACAAGATGCGAAGCCTTTCTCGATAGCCTCGAAGGTGCGAAGGATAGAAAGACTGCGCCTGCGTGGCAGTTTGAGACCGTTAACATTTCGAGGGGAAGCCAGCGAATAGTTCTCCTCCCCCGAATGGCAGACCACGCCTACGGAGTTGCCGCGGCTTTCCAGGCGTGCGGCATGCCCGCAGAGGTACTCCCCGAACCGGACGATGAAACGCTTCACTGGGGTAGAAAATATACGACCGGCAAGGAGTGCTTCCCCTGCATCGTCACCACAGGCGACATGGTAAAAACTGCCTTGAGGCCTGACTTCGACAGAGACAAGTACGCTTTCTTCATGGGAGGCTCTGGCGGTCCCTGCCGCTTCGGTCAGTACAACGCCCTTCAGAGAATAGTGCTGGACGAGATCGGGTTCGGGGACGTACCAATCTACGCTCCCAACCAGGCTGCGAGCTTCTACGACGACCTCGGACTAGTCGGAAGGCGCTTTCTTGAATTGGGCTGGCTGGGAATCGTCAGCATAGACGTACTCTACAAGTGGCTTCTGGAGACGAGGCCCTATGCCAAAGACAAGAAGTTAGTCGAAAAAGTCTATTGGGAGCAGGTTGAGCACATATGTGACGTAATAAGGAGGAACGGAAGGCGCCGAGACCTGGTCAAGGCGATCGAAAGAAGTAGGGCCGCCTTTGAAAAAATAGAGGTTGACCGTTCGGAGCAAAAGCCTGTCATAGGTCTGGTGGGCGAAATATATGTGCGCTCCAACGACTTCAGCAACAACAATCTTGTCAAGCAAATCGAAGAGCTTGGAGGGCAGGTATTGATGGCTCCGGTCTACGAGTGGTTCCTCTACCGCAACTTCCGACGCCACATGCGCAGCCGCTTGAAGCACGACTATAAGCTCTTTGTCCGCAATTTTTTCAAAGACTATGTCATGAGACGCGACGAACATCTGCTGTCTCATCCGTTCAAAGGACTCGTCAAGCACTGGAACGAACCTTCTTCAAGGCAAGTGTTGGATTTGGCAGCTCCCTATCTTCACCGCAGTTTTGAAGGAGAGGCCATACTCACGGTTGGCAAGTCAATCGATTTCCTTAAAAAGGGACTCTCTGGTGTTGTAAGCGCAATGCCGTTCACATGTATGCCAGGAACTATCTCCCATGCTATACTCAAGTTCGTCCAGAAGAACGAAGGGAGTTTCCCGTTTCTGAACATGGTGTACGACGGCACGGAGCAGGCGAACACATTGACTAGGCTCCAAGCTTTCATGTACCAGACAAAAGAGTACTCGAAGAGGAATCGAAGTGGATTGCACTAACCGCGACAGAGACAAAGATCTATAACTCCAGAGAGAGCGAAGTACCTTGCATCAATGGCCGTAGAGGCTGAAATCGGGAATTTCAGATATGGATCGTGGTACCTCGCGCCGATAGCGGTATAGGCAAAGACAGCGAGCTTCGGGAATAGATCGATCCACTTCTGACTAAAGACAGGACGCCATTCTTATCCTTCAGGGCCTGTGGTGACAACTCGCCCTTCTCCAATAGCTATGAACGTGTTTCTGGGCATAGATGTTGGCTCTGTGAGCACGAATCTCGCCATCCTCGACGGGAACTTGGAAGTCCTCTATGACTCTTACCTGAGGACATCCGGTCGCCCGATAGATGCGGTACAGAGAGCGATTTCACTCGCAGCCGAAGCCCTGCCCTGCCACCCAAACGTGCTTGCCGCGGGTGCTACGGGCAGTGCCAGACGACTCGCAGGTGAACTCGTGGGCGCTGACATCGTCAAGAACGAGATAACCGCGCACTCGGTCGCTGCAATTCACCTGGAGCCCGATGTTCAGACAGTCATTGAAATAGGCGGGCAGGATTCGAAGATAATTGTCATCCGAAATCAGGTCGCAGTTGATTTCGCAATGAACACGATCTGTGCCGCGGGCACTGGTTCCTTCCTCGATCAACAGGCGAACAGGCTCACCGTACCCATCGAGGACTTTGGACAGCTCGCACTTTCTTCCAAGAACCCCGTGAGGATCGCAGGTCGCTGTACTGTCTTTGCAGAAAGCGACATGATTCACAAGCAGCAAATAGGACACAAGGTCGAGGATATCGTTGCGGGACTCTGCCAGGCGTTGGTGCGCAACTATCTGGCCAACGTCGCAAAGGGAAAGGAGATTCTTTCTCCGATTGTCTTTCAGGGAGGGGTTGCAGCGAACGCAGGAATCAGAAAGGCGTTGGCCGAGGAGCTCAAGTTGGACATCGCGGTGCCCGAAAGGTTCGGAGTAATGGGAGCTATCGGCGCAGCCCTTCTGGCCCACGAGTGGAGGGCCGAAACCAAAGAAGCGACGCGTTTCAGAGGTTTTGCGATAGGAAAAGTGAAGTATAAGACAGCTAGCTTTGAGTGCAAGGAATGCCCGAATCTCTGTGAAGTGATCGAAGTCTTGATGAACGATTCTAAGATTGCGGGATGGGGGGATAGGTGCGGTAGATATCAGACAGAGTCAAAAGAGCTACCTGCAGAGCCTCCCGCGTGCGAGGAATGCGTTGCCATGGGGCGAGGCGCGAAAGTCTAGGCCCTCTCGCGAAGGACACACGAACAGACGCTCTGGCTCTGAGCGCAGCGTGAAACTCTGGCTCTAAGCACAGTTCTGGCCCCGGGAGAAACCTGGCTCAGGAGGAGGCTTCTTTTCCGAGCTCGGCTCCAATGCCCGGAATGGTACGGAAAGAAATCATGGCAAGAATAGGAATCCCACGAGCGCTTCTGTATCACAGGTATCACCTGCTGTGGGAGACCTTTTTCAGGGCACTTGAAGAAGAAGTGCTGGTCTCTCCTCCAACAAACAAGGGCATCCTCCAGCTCGGCGTGCAACACTGTCTGACCGACATCTGTCTACCTGTCAAGCTCGCATGCGGACACGTGGCTGCTATTTCATCAAAAGTTGATTATCTATTTCTGCCGAGAGTCCTGAGCGTTGAGAAAGATGCTTACACCTGCCCGAAGATTGTTGCGTTTCCTGACATGATAAGACTCAATCTGCCGGGCATTCCTCCCATACTCGATCCGATCATTGACCTGAGAAAAAAAGTCATCAGCCACGAGAAACAGTTTCGCGACGTGGCTCAAGAGTTGGGCAAGCTTCCACTGCTTAAGAGAGCTTCTAGCGAAGCGCTGAGGGCTCAGAAAAACTGGTTTTCTCCCGAGCCTGAAGCAAAGGGCGAATCCAGTTTTCTCTTCAAGGAAGTCGGGAGCGCAAACTGGAGAGGCCTAAGAATCGCGCTGCTGGGCCACCCTTACAATCTCTTTGACTCCTTTGTGAACTTCAACCTCCGTGAGCGTCTTACTTCATTGGGAATAGACATCCTGACTCTCAGGCATTTTGGCCCCGAGTCAATAGAAAGAGAGGTTTCGGCTCTGCAATGCCCGCCTTACTGGACAGCCGCTAAAGAGCTTCTAGCCGGTGCAAGGTTGTTCTTCAGGTCAAATTCTGTAGACGGCGTGATGTATCTGATTGCCTTCGAGTGCGGGCCCGACGCTCTACTCAAGGTGTTGATAGATTCTGAGGCAAGAAAGCACCCCGACGTCGCTTACATGTCTCTCGTACTTGACGAACACACAGGTGAAGCCGGCGTGGAAACTAGGCTGGAGGCATTCCTCGATGCTATCGCGAGAAGAAAGCGTAAGCTTGTGTTGGACGCGTTGGGAAGTGTTGGACGACCCTGATGCTTGCGCGCCGTGATGAACCGGTCCGGACAGACAGGAAACGTCTTTGCTGAGATTTTGCTGAGGTGAGCTAGACAACCGCGATGCTTCTGCTCAAACTTGAGCGCAGCGGACGCGAACCACAACTATGCTGCTGAGGTGCGCTGGATGAAAGTGACCTTCCCGCACATGGGGCCACTCACTGTGGCGATGAAGTCAGTCTTCAGACGTTTGGGCCAGGAGATAATCATCCCTCCTTCCACGAGTCACAGAACTATCACTCTAGGCGCGAGGTATGGCCCGGAGCTTGTGTGTCTACCGTTCAAGGTAACACTGGGGAACATGATCGAAGGCCTGGAGATGGGAGCCGACACTATCGCGATGGCTACAAGCCACGGCAATTGCAGACTCGGTTTCTATTGGCCTGCACAGGACATAATTCTCAAAGACCTCGGATTCAAATTCGAGATGATACCCATCAATTACGATAGACCTCTTGAATTCTTGGGCGAGTTTCGCCAGTTCGGCGATGGAACCGGATGGAAAGACGTTGTGCCTGCTTTCCTTTTCGGAATTAGAAAGCTCCTCGCCTTGGAAGAGCTTGAGGTTCTTGCGATGGAAACCAGACCCAGAGAAGAGTTGCGAGGGCACACAACAAGGCTTTTCAAGAAGTGGCATACAATTCTTGACGCAGCACCTGACAACAAGATCGTGAGACGAACGATGGAGGAAGCAAGAGTGACTTTCTCTCGCGCAAGGGCGCGTGGGAGAGAACCTTTGGCGAGAATTCGAATCGTCGGCGAGGCGTACATGATGGCCGAACCTAACGTCAACTTTCACCTACAGGACAAGCTGGGTGAAATGGGAGTAGAGGTGGAGAGATCATACTGGCTCGGGAAAAGCGTTCTGAGAGCGTTGAGACTAGATAGAAAAGGTAGACGCGAGCACGAAATGGCCATACTCAAGGCTTCGTCATACATGCGCTATCCTGATTTGTGCACCGGCTGTCAGAGCGTAAGCGAGACGATTCAGGCCGTTCTCAAGGGCTTTGACGGCGTTATTCTTATCATGCCGTTCACGTGTATGCCCGAGGTACTTGCACAGAGCGTCATACACAAGGTATCGGACGACTACGGAATACCCGTGCTGCCTCTTCCCATAGACGAACACTCTGATGAAGGCGGAATAAGCACGAGGCTTGAAGCCTTCGTGGACCTTATAGTGAGAAGGAAACACGCAAAGTTCATTAATCGAGCAAGGGCATTTGACTGAACAGAAGTCTCAACAGGCTGGCACGCGTTGAAATCACAAAACAGGCTCAGCTGAATTGGGGGTGAACAGGGCAATGGCTAAGCCGAACAGGAAAAGCGAAAACAGACAGAAGAGTCGGCCAGTGCGTTCTCCAAGGGCAGATGTCGAAGACAAAGCTCGTGTCAAGACCAGAGTTCGTGTTGGAGTCGGGGGTGACCTCGGTCTCAGACGAGGCCACGAAATCAAAGCTAGACTTGAGGTGAGGGTCTGCAGAATCACATCACTAATTCTCAAAGAGTACCCCGAAGCGAGAACGGCCCTAAGACACAAATCAGCTCTTCAGCTTCTCGTGGCGACGATTCTGTCGGCTCAGTGCACTGACGTGCGCGTGAACATAGTCACGAAGGAGCTTTTTCGCAAGTACAGGACCGCGGCCGACTTTGCGAACGCCGACCAGAGTGAGCTGGAGCAGAAAATTCGCTCAACGGGCTTCTTCAGACAGAAAGCAAAGAGCATAATCGAGTGCTGCAGAGACATAATGGAAAAATATGGCGATGGCGTGCCCGACACGATGGAGGGACTCACTTCACTCAGAGGAGTCGGAAGGAAAACCGCGAACGTGATCCTCGGTAATTTCTTTGGGAAGCCTGCGGTTGTTGTGGATAGGCACGTGAAGCGCCTATCAGCCAGACTGGGGCTTACCGAGAGCGGGAATCCTGATCTCGTTGAGCAAGACCTCATGAGGCTCCTGCCCCAGGATCTCTGGAGGCCTTTTTCCGACGCCTTGATTTTACATGGAAGGGCGGTTTGCGTAGCCAGGAAACCCCGATGCTGTGAATGCGTTGTGGCGTCTCTATGCCCATCCACAGCCTGCTGAGGCAAAGTCCGGCATTGCATATCCGTCATCGACATTCTAGGCTAGGGTCTTGGAACTCATGACCGTCGTCGACATTCTAGGTCACGGGGTCAGATCGAGCAGCGTGATTTGGGGAAGATGCCCTCGGGAAGGGCTAAACGTTGAATGGAATCAGCACTTGAGCCGAAGTCCGCGAGCCAGCGTTGGCTAGCTCGGCATCGGAGCCCAGAGTTCGTGGACTGGTTCTTCCCCACTTGAGGGGAAGTCCGCGAGCCAGCCTTGGCTAGCCGTTCGGACTACATTCTTTTTGTGCATCCAGCCAGATGTTCGCTCTCTATTTCCGTAAGAACGGCAAGGACTTCTCTCACCCGCTTCTCAGCAGCCTGCTTAGCAGACCCTTCATAAAAGGTCACGCAGAGCTCTTCTTTTCGGCGTGCCTCCGCCAGATTCTGAGCATCGGTCGGGTAGCAACGACCCTCGTGCTCAGAGGTGTAGGATCTGGGCAATCCCAGCATTTTACGCATGGTTGAAGCATGCTCCGCCTCTATCTTCGCAAGGGCAGCGAACATAGCCTTCACGTCTTCTTCCATGGCAACCCTTGCGGCGCAACGATAGAAGCCCGAAGTCTCAATCTCTAACTCTAGAGCTTTCTTGATGTTTCTCTCCGAAACATCGCTGAGCGTGGAGATCATGTCCTCCTTCCAATTCTTCGCCAGGATTATGAACTTCTCAGGGGCTCCACAGAATGGGCAGTTTAACGGCTTCCCATTGCCTACATAAGCCTCGCCGCAAATACGACATCTGTAAATCTTCATAAGCATCCTCCTTGAGAGCCAGCCCGGGAAGAACGAATTCAGAAAGCAGGATAGCCCCGAAACCGATCGATGTCAAATAAGATTTCGATACCCGTCGCATAACTTGTTTGATTTGAATCGGTTGCGCCTGCGAACGCGCGCGCCAGTCTGAGGGGTGGTGTGGCACGCCATGGTCTGAAAGGCCCCCAGACCCCAGACCTGCGTGGTTCGACCTCAAAGAAGGGTTGAATCTCAGAAGGGCTTGATCTCAGAGGGCCTTGGTTTCAGAGTATGGCGGCGTTTCAGAGGCACTCGGTCTCAGATCGGACGGGTCTCAGAGAATGGTTGCGCTTCGGGATGAAGAATCATATCGCTGTATGAGTGATCGATCAGATCTTGAGCTCGAATCCCAAACAAGTTTATGTACTCTTCACATTGCTTCTGAAGGGTCTCCTCTCCAATTGCTCCGGTGGAATCTATTGCCTCTATTTCAACGAAAGTACCGAGCCGATCTACAGTATCTATATGAAACTTAACGTTCTCGATAAAGTAGATTTCTCTCACTTTTTCCACAACGACGAGAACGCCGAGCGAGTTCGTCAGGATTTCCTTTAACGTCGAGTTCTCTGCCGGGTGATACAAAGTCACGATTGACTTCTTGGGGCCAACCTCATCCTCGCGACAATAGTGAATGAGGCTATTCTCAATGCTACCCTTGCGGAGCTTCAACCTTCCTCTGGGAACATTGAAATAAGTGTCAACTTGGCAATCTACCCCTTTGAACGTAGCCTTCCGTTCTTTCAAGACTCTTCTGACAAGATCGGGAGAGCTACAACGGGCCTTTATTTCAAGGTTCAGAAAACTCACTCGCGTCTCTTCTGTTCTTCGGACAGGTCTATTCGGATTTCCATTACATCGTCTTTGAGTTCCACGGTCCCAAACTTGTTTCGGTAGTCTTTGAATGCAAATCCTCTGTGCCATTTGCTCACGACTTCCAAGTAAGTGTCCAGGTGGTTAGCCAGGTAGTCAAGTGCGGACTGCGCAGCTTTCGGCCGGGGATAAAAAATAAGAATTCTCGTATATACCTCACCTTTGCGTCCAACGTAGTCCCCCACAACGCCAAAAACCTTTCCTTCAAGCTGAAGAACATCACCCTTCCCAAAGGTGAAAATTGGCTGCAGCGCGTACGGGCCACGGATAATCAAGCCGGAGCCTGCGACAAGGCCCTTCTTTGGAAGACGATTGAGTAGCGTCACTGAACGGCCCTTGGAAATACTCGCGAGGGTTTGTTGAGTCAAATTCACCATGACCGGGATCAACTTTTCGTTCCCGCCAAAGTTGTTGATCTGAACAAAGCTGTTCCCTTTCACGACACTGAACTGATAGCGGTCTCCTGAGTTTCTTGCCTTTATGCCCTTGATGGGCGTCTCATTGCCGGATTTCATCAAGTATATTCCAAGCGCCGCTTCGGGACTCTCCATCTCGTAGACTTCTACAGCTACTTCCTCGTCGCCTTTTCCATTCGCACTTTTGTAACGCTGAACCAACAACTTAACAAATCCAAATTCCAGAAACAGCTCTGCGCCTCCATCTATGTAGTCGAAGAGATTGCTTTTTTCAAAACGGAGCACCCTTCCCGATTTCACCCATCCAGCAACATAGCTATCGTCAGGGAAAAGAACGTCGGCTCTTGCCTCGACGGGCAGGAGAAGAACCGCGGCCACGGTCTCGAAAGAAAATAGAAGAATCAGGGATAGTGAACAGATGCAACTCGCAAGCGGCGCTCCGGACATCTTGATTCTCCCCCTGTTCTCCATGTTCTTCGTGTTGTCCCTGTTCTCCATCTATTCCCCACTGACTTCTCGCCGATTCCCCGTTGATTTCCTATATCCCTTTCTCATCCGTTTCGCGTTTCGAGATCGTCTCAGGTTTTAATATGCTCGATCTTTTCCGGGTCAGCAATGCCGAGCCCGAGACGCTGGGCATAACGGAGATAATCCGTAAAGATCGGATGCTCGTTTACCTTGACGTGCATGCTCTTTCTTTTCTCAACCATTAGACGATGGCAGGTCATATCGAGAGCAAATGGATCCGTTGCAAAAAAGAGTGCGTTGAAAGGATAGGCGAATTCCGCCACCGGCATCGGCCCGCCATCGTACTGTGCCCTCAGACCGTCCGTAATATTGAGCACGAGCTTGTCTCTTATAACCGGAAAAGCGAGAACCTCTGTGCACACGTCGAAGAAGAGCGGGTTGTGCAGCCTATTGGTGTTGCAGATCGACCCATAGCCAAGGTTCTTGGTCGCCATCGATATGCCGTTACCAGTATTCTTGAAGACTGGAATATTGATGATCTTGGTCAACCTTTGCGTAAGAAGCTTCCCGAAGTAGGAATATTTCCCGTTGAAGACGTGTTGATTGAGATAGGCCTTGTCCTTTGGACCTTCAACATCTGCCCAGTAATAAACGTCCATGTCAAAATTGACTGCACTCACGTGATTGCCGTCTTTGTCCAGCCAAATACTGGTGCCTTCGCGCTTGCCGTTGTCCTCGCCTGTGCCCTCAACGCTGCTCTTGCCTTCGCCTTTGTCGCTCCTTTTGTTCTCGCCGCCCTCGATCTTGCCTTCAGCTTCACCTTTGCCCTTGCCTTTGCTTTCATCCTCGCTCTTGTCTTTGTCCTCACTCTCACCCTCAATCTCCCCCATTGTCTGAAGCCCAACAATATCAATTCCCGGATATCTTTCCGGAGTGAAGCCCGCTTCTTTCAGCATGAAATCGTAGCGATCCCAGATCACTATGCTCCCAGGCTCGATCCCATTCTTGGCCAACCAGTCAACGGTGGCATCGACCACTTCCAACCGCGTGTTTATAAGACCCGCACCGACTGGGTTTACCTTTATTCCGACAACGTCTCCTTTTTCAAAGAACAATCGGAAACTTTTCTTCAGATTCTCGCCGGTCAAACGCTCCACGCCCTTTTCGAACATTGTGCGCACGACTTCTGAAACAGACTTGTCATTTACCATTGCTTTCGGGTCATGCACTTCCACAACTCTCCCCGGGAAAGGACCTGGCAAGGAATGCTTGTTCTTGGGGACCTTTAGAGCGTCACCGATATTCGTTTTTACCCTTGCTGGCGGAGTGACCTGTTGCTTTTCTTGCGCCCACACAGAAGGAGTGCCCAACAACAAGCCAATGCCAAGCGCGCCTCCAATCCTCAGGAAATCGCGTCTGTTCAAATCGAGACTGCTCTTCATTGATCTGTAGCTTTTATCTTTCATTCTGTTCTCCTCAGCCGTTCGAACACCGTGCGTATTCCTGAAGTAGTGATCACAAGACAATGGTTGTTGAGGGTCGCCAAACAAATGTCAACGGACCGCAATAGCTTTTCGAGGGCAGAAAGCCACGCATTCGAGGCAACCCGTGCACTGCGAGACGAAGAGTGGTGTGATCGCCCAATTTCCCGCAGGCGTGCCGGGAAGCCGCGCGCGGCGAGGATAGGTTCCGAACACCTTCTCAGGACAGCGTTCCAGGCAAAGGCGACATTCCAATGGATTGCCACAAGCCTCAGTATTGACCAGTATCTTCATTGTTCCCTCTCTTTCTCCTGTGGCAACGTCTACCAGGGCAGCTCAGCAAAACTGGCTCTTGGCTTCAAGGTGATCGCACGCTGTGCACATACTGCACGACAAACACCACATCCGTAGCACTGCCTCATCTCTATTGTTGACCTTTTCATAGTATTCGAGTACCGGATTGCTCCAAACTGGCACTGCTGGACGCATTTCTTACAGCCGTTACACAGCTCCCAATCCACCAGCCCAACATACTCCGCGCGGAACATTGCCTGGAGAAGATCTGCCTTTACCTGAATGCGGTAGGCCAGACAGTCTTGGTCGCAGTTACAGATACCCCCAATATACGGTGTCCTGAAGGTCCACACGGAGTGAACCATCCCTTCCTTGTCGAAGGAACGAATGATACTCTTCGCCTCTTCCTTAGTCAGCACCTCAAAACCATATGAGTCATCAAGGGGTTCGGCTGCGGTACCCGTCAGATTTGCGCCGAGGCCGAAGCAGTACCGTGCCTCCCGACCAGTGGTAAGACCGCGGCAGACACAGGGAAGGCGTACGATTGATTCCTGCAAGTCTAAGATTTGCTCTACGTCCTCAATGGGTACGACTTGACCCCAATGTTCGACCTTTTGCCTGCGTATTGCCATGCGGCGTACAAAACCATAGACCACCGGGTTGTTTCTGATGGCATCGAGCTGCGAAATTGCCTTCACCATGTGTTGCTCAAAATTGTTAAGAAAATCTTGCATGTACTCCACTCGCCCGTCCTGAGCAAGGAGTTCGCGCGAGTAGTTGCGCATGACCAAGTACCACTTCTTACCCTCTCCGTGTTGGGTACAGAATTCACACATCGGCTTCCTCCGTTGAATCACTTATCCGTTTCGAAGCAGGACCATGGCGAGTATGAACCGCATTTCGTCCATTGTCATAGATTACAAAAGCGTCTGATGCCCAGGAGATCTACAGCCCACGAGACCCTGCTATACCCTAGGATGCAATTACAAGAGAACACCGATTCATGCGGCGCAAAACTCATCGGCGTTCTGTCGTATCGACCGCAGCCTCTAGAAATAGCGCTCCCCGACATTCTCTAAACGTGACTCGACGACGTTTAGACAGGGTCTTCACTCGGTCCAGTATTCGCAGGGAATCTTGACCTTGCGCAAGAGTCGGCCGGCATTTTCTCATAATGACCGGAGTTATCGAAGGAAGCTCAATGCCTTTATCGGTAAACAAACACGCGAAAATAAGAGTTTCTTTTCCCTCGGGTCTTCGCGAGTCAAAAACAAAATTCCCCAAGCTGTAAACAATAAACTTGCCCCTGTAGTTCTCTATGCTTTGAATTGCATGGGTATGGTGCCCTATGACCAGGTCTGCTCCCTCGTCAATGACCCGATGAGCGTACGCTTTCTGTCTTTCAGACGGTAAAGGAGAGAGCTCCGCTCCCCAGTGAAAAGACACTATGACAAAATCTGCTTCTTTTCTGACCCTGTGTATTTCTTCTACTATCCTCTTTATATCGGTCTGAGCCGGTCCCGGCAAACCCTCGGAGTACGCTATCCCATCCAGAGGAATGTCCACAGACGCCAAGAAGGCAAAGGTCATCCCGTTTACCTCTACCACCGTTGCCTTTGAA
>Ga0315279_10008887_pt1 | contig 12077 bp, 10 predicted proteins | sample YL17G06_20_MG_FD_203694 | JGI IMG/M metagenome (GOLD analysis project Ga0315279, IMG submission 203694) | Sediment microbial communities from Yellowstone Lake, YNP, Wyoming, USA - YL17G06_20 | ecosystem: Environmental > Aquatic > Freshwater > Lake > Sediment | place: USA: Wyoming | collected...
GTTCGATCGGCATCCAGCCCGACATCCTGCTGTGCCGCACGGATCGGTTCCTGCCGCAGGACATCAAGAAGAAGATCGCGCTCTTCTGCGACGTCACCGAGGAGGCGGTCATCACCGCCAAGGACGTGCCGACGATCTACGAGGTGCCGCTGACGTTCGCGGCCGAGGGCCTCGACCAGATCGTGCTGAAGTACCTGCACCTGCCGGCGACCGAGGGCCGCATGGAGGCCTGGGAGGCGCTCGTCAAGCGGATCAAGGACCCCTCGGGCGAGCTCACGATCCACATCGTGGGCAAGTACGTGGAATTCGAGGACGCCTACAAGAGCCTCAACGAAGCGCTGTTCCACGGCGGCTTCAAGCACCATCTCAAGGTCAACATCCGCTGGGTCGAGGCCGAGGCGCTGGAGGAGGCGGACGGCTGGCGGCTGCTCGAGGGCGCCGACGGGATCCTCGTGCCCGGCGGATTCGGCCTGCGCGGATCGCGGGGCATGATCAGGGCGGCCGAGTACGCGCGCACGAACCGGGTGCCGTACTTCGGCATCTGCTACGGCTTCCAGTGGGCGACCGTCGAATACGCGCAGAACGTGTGCGGCCTGGCGGGCGCCGATTCGACCGAGTGCAACGAGGAGGCCGAGCACAAGATCATCTACAAGCTGCGCGACCTGCTCGGCATCGAGGAGATGGGCGGCACGATGCGCCTCGGGCAGTACGCGTGCGAGCTGGCACCCGGGTCGCTGGCCAGCCGCATGTACGGCTCCACCCTCGTTCAGGAGCGGCACCGGCACCGGTACGAGTTCAACTGCCAGTACGAACGCCTGCTGACCGAGAAGGGCCTCGTGATCTCCGGCCGGTCGCCCGACGGCAAGTTCGTCGAGATCGTGGAGGTGCCCGACCACCCGTGGTTCATCGCGGTGCAGTTCCATCCCGAGTTCAAGTCCAGACCGCTCTCGCCACACCCGCTCTTCGCGGGCTTCGTGGAGGCCAGCTACCGGCACAAACTCGCGCGGCTCACCAGGCGGACGGCGCCTCCGGTGATTACAACGGCGTAATGAAGGCTTCTGGCTCCCGGCTCCAGGCTCCCGAGCTTGAATGGGCCTCGGGCTGGCGCTGTCGCTTGCCGGGCTCCGGCGCTCCGTCGTTCCGGAAGCCTGGAGTCTGAAGCCTGGAGCCTTCCCGACTATAATGTGCCCCGTGCATCCTGTCCCGATTGGCAACTTCACGGTCGGCGCCGGCGGTCCCCTGCTGCTCATCGCCGGCCCCTGCGTGATCGAAAGCGAGGACCTCGCCGTCGACGTGGCCGTCCGCGTCAAGGCGATTACCGATCGGCTGGGCCTGCCGTACGTCTTCAAGGCGTCCTACGACAAGGCGAACCGCACGTCGGGGCGATCCTTCCGCGGCCCCGGGCTGCGCGATGGTCTGCGGGTGCTGGCGCGCGTGAAGCAGCAGGCCGGCGTGCCGATCCTGACCGACATCCATGAACCGTGGCAGGCGGAACAGGCGGCCGAGGTAGTCGATGTGCTCCAGATCCCCGCGTTCCTCTGCCGCCAGACGGACCTGATCGTCGCGGCGGCGAAGACCGGGCGCGTCGTGAACCTCAAGAAGGGCCAGTTCCTGGCGCCGCGTGACATGCGGCACGCGATCGAGAAGGTCGTCGCGTGCGGCAACTCGCGCGTGCTCGTCACCGAACGCGGCACGAGCTTCGGGTACAACAACCTGGTGGTCGACATGCGCGGCCTGCCGATGCTGCGCGAACTGGGCTACCCGGTCGTCTTCGACGTCACGCACAGCCTGCAGCTGCCCGGAGCCGGCCAGGATCGGACCGCGGGCCTGGCGGAGTACATCGAGCCGCTGGCGTCGGCGGGTGTCGCGGCAGGCGTGGACGGGGTGTTCCTGGAGGTCCACCCCGACCCGCCGCGCGCGATGAGTGACGCCGAGAACGCCCTGCGGCTGGACGGCCTCGAGCGGCTGCTGCAGCGGCTCACGCGAATCGACGCGATCGTAAAGGAATACTCGTAAGGAATGGGCTTGCCCGGCCGCAGCTCGCCGATGGCGAGCGAAGGCTGGACACCGGACCTCGGATTTCGGACACCGGACCTCGGACTTCGGACTTCGGACGACGTCATATGTCCACTGTCACCGACGATCTCGCGCTCGCGCGCAAGGTGCTGCGCACCGAAGCGGACGCCATCCTCGCGCTCGTGGACCGTCTCGACGGCGGTTTCACCGGCGCACTGCAGCTGCTCTTGGAGTGCCGCGGCCGCGTCATCCTCACCGGCATGGGCAAGTCGGGCATCATCTGCCGGAAGATCGCCGCGACGCTGGCAAGCACGGGGACGCCGGCGTTCTTCCTCCACCCAGCCGAGGCCATCCACGGCGACCTGGGCGTCATCCAGGCGAACGACGTCGTGGTGGCGCTGTCGTATTCGGGCGAGACCGAGGAACTGGTGCGGGTGCTCGAGACCATCCGGCGCCTGGGCGCGCGCCTCATCGCGATCACCGCCGAGCCGCGCTCGACGCTCGGCCAGGCGGCCGACGTCGCGATCGATTGCCGCGTCGCCGAAGAGGCGTGCCCGCTGAACCTGGTGCCGACGGCGAGCACCACCGCGGCGCTGGCGCTCGGCGATGCGCTCGCGATGGCCCTGCTGGTGCGCAAGGGGTTTCGCGAGGAGGATTTCGCCAGCCTGCACCCCGGCGGGAAACTGGGCAAGCGCCTGATGCGCGTCGAACACCTGATGCACGGCGGCAATGAGCTGCCGGTGGTGCCCGGCGCCACGCCGATGCGCGATGTGATCTACGAGATGTCGCGCAAGGGCCTCGGCATGACCTGCGTCGTCGACGCCGAAGGACGGCTGGAGGGGATCATCACCGACGGCGACCTCCGCCGGCACATGGCGGCCATGCCAGACATCCTGGACCGGAGCGCCGGCGATGTGATGACCCGGGGCCCGGCGACGATCGATCGTTCGATGCTGGCCGTGCAGGCCCTGTCGTTGATGGAACAGCGCAAGATCACCTCGCTGCCCGTCGTCGACGAGCGGGGCGTCGTCGAGGGCGTCGTCCACCTGCACGATCTGTGGCGGACGCAGATGTTCTAGGCGCCGGGGGGTAGGGATCAGGGATCAGTAGGGGCGCAACACGTTGCGCCAGCGCGGAGAGATCTTGGCCTGCGACGAAGCGACCATCGAAGCGAAGGCGCGCAGCATCCGCCTGCTGCTGTTCGATGTCGACGGCGTGCTGACCGACGGCAAGGTGCTGATCCACCCCGATGGCTCCGAGTCGAAGCAGTTCGCCATCAAGGACGGCATCGCGATCGTACTCGCGCAGCGGTATGGCCTCCTGACCGGCGTGCTGTCGGGGCGCGCGTCGGCCGCGGCGGTGCACCGGGCGCAGCAGCTCGGAATGTCGATCGTCCACGAGAACGTCGCGACGAAGGTCGACACCTACGAGCGCATTCTCGCCACGCATGGGCTGCGCGACGAGCAGGTGGCTTACATGGGCGATGACCTGCTCGATCTCGCCGTCCTGCTGCGCGCCGGCCTCTCCGCCGCGCCGGCGGACGCCGCACCGGAGGTGCGCGAGCGCGTCCACTGGGTGAGCCTGGCGCGCGGTGGCGAGGGTGCCGCGCGCGAGCTGGTGGCACTGGTGCTGCGCGCGCAAGGGAAATGGAACGACGTGGTGGACGGCTACAGCCAGGCCGTGAGCCCCAAGCCTTGAGCCCAAAGCCGATTTCTTCGGAGCCTCTGAGTAGTGAGTAGTTGGATGGGTGATTACACGTCGCTGTTCGCCGCGCTCGTGGCCCTGCTGGTCGGGCTGACCGTCGGCAAGGCCTGGGAGCGTTACAAGCTGCGCGACGGCCGGTGGATCGACCGCCGGAGGGCGCGCGAATCGCCCCACTACATCCTCGGCCTCAACTTCCTCGTCTCGAACCAGATCGATCTGGCGATCGAGGAACTGACCCGGGCGGCGCGGCTGACGAACGAGGCGCTCGAGATCGACATGATCCTCGGCAACCTGTACCGGGAAAAGGGACAGGTCGGCCGCGCGATCAACATCCACCAGGGGCTGCTGCAGCGCCCGAAGCTCACCAAGCTCGAAAATGCGTACGCGCTGCTGTGCCTGGGGCTGGACTTCAAGCGCGGGGGGTTCGTGGACCGCGCGCTGGAAGCGTTCAACGAGGTGCTGCGGCTCGATCCGCACAACCACTACGCGCTGGTGAACCTGGAGAAGTTGCACGAGGAACAGCACCAGTGGCAGGAGGCGTACCGGATCCGGCAGCAGCTGGTCAAGGGAAGCGAGCCCGACGAGCAGCCGCGCAACCGGCAGATCCTGGCCTTTCTCGAGACGCAGCTCGGCGAGGTGGCGCGCAAGGCGGGCGACGGGCCCGCCGCGCGCGCGAAGTTCGAGTCGGCGATCGATCTCGATCCGAAAACAGTGCCCGCCTACCTGAGCCTGGGCGACATGAAGCTCGCCGACGGGCAGGTGGCCCAGGCCATTGCCGCCTGGGAGAAGGTGATCGAGGTGTCGCCCGAACGGGCGTACCTGGCGTTCGACCGTCTCGCGAGCGCCTACCCACGAAGCGACACGCCACAGCGGTTTGCCGAGCTCTGTCGCCGGCTCATTCAGTCGAAGCCGAACGACTGGCGCGCGCGTCTCGCGCTGGCGCGGTCACTGGCCAGCCGGGACGATCCGGCCGGCGCGCTCGAACTGCTGCTCGACGCGCTCGTCTGCAACCCGCACGGGCTGTCGATTCACGAGGAGATCTGGAAGACGCTGCTGCGCCTCGACCTCCGGCGCGACCTCGTGGAACGCTACGTGGACCTGACAGGGCGCTCGGTGTTCTACCTCGATCCGCACGTCTGCCTGCGCTGCCGCTACCGCAGCACCGAGCTGCTGTGGCAGTGCCCGCACTGCCACGAGTGGAACACGTTCGTCGAGGAACGGATCACGCCGGCGAAGGATACCGAGGAAACGCAGAACTGAGGGACCCGTGCTGAGAGTCGCGCTGACCGGTGGCATCGCCTCGGGCAAGAGCTACGTGCTCGCCCGGCTGTCCGCGCGGGGCGTTCCCACGATCGACGCCGACGCCCTCGTGCACGAGGCGCTGGCCGCCGGCTCGACGGCCCTGCCCCGCATCGCGTCCCGCTTCGGTCGCCGCGTCCTGGCCCACGACGGTTCCGTCGATCGCCAGGCGCTCGGCGCGCTCGTGTTCGCGGAGCCGAAGGCGCGCGAGGATCTCGAAGCGATTCTCCATCCCGAGGTCTTTCGCCGGATCGACGAGTGGTTCACGTCGCTCACCCGATCTCGCGCCCCGACTTCGGACATCGGACCTTCGACTTCGGACCTCGGATCCCGGGCTTCGGATGACGTTCCTTTCGCGGTAGCCGACATCCCGCTGCTCTTCGAAACCCACCACGAAGGCCTGTTCGATCGCGTCATCGTGACGGTATGTTCGACCGAGAAGCAGGTGGAACGGCTCAGGGAGAGAAACGGCCTCACGGAGGAGGAAGCGCACCAGCGGCTGCAGGCGCAGTTGCCCATCACCGAGAAGGCCCGCCGCGCCCACTACGTCATCGACACGAACGGCGCGTTCGAGGAAACCGACAGGCAGGTCGAGCGGGTGCTCCGCGAGCTTGCCGACGACGCGGGGGGTAGTCCTTAGGCCTTCGACCAAGGACTAAGGACCAAGGACTGCTTCCGCCGTTCTCAGCACATTCGACAGCAGCATCGCCACGGTCAGCGGCCCGACGCCCCCCGGGACGGGCGACAGCGCGCCGGCGACGTTGGCCACGTCCGGGTGAACGTCGCCGACGGTGATCGCGCCCCGCCGCTCGAAGACCTCACGTCGCGGATGTCCTGCCGGGAACCACCGCGCGACCAGGGCGGCGTCGGTCACGCTCGTGATCCCGACGTCGACGACCGTCGCCCCGGGCTTCACGAAGTCAGGCGTGACGAAGCCGGGGCGGCCGATCGCGGCTACCAGGATATCTGCCGTCGCGGCAACCGCCGGCAACTCGCGCGTCTTCGAGTGGCACACGGTCACCGTGGCATCGCGGTGCAGGAGCAGCATCGCCATCGGCTTGCCGACGATGTCGCTGCGGCCGATGACGACGGCGCGGGCGCCGGCGATCGGGATGCTGGAGCGCTCGAGCATCTCGATGACGCCGAGCGGGGTGCCGGGCACCAGTGTCGGCCGCTTCTGCACCAGCTTGCCGACGTTGACCGGGTGGAACCCGTCGACGTCCTTCGCCGGATCGATCGCATCGAACACCCGGCGCGCCGCGCCGGGACCCATCGCCTCGGGCAGCGGATCCTGCACCAGCACACCGTCGTGAACGGCGCTCCGGTTGAGCCGCGCGACGACCGCGAGCACGTCCTCGATCGAGGCCGACACGGGCAGGCGCTCGAGATCGGCGCGCATGCCGACTTCCGACGCCGCCTTGAGTTTGTTGCGAACGTAGATCGCCGAGGCGGGGTTGTCGCCCACCAGCACGATGCCGAGCCCCGGCGGCCGGCCGTGGCGCGCGGTGAAGGCAGCCGCGCGAGGTTGAATCTCGGCGCGAATCTGCGCCGCAAGCGCGTTTCCGTCCAGGAGGCGGGCGGTCATCGTCAGTAGTCAGTAGTCGGTAGTCAGTAGTCGGCAGTTAGCAGTCGGCAGTTAGCAGTTGGCAGCGAGTGGCCGGTAGCGCGGGCCTTTCAGGCCCGCGCGTCACTGCGCGACCGCTTCCATGTCTTTCAGGCTCGACGTGCGGCCGAGCACGACCAGCTGGTCGCCGACGTGCATCACGGCGTCGGAGGCCGGGTTGAATTCCATCTGCCCGTCCTTGCGCAGGATCCCGACGACGATCACACCGTAACGCTGGCGGACGTTGGCCTCCGCGAGCGATTTACCGGCGAAGTCCGCCGACGGACCGATCGCGATCTGCTCCATCGCGAGCTCCAGGTTGTCGGCACTCGTCGCCAGCGACACGAAGTCCACGACCGCCGGGCGCAGGGCCGTCTGCGCCATCTGCACGGCACCGATCTCGTACGGCGAAATCACGCGGTTCGCGCCGGCACGCAGCAGCTTCCGGCTGGCGTCCTCGCTTTCGGCCCGCGCAACGATGAACAGGTCCGGCTTGAGCACGCGCGCGGTCAGCACCGTGTAGACGTTCTCGGCGTCGGTGCCGACGGCGGCAATCAGGCCGCGCGCCCGGTGGATGCCGACCTGCCCGAGCACCTCTTCGCGGCTGGCGTCCGCCTCGACCGCCAGGTCGCCGCGCGCGAGCACCGTCTGCAGCCGCTCCGGATCCCGTTCGACCACGACGAACGGTACCCCTTCGCGGCGCAGCTCGGCCGCGATGATGCTGCCGATGCGGCCCGAGCCGCACAGGATGAAATGGTCGCGAAGCTGTTCGATCATGCGCATGCGCCTGCGTCGCTCGAAGCCATGATGCAGTCCACCTTCGACGATCGTCGCCGCCACCAGCGTGATCGCGTAAAGGACCGTGCCCACGCCCATCACGATCAGCACGACCGTGAACGCCTGGCCGCCGCGCGACAGATCGTGCACCTCCCGGTAGCCGACCGTGGTCACCGTGATGACGGTCATGTAGAACGCGTCCCACGCGGACCAGCCCTCGATCAGCACGTAGCCCGCGGTGCCGGCCACCAGCACGCAAACAAAAAGGGCAACGGCCAGCCCGAGCCCGCGGGGCCGGAACAGACCATCGCCCTTCCGTGCATCGATGTCCACGAGCGTTGCGTCAGGTTACCGCGCGCGTTGCCGCTCCGCGGCCCGCGCCTGAATCAGGCTGTGGTTCCTGCTGTAGCCGAAGTAGATCAGCAAGCCGATCGCCATCCAGATGATCAGCCGCAGCCAGGTATCGAGCGGCAGCCCGTACATCAGGTACCCGCAGCTCAGGATGCCGAGCACGGGCACGACCGGCGAGAACGGCGTCCTGAAGGGCCGCGGCAGCTCGGGACGCGTCCTGCGCAGGACGAGCACGCCGCCGCAGACGATCACGAAAGCCAGCAGGGTGCCGATACTGACGAGCTCGCCGAGGATCGAGATCGGGATCAGCCCGGCCACGATGCCGACGATGATGCCCGTGACGATCGTCGTGATATAGGGCGTCCGGTACTTCGGGTGCACCTTCGCGGCCCATGGCGGCAACAGGCCGTCATTCGCCATCGTGAAGAAGATGCGTGGCTGCGCGAGCAACATGACGAGGATGACGGATGTCAGGCCCGCGATGGCGCCCGCCTTCACCAGAACCGCCAGCCAGGGCAGGCCGATCGCACTGACACCCACGGCAATCGGGTCTGGCACGTTGAGCGCGGTGTACGGAACCACGCCCGTCAGGACGAGGGCCACCGCGATGTACAGGATCGTGCAGATGACCAGCGACCCGAGAATGCCGAGTGGCAGATCGCGTTGCGGGTTCTTGGCCTCCTGGGCCGCGGTGGACACCGCGTCGAACCCGATGTAGGCGAAGAACACCACCCCCGCACCGCGGACGATGCCGCTGAAGCCGTACTTGCCGAACTCGCCCGTGTTCGGCGGAATGAACGGATGCCAGTTCACCGACTTGACGTAGCCGATGCCGGCGATGATGAAGGTCAACACGACGGCCACCTTGACGATCACGATGACCGAGTTGACGTTCGCGGACTCGCGGATGCCCACCACCAGGATCCATGTGACGATGAGCACGATGATCAGCGCCGGCAGGTTGAAGATCGCAGTGGCATGCGGCAGCAACGCGACCTCGGCGGCGCTCGTGAGTCCCGCGGCCGCCGGGCCGGATTTCGCGACCAGGTCGCTCACGTTCTGCAGCATCTCCCACTTGCCGCTGGCCGGCACCTGCACCAGCGCCATGCCCGGCGCGGCCATCAGCGCAGGCGGGACCGTGATACCCATGTCGTGGAGGATGCTGACGACATACCCCGACCAGCCGACCGCGACGGTCGCCGCCCCCATCGAGTATTCAAGGATCAGGTCCCAGCCGATGATCCACGCGATGAACTCGCCGAGCGTCGCGTAGCCGTACGTGTAGGCGGAGCCGGCAATCGGGATCATCGACGCGAATTCCGAGTAGCACAGGCCGGCGAACGCGCACGCGATGCCGGCAAAACAGAACGAGAGGACAATCGCCGGGCCGGCGTACTGAGCCGCCGCCGCCCCGGTCAGCACGAAGATGCCCGCCCCGATGATGGCGCCAATGCCCAGCGTGATCAGATTGACGGGACCGAGCACCCGCTTGAGACTGTGTTCGCCCGATGCCGCCGCGTCGACCTTGAGCTGCTCGATCGATTTTGTCGCGAATAGAGACATCATCTCCTCCGGAAAGAGAACCTCAGGGTCAGGGGCCGGCCGCCCCGGCGCAGCAGAGTCCGCCTCTGGCAGGGCCGTCGCATTATATACAAAAACCGGGTTGCCACCGGTCTTGGCACCCCGGCGCGGTTGCCGCGCCGGGGGCCCCGCTGAAGACCGGCGGTCCCACGATGCAGCAGAGGAATCCGGAGTCCGGAGTCCGGAGTCCGGAGTCCGGAGTCCGGAGTGCGGAGTCAGGAGTCAGAAGCCAGAAGCCAGAAGTCAGGAGCCAGAAGCCTGGAGGCAGGAGCCAGGAGTCAGGAGTCAGAAGCCGGGAGCATCAACTGCTTGACCCGACATCCTGTGGGACTTCCGGGCTTCCTGTGGGACTTTCGGCCTTCCTGTGGGACTTCCGGGCTTCCTGTGGGACTTTCGGCCTTCCTGTGGGACTTCCGGGCTTCAGCCCGGGAGCAGGCGGCCTCAGCCAAGTGCCTCCACGAACGCTGCTACCCGGTCCGATGGGTCACCACCGGCGAGCACGTCCGAGATGACCGCCACCGAGGTTGCGCCCGCATCGATGACCGACCGCGCGCGCTCGAGCGTGATGCCGCCGATGGCGACCACCGGAAGGGGCGCCCGGCCGGTCGCGCGCGCCGCCTCGGCCGAGGCGCGCGCCGCGTATCGAACCAGGTCGAGACCGACCGCTTCGTAGGCGGCTTCCTTCGTGCGCGTCCCGAAGACCGGGCCGACCGCGACATAGCTGATGGGCTCAACGAGGGCGCAATCGACCTGCTGCGTGGTGTGCGTGGAGAAACCGACGATCGCCTCGCCCCCGAGAATGCGGCGCGCGAGCGCCGGGGGCAGATCGTCCTGGCCGAGGTGCACTCCCGCGCCCGCGACCAGTCGGGCGAGATCGGCGCGATCGTTGACGATCAGCGCCGCCCCGACCGCCGCGACCGCCGACGCCACCTCCTGGCAAACCTCCAGCAGCTCGCCGGCGCCGAGCCTCTTCGCCCGGATCTGCAGCAGGCGCGCCCCGCCCTCGAGACAGGCGCGCGCCAGGGCCGGAAGCGTCCAGCCGTGCGCGCGCGCCAGGTCGTCGTCGACGATGGCGTAGAAGCGAGGAAGGCTCACACGGCTGCCGCGAGCCGGGCCGGAGCTGCCTGGAATCGTTCCATGAAGGAGGTGTCGAACCTGCCGGCGCAGAAATCCGGGTCGGCCAGGATCTTCTGGTGCATCGCCACGCTGGTCTTGATCCCTTCGATGACGGTCAGATCCAGCGTGCGGCGCATGCGGTTGATCGCCTCCTGGCGATCGCGGCCGTAGGCCATGATCTTGGCGATCATCGAGTCGTAGTAGGGCGACACGGTGCACTCGGAGTGCGCCGCGGTGTCGACGCGGATGCCCGGGCCTCCGGGGACGCTGAAGACGTGGATGACACCGGGGCACGGCACGAACGAGTCGGGGCACTCGGCGTTGATGCGGCACTCGATCGCGTGCCCCGAGAAGACGATCTCGCTCTGCTTGAACGACAGCCGTTCGCCGGCCGCGATGCGGATCTGCTCCTTGACGATGTCCATGTCCGTGACGAGTTCCGTCACGCCGTGCTCGACCTGCAGCCGCGTGTTGGCCTCGATGAAATAGTACTTCCCGTCCTGGTCGAGCAGGAACTCGAACGTGCCCGCGTTGGTGTACTGCACGGCTTTGGCCGCCTCCACCGCGACGGCGCCCATCTTGCGGCGCATCTTGTCGGTCAGCGCCGGGGAGGGCGATTCCTCCAGCAGCTTCTGGTGGCGGCGTTGAATCGAGCAATCCCGCTCGCCCAGGTGGATCACCGAGCCGTGGTGATCGCCGAGGATCTGGAACTCGATGTGGCGCGAGTGTTCGAGGTACTTCTCCAGGTAGACGTCGCGCACGCCGAAGGCGGCTTCCGCTTCGCGCTGCCCGGTCCGATACGCGTGCCCGAGCTCCGCCGGCCCCTGGACGACGCGCATGCCACGGCCGCCGCCGCCGGCCGTGGCCTTGATGAGCACCGGGTACCCGATGTCCTTGGCGATCTTCTGCGCCTTCTCGTCGGTGTCGATGGGCCCGTCGCTGCCCGGGATCACCGGCACGCCCGCCTTCTTCATCGCGCGCTTCGCGCGCGCCTTGTCGCCCATCAGCCGAATCGCCTGCGGGCTGGGCCCGATGAACTTGATGTGGCACGCCTCGCACACCTCGGCGAGGTACGCGCTCTCGGAGAGGAACCCGTATCCAGGATGAATGGCGTCGGCCCCGGTGATCTCGGCGGCGCTGATGACCGCGGGCACGTTCAGGTAGCTGTCGATCGCGCGCGCGGGACCGATGCAGATGTCCTCGTCGGCGAACCGCACGTGCAGCGAGTTCTCATCGGCCTCCGAATAGACGGCGACCGTCTTGATGCCCATCTCACGGCAGGCATAGATCACCCGCAGGGCGATTTCGCCGCGATTGGCAATGAGGATCTTCTTGAACATGCGGTCCCTTGAAATAGTCCGGTGTCCGATGTCCGATGTCCGGTCCACTTCGGACTTCGGACCTCGGACTTCGGACGACGCCTATTTCCTTTTGATGGCGAACAATCGCTCGCCGTACTGCACCGCCTGGCCGTTCTCGACGTAGACGGCCGCCACTTCCCCATCGTACTCGGAGTTGATCTCGTTCATCAGCTTCATCGCTTCGATGATGCAGAGCACCTGGCCCGTCCGCACCATCGCGCCCACCTCGACGAACGGGTGCGCGCCCGGCTCGGCCGCGCGGTAGAACG
>Ga0315279_10008888_pt1 | contig 12077 bp, 12 predicted proteins | sample YL17G06_20_MG_FD_203694 | JGI IMG/M metagenome (GOLD analysis project Ga0315279, IMG submission 203694) | Sediment microbial communities from Yellowstone Lake, YNP, Wyoming, USA - YL17G06_20 | ecosystem: Environmental > Aquatic > Freshwater > Lake > Sediment | place: USA: Wyoming | collected...
CAGTATCTGTCCGATGTTCATGCGGGACGGCACCCCCAGAGGGTTTAATACGATATCAAGCGGAGTCCCGTCCGGCAAATAAGGCATATCCTCAACCGGCATGATCTTGGCGACAACACCTTTATTGCCGTGTCTGCCGGCAAGTTTATCGCCAATTGATATTTTTCTAAGCTGGGCGACGTATACCCTGACCAATTCATGGACGCCGGGAGAAAGCTCATCTCCTTTCTCCCGGGATAAGGGCCTGACTCCGATTACCTTCCCGCCCTCGCCGGGAGGAACTCTAAGTGAAGTGTCTCTCATGTCGCGCGCCTTATCGCCAAATATCGCGCGCAGGAGCTTTTCTTCCGCCGGAAGCTCGGTCTCACCTTTAGGAGTGATCTTTCCGACCAGAACATCACCCGGCTCAACCTCGCATCCCACCCTTATCATCCCGCGTTCATCCAAATTTCTAACTGCTTCATCCCCCAGATTCGGAATTTCCCTGGTTATTTCTTCCATGCCCAATTTAGTTGAACGCACCTCAACCTCATATCTTTCAATATGCAGTGAGGTGAAAAGATCTTCTTTTACCAGACGCTCAGAGATCATGATCGCGTCCTCATAATTGTATCCCTCCCAGGGCATAAAAGCCGCCAAAACATTTTTGCCCAAAGCCAGTTCTCCGTCTTTTGTCGCGGAGCCGTCTGCTAAAAGATCTCCTTTTGATACCCGATCGCCGGTTTTTACCGCTGGCGTGAAATGAATCAAAGTGTTCTGGTTGCTGCGGCTGAACTTAGTCAAATTATTAATTTCTTTTTTCCCGGACGAAGTTGTGATCACCACCTCTTCCGCTGTTACCTTTGATACCTTGCCGGAACTCTTGGCCAAAATAAGCGAACGAGAATCATAGGCCACTTTTTTCTCAAGCCCGGTTCCAACATAAGGCGCCTCGGGTCTGATAAGCGGCACTGACTGCCTCTGCATGTTGGCGCCCATCAAGGCGCGGTTGGCGTCATCATGCTCAAGGAACGGGATCATGGCGGTAGATATTCCAACTATCTGTTCCGGAGCAACCCCGATGTAATCCACATTTTTTGGTGTTGAAAAAATAAATTCGCGTTTATATCTCACCGGCACGCGCTTGTCAGTAATTTTTCTGGTTTTGTCCAGGCGTACATCGCAGGGTCCGATTTTAAATAAATCCTCGGCGTCAGCGGTTAAATATTCAACCTTGTTTGTCACAACTCCATCTGAAACTTTAAAATACGGCGTTTCGATGAATCCAAATTTATTGACTTTGGCATAAGTCGCGAGGGAAGCGATAATTCCGGCATTAGGACCTTCGGGCGTTTCAATCGGGCAGATCCTTCCATAGTGGCTGGGGTGAATGTCGCGCACCTCAAACCCCGCCCGCTCCCTGGTTAATCCACCGGGACCCAGGGCTGAAAGCCTTCTCTTATGGGTGAGCTCGGCCAGAGGATTGGTCTGGTCCATAAACTGGGAAAGCTGGGAAGAGCCGAAAAATTCTTTAATCACTGCCGAAAGCGGCCTGATATTAATCAAAGACTGCGGAGTTATCTGGCTGGGCGGCTTTATCAGCATCTGTTCTTTGATTAATCTCTCAATTCTGGTAAACCCTAACCTGAATTGCCTTTGTAAAAGTTCACCAACCGCTCTTATCCTGCGATTGCCCAGATGGTCAATATCATCTGTTAATCCTTCACCGCTGTGCAGTGCAATAAGATATTTAACCGCGGCAAGGATGTCCTGCTTGGTCAGCACGGTAATCTCTTCATCCACTTTAATTGAAAGCTTGCGGTTCATTTTATAACGGCCGACTTTGCCCAAGTCATATCGTTTGTTATTGAAAAATAAATTATTAAGGTAGTCCTGCGCGCCGGCAAACGTTACCGGATCTCCAGGGCGCATCTTCTTATAAATTTCGATTAATGCTTCTTCCCTGGGAAGAATCGGGCTTTCCTTCAATGTCCTCTTGCGGAATTCACCTTCAGAGAGCGCTTCCAGTATTTCTTTTTCTGTGGCTTGGATCGCGGAGAGCAGGGTAGTGATGCCGATTTTCCGCGTTTTGTTGATGCGCGCGAAAACCGCCAGATGAGCATCGGTTTCTATCTCAAGCCAGGCGCCCCGATCAGGGATTACTACCGCGTAATAGAGAGTTCGGCCGACTTTTTCTATGCGCTTGCTTTCTTTAAAATAGATGCCGGGTGAACGGGTAAGCTGGGAAACAATGACCCGCTCTGCGCCGTTTATAATAAAACTGCCTCTCTCCGTCATGATCGGAAGGTCGCCGATAAAAACATCCGAGGTCTTGACTTCTTTTGTCTCTTTATTTACAAGTTTGGCCTCGACTTTTAAGGGCTTGGCATAGGTAAGCTCCAAAGCCAGGCAATCCGGCTCCTCATATTTTGGCTTCATCAGGGATACCTTGCCCGTAAAGTAGAGTTCCAGTTTGCCGTTATAGCTTTTGATCGGAGAGACGGCCTTTAATTCTTCGGGAAGTCCTTCTTCCATAAAATAAACAAATGAGTCTCTCTGTAGCTCCAGAAGATCCGGAGCCTCCAGTACTTTCCTTTTTTTCAACTGCTGGAAAAGATTTTCCCTCATTACTTGATTTCTACCTTTGCTCCTTCGGCTTCGAGTTTTTTCTTTATATCCTCAGCTTCCGCTTTTTTGATCCCGACCTTGACCGGCTTGGGAGCCGAATCAACCAACTCCTTTGCCTCCTTTAAACCTAACCCGGTTACTTCACGGACCACCTTTAGAACCTGGATTTTCTTGTCCCCCGTGCTTAAAAGGATAACATCCACTTCTTCTTTGACCTCTGCCGCCTCTCCCACCGCACTACCTGGCGCGGCCGCCGCCATCATAGGCATAGCTGCCGTAACACCAAATTTTTCCTCCATTTTCTTAATCAAGTCGGCCAGCTCTATCACCGTTAACCCTTCAACCATCGTTATTACGTCTTCGACCTTTGCCATTTTCATTCACCCCCTTTTGACTTTTGTTCTCTTATAGCATCAAGAACATAAACCAATTTTCTCAAATTTCCCTGTAAAACATTAACCAATCCGAATAGCGGGGATTTTAATCCGCCTACAATATCGGCTATAAGCTCTTTTTTGCCTTTTAATTTGGCCAAGGCGGCGATTCCTTTTTCTTCAAAATATTTCCCCTCAACCACCCCGCCCAAAACTTTTGGTTTTTCGGCTTCCTTGATGAATGCCTGAAGCACCCTGGAAGGAGCAACCACATCATCGTAGCCAAAAACAACCGCCATCGGCCCGGAAAATACTGATTTGACTGATGCATGTTCCTCAGGCAGCGCCCTGACCGTCAATGTGTTTTTGACCACCCGGTATTCCGCCTTGCAGGATTTGAGCCTTCTTCTTAGATCGGTTATTTCTTTAACCGACATGCCGCGGTAATCGGTCATTATCCAAACCCTGGCTGATTCGATCTTTTCTTTAATCGTTTTAATTTTTCCCGCTTTTTTTGTTTTTGCCGCGTCACTCATGCATAAAGCTCCTTGGGTCAATTGGGATTCCCGGCCCCATGGTTGCTGAAACCGTCACAGATTTTAAATAGGCTCCTTTGGTCCCGGATGGTTTTGTTTTAAGCAGGGCGGCGATTGACGCGTCAAGGTTCGCTTGCAGATGTTCGGGAGGAAAATCAACTTTTCCTAAAAGCATGTGAACCACTCCGCCCTTGTCCATCCGGAATTCTACTTTACCGGCTTTAAATTCGTTGATTGCTTTTGCGATATCAGGAGCCACGGTGCCTGATTTCGGGTTGGGCATAAGCCCTTTTGTCCCTAAAATTTTACCGAGCTTTCCAACCTGGCCCATCATGTCCGGGGTGGCCAATAAAATATCAAAATCAAGAAAGCCTTTGGAAATCTTTTCAATTAAATCCTCAGCCCCGGCAACTGATGCTCCGGCTGCTTGAGCTTCGGCAACTTTATCGCTCTTTGTTATGACTGCCACGCGCACTGATTTGCCGCTGCCGTGGGGCAATGGGACGACTCCTCTTATGGAAAAGCCGCCTTTAGCCGCATTAATCCCGAGCTTTACCGCCATATCAACCGATTCAACAAATTTTGCCTTGGCTGTCTGCTTGACCATTTTTATGGCTTCATCAGGAGAATAAAGCTTACTCAATTGTTACCCCCATCGAACGCGCGGTCCCCTCCACAATTTTTGATGCGCCTTCTACATCGTTGGCATTAAGATCTGCCATTTTAATCTTGGCGATCTCCCTTACCTGCTCCTTTGTAATTTTCCCGACTTTATCTTTATTGGGTACGCCTGATCCTTTTTCGATCCCCGCCATCTTTTTGATCAGGGTGGCAGCGGGCGGCGTCTTCAATATAAATGTAAAGGTGCGGTCTTTATAAATGCTGATCTCAACTGGAATTACGGTATCACCTTTGTCCGCCGTCTGTGCATTATAGGCCTTGCAAAATTCCATGATGTTGACGCCGTGCTGGCCCAGGGCCGGGCCGATCGGCGGAGCTGGATTTGCTTTGCCTGCCGGGATCTGCAATTTTACCTTTGTTAATACTTCTTTCTTTGATTTAACCGCCATTAAACTATCTTCTCCGCGTGTTCAAAATTAACTTCAACTGGTGTGTCTCTTCCGAAAATGCTTATTAAAACTTTAAGCTTTCCCTTCTCCGCGCTTATTTCATCAACTATTCCCGTGTAGCCCCTGAACGGACCGGAAATCACCCTTATCGTTTCACCCTTCTCAAAAGCTACTTCAAGCTTTTCTTTCTTAATGCCGATCTGCTTTAAGACCCTCTGCATTTCCCGATCTGACACCGGCGTCGGCTTGACCTTGGTGCCGATAAAACGGGCAACTCCCGGCGCCTGGCGGATAGCGTACCAGGATTCATCATTGAGCGCCATCTCTATGAAAACATAACCGGGAAACATCTTTTTCTTTTTTTCGATCTTCCTAGAACCCCGCACCTCAACTGTTTCTTCTTCAGGCACCAGGATCTTAGATATCTTATCCTTCATGCCGATCTGTTCGATGTTTCTCTCAATCGCTTCTTTTACCTGATCCTCCTGACCGGAATATGTCTGGATGACATACCATTTTTTATCGTCCTTTGATGATTCTGCGGGTGCGGGACTGCTTGGAGGCACACCCTCGGCAGTTTTATTCTCTTCCTTAGCTTCTCTATTCTCTTCTTCCATTATCAAAATGCTCTGGCTAAAAACAAAAATATTTTTGCCAAACCCCAATCCAAAATCATAATAAAAACCGAAACAACAATTACAATAAGCAATATGATTGTTGTTGCCGCTATGGCATATTGGCGGTTGGGCCAGGTGACCTTTTTAACTTCCGCCCTTGTTTCCTTTATATAATCAAGTATTTTCTTCCTCATTGCATTAACCCTGCCTGCCGGCAGGCAGACGTGCAGGCCAGACAGGAATCGAACCTGCAACCGCCGGTTTTGGAGACCGGTGCTCTACCAATTGAGCTACTGGCCTATTTTTCCTCCTTATGCGGCGTATGAGCGCGACAAAACCTGCAGTATTTGTTGCGTTCCAAACGGCCAGGCGTTTTTTTCTTGTCTTTCGTGGTCGTGTAATTGCGCCTTTTGCATTTCGTACACGCCAGAGTTATAATTTCTCTCATAAAAAAAACAAAACCGTGAGGGCAAATCATCCCCCTCACCAAAATTGCTACTGGGTTTTTGGCTTTCCTTTTGAATAATCTGAGGTTGCAGACCTAATGCAGATCCTCAAACAAACAGGCACGAATTATACCTAATTATCCTATGGTTTGTCAAGCGATATTTTTTGCTGTAGAATAACTCTATGGTAAATACCGATCAACTGCTTCATGATATGGTTGAGAATCAGCTTAAATCGCGCGGTATAAAAGACAAGCGGCTGCTTGAGGTTATAGGAAAAATCCCGCGCCATCTTTTTGTTCCAGACAATATCAAAGAATATGCTTACGATGATTCTGCCCTGCCAATCGGTGAAGGCCAGACCATTTCTCAACCATATATGGTAGCAATTATGACTGAACTTTTGGAATTAAAAGGCACGGAAAAAGTTTTGGAGGTCGGCACCGGCTCCGGTTATCAGGCAGCCATTCTATCTTCGCTTTGTAAAAAAGTGATAAGTGTTGAAAGAATTAAACCGCTGGCTGATAAAGCCGATAAACTTTTAGCCGAACTGGGACATAGTAATGTAGAAGTCGTGGTGGGCGACGGAACAGAAGGATATGAACCGGAATCACCATATGACGGCATTATCGTCACTGCCGCCTGCCCCGTTGTTCCGGAACCTTTGTTAAAACAATTAAAAAACGGCGGCCGGCTGGTCCTGCCGGTGGGCGAGAGATACAGCCAAACTTTGACTATTGTCCGCAAAAAGGGTGAAAAAGTCGAAACGGAACAATCAATCGGCTGCGTCTTTGTTCCGCTGATCGGAAAATATGGTTTTCAACAGTAGTTGCACATCTTGTTGTTTTATGATAAAATTAACTTATTATGGCAGAAGCAGCATATGAAGCAACGAAAATAGAAAAAGGCAAAGGCGTTTCGCAGGAAACTGAAGTTGACGCGTTGATAGCCGGCGCATTAGCCGAGCTTGAAACAACCCCCAAAGAAGAAAAATTTGAGAAAGAGTTAGCCGCCACCCCTATTCCAATCGCTAAAGTGAAAGAGGAACCTAAAATAAAGGAAAAACCAAAAGCTGAGGTGGAAGAAAAAGAACCGCCAAAAGAAAAAGAGCCGGCTTACGAGGAAACTTTTAAAAAGTTTGTAGTTGACTCTCTTATAAAAGGAAAAGTCGTAAGAATTGATCCCTCGGGCGCACTGGTTGACATAGGTTATAAATCAGACGGATTTATCGCGCCCGAAGAGCTGTCCCCGAACATAAAAGTCGGAGATCAGATCGAGGCCGTGATCGAAAAGCTTGAAAGCAAAGACGGCTATGTTATTTTATCCAAAGAAAAAGCGGATTATGAGATAAAATGGAAAAAAGCCCATGAAGTATTAAAAGATAAAAAAACTGTTGACGCAAAAGTGACCTCCGCTGTAAATGGCGGATTGGTCGCCGATTTTGAAGGCATCCGGGGGTTTATCCCCGCCTCACAGGTTTCAAAAAGACCAGATCAGCCGTTATCCGGTTTTGTCGGCCAGGTGCTTCCCGTAAAGGTGATTGAGGCAAACCGCCGGCAGGGAAAGATCATTTTATCCCATAAGCTGGGCGCGCACGAAACAGAGAAGGTAAAAGCCCATAAGATATTTGAAGAACTAGAAGTCGGGCAGGTCCGCCGCGGCAAGGTCAGCAGTTTAAAAAGTTTCGGCGCATTCGTTGACCTTGATGGCGCGGAAGGCTTGATCCATCTATCGGAGCTGTCCTGGAAAAGAGTAAAACATCCCTCAGAAGTATTAAAAGCTGGTCAGGAGATTGATGTTTTTGTGCTCGGGGTTGACAAGATAAACCGCAAGATCTCCCTGGGGCTCAAAGAACTTCAGGTCGATCCTTGGGCCGCAGTCAGTGAAAAATATAAAGTTGGGCAGACCATAAAAGTGCGCATTGCAAGAGTCGTAAAATTCGGCGCCTTTGCTGAAATAGACGACGGGCTTGAGGGTTTGATCCATATTTCAGAACTTTCACAGCACAAGATAAATTCACCCGAAGATGCCGTAAAGCCGGGCGACGTGGTTGACGCCAAGATACTTCGCATAATCCCTGATGAACAAAGAATAGGTTTATCGATCCGCGAAGCGGAGGCCGAAAAAGCGCGCGCCGCGGCCGAAGCCCAGAGAAAAGAAGAAGCTAAAGTTACCATTGGCGAGATCATCGCCGAGAAAGAAAGACAGAAAGCAGAGAGGGAAGCTGAAATTACAGAGGAAGAAGTAATCGAAGAAGAGGTGCAAGACCAAGGGCTCACATGAGCTTTTTAAAAAAGCTGGATTCCGCATCTAAAAAGAACAACAGCCGGCTTTGCGTAGGGCTGGACCCCAATCTTAAAAAATTCCCAAAAAATATTCTTGATTCTCCGGACCCAATCTTTAATTTCAACAAAGAAATAATCGATAATACTAAAGATTTAGTTTGCGCTTACAAGCCCAATATCGCTTTCTATGAATCTTACGGGATTTACGGAATGGAAGCATTGATGCGCACAATCGAATATATATTAAAAACCGAGATTCCTGTGATTCTGGATGCAAAACGGGGGGATGTGGGGCACACTGCGGCCGCCTATGCCAAAGCTATTTTTGAGATTTATAAAGCCGATGCAACAACCGTTAATCCTTATCTGGGTCACGATTCGGTTGAGCCATTCATAAATTATCGTGAAAAGGGAATATTTGTCTTATGCCTTACATCAAATATCGGATTTCGTGATTTCCAAACTGCCGGCAGAGAAGAACCATTATATGTATCTGTAGCCAGGCATGTTAAGGAATGGAATCATTACGGCAATTGCGGACTGGTTGTGGGAGCCACATCATCTGAAGAATTAAAAGAGATCAGAAAAATCGTTGGCGACATGCCGATCTTAATCCCAGGTGTTGGGGCACAGGGCGGAGACCTCGAGGGTTCGGCAAAATACGGCGGAAAAAGAGCAATCATCAACGCCAGCCGAAGTGTAATTTATGCCGCTGATCCGAGGAGAGAAGCTGAAAAACTGCGGGATGCTATCAATAAATTCTAGCGCCGCGGATACCTGGCCATTATTATAATATCCATTCCGCCCCGGGGATTAAAAATCCCTGTAACTTCCGCCCACACCGGCCTGGCGGCCTCGACAATATCCTCAAGAATTTTATTGACCGCGTTTTCGTTGAAGATACCGATGTTCCGGTAACCAAGCAGATACATCTTCAATGATTTAAGCTCAAGGCAGTTTTTATTGGGCCGGTAACGGATTGTAATCTTCCCGAAATCCGGCAGACTGCTTTTGGGGCAGATCGAGGTAAATTCGGGGATCTCAATTGTCACCTCGTATTTTTTATAATAATTCTTGAAAACATCTATCCTCGGCAGTTTTTCATCAATCCCCGCTTTCGCGTGTTTTTCTGTATACTCTTTCATTTTTTTGACCTCCCCCTAATAAGTTGAATCCGCCCGATCCAGAAGCTTCATATAAATATCGTGAGAAGAATAAGGGTAATCATGGCTTCTTATCTCTTCAATAATTTCTTTTTCCTCGGCAATTTTTGAAAGTATCTCGGCCCCTATTTCTCCATGGTGCTTATGGACATAAAACTTCCTGAAATATTTAAAAGATTTTTCATTTTTTCCAAAACTTGACAAAAGATCATACAACGGCCGGATAAATCTGTGTAAAATAACTAAAATTGATTTGTCGATTATTGAAAGCCGCGCGGCGGACTTGCCGATATCATGCAAAAGCCCCAATCTGGCAATCTTTCTAATCTTCATATTTTTTGCGCCTTTAACTGAATTCAGCATTTTTTGCGCAACCACAACCCCATGCTTCTGCTCATACTCCGGGAGAGAAAAAAACAGCGCCGCTTCTTTTATATTTAAATGCTGATGCGCAAACAGCCGGTCTTCCTCGCTCATCTTGGATGTTATCGCAAACCAGAATTGTTTTGCGCGATATACCAATCTATCGAGCATCAATTGCCTTTCGGAGAGAGGACACGAATTTGGCGGCTTTTATGTATTGTTTTTTAGCGATCAGCTCAACAATTGCCGAACCCACGATCACACCGTCGGCATAACGGACCGCTTCCGCCGCCTGTGCGGGATTTGAAATGCCAAACCCGACCGCAATTGGCTTTTTGGTATATTTTCTGATGCGGGAAACAATTCCCTGAGCCTGATCCGAAAGTTTTGCCCTTTTCCCGGTAATGCCTGTTGCCGAAATAAGATAAATAAATCCGGAGGACGCTTCAGCGATCATCTTGATCCTCTCGTCACTGCTTGTGGGAGCAACAAGAAATATCTCATCTATTTTTGCCTTTTCTTTTTCCCTGCCTGCCGGCAGGCACGGCCTGATTTTCAACATTTTCCCCTGCTCTTCCGGCGGCAGATCGGGAACGATCACTCCATCAACTCCAAACCTCAAACAATCATCATAGAATTTCTTTGTCCCGTACTTTTCAATTAGATTATCGCTCAACATAAAAACCAGAGGAATTGAGGTTTGCTTGCGCACTTTTAAAACCAGCGCGAAAACATCTTTTAGGGAAACATTATTCTTTAACGCTCTAAGATGGGCGGCCTGTATAATCGGGCCGTCGGCCAAAGGATCGGAAAAGGGAATGCCGAGTTCAATTATATCCGCGCCGGCTTTCTCCATATCATAAATAAGTTTTTCTGTTTTTTTTATTGATGGGTCGCCGGCAGTGATAAAAGGAATTAAAACTTTTCTTTTTGAAAATGCCTGCGCTATCCTAGACATGCCTGCGCACCTCATCGATATCTTTATCCCCCCGGCCGGAGAGACAAACAATTACCGACTGCTCGGAATTTGAATTCTTTGCCAGTTTTTTCAAATGTGCAATCGCATGCGAGGATTCTAAAGCCGGAATAATGCCCTCGGTTTGAGATAGGATCTTAAATCCCCAAAGCGCTTCTTTATCATTGGCGGTCACATATTGAATGCGGCCGGTATCTTTTAAATAACTGTGTTCGGGGCCAACCGCTGAATAATCAAGCCCCGCGGAAATAGAATGCGTGTCTTTGATCTGCCCGGTTTTTGTCTGCAGGACATAGGTCTTTGATCCGTGCAGGACACCAACGGAACCTTTACATAACGAAGCGGCGCCCTCCGCCTCTACCCCGACAATTTTAACTTCCGGATCATTTAAGAATGGATAAAATAATCCGATAGAATTGCTGCCTCCGCCAACACAGGCGACTAAATAATCCGGCTCCTTGCCTTCAAAATCAAAATGCTGGCCCTTGGCCTCGCGTCCAATTACAGATTGAAAATCCCTGACCAGCATGGGATAAGGATGCGGACCGACGCAGGAGCCGAGGCAATAGAAAGTATCATTTGGATTCGCCATCCAGTCGCGCAGTGTTTCATTGATGGCATCTTTTAGCGTTTTGCTTCCCGATTTAACGCTTAAAACCTTTGCGCCCAATAACTGCATCCGGAAAACATTTAGCGCCTGGCGCGCGATATCCACTTCTCCCATGTATATAATGCATTCAAGGCCGAACAGTGCGCAGCCCGTCGCAGTGGCTACGCCGTGCTGGCCGGCGCCGGTTTCAGCAATAATTCTCTTTTTCCCCATGCGCTTAGCTAAGAGAAGCTGACCGATGACATTATTTATCTTATGCGCACCGGTATGGCAGAGGTCTTCGCGTTTCAAATAAATCTTTGGTCCGCCAAAATATTCGGTTAATCGTTTCGCGAAATATAACGGCGTCGGGCGCCCGGCGTAATGTTCAAGAAAATATTCAAGCTCCTTTTTAAATTCGGGGTCATCCTTATATTTAGCATAAGCTTCGGTCAATTGATCAAGCGGAAGGATCAAAGTTTCGGGAACATATCTTCCGCCAAACTCTCCATAGTGCCCGGTTTTATCAGGTAAATTTATAAGCATTATATTGATTATATCAAAAACTAGAAAAAAAAACTTGACAAATTCTCAAATGATTCTAAAATTTGTTTATAGAGGTATTAAATTAGTGAAAGAAAAAGTTACTTACGGCTTCGGTCCTCATCTTATGCTTGACTGTTACAGCTGCAGCCGGGATAAATTATCCGACATGGATATGATTTTTGACACGCTTGATAAATTTCCGGCCAAGATCGGCATGACCAAGATCATGCCGCCTTATGTTTTCAAATATCGCGGCGTGGTTCCCGAGGACTGGGGAATATCAGGGGTGGTATTAATCGCCGAATCGCATATCACCATCCACACTTTCCCGGAAAAAGACCATGCTTTTATTGATATTTTCTCCTGCAAGGATTTTGATACTGATTATGCCACAAATTATATGATCAATCTCTTTGAGGCAAAAGAACATGAAGTTTCTCTTTCTTACCGCGGCGCGGAATTTAAAAAAATTAAGAAGATTCCTGAAATAAAAAATGAGCTCCCG
>Ga0315279_10008890_pt1 | contig 12075 bp, 8 predicted proteins | sample YL17G06_20_MG_FD_203694 | JGI IMG/M metagenome (GOLD analysis project Ga0315279, IMG submission 203694) | Sediment microbial communities from Yellowstone Lake, YNP, Wyoming, USA - YL17G06_20 | ecosystem: Environmental > Aquatic > Freshwater > Lake > Sediment | place: USA: Wyoming | collected...
CGGCCAAATGCTGCCGGCCCTTCGGGCCTGCGCACAGATCATCCTTGAGTCGTAAGACAAGCGATATCCTGTCCTTTTCGAGGACTGCCGAAACGACTATTGCACAACTTTAAGGCTGCCGGCAGGCAGGTCGCACGCCTGCGTTGCCCTATCCTCCGATTCGGCAAGGATATAGTATAGCTTGCCAGGCACGTCGTCAAGGCCCCTGTTCAGCAACTGCGGTCTCCTGAACTTCCCGCTGGAAGCCGACAATGCAATAAACGCATCCTCGTATGCGACAGGAGCTCGCGGAACCTGCCTGCCGGCAGGCAGGTCCGGATGGAGCCACCCACACTAAACAGCGAGGAGTCGATTTTCTGCAAGAAGGCGGCCTTCGCGAGCGGATGACCCGCGCCCGCCTACACGTGCGGGACCGCCAGAGAAATGGGGGAAAAGGCTGAACTTCACGGAATAAGTCGCATAGGACCTGTGTCCTTATGTTCGTGAACTCGTGGACAGATGCCAAATCAGGATTGCCTGGGCGGCGCACGCCGCTATCATAGAGCCATGCCGAGAATCGGGAAGGTGAAACCCTCATGACAGTAGGCATCGGGCCATTCTCGCTGGAAAGGATCGTCAACGCCGTGGAAAAAGTGCGCCAACGTCTTCTGAGAGCGGCCGCCGCCCTCCGGGCCGCCAACGTCCCTTACGCCGTCGCCGGCGACAACGCCGTGGCCTTGTGGGTCTCCCGCGTCGATGAAGCCGCCGTGCGAAATACCCGGGACGTGGACATGCTGCTCCGCCGGGAAGACCTCGGCGCGGCCAAGGCAGCCCTGGAATCCGCCGGCTTTGTCCACCGCCGCGTCGCCGGCGTCGATGTCTTTCTCGACGGCCCCGCCGCCAAGCCCCGCGAGGCCGTGCATATCGTCTTTGCCAATGAGAAGGTCCGCCCCCAGGAACCCCTGCCCAATCCCGATGTCAGCGAATCCGAAGACGCCGGCCTGTTCCGCGTGATCGCCCTGGACGCCCTGGTGCGCATCAAGCTCACCGCCTTCCGCGACAAGGACCGCACCCACCTCCGCGATCTGATCGACATCGGCCTGGTCGATGCCACGTGGCTCGCCAAACTCCCCCCGATCATCGCCGACCGACTCCGCCAACTGCTGGAAAACCCCGAAGGCTGAAATCGCAAGCAAGCTGGTTGCTCCCCCCCACCGCCCGCAAATTGAGGGCATTACCTGTGGGCGAACAAACCGGGCGTAATGCCGCAGTTACGGGAGGCTTGTAGCGCCGCCGTAAGGCGGTTTTTCAAGAAGCCCCTTACGGGGCCGCTACAAACGAGCTTGTTCATGCTTGGCGGTTCTTTCTCCCCCCGTAACTGAGGCATTACAACCGGGCGACAAAAACCCTTGACAGCAGAGCCCGCCGTGGGGCAGGATAGTCGGCTTGTGACCGCCGGGCTGTCCACGGGACCCTTGAGCGGGCCGGGTTGGGGACAATCGCGGCCGGGATCGTCACCCGAAAGTGCGGCCGCGGGGAAGTCCTCCACGCAACCCCAAGACGGGTATCGTGTTCAAACTTAGTCCGCCGCTGTGCGTAAGATAGAGTATCGGCGCCCGTAGGGCAAAGATGAGCCGTCCCGTAACATAAGGCCCATCCGTAATATGAGGCTCACCCGGAAACCGGAAACAACCATGAAACGACCGAGGGCGAGGACATTATAAGATGATTGACGTCAAGCACTTGAGCAAATGGTACGGGCGGCTGCTTGCCGTGGACAACATAACGTTCCACGTTGACAAGGGCATGATCGTGGGCTTTTTGGGCCCCAACGGGGCCGGCAAGAGCACGACGCTGAAGGTACTTACGTGCTATCTGCCCGCCACGGCCGGCAAAGTCGCCATCGCCGGCCACGACGTGCTGGAAGACTCCCTGGCGGTCAGGCGGAACATCGGCTACATGCCCGAGGCCGTGCCGCTCTACCCGGAGATGCGTGTCCGCGAGCTGCTGATGTTCCGCGCGGCCATGCGGGACATCCCCCCTCGCGACCGCAAGTCGGCCGTGGACCGGGCGGCTGACCGATGCTGGCTTAGCGTGCCGGACAACGTGATGCGGCGCCGCGTCGGCGAGCTCAGCCGCGGCTACAAGCAGCGTGTCGGCCTGGCCGAGGCGCTGCTGCACAACCCGCCGGTGCTCGTGCTGGACGAGCCGACGATCGGCCTGGACCCCAACCAGATCCGGGCGATGCGCGAACTCATCCAGCAACTCGGGCAGGACCACACGATCATCCTGTCCAGCCACATCCTGGCCGAGGTCGAGCAGACGTGCAACCACATCATCGTCATCGCCGGCGGGCAGATCGTCGCCGACGGCACGCCGGAGCAGCTTCGCAAGAAGGTCTCGGGGCCCTCGCAGGTCCTGGCCGAGCTTCGCGGGGCGGAGCCGGCGGAGCTTGCCAAGGCCGTCGGCGCGATCGGAGGCGTTCACAAGGTCGATGCCTCCCCCATCGGCGACTGGACCAGGCTGGCCATCGAGTGCGACGGCAAGAACGACCGGCGGGCGGAAGTCTACCGCCTTGTGGCCGAGAAGGGCTGGCAACTCCGCGAACTCAAGCACACCGGCGGCTCGCTTGAGGACTTCTTCGTCCAGGTGACCTACAAGCAGAACATGCAGTCGGCCGGGCGGCTGGCACAATAGGCAAGAGGCCAAGAATCGAAAAAGCCCCCAAAAGGCCGCGAGGACGGAAGGAAGCGTGTGATGAAGGCATTGACACTGGCCAGACGTGAATTGACGGCGTATCTGTACTCCCCCATCGCCTATGTGATCGGCGCGGGATTCCTGCTGCTGACGGCCGTGTGGTTCTTCCTGAACCTGCGGATCGGAGGAGAGGCGTCGCTGAGGCCGCTCTTCGACGGCATGGCGGTGCTGATGGTCCTGGCGGTCCCGCTGCTGACGATGGGGCTTCTGAGCAAGGAGTTCGACAGCGGGACCATCGAGACCCTGCTGACCAGCCCGGTCACCGACGCCCAGGTGGTGTTGGGCAAGTTCCTGGGCGTGATGGTGTTCTATCTGGCCCTGCTTGCGACGACGCTGGTGTTCCTGGGCCTGATGATGGCCTACGGGCGGCCCGACGCGGGCGTGGCGGCCACGGGATACCTCGGGATGATCCTGCTCGGGGCGGCGTATCTGTCGGTGGGGATATTCGCCTCGACGCTGACCCGCCACCAGATTGTCGCGGCGGTGGTGGCCATCGGCATTTTGTCGTTCTTCGTGCTGCTTATGGGATTCGTGGTTGGCCTGGGCATCCGCCCGTGGGCGGACGTGGCCGCCAAGCTCAACGCGATGACTTACTTCCGCGACTTTTCCCGCGGGGTGTTCGATTCCCGCGGGCTGGTGTACTTCCTGAGCGCCACGGCGCTGTTCCTGTTCCTTAGCGTAAAGACCTTGGAGAGTCGAAGATGGCGATAGACAAGACTCCTGCCGCCGGCAATGCTGCTGTAAAGGCCCTGGAATCGCTGGACGCGGGCAAGGCCCGTCTGGCCGGGGCGGTCGCCTCGGCGGTCAGCCTGGCTGCCACGGTTGGACTGAGCATCTGGATGATCCGCCTGCTGGGCGGCCCGTCGGCCGAGGCTGACCTGGCCGGAAAGATGACGCCCGTGCTGGCCTTCGCGGCCGTCGGGCTCATCGCGGGGGCGGCACTGCTGATCGCCAGGAACGTCGGGGCGCAGCAGTTCCTGCTGGGCTACTGGCTGGCCGTGGTCGTCGCCGCCATTGGCGCCACCCTTGCTGCGAGCCTGTGGAAGATACCCGAGGACCTGGCCGGGCTCTTCGGCCTGGACGCCCAGTCCGCCGGAAAATGGGCTGCCCTGGGCTCGCTGGCGATGCTCGTGCTCGGCACGATCATCGTGGTGCTGCTGACGGGGGCGTCCCAGCCCCACAGCCGCCAGAGGTACGCCTCGATGGTGATCGTGTCCATCAGCTTCGCCATCGCCGCCGTGCTGGCCGTCAATATGCTGGCCGGGAAGAAGCCCGTCCACAAGTCGCTGGAAAGCCTTGGCCGCTACGGCCTGAGCGAGCGGACCAAGAAGGTCCTCAAGGACGTGACGGTCCCGGTCCGGCTCTCGTGCGTGTACACCTCGACCGACAAGGCCAAGGGCACCGACGAGAAGCGCACGCGAGTGCTGGAGCTCCTTGAGGACATGAAGCTCTCCTGCGACAAAATCACGGTGGACAACGTCACCAACGACTCCGACAAGGCCGGCCTGCTTGCCCGCCTGCGGGGGCAACTGGGCACACAGGCCGACGCTCACCGCAAGTTCGTGCTGAAGTTCCAGGCCGATGCCGTGGCGCTCCAGGCCGAGCTTGAGAAAGAGGCCCAGGCGTGGAAGGCCCAATCGGGCGATTCCTACCTCAACCAGTGGGGCCTGGCGATGTGGATTTCCTCAACCCTTGACAAGGCCGCCAAGGGCCTTCAAGAGGCCTGCAACAAGATCAACGCCACGATGAGCGGCACGGGCCTGCCGGACTACGCCGACCTCCTTAATCAGATCAAGGAGGCCGAGAATGCCTGCAAGGGCGTGCTGGATCAGGCCGACAAGTACGTAACGTCCGTGGCCAAGATCGCCAAGGCGGCAGGCGACCCCAATATGCAGAAATCGCTGCTGGGGCAGGTCAAGAGCTTCTCGGACTCCGTGTCGGTCGCCGCCGCCGCGATTGCCGCCGACGCCAACGACGCCAACTCGCAGACAGCCTTGCTGGGCAAGTTCGCCAATGCCGCCAACGCGGCCGCCGACCAGGCCGACGCCCTTGCAACCGCCCTGGTGAACGTTGCCGGCAGGGACCTCTCGCAGTTGGTCCAGCAGAACCCGCAGATGTATCTCGACATGAACGTTCAGAACAGGACCGTGAGCATGCCGCTTGAGATGGTCCTTCAGCAGGTCCTGTCCGATTCTCTCCGCGGCCTGGCCGAAGAGGCCGGCAGTGTGGCCAAGAATAACAACGCCGAGTCCCAGAAGAAGTACATCGCCCAGATCCCCCAGCCCATGCGGCAATTCCTCGCCCTGGGCAAGAGAATTGCCGGTCAGGCCGAAAACGCCGTCAGGAAGCTTGGCGAGGTCGACGCGGTGACGAGCCAGGCCTTCACCGCCGCCGAGGCCGGCAAACTCTTCGCCAGCCCAATGGGCAAGATACAGGCAACGCTCGCGGCGGCGGAGAAACTGCCCGCACTCAAGGACACATCACTCTCGACGGACATAACCGGCGAGAACATCATCATCGTCGAGGCCGGGCCGGACAAAGAGCAGAAGGTCAAGGTGATCTCCTTCAACGAGGTCTGGCCTCTGAAGGTCAGGCCGATGGGCATGGAGCCGGAAGACCAGGGCCCGCAGGCCCGGGAGTTCAACGGCGACGCCGCCATCGGCTCGCAAGTACTCGCCATGACCAGCCAGCCGTTCGCGCTGGTGCTGCTGACATACTGGGGCCCCGGCCCGGACATGCCACCGCAGATGGCCGAGATGATGCCCCGATCCGAACTGCCGCCCGAGGCCTTCGCGGCCCTTCGTGAAAGGCTCCAGGCGGCCAACTTCGCCGTCGAGGACTGGGACCTCAACAAGGACATGCCCGACCCCAACGAGCACAAGGGGCGCCAGAAGGTGCTGATCGTCCTGCCCCCGGCCCCGGCCATGCCGCAGTTCCAGCCCCAGCAGGCGCCCGTGCCCCAGTTCGGCCCCGAAAACGCCAGGAAGGTCACCGACGCCATTGCCGGCGGCGCGCCGGCCGTGTTCCTGGCAACTTTCAGCCCGCCGCGCCAGATCAGCCCGTTCCTGCCGCCCGCCTCGGCCCCCTACGCATGGGGCCCGTACCTCCGAGATCAATGGGGCCTGGACGTCAAGACCGACTATCTCGTTGTCCCGGCCGTAACGGACGAGAAGACTCCCGGCAAGTACAAGGTGGACGCCGAGCGCTTCAGCTACCTGCCGCTGAGTTCGTTCACCGACCAGCCCATCGGCAAGCCGCTCCAGGGCCAGCGGGTCATGTGGACGAACCTATGCCCGATCCTCGGCAAGCTGACTGCCCGCGGAGAGCCCGCCCAGCCGCCGGCGGGCGTGACGATCCAGCCGGTGCTCAGCTTCCCAAGAGGCGACAAGGCCACCTGGGCCACGCGCCGGATACAAGACCTTCTGGCCCAGTTCCGCACCAGCGAGGGCAGCTACATCTCGCCGGACTACGAGGCCGGGGACATACCCGTGCCTTTCGACCTGGCCGTGGCGGCCACCAAGGCCGAGGACAAGGAAAAGCTCGTCAAGCCCGTCCGGATCGTGGTGATGACAGTCGGGGCAAGCCTGAGCAGCGGGTACATGGACCAGGAAGTGCCCCAAAGGGACGCAAAGGGCACCCTGTCCCTTGCCGACCCGCCGCGGGCCAACGCCGACCTGCCGATCAACAGCATCTACTGGCTCATCGGGCGGGAAGGGCTCATCTCCAGCGGGCCCGTCCAGGCCACCATGCGGGAAATACCGCCTGCCCTGCGAACCATGCTCGTGGCCGGCTACTGCGTGCTGCTGCCCCTGCTGGTCGTCGCAATCGGCGGGCTGGTAATGTACAGGCGGTCGAGATAGGGAATAGAAGGTCATAGGATGAAACCGACAACGATAATAGTACTTGCCGCGGTGCTTGTTGCCTGCCTGGCCATGGCGCTGCTGACCAGCAACATCTTCACGACCACCCCGCCCGCGAAGGCCGAGCCGGGCCAGGTCGAGCTCTTCACGCCGGCCATCGGCAAGGTCACGCAACTGACCGTCCAGGGCCCCTCCGGTACGATCAGCTTCCAAAGGCAAGGCGAGAAGTGGCGGATCGTCAAGCCCTTCGACGCCGCCGCCGACTCCCTGAGCGTCAACCAACTCGCCGACGCGTTCAGGGACATCAAGGGCGCCAAGGCCGCGGACGTGGACGACCAGACCACCGGCCTGGCCGCTCCGAAATGGACCGTCACCCTCACCGACGACAAGAACGCCACGCACAAGCTCATGGTCGGACTGCCCAGGCCGATGCAGGCCGCGCAAACCTATGTCCGCGCCGACGACGGCAAGCAGGCGTACGTCGCCGACGTGGACCTTGCCGTCAAGCTCGGCAAGCCGGCCGGAGAGTTCCGCAACATGACAGTGCTGGACCTCCAAACCGGCTCGATGGCCCGCGTGAAGGTCGCCGGGCCAGAGAGCTTCGAACTGGTCAAGCATGACGACAACTGGCAATTGGCCTCGCCCGTGGCCGCCCCCCCACAGGGCCCGAGGCCGGCCAACCAGGACAACGTCAAGAAGCTCCTCGACGTGATCGGGCATGTTACGGCCAGCGACTTCGTCGCCGACGACGCCAACGACCTTGCCCCCTACGGCCTGGCCCGCCCGCGGCTGCTGGCGGAGGTGGAAATGGCGCCCGAGCCCGCCACCCAGCCGGCAACCACAAAGCCCGCCGCCACCCAGCCCGCCAAGCCGGGAAAGCTTTACAGCCTGGCACTCGGCAAGCAGATCGGCGACAAGGTGTACGCCAAGGTCTCGGACTCCCCCGCCGTCTTCAAGGTGCGCCAGGACCTGTTCCAGGACCTCCAGCCGAAGCTGGCGGACCTGAGAATCCGCAAGGTTGCCGACATCGACATCCAGGCCGTGACGGGCGTGGACATTTCGGTTCCGGCCGGGACGGCGGGCTTCGTCAAGGCCGAGGGCAAATGGCGGATGGCCTTGCCGCTGGCGGGTCCGGCCAGTCAGTCGGCGGTCGAGAAGCTCCTGAACGACGCGGCCGGGCTTAAGGCCGAGAGCTTCAAAGACGACGTGACCGACCCCGCCCTGTACGGCTTGGACAAGCCGACGGCGGAACTCAAGTTCCGCATGGCCGACCTTGGGCCCCATGGGGGCGCGGGCAAGGTTGTCAGCCTGGTCATCGGCGCCAAGAGCCCCTCCGGCGAGATGACGTTCGTTCAGTCGGGCGGAGCGACGGCGGTGGCGGTCGTCCGCACGAGCGACCTGGGCGCCCTTCTGGCCGAGCCGGCGACGTATTGGGACCCGACCATCCTCAAGCTGCCGGCGGGCGCAAGGGCGGCCTCGCTGGACATTCGCCGCACCGACGACAGCTACAGCCTCGTCCACGACGCCAACAGCGCCTGGCGCCTGACGGCCCCCCTTGCCGTAGCGGCCAATGAGGAGCAGGTCAACAAGATCCTCGACAGGCTGGAGGACCTCCGGGCCGAGAGGATCGTCTACCTGGGCAACCGCGTCCCGGAAACCTACGCCAAGGGCAAGGACATCATGCAGGTGGTCCTGACGACGACCGCCGAGCCGGCGGCGCAGCCGGCGACATCGCCCACAACGGCCCCGGCGACTCAGCCGACAACGCAGCCGGGTCCCGCCACACCCATCGTCAAGAAGTACAATATCACCGTCGCCAAGCTCGGCCTGCACTGTTTCGTGTGGGTTGCCGGCGGCAAGCTCGTCACGATCGGCCAGTTCCCGCTGGGCCTTTACAACGAGCTGTCCGGCGAGCTTCGCGGGCGGCGCGTATGGTCCATCGACCCGGCCGGCATCCGTCAGGTGAAGGTCATCCCGGGCGACGAGGGCGTGGACCTCAAGCGCGACGGCGAGGGCTGGACATGCGTCTCGGACCCCTACGTGAAAATCGACGCCGAGAAGGTCGCCGCCTTCCTCAAGGACGCCGGCGAGATCCAGGCCGACCGGTACGAGCAGAACTCCGCGCCCAAGGACCTGGCGGTCTTCGGCCTGGACAAGCCCTGGCTGCGGTTGGAGCTGGTGGACGAGGCCGGCAAGAAGGCCGTCCTGACAGTCTCACACACCGGCAAGACGGCCGACAAGGACCGCTACGCGACGGCATCGCCGACGCCGGGCGTGATGCTGCTGCCCGCCTCGGCCATCGAAAAACTCGCCAAGACGCTCAAGGACTTCAAGAAGTAGCCGGCGCCGGCCGGGCCCACCGCGGCCATCGGGCAAAAGTACTGACCTGACAAGCCGCGGCGGTTCTGGTATGATGGCGGCGTCTGGGCAATCCGCGCCCGCCAAGGCGTCACTGACAGTCTGGGAGAGCGACAAATGAGCAAATCGGCGGTGTTGACGGCGGTCCTGCTGGCGGCAGGCGGACTGGCCGCGGCGGCTGGGCCGGCTAAGGCGGGCGTGACCAGGGAGCAACTCGACAAGGCCATTGCCACGCTCGGCGACAACGCCGGGATATGGGCCCAAGGCAAGAACATCCCCACCAAGGACCTGGCGCACCTTGACAGCCTGGAGTTCGACAAGCAATCAGCCCCGGTGATCATGGCGGCGCTGTCGGGCATCAAGCGCGACACTGAGGGCCTCTACGTCACGGCCAGGCTGCTCGAGCGCCTGGCCGGCTGCGACCTGGAGACCATCCGCGCCGTTATGCCCGAGGTCAAGCGCATCATATTGGCGGCCAACGGGTTCTACCGGCCCTTCCCACCTTACAAGGCGACAGATTATGCCGTTGGCCTGCCCAAGTTCGACCCCCATATGACCACCGCCGACATCATGGCCCGCATGGGTTCCGCGGACGTACAGCGGGAGGCCAAGAAACAGCGCGACCTTGTCGTCGCCAAGCAGAACGAGGCCGCGTGGGATAACGAGCAGGCCGCCTACAAACTCTTTGCCGCGAGCGGCGACCAGAATGACGACACCAAGGCCATGGCGGCCATGAACCTGGCCGAACTGGCCGGCGACGGGGGGTTCACCATCATCATCGACGCTTACCAGGCCGCCGCGCCCAAGATGGAACCCGCCCGCGCAGCCAAGCTCTACCAGATCCTTCGCCCGACCGCGCTGCGCCTGCGAATGCAGAACAAGAAGAAATACGCCCTCAAGGGCAAGAGCATCCTCCGCGCGGACGCCGCCAGCACGGCGAGCGTTATCGACGAGTCCCCCGGGCCCAGAGTGGTGGCGCTGCTGAACAAGCTAGTGGAGGTGGCCAAGGACAAGAGTCTTGCCCCGGTCCGCGTGCCCACGCAGCAGGAAATCGACGACTTCAACAAGAAGAGGTAATGGCCATGAAACCACCGCCCATGTCGGCCGGCATCGCAGCGGCGGCCGGAATCTTGTGGCTGCTGGCCGGTGCGGCCTTCGCCGCCGACGCCAACAGCACTACCCAAAGCGCCCCGGGCGCCGCGGCCGCCAGGGCGCAGCTCGACGACGTCGTGGCGCAGCTTCGCGGCAACGGCCTGCTCTGGCAAAAAGGCCTCCCCGTCGAGCCGGGCCCCGAACTGGCCCTGAAGATGCTCTTCTTCGAGCAGGGTTCCGTCGGCTTCCTGTGCGACGTCCTGGCAGCCATGCCGCTGGACCCGAACGGCCTGTATGTCGCCTCCAGGCTGCTGCGCCAGCTTACCTACTCCAAGGGCCAGACCATCCTGGCCTCCCTGGAGGCCGTCAAGGGCCTGGCCAAACGCGTCGCCGAACTCTACAAGGACTTCCCGCCACTGGGCGAAACGGACCTCAAGTGGCTGAAGGAATCGACCGACCAGAGCGAGGTCGCCCTGGCCGCCCTCAAGAAACGCCAGGACGACAAGATCGCCCGCGAAACGCCCATCGCCAGGGTCAACGAGGCCATCTATTCCATCCAGGGCCGGGCGCTGCAACTAATGGCGTACTCGCACGACACGGGGCAGTACAAGGAACTGGCCGACGAACTGGTCAGGGTCGAGAAGGGCCGCTCGGGCCTGTTCATGATAATCATCCAGGCCATCGGCGCCGAGGCCCGCAAGATGAGCCCCGACGAGGGCAAGGTGATTTACGACATCCTCCGGCCCGTCGCCCTGGAACTGAAGCTCGAACGCAAACGCACTTACTACGATTACTCCAGGCCCATCCTCCGCCCGGACGACGTGAGCACCTACGAGACGACGGAGGTCTATCCGGGCATGGCACTGCTCACGATGCTCAACCGCGTCGCGACGGCCTGCCACAGCGCCGACGCCCCAGCCATGAAGGTGCCCAAGGACAGGGAAATCGAGAAATACTGGGCCGACAAGCAGCGCGGAAAGACGGGCAAGACGGGCAAGAAAACGCCTTGACCGCTGCCGCCGGGCCGTGAATGCGGCTCCTTGCGGGCAAGGCCGGTTATCGGGAATCTGGAGCGATATGCGCAACACTCCGATGGCAGTCTTATTGGGCATCGTCTGCTTGCCGCCGGCGCTTTGCCCGTCGGGCCTGTCGGCCGCCGGGACGATGGAATCCGAGACCAGGAGGATCGTCTCCCAGTACACGGCGGCGGTTCCTGTTCCGGCAACCGGCACGCCGAGCAAGACGATCGTCAACGGCCCGCTCCTGGGCAACGGGGACATGGGAGTCTGCATCAGCGCGATTGACAATGGGCAGCGGTTCTGGCTGTGCAAGAACGATTTCTGGAAGCTGACCGACCGCACCGACAGCGGAGGCCCGCGGGTATTCGGCACGGTCGCCCCGGTGAAGGTCCTCAGCGAACAGGGGCGAAACTGCACCATGGTGAATCCCTGGCCCGGCAAGCCGGTTGTCCTGTCTCGCGACGGCAAGCAGGCCGAGACGCTCAAGGGCGACCGCTTCACGTTCAAGACCGCCCCCGGCGAGACCATCGAGTTGCAACCTGGCGATTGAGCTTGAGCCGGGTATGACGGTATCATCGCCGGGCGGCAGGAGCCGCGACGATGACGGACAAGATGCTGACAGCCAAGACCCGCATCATATGCTCGCTGACCGCCACCACCGCGGCCCAGATGCGGCGCGACATGTTCGCCGCCGCCGCCGCCGGCGCTGACGCCGTCGAACTCCGCCTGGACTACCTCCAGATACCCCCCGGCAGGCAGGAGATCGCCGACCTGCTGGCCGGGGCGCCCGTCGAGACGATCGTCACGTGCCGCCCGATGGCCGAGGGCGGAAAGTTCACCGGACCGGAGCCCGACCGCCTGGCCATCCTCGCCAATGCCGTCCGGCTCGGGGCGACCTGGGTGGATGTCGAGGCCGCCGTCACGCCCCACTACTGGCCCGCTCCGGTCGGGCGGGTCATCCTCAGCCGGCACGACTTCAAACGATGCCCGCCGGACCTCGACGCCATCGC
>Ga0315279_10008891_pt1 | contig 12074 bp, 11 predicted proteins | sample YL17G06_20_MG_FD_203694 | JGI IMG/M metagenome (GOLD analysis project Ga0315279, IMG submission 203694) | Sediment microbial communities from Yellowstone Lake, YNP, Wyoming, USA - YL17G06_20 | ecosystem: Environmental > Aquatic > Freshwater > Lake > Sediment | place: USA: Wyoming | collected...
AATACGCTCCGACACCTCAGAGGAGAGGAGCTGATCACACACCTAGGCCTCGAGTACTACGACTGACTAACAATGTGGTTGCCGACGAGACCGCTTTCATCACGAACATCAAAGAACCATGGTATGCTGTCGTGAATCCGGATCTCAAGCTTGGATTCGCGCTCAGATGGGACCTATCGGTATTTCCCGGTCTCTGGTTCTGGCAGAGCTACCGAATTCCGGATCATCCATGGTTCGGAAAGGCGTACTGCATGGCGCTAGAACCATGCTCCGGCCACCTTGCAGCCTACGAGCAGCTGAGAAGGGGAACCATCAAGAGACTCCAAGGCAATGTATCTCTTGAGACTCAGCTGACCGCCACAGTGTTCGCCGGAGTCGAGAAAGTGAAGGCTGTCAACTCGGACGGAACTGTCGTTCCGTCTTAGTCATCTCAGGCAATTGTTACAATGATGTATACCTGAAACGATCCAGATTTGCTGGATTGTACCGTACCGGTGAATGCTCCAGATCATGGGACTTGGAAAACCGAATAGTTTAGAATCTCCCTTCCCACTAACTTGAACATGTGATTAGGATGGCTCTTGCAATCTTGGGTGCACTTGGCGGTGCAGCTCTCGGCGGATTCGGCGGATGGGCTCTTGGCGGATTCACTGGTGCAGCAATAGGAGGCCTTGCCGGTGCCGCCCTCGGTGGCGCAGTAGGCGTGGCTGCATCCTACCCGTGGTACTACCATCGCTACTGGTCTCCCTACTACCAGCCATACTACTATCAGCCGTATTATCCGGTAATGGCCCCACGCGTTTATCCACAGTACGCAATGCAATGGGTCCCAGCGCCTGCCTTTGGATACTGGTAGACGCTGCCGAGATTCGTATCGGATCGACACAATTCACTAGGTTACGCTCTGCAGAATTGCCGAACCAGGGTGAGGGAGGCTTTGCTTCGGGAACGGAAAGCCTAGAGCAGGGCTTGTCTTCTGGACCAGACGTACCAGATTATGATAGGGCCCAGAGTCAACGTCAAGACGTTAATAGCAATTTCAACAGCGGCATCTGTACCTGCAGGAAAGGGTAGTTTTCCATAGATTCCGTTCAAGCAATCATGGAGCACGTCCATCAGCCCAAGGAAGATCGAGGCGCTGCCAGCGAGTAAGGCGAAGAGAACTCCCCATGGCTTGCGTGTCAACAGTCCTATTGCGCCAACGAGTGCTGTGATCGCCAGCCACATGTCTGCGGCGGGGCACGGGTTCTCTCACTTGATCTCATCGCTGAATTGCTGATGAAGCTCCTCGTATGTTATCCCATCGCTTGAGGAAGACCCTCCTCGGAGACGCGTGCATCGATTCTAGGCTCCCAAGCACTTCCAAGCATGCGGATTGCCATCCCCGAACAATGCACGCTGCGAAGCAGATTCGGGCTGCTTCGCGTAGCTGTCAGGGGCGACGTGGGTGCGCTCAACGATGATATAGTAGGCAAGTGGAGACCAAAGGAAAGTGAATAGTCATGGCGCGGCGAGAGAGCAAAACGATTCAAGCGTTGAAGCAAGAGGTAATCCAGACTGCGAAGACAATCTTTGAGGAAAACTTGGTCAAGCTGACCTTCGGTGTTGTCAGCGCACGGATTCCTAACACGGATCATGTCGTGATCACTCCCAGTGGGTTCAGCAAAGCAAGACTGAGCACAAAGGAGCTCATAGTGTTGGACTTGGAAGCGAACCTAGTTGACGGGAAGTTAAGACCGTCAGTTGAGTCGAAGACACATTGCTACATACACAAGCTTAGGCCAGATGTCGGTGCGGTGATCCACACTCACTCCCCGGTAGCATCTGGATTCGCCTCAGCTAACGCGGAGATACCTTGCGTCTCGACAGAACAAGCCTTCGTGCTTGGCGGAACCGTGCCTGTAGTTGAGCGATACGTGATACCTGGCTCCCAGAACCAAACCGACCTCGAGATCATCGAGAAGACGTTCAAGAGTTCGAAAGCTGTGCTCCTGAGAAACCATGGAATCCTCGTCATAGGTGCAAATCTGAGCGAAGCGTTGAACAGCGCCATTGTCGTCGAGGATGCGGCGCGAGTTGCACTGGTTGCGAAACTCGCAGGGAAGTGGGAGAAACTTCCCGACATAGAGATCAAGAACCTCATAGACTTCAGAGCGCAGTACGGGCAAAGGAAGAAGTAGCGTCTCGAACGTAGAAAAAGAAAGGTGAAGCAAAGGCCAAGATGGCACGGGCATGGTTTCCGTAATTGATTCGGATATGGACTTTGAACCATCAGGCGTGAGGGGCAACTAAATGATTGTGGAGTTCAGCAAGCTTAGCCAAGTTGCGATCGTTGTGAGGGATCTCAAGGCGTCCATGAAGCACTTCTGGGAAGAACTTGGCGTAGGTCCTTGGAAGGTTTGGAGATTCGGTTCTCATAATCTTACTGATATGACTCTGCGTGGACAACCCGCTGAGTATTCATTCATCGTGGGAATGGCGTACGTTGGAGATGTCTCCATCGAACTTGTCCAGCCCTTGAATGGAGAAAGCATCTTCAGAGAATTCCTTGACAGGAAAGGCGAAGGCGTACACCATCTGAAATGCACTTCCCAGGATGCTGAGTCAATAGTTGAGAAGTTCAGGAAAAATGGAGGAAAGGTGCTGCAAAGTGCGAGAATTGGGGGCGCCGCATTTCACTATCTTGACACAGAATCCAAGCTCGGGGTTATTCTGGAGTTGGCAACAGGACGAGCGCTACGCGATAGGCCCCCAGATGAAGTCTACCCGGCCGCGTAGACTGCGTTCATAATCCTTTTTCTGAGTGCATGCTTCCAGTCGTGGGCTGAGTGTTAAGGAATCTCTTCGGATGGAAGCAGCGCTCAGGAATGAGCGGGTTATCCCGATGTTAGCTTCATGATTAGAGCTGCGACACCGGCTTCCGCAACGGCGATGTCTTGGTCAACCGTCCCAGAGCTACATCCAACGGCACCTACGACCGTGTTCTTGAACGCAATTGGCACTCCGCCTCCTAGTATGACGATCCTGCCGCCGCATAGTGTGTTGGCCCCAAAGTCCGGTTGTCCAGGTTGTGCGAGTTTTCCCTCATCTGCTGTGCGACATCCTAGAATCGCAGAAGTGTACGCTTTGTCTATCGCAACTTGGATGCAACCCAATACGGCGCCGTCCATTCGCTCAAATGTAAGCAAGTTCCCCGCTTCATCTGTTACCGCGACATCCATTGGAACACCGATTTCGAGAGCCTTCTTTCGGCATGCCTCCAATGCAACGTGAGCATCTTGGATCGTCAATTTCGGAACTTGAATCAAATCAATACCCCGGGGGGCACCAGTTGGCGCAGATAACTTAAGTATTCTTCCCAGCCGTATCGGCCCAGCAGGCCTTTGAGGATTCTTCGAATGCGGCTGAAGGATAAGGTAGCTATCGTAACAGGCGCTGGCAGGGGAATTGGGAGAGCCATCGCTCTGGCACTCGCGAAAGAAGGAGCAAGCATCGTCGTGGCAGACAAGGAACCGGGGCATGAAACTGTGAAGATGATTCGAGAGCTCGGACGATCCGGCCTCTATATTGAAGTCGATGTGAGAAACGCCGCCTCTGTTGAGCACATGGTATCTCAAACCGTCAGGGAATTCGGGAAGATCGATGTGCTCGTAAACAACGCAGGGCTCTTCTTTTTCGCCAGAGTTGAGGACATGACCGAAGAACAATGGGACCTCACATTCGATGTGAACCTGAAGGGCATGTTCCTTTGCTGCAAAGCCGTGGCAAGAGAAATGGTCAGCCGCAAAATACCTGGCAAGATAGTTAACGTATCATCAAGCGCCGGGCTCGCTGGGCACGTTGGGTACTCAGCCTATTGCGCTTCCAAGAGAGGTGCGCTTGCCTTTACTGAGAGTTTGGCGAAGGAATTGGGTCCTTCTGGGGTAAATGTGAACGCGATATGCCCTGGGGACACGGAGACCGATATGCTAACAGATGAGATAAAGAAGGTCGCCGAGCAGAAGGCTGTGTCAGCAGACAGAGTCAAGCAAGAGAAACTGCAGAACATACCGTTGGGCAGGTTTGCCACACCTAACGACATTGCCAACGTTGTGGTTTTCCTAGTAAGCGAAGAATCGAGACACGTGTCAGGAGAATTCATCAAGATCACCGGTGGAAAGTAGAAGACTGCGCAAAGCAGTTCCGCCAAGACGTGTGCAGCCAGATAGGTGTCACGAATCAATAAGGCATGAGAGAGATCTTTGAGTTGATGTGAATGCAAGGGGCATTGCTCGAACTAGTCTCCTTTGATGTGGACGGAACGATTCTACGGGGAAGAATCCTGAATCACCTGAGGATCCCCAAGGAATCTCACGCCAAGATTGAAGCTCTGCATGATCTATTCCATCAGGGAAGACTCGGGTATGAGGGGACTCTCCGAGCTCAATTCTCTCTTCTGGCGGGAATGAGAGCGCACGACATAGCCCCTCATGCAACAGATCTCCCCTTGATCAACGATCTCCATCCAACGATCGACAGGTTGAGCCTCAAGGGAGTCAAGACTGTGATTCTAACAGACAATCCGTCATTCGTTGTGGAACCTCTGAGAGTCTATGGATTCGAAGGAATAATAGCAAGCGAGATCGAGGTTCAGCGTGGCATACTTACGGATCGGATGGAGATCCTGACCAATAAGCTTCAAGCTATTCGCGAGTACTGCACGGAAGAGGGGATCGAGATAGCCCGTTGCGCGCACATCGGAGACGGCTTTAATGACATCGTCGCTTTCAAGGGCGTGGGAGTGTCAGTTGCATTCAACTCGCATGAAGATGGTGTCTCAGAAGCCGCAACATTCACGGTCCGTGGCAATTCTCTTCTCGACGTGTATCATGTCTTGGAACCGCATCTTCCGACCCGAGCGTGAGGATCGCATCATCAAGCAGTTGAGAAGCACCGCACTCATGGGAACACGCAGAGAGGCGGACTGTCAACTCTCAGCTTTCACTCACTACGACAAAACACGGCGAAGATATCATTATATATGATCTTGATGTGCAGATCGCGTCGGGTGCCAGCAAAATGGTCAAACAAAAAGAAATTGTCGAGAAACTGTCGGGACTGAGGCAGTCTATGCCTATCTCAGACGGCGGCCACATCATAACAGGTGCACAGAGCATCTTTGAGGCGCCGAATCGCGGGATAGCAAGATTTGACCTGAACGAGAATCTGTTTGGAGCTTCACCCAGAACCATTGAAGCCATCAATAGCTTCGTTCAGAATGTCGGCGTGCACTGGTACAACGCGTGGATGAGAAAAGAATGTGAAGAAGCGATCGCCAAGTACGTCGGCTGCAAACCGGAAAACGTCTTCGTCTGCAATGGATCCGCAGAGACCCTGGTCCTGATTGGTCAGTGCTTTCTCGAACCTGGAGACGAACTCCTCACCGAATACCCGACCTACAGAGTACTGCCAAACTACACGAAGGTCTATGGATGCGGCCTAGTTGAGGTGCTTCAGGAGAAGGACTTCAATGCAGAAAGACTACCTCAGAAGATGATTAACAAGATTGGCCCGAAAACGAAGATGATTTACCTATGCAACCCGACCACCTTTGCTGCCCGAGTTCCTAAGACCGAGATCATCAAACTGCTAGAACGGACCCAGAAGCCACCGCAGCCTGTCGTCATTGTCGACGAGGCGTATTATGATTCGGCAACATATCCGTTCAGCAACGAGACAGTTGCCGACTTGGTCGAGAAGTACCCGAACCTGATTACTGTAAGGAGTTTCTCGAAGAGCTTCGCACTTGCGGGTCTAAGAATCGGATATGCCATTTGCTCTAGGCGCAATGTGGACATGTTCAACAAATTGTTCTCGCCGCTCGGTGTTAGCTCGCCGGCGTACGTAGGTGCAATTGCGGCTCTGAACGATCTCAACTACTATGATGATGTCAGGAAGAAGATAGAGGAGAACAGGAAGTATCTCACAGAGGAATTGAAAAAGCTGGGATTCGAAGTGTTTCCTTCATACGCGAACTTCATGCTCGCAAGATTGCCGTCGGGTATCCTGAATGATGACAAGGGCAAGAAGGGAGTATGGACTCGGTTGGTCGAGAAAGGAATCTACCTGAGAAACAAGAGCGTCATGTATTCCGGAACTGACATCTGCCACGATATGGTTCGCATCACGATTGGCAAGAGGGAAGACTGCGAGAGGTTCATCAGAGAACTGAAGCAGGTAATGGCGACTCTCTAGTGATCCTCTGCCACATCTTTGAGCGCGGGCGACAGTTGGCTTCGGCCAGCCCGTGATCAGAGTGCACTCGGTCGGCACACATGTCCAACATGTTTCCGCACGTGCGGTGCAACGACGCTCGGCAGCGTTTTAGTAATTACGTTATCTACCTGATCTTGTGCCAAGCACCAAGCGGCTTAAATATGCAGATCAGGGGCACTACGAGCCAGAGGAAATCAAATGCAATCCGAAACGAAAACGCGAACAGGAATTGTGAACTACAAAACAATGCTGCTCGTGGCTGTCGCGGGACTAGTCGTTTCAATCGCTGCTTGGATCTACACAAATCCGCTGTCGCCGGACTCGATGCTGGGAATGCCGGGGTGGCCACCATCACTGGGGAGACATGCGCTCTTCTACGTTTGGGCCTTCACGTTCTTCCTGCCCGTAATGTATGCAATGTATCTTTACTACAACCAGCATAATGCTTGGCTGTGCCCAAGAGCTGAAATCTACGATTCCAAGAAGACCTACAAGGTCTGGACCACTAGACGGGTGATGGAGGCGGCTGTTGCTTCAGGCTTCTATCTCGCTGCATCAATGATAAAGCTACCAATGTTCCAGCAGCTCGACTTGATGTTCTTGGCTGGAGGTTTCACAGCTGTGTTCTGGGGCGGTCCAGTGACACTCGTAATGTCATTCGTCGGAGGAATCCTCCGCAGTGTTGTGGGAGGATTCGCCAATGCCTATGATCTTGTCGGAAACACAATTGTCGACGGGTTCTACTGGATGATACTCGCAGTATTCTGGCGCAAGTTCGTTGAAGACGCAAAACCCGCCAGACACGTACTAGCAATCATTGCTGCCATCATAATGGTTCAAGTACTCTTCTTCATCAACTGGTTCGTGATCGTCAGCGCGATTTCTTGGACATGGGAAACATACGTACCATTCGTCGTGGTCGGTGCCCCCCTGTACGCAATAGTGATTCTCATCGGGCTACCACTAGGGATCATAGCCGGAGACGCAGCCATCAGAGCAACCAAGAGACGATAGAACAGCCAAGTCGCGACAAATCCCCCATTTCTTATTTTTTCTTTTTGTCAAAGTGAACAACGATTCTCGTGGAAAACACGGACTTGGAGTCGAATAGTTGTTGAGCGAAGTACTGTCGGTGAATATCGACAAGATAGTCTATCGCAGGCGCGCCGGAGATGTTGAGGCTGTGAAGAACGTACACTTCACGGTCAACAAAGGGGAGTATGTTGTAATCACAGGCGCGGTGGGCTCTGGCAAGACTTCTCTCCTTTACAGTCTGAACGGAACGATACCAAAACTCATCCCTAACTCAGTACTGGAAGGAGATGTGAGTGTATTGGGGCGCAGCCTCAAGGACGTTGAGGTTGCTGATGTTTCTCGCAGTATTGGCCTCGTCCTCGAGGACCCGGACACTCAGATTACGCAAATGACCGTTGAAGATGACTTGGCATTCGGCCCCTCGAACATGGGCCTACCTCCAGAGAAGCTCAGAGAGAGGGTCGAGTTTGCCGTGAAGAACGTTAGGCTAGAGGGCTTGGAGAAGAGGAACCCAAGGAGTCTGTCGGGAGGCCAGAAACAAGCAGTGGCTATCGGCGGCGTGTTGAGTTTCATGCCGGACATAATTGCCCTGGACGAGCCCATCTCGATGCTGGACCCGATCGGCAAGACGGATGTTCTCTCCCGCCTCAGGAATCTCAACAGACAAAGCGGGATGACCGTAATCGTGACAGATTCCGGGATGGAAGTCGAATCGTTTGCCGACTACGCTGACAGAGTGATGGTCATGAGCCATGGGACAATCCTCAAGGCCGGAACCCCTCACGAGATCTTGACTGATACTGAAGTAATGAAGCGCAGCAGCCTAAGGCTACCACAAGTCACGGAGTTATGCTTGAAGATGGGGGCGCACGGGCCTACTACCCCGGTTACTCTGGCGGAAGCAGAGAAGTACGTCGCTGACAGACTGCGAGGAAAGAAGTCGACCCGTAGGTCGACAGAAGCTGGCACGACATCGCAGGGTGAACCTTTGATTGTCGTGAAGAATCTCAGGCACACATATCCGGGCCTGGAGAGAGGGATTGAAGCACTTAGAGGTGTGTCCTTCACTATTCGCAAAGGAGAATTCGTTGCCCTCATCGGACAAAACGGGTCCGGGAAATCAACACTGGCTCTACACCTTGTTGGCGTGCTGAAACCCACCAACAAAGACGCAGTGATTGAGGTCGCAGGGTTGAATGCAGCACGGGCCAAATCGAAGGAATTGATCAAGCGCATCAATTACGTCTACCAGAATCCTGATGACCAAATCTTCTGCGAGAAGGTGCAGGAGGAGATTGCCTTCGGGCTGGAGGCTCAAGATCTAACGAGCGAGGAAATCAAGAAAAGGACAACTGAGGCCATGAATATCTTCGGGCTTGAGCCGCTGAAAGACGAGTACATCGTGCACCTTGATCGAGGTCGTAGAACCTATGTATCAATATCAGCGATAATGGCACTGGAACCGGACATACTCATAATAGACGAACCAACCACAGGCCTTGATGAGCAAGATAGCCTTGCAGTTATGAGAGAACTGGAGAAACTCACAAAGACTGGAAGGACTGTAATCGCGATCACTCACAACATGAATCTTGCCGCCGCCTACGCGAACCATGTAATTGTTATGCATGAGGGCGCTGTTCTGCTTGATGGGACGCCTCGTGAAGTCTTCGCCCAGTCGGAGGTCTTGGCCAAGAGCTACATCGCACCGCCGCAGATCACCCAGTTGAGTCAGAGGCTGAAGCAGTTCGGTTTCCCACCTGATGTCATGAGTGTCGACGAAATGGTGGGACTGGTGGGGAGGGTGTGAAAGAGCAATGGGGATACTCGATCAACCGATGTTGGAATACGTGTACAAGGATACTCTGATGCATAGGATGCACCCAATTCCGAAAGCAATTTTGCTCGTAGTGCTCACTCTGTTGGCGCAGTTCTATTTTGATCCAGTCTTCATCCTGCCGATCTTGGTTTTCGTTATCATTCTGGCGAAACCAGTATCCAAGATACCTAACACGTGGCTGCTGCCCATGTACATTTTTGGAGCGATGTCAGTGCTTGAAAGGAGCTACAATGCGTTCTTCATCTCATCGGGTGGGTACTACAGAGTATATGCGAGTGAATGGATGACCACGACACTGTTGTATGTGGCAAACATACCTGTGCTCGGAGTGGCAAAGCTTACTTGGGGAGGCCTTTTCTGGCTGATCTCAATGGGGCTCAAGTACTTAGTTGGACTCTTTGCTGTGAGTATCTTCTTGTACACCACTGACCCAAGCGACCTTATGCAATATCTTGCCAGCAAGAAGGTCTCGAAGAACGTCCTGTTCGTCGTCTTTGCAGGATTCAACTTCTTTCCCATCCTCCTAAGATACGCAAGAACAATCATGAATGCACAACAACTGCGTGGTGTTGGGTTGTCAAAGAATCCGGTCAAAGCAGTCAGCACCCTGGCTCAAGTGTTCCACCCACTTGTCATGCGAGTGACAGTATTGGCGGATATCCTCACCTTATCCGCAAGCATTCGAGGATTTGGGTCAGGACAATACTCCTACCTTCGAGAGATTAAGCTCAGCAATGCTGACAAGTTCATATCTGCTCTATCTATCGCGTTCTTCGTCTTCATGATCTTTGGCCTCGCGTTGCTAAACTGGGGAGCTCTATAGAACAGACCTCCCTGTCTGGGGGACTACTGACCTTGAAGGGTCATAGTAAGACTTCCGAGAGTACCTGCGTCGTAGGCGTGGACATAGGCGGCAGTGGCTGCAAGGCAATAGTATTCGACGCCGGTGGAAAGACACGGGGGAGTGCCCAACGAGAATACTCCAGGAACACACCGACCCCGGGCTGGGTCGAACTCGATACAACGCAATGGTGGCTGACAGTTGCAGACACGATAAGGCAGGCGGTCAGAGCATCCAATATCAGCCCTGAGCAGATCAATAGTCTTGGCGTGTCAACGGAAACAGATGGTGTGGTGCCCATTAGCGATAATGGAGAACCACTTAGGCCCTACATTCACTGGTCGGATGCACGATGCTATCCCCAATATGATTGGATACTGAACAACGCGGACATTGAGAGGATCTATCGAATCACGGGGATTCCCCTGCACAAGAGCTGGTGGTCTCCGCCTGGACTAAAGATGCTATGGATAAGAGAGAACGAACCGAATGTGTTCGCGAAGACAAAGAAGTTTCTTCAAATCGGCAGCTACGTAACATACAAGCTCACAGGCGAATACGTGAATGACTATTCGGTAGCAGCTCGCACCATGCTCTTCGACATACAGAAGCTAGACTGGTCCGAAGATATGGCGACGATTCTCGACATGCCCCTGTCCACCCAACCAACGATTCGCAAGTCGGCTGAGATTGCCGGCACGATGACAGATGACGCAGCGGAACTAACAGGCCTCAGAGCTGGCACTAAGGTTGTTGCCGGAGGAGGAGACACAGAATGCAGTGGGCTGAGTGCAGGTCTCACGTCTGAAGGCCAAGCCCTAGTCTCTATCGGCACATCCTTGATGGTCCTCGTGGCGAGTGCAAAGCCGCCTTTCCTTTCAGACAAGAGAAGCAGACAACTCTCAGGAACGGGTGTGTTCAGCTCTTGCCACGTAGTTGACGGATTGTGGTTGCTTGAGGCCGGATCAATGGCAGGAGCGAGGCTGGCCTGGTTCAAGAAGGAATTTGGGCATCTTGAGGACCAAGGGGCCAGCAACCTTGGAATAAGCGCCTATGATCTCCTTGGCGTCGAAGCCAAGAGTTCAACGCCTGGTCTCAACTCGCCCATTTTCGTACTTTCGCACGACACGATATTCAATCTCACGATTGAACACAAGAGAGCAGACATGATCCGAAGCATCCTCGAAGGAGTAGCGTTCGAAGCGCAACAGATCATTGAGGCATCTGAAACAACTGGAACTCAGGTGAAGAGCGTCATCATGGTTGGCGGGGGGAGCAAGTCAGACATCTGGAGGCAGATAGTCGCCGATGTGACGAACAGGCCAGTCAGATCTCCGGATCAGTCGGAGACGGCGGCTTTGGGAGCCGGGATCTTGGCTGGACTTGGGGCCCAGGTATTTGAGGGCGTTGAAGAAGTACCCCAGATCAGCGCGTACTCAGAGAACAAGCCACGCCCAGATGCTCACGAAATCTATGGAGCTCTCTACCGTAAATTCAAGACGCTATACGAATCCTCGCGAACCCAGCCGGTTGCCTAAGGAATGGCCTGAATCGGACTCGTATGTGCTCCGTGTGTGCCCCACTCCGTGGGGTCTTTTTGCGTAGGTTGAGAGCACGACGGTCAGGATGGGTAGAGCATCATATCTGCTCAGGCGAGGGAGATTTCCGGATGAATCGTGCGTCTATCCTCGGATCAGAGTGAGGGTGTCACACAACGTTGGATTCCGCTTCCTTCACAAGCGTTGAGATCTTCTGCTGTGCATCCTTGCCCAGTTGTGGCACGGGCTTGTGCTCGGCGAGCATCCTCCTGACGCTTAACCGTGCCTGTTCTCTGATGTCTTTGTGTCCGGAAGTCTCCCATGCTGCTCTGGTTTTCTTGTCAAAGAGCTTGTGCTGGTAGAATTCTTTGAGATAGAATTTCCTAGTGTGAGGCAGGCCGAGGTAACTGCCCCCGGGCCCTACGCTGGCAATCTCGCTAAGTGCAAGCCTTTCTTCATCAAAGTCTATTCCTCTGAGGACTCTCTCGATCATGCCATAGACCTCGTTGTCGATCACAAGCTGCTCGAAGCTGAATGTGTTGATGGCTTCAGCGGACCCTGCACC